>Ga0209427_10003036_pt1 | contig 19744 bp, 14 predicted proteins | sample DeeMarSWOR136_30_FD_187465 | JGI IMG/M metagenome (GOLD analysis project Ga0209427, IMG submission 187465) | Marine sediment microbial communities from White Oak River estuary, North Carolina - WOR-1-36_30 (SPAdes) (version 2) | ecosystem: Environmental > Aquatic > Marine > Intertidal zone >...
GCTCGATTCCAGGCTTCGCTCTCCTCTTCCTTCGGTCGAGGAACCATGCCCGCTCAGCCTTCCATACGGTTTTCTCCACCCACTGCCCTTCGCTTATGCGCCGTAGAGAACGGTGAGGGAATGGCGTTAAAAATCTGAAGGGAGCGATGCCATTTCCGCGTAGTTTACTCATAAAATTACATACAAACCATGGAAGAGAACCATTTTCTCATGCCAATTCCGGAAAAATCTATACCACTATATTGATCAACTTATTTTGAACGTGAATGACTTTCCTCGGTTTTCTGTCCCCGACAATAGCTTGTATCCGGCTCAAGGCGAGTGCTCTTTCTCTGACTTCCTCTTCGGATGAATCCCTCTCTATATCAAATTTATCCCTCAGCTTCCCGTTGACCTGGACAACAACAGTGACTCTTTCCTCGCTGGCAAGCATGGGATCAAATGACGGCCAGGGAGTCCGGAAGATGAAGTCCTTGTGGCCGGTCCTTTCCCAAAGCTCTTCGCAGACGTGAGGGGCAAAGGGGGAAAGAAGCAGAATGAGGATCTCCAGGGATTCCCTCAACACGACCCTCCCCGGCTGGCTCTGCCTCAAACTCTCTTTGGCCCTCTTTATCTGGTTATAAAATTCCATCAAAGAGCTGATAGCGGTGTTCAGATGATATCTTATCTCGATATCTTCGCTGACTTTTCTTATGGTCTGGTGCATCTTGACCCTCAACATCTTCGCTTCTTCTCCTATCTCTCCTTCTGGGGCAGCAGCCTTTTCTGCGTACAGATCTCGGTTTTCATGCACGATCGCCCACAGACGATTCAAGAACCTGAAGCATCCCTCTATCCCTTCATCATTCCAGATGAACTCTTTCTCGGGAGGAGAGGCAAAAAGAATAAAAAGCCTCAGTGTGTCCGCCCCGAATTTATCAACCATGTCATCGGGATCGACCACGTTCCCCTTGGATTTGGACATCTTGGCCCCGTCCTTGACCACCATGCCTTGAGCCAGCAGCCGGGGAAAAGGCTCATCGACAGAGGTCAGGCCAAAATCCCTGAAAAATTTGCAGAAATAGCGGGCATAAATCAGGTGGAGGATGGCATGTTCCACACCGCCGATATAGAGGTCAACTGGCAGCCAATAATCCGCATTCTGGGGATTGAACGGCAACTTCTCTTCATGGGCTGAGGTGTAACGGAAGTAATACCAGGAGGAATCAAAGAAAGTATCCATGGTGTCTGTCTCCCGCCTGGCCTCCCCCTTGCATTTGGGGCAGGTAGTCTTAATAAAACTCTCCACATTCTCAAGAGGGGAACCCTCTTCCCCGGTAAATTCCACTTCAGGGGGGAGTAGGACGGGCAGGTCTCGATAGGGAACTCCGACGATCCCGCATTTCTGACAGTAGATGATGGGAATCGGAGTCCCCCAGTAGCGCTGCCGGGAGATTCCCCAATCCCGGAGGCGGTAGAGCACGCTTTTCCTCCCAAAATTATTTTCTTCGGCATACCGGGCCATCTCCTCCATCGCCTCTTCACTTTTCAGGCCGGAAAAGGGCCCGGAGTTGACGAGCACGCCGTATCCTTCAAAAGCCTCATCAAGCTTCCCCTTGGGAGGTTCTCCCTCGGGCACGATGACTTCCACAATGGGCAGAGAGTATTTCTGGGCAAACTCGAAATCCCGCTGGTCATGGGCGGGCACGGCCATGATAGCCCCAGTCCCGTATTCCATCAAGACATAATTGGAAATCCACACCGGAATTTCCTTGCCGTTGTAAGGATTGACGGCTTTTTTTCCGGTGTCGACACCTTCCTTCTCCAAATCTCCGAGGTCTTTCCTGATACGCATGGCCTCAACGTTTCTCTCTATCCATTCTTTCAACCTCTCTTTTTCTGGGGAGTCGGCGATCAGCTCCTGGCTGAGGGGATGTTCAGGCGAAAGGGCGATAAAAGTCGCACCGTAGATGGTGTCGACTCTGGTGGTGAAGACCTCGATGGACCGGGAAGAATCAACCAGAGGGAAAGTGACATGAGCTCCTGTGCTCCTCCCGATCCAGTTTTTCTGCATGAGAAGGACATGCTCAGGCCATTTTTCCAGAAGCTCGTGGCCGGAGAGAAGCTCTTCTCCGTAATCGGTTATCTTCAAGAACCACTGCTCCATCTTTTTCTGCTTGACCAGGGAATCACACCGCCAGCATCGGTCTCCGATGACCTGTTCGTTGGCCAGGACGGTCTGGCACTGCGGACACCAGTTCACCCAGCTCTCCTTGCGATAGGCCAGGCCGCGGTCAAACATCTTCAGGAAAATCCATTGGTTCCACCTGTAGTACTCCGGCAAACAGGTGTTCACTTCCCTCGACCAGTCATAGCTGAAGCCCAGCCGTTTCAACTGGCCTCTCATATGGTCAATGTTATCCAGAGTCCACTTTTGGGGGTGAATTCCCTCTGTGATGGCCGCATTCTCGGCCGGCATTCCTAATGCATCCCAGCCGATGGGGTGGATGACGTTAAATCCCTTCATGAACATGTAGCGAGAGATGACATCCCCGATGGTGTAATTCCGGACCTGACCCATATGTATTCGCCCAGAGGGATAGGGATACATTTCGAGGCAGTAATACTTGGTCTTTTGAGAATCTTCACAGGACTGGAACGTCCCTTCCTTCTCCCAGATCTTCTGCCACTTCTCTTCGATCTTCAGAAAATCGTAATCATCTTTCATTTTTTCGGTTCCTCGATTTCTTTTAAGCAGAAAAAAGAAGAGAAAGGCCCTCTCTTCTTTTTTTCCACTCCAGAAATTCAATCATAAATGTTAGATTCATTACCCTTAAAAGTCAAGAAATCTGACCCCATATAGGGGACGTTTCCGAGGGGGACACCCTTTTTTGCATTTACAACGAAGAAAAGAGTGCCCCCGCAGAGAACGTCCCCCCTATTGCTATTCATGTGACATCCTCTATAGAGCAGGCCTGGATACCGTCCTCAGCCCCCGAACTCCGGGGGAACCAGTCCCGTCGGTTCCCCCCTCCGCTACGGGAGCTCTAGGGCGGTATCCAGGCCGCACAGAAATCGTATCCTTATTTGCGGCGTTTGTATGACAAAAAGGCTAATTCTCTATTTCCATGACAGCTAATAACAAATGTCTTATCTTTCGGGGAGCCGGTTTCTCTTCCCTCCGAAGCCCATGGTGGAGGGATTAGGGTCTTGGCTGGGATAGAGGGGAACCGATGCTGTAACAGATTAAACCTTCCCTATAAACTGTCAAAAAATAGATGTTCATCTGACCCCGGCTTGACAAAAAAGACCTTTTAGAAAAGAATTAAAAAATCATAAATTTGTTTTAGATATCTTCCTGACCGGATAAGGCAGAGCCTTCCGCTTTCAAAGATGACTATTTTGGACGTCACAAACCTTTCTGCGGGGTACGAGAACGGATATGTCATCACAGACATCTCTTTTTCCCTGGAACAAGGGGAATTCATCTCTATCCTCGGCCAAAACGGCTCGGGGAAAAGCACCCTGATCAAAGCCCTTCAAGGCCTTCTGAAGAATGTATCCGGCCGGATCGAGGTCGAGGGAGAAGACCTCTTCTCCCTGAATCCCAGACAGGTCGCCCAAAAAATAGCCTACGTGCCCCAGATTTCCGGTCTGACCTTCGAGTTCAGTGTGGCAGAGATCATCCATATGGGGAGATACGCCCATCAGGGCCGGTGGGGAGGGACTTCGGCTGTCGACTCAGAGATTATCGATGAAGTCATGGACCTCACCCAGACTGCCCATCTCAAAGAAAAGAAGGTCGCTCATCTCAGCGGTGGAGAACGCCAGCGGGTGATGATCGCCCGGGCATTAGCCCAGGACACGCCGCTCCTTTTCCTGGATGAACCCAGTTCCCATCTGGACATCCATTACCAGGTCGAAATCTACCAGATACTCAGGCGGCTCCAAGAAGAAAAGGAGAAAACCATCCTGACGACCGAGCATAACATAAACCTCGCCGTACCCTATTCCCAGCAGCTCATGTTCCTCAAACAGGGCCGGATCTATGGTTCAGGCCCCCCGCAACAGATGATCACCAAGGATCACATCAAAGACGTCTTCGAGGCGGATGTGGAGATTAGGGAAAACCCCCATTCCAGACTCCCAGAGATATCACTTATCCCCAAGACGGGAAGATAGTCATGAGACGGAAAAAGACAGCCATCGTGCTCCTCCTCATCTTCTTGAGCAGCCATGCTTTCGGAATCCAAGAAAAGATCATCAAGGATGACCTCGGCTTCGCCTTCAGGTTGAGCTCACCTCCTCAGCGTATCATCTCTTTGACTCCCAACATCACGGAAATCCTGTTTGCCCTCGGCTTAGGTGAAAAAGTCGTCGGTGTCACCCGCTTCTGCGATTTTCCCGATGAAGTATTGAACAAAGAGAAGATAGGGGGGATGATCGACCCCAACCTGGAAAAAATAAAAGCTCTTAACCCGGACCTGATCATCGGCTTCCGGGGGAATCCATTGAGGACGCTGGAGCGCATCAGAGACCTTCATCTTCCTCTGTTTGTCCTTGAGATGGGAACGAATATCGAATCCCTTTTTTCCCTCATCCAGAGAGTGGGGATGGTCAGCCATAATGAGCAAAAGGCGGAGGCCCTCATCCAATCCTTGAGAGAACGATACGAGAAAGTCCTCTCCTCTCTCCGGGAGGTCAAGCATGAGCCGAAAGTCTTCCTCTCGCTCCACGGCGCAGGCTTCTGGACCTGTGGAAATGAAAGCTTCCTCCATGACCTCATCCAGAAGGCCAGGGGAGTGAACATCGCCGGCCGCATTTCCAGGAAATGGCTGAATTTCAACCGGGAGCAGCTCATCCATGAAAACCCGGAGGCCATCATCGTTCTCTCCAAGTCAGAGGAAGATTTCATGAAAACCAGAGACTGGATAAAAAGCGAGGCTCATCTCGAAGGGATACAAGCAGTCGTATCAGAGAGGATCTACTTTTTAGATGAAAACCTGGCTACAAGACCTGGGCCCCGCCTCCTGGACGCGTTCGAAGAGCTGGCGCATCTTCTCCATCCCCAATGTTTTGAAAGGAAAAGATGAGGCCGAATTCAAAAAGACGGATTCTCCTCGCCGGTCTGCTTTTCCTTTTTGTCCTGGGATTCCTTCTCTCTCTCCTCGAGGGACCCGTGGAGACCGATCTGGGGGACCTGTTTGGTCTTGTATTCCGAGGTCAAGGCGGTGAAAATCTAAAAACAATTCTCCTTGACCTCAGGCTGTCTCGGGCACTCCTGGCCTTTCTGGTTGGCGCCAGTCTCTCCCTTTCAGGAGCGATCCTCCAGGGCTACTTCCAGAATCCGATGGCTGGGCCGTTCGTGGTCGGCGTTTCCTCCGGTGCTTCCTTTGGCGCAGTCCTTTGTATTTACCTCGGTTGGAACATCTCATTCCTCGGGCTCTCTCTCCAGAGCTTATTTGCTTTCGCTTCTGGCTTCGGCATCGTCTTCCTTGTCTATCTTCTCTCTCAGAGAAAAGGAGTGTTCAAAGTGGAAACCCTGCTTCTGACAGGGATCGCTGCCGGCGCCCTGGCCTCGGCCCTGACATCCTTTTTAATATTCTTCAAATCAGAGTCATACGAACAGGCCGTCTTCTGGCTCCTGGGCAGCTTTCAACTCGCCGACTGGAAACAGATCACTGCAGTGCTCCCTTATTTTCTGGCGTGTTTTATCGTAGCTCAGTGGCTGGCCAAGGACATGAACCTTCTTGTTCAAGGAGACGACATCGCCCAAGCCCTTGGGTGCCCGGTGAGCCGAGTAAGAAAGACCTTCCTGGTTCTATCCACCTTGCTGGCGGCTTCATCAGTTTCAGTCTGCGGAATCATCGGTTTTATCGGTCTGGTCGTTCCCCATTGGGTCCGTATCCTCATCGGCCCTGACCACAGGCATCTTTTCTTCTTTTCTTCCTTAACAGGAGGCGTCTTTCTTCTCTATTCAGACCTCCTGGCCCGCACATTCCTTTTTCCCACCGAACTGCCGATCGGGATCATCACTGCTGCAGTGGGTGCTCCCTTTTTCATTTATCTGCTGAGCCAGCGCCGCTAGAAAGCATTTCTTGCCCGGCCTTCACTTGAAATGCTAAAATGGTTAATTCCGATGAGATTCTTCTTTATCCGCGACTACAGGCATAGATACAGGTATTTCTCCTCCGATCCAATCAGCCAGATCCAGATCAAAACATCGCGCTGGAAAAATCTCTGGGAGACGGCCAAAAAAAAGCTGATGTTGCTCCCTCAAAGAATCCTCAGGCAAGAGCAGGCATTCGGAAAAATCCTGAAATTCAATGAGGATAAAATCCAGATATTCTACTCCGGAAAGCCTGATAAAAAAAAGATGAAAATCAAGTTTTACTTCTTCCTCCAAAGACAGAGGACCAAACACATACTCCTGCTGGTCGGAGAAACCCTCCTGCTTCCGATCAGCGGACTGGCCGCCTTTCTCCCCGGCCCAAATGTCTTTTTCGGTGTCTTGGCTCTGCTGATGATCACCCACTGGCAGGCTCTCAGGGGTATCAAAAAAACCCTGAAAAAAACATTCGAGTTCATTCCCTCACCCCTGTTGAGTGAATGGGAACAGGCCCAGGAATCCAAAAAAGAGGAGAGTTACCCTCAGATCTTCAAAAAGATCGAGAACGAGTACAACCTCGCCGACATCCGTAAAGTCCTCTGGAAATAATCTTTTTTGGGGTCAGAGCTCGACATTCGACATTCTTGCATTGCTGTTAATCCTTTTAAAATATTTAATTTGTAAACCATATTCTAACTTAACTCTAGCCAACATCAATAAGGTCTGATCCCGTGATGTCGAATGTCGAGCTCTGACCCCTATTTCTTCAAAAACATCTCTATTTCCGAGACAATCAATTATGGAAATGTAATCTGTTAAAGCGCCGGTTCCCTTCCATCCGGAGCCCATGGTGGTGGGTGGGAGGGTCTTGGCGAGGATGGAAGGGAACCGGCCCTTCACTTCGCTATAAGTGCAGATGTTTCCCTCACGGAAATAGAGATCCTTTCCTCACCTTCTATTTGACAAACTCAAGCTTTTAGTTTATCTATTTAGTTACCATGTCGCTAACCCTGAACCAATTTTTGTTCCTGGTCATCACTATTGCTGTTGTCGTCTTCGTCACTTTTCTTGTCACTCTTATCCTCCAGCTCCGGAGGACAGCCAAGGAGGGGGAAAATACGCTCGTCGAGGTACGAGAGCTCGTCCGGAATTTGAGTGAGACGGACAAGAAACTCAAGGAAAAAATGGACGACATAAGCCTTGCGATCGAGGCCACCAAAAAAACAGCGCTCGGACTCTCAGAAATAACCTGGTTCTTGACATCAAAAGTCGTCAGGCCCTCCTCCAAATACTGGCCTCTCTTGTTTCCTATTCTTCGTTTTGGTTGGCGGCAAATAAAGAAAAAAAGAAAGGAGAAAAAAAATGGCAGATAATAGGAATTCATGTTTTCTGGAAGCGGCTGTATCCTTCCTGATCGGCTCAGCCACAGGGTTTGTTCTGGGCATACTCTTCGCACCGGCAAGCGGAACGGAAACACGCAAAAAAATCCAGGAAGGCGCAGTCAAAACCGGAGAAAAAGCAAAGGAAAGCTACGAGAAAGTCGCTAAAGAAGCTGAAAAAGCGATAGCCGTTGTCAAACAGAAAACCGCCGAAGGAATCGACACCATAAAGGATTTTGTCGAGAAGAAGAAATCAGATATCTTGAAGAAGCCGGCAGAGTCTGAGCCAGCAAAAAAATAAGCCGCATCCGCCCCATAACAGCTATTTCCTGCAGAACAGAAACAACACATCCATAAAAATCTAAAAGATCCTGAGATGGGAAAGACAACCATAACCGAGATCAGAGCCAGAGAAGTGCTGGATTCAAGGGGAAATCCCACAATCAGCACCAAAGTCATCCTGGAATCCGGCGCTTTAGGAGTATCTGCTGTTCCTTCCGGAGCTTCCACTGGGACCCACGAAGCCCTGGAGTTGAGAGACGGAGACTCCTCTCGCTACCTGGGCAAAGGCGTTCTAAAAGCCGTTGCCAACGTGAATGAGATCATTGCCCCCGAAATAAGGGGTATGGATGCTCTCGAACAAGAGAAGATAGACCAGCGGCTTATTCAACTTGACGGCACACCTTCAAAACAAAGACTGGGTGCCAATGCTATCCTCTCCGTGTCCATGGCTGTCGCCCAAGCCTCCTCAAGAGCTCTTGATTCGCCTCTGTATCACTACCTGGGCAAAAGTCAGGAGTATCAGCTGCCCGTTCCTTTGATCAATATACTCAACGGCGGATCCCACGCGGATAACAACGTCGATATCCAGGAGTTCATGATCGCTCCAGCCGGTAGTCCTGATTTCTCCGAGGCTATCCGGATATCCGCCGAAGTCTTTCACCATTTGAAGAAGATTCTCCGCAGCAAAGCATATAACACCTCGGTAGGTGACGAAGGAGGCTTCGCTCCCCACTTGAAATCCAACGAGGAGGCCATTGAATTGATCCTGTCCAGCATCGAAGCAGCTGGTCTCAAAGCCGGTCAGGACATCTATCTCGCCCTGGACGTTGCAGCCTCCGAATTCTTCAGCGATAACAAGTATGTCTTTAAGAAATCGGATGGTTCCCAGAGAACATCAGAGGAAATGGTTCAATTCTATCAGAATCTGGTTGAAAAATACCCCATCATCTCCATCGAGGACGGCTGTGCTGAGGACGATTGGGAAGGCTGGAAAATCATGACAGAGGCTCTTGGCAAGCGGATCCAGATCGTCGGGGATGACATTTTTGTCACAAACCTGGACAGATTCAAGAAGGGCGTGGAACAGGGGATCGGGAACTCAATCCTCATCAAGCTCAACCAGATCGGGACTCTCACCGAGACCATCGAAGCCATCAGGTATGCCCATCAGAACGGATATTCTGCTGTCATCTCCCACCGTTCAGGAGAGACGGAAGACACCTTTATCGCCGATCTGAGCGTCGCCCTCAACACAGGCCAGATCAAGACGGGCTCCCTGAGCCGGAGTGAAAGAGTGGCCAAATACAACAGGCTGCTGGAGATCGAGGAGGATTTGAAAGATAAAGGCAGTTACACAGGGACTCAAGCCTTCTCCAGGTATATCTCTTGAATGGAAACGGGATTCAGGGTCTGAAGCCGTTTTCAATACAAAAGCAATATCCTTGACCTTAGTCTGAGTCGTGAACGGAAAGAACCATCACTTTTGTGCGTGCAGGCCATGACTAGAGACAAAAAGCGAAAAGAGAAATTTTTCACATCATCCCGGATAGATATCAAGCGGATCTACACGGAAAAAGACTTTTCCGGGTTCGACACCTCTCAAGAGCTGGGCCAGCCAGGGGAATACCCGTTTACTAGAGGCGTCTACCCCACCATGTACAGGGGAAAGCTGTGGACCATGCGCCAGTATGCAGGCTTCGGCACAGCTGAGGAATCGAACAAAAGATACCGTTTTCTTCTCTCCCAGGGCCAGACGGGGATAAGCATTGCCTTTGACCTGCCCACTCAGCTGGGCCTGGATTCAGACCATCCTCTTTCTCAAGGAGAGGTGGGAAAGGTCGGCGTGGCCATCGACTCCCTCGAGGATATGGAAACGCTTTTCATGGATATTCCGCTGGACAAGATCAGCGTCTCCATGACCATCAACTCCACAGCCGTCATTATCCTGGCCATGTACCTTGTCCTGGCTGAAAAAAAAGGGATCGAATGGACCAAACTCTCCGGCACCATCCAGAATGATGTCCTTAAAGAATACATTGCCCGGGGAACCTACATCTATCCTCCTCAGGCATCTTTGAAGATCATCACTGACATCCTGGCCTTCTGCCATAAGAATGTTCCCAACTGGAACACGATGAGCATCAGCGGCTACCACATCAGAGAAGCAGGCGCCACCGCTGTCCAGGAGCTCGCTTTTACCCTGGCCAATGCGCTGACCTATGTCGAGGCCGCCAAGAACTCAGGACTCGACGTAGATACCTTCGCCCCCCGCCTTTCCTTTTTTCTTGCCTGCCACAACAACTTCTTCGAGGAAATCGCGAAATTCAGAGCGGCAAGACGTTTATGGGCCAGATTGATGAAAGAGAAATTCAAGGCAAAAAATCCTCTCGCCTGGAAATTCAGGTTCCATACCCAGACAAGCGGAGTAACTCTTCTCGCCCAGCAGCCTGACAACAATGTGGTCCGGGTTGCGCTTCAAGCGCTGGCCGCAGTCCTGGGCGGCACACAATCCCTCCACACCAATTCCAGAGATGAGGCGCTGGCGCTTCCGAGCGAGGAATCAGCCCAAATTGCTCTCAGGACACAACAGATCATCGCCTACGAAAGCGGCGTGGCGGATACTGTCGACCCGATGGGAGGTTCTTTTTACCTAGAGAGCCTGACCAACCAGATCGAAAAAAAAGTCTGGGAATACCTCAAAAAAATCGAAGAGCTGGGAGGAATGCTCACCGCCATTGAAAAAGGATTCATCCAGAAAGAGATTCAGGAAAGCGCCTACAGATACCAAAAGCAGGTGGAAAGCAAAGAAGAGATCATCGTTGGATTGAATGAATTCCGGAACACAGAAGAGCAAATCCACTTCAGCCTCTATTCTCCGCCTGAAAAAATCGAGAAAACTCAGGTCAAAAAGCTCCTTTCCCTTAAGCAAAAGCGGTCAGATAAGCAGGTCAATTTCCGGCTGGAGGCATTGAGAAAAGCCGTCGAATCCGAAGAAAACCTTGTCCCTCCTATTATCGAGGCCGTCAAAGCCGGAGCGACCCTGGGCGAGATTTCTTCCCTCCTCAAGGATGTCTACGGGGCCTTTCAGGAAACGGTCACTCTCTGATTCTTCTTATCCTCTCTGGAGCATATCCTTCCTCTCCCCCTCAAACCCATGAAAAGATCGAGAGAACTCCAGAGGAAGCATATTATTTTCCATGCTATAAAGGGCTTAGGATGGAAGCGGAGAAAGCAGTTGCTCCGGCCTGCGGATTAAAAACAGCCTGAGCCTTATCTTGTCTTCTCCTTCGGAATGGAAAATATTTACAACTCCGGCAATCATATTGACTTTCTTACGGGGCGATTCTAAGATAGGCAGGTGAAAATCCGCTGCTTTGATAATCCAGACAGGCAGAACTACCCGAAAAGGAATCCGCCGTAGCCCTTCGTCCGATGTCTTTCCCTTTTCTCTTTCTCGCCCTTTCCCTCGCCTCAGGCATCCTGTTCTCTTCTTTTCTCTCCTTTTCCCAGCTCAGCTGGATCCTATCCCTGGTGGCTTCTCTGGCCTGTGCCTGGCTGCTTTTCTCCGTCAGGAAAGAGAAAATAAGCTTCGCCTTCATCCTCCTGGCCACTTTTTTCATCGGCGCCAGCCTGTACGCCCTCGCCGACAGGGATTTCGAAGACAATTCTCTCCGCAGACTGACTCTTCCCTCTTATGCTGATTTTTACGGAAAACTGTATAAATCTCCCTCCCGCGGACTCGACAGGGACTTCCTTTACCTGAAAGTGGAGAGAGTCTCCTATCAAAATGAAGAGCTCAAGGTGAAGGGGAATATCAGGATCACCGTTCCCCATTCAGCAGAATTCCCTTTGCCTTCCGGTCTCGTCTCCCAGGATGAGGTCAAGATCTCAGCCCGTCTTCTCCCCCAAAAGGGCTTTCAAAACTTCGGCACGTTCTCGATGACATCCTATCTCAAGGGACTGCATATCCACCACAGAGCTATCTCCAAAAGCCCTCTCCTCGTCAAAAAATTGAAGCCCGGAAAAAAATACTCTCCCCTGCGGCTCCTCTCCATTCTCAGGCAGAATCTTCAGCACAAAATCGAGGAACACTTTCCGGCCTCCGGTCAACGCCCCATCTCTGCCCGAGGAGCCGTCCTCGAGGCCCTCCTCCTGGGGGAAAGAGGAAGGATGGACACCTCCGTCACGCAATCCCTCCAGACATCAGGAATTTATCATCTTTTCGCCATATCTGGAGCCCATATCGCTATCATTTCCTTTTTCCTCTTTTCCTCTTTCAGGCTGGTGCGAATTCCCAAACGGATTTCTTACCTGCTGGTGATGGCTTCTCTCCTGTTTTATGCTTTTCTGGTGGAAGGGAGGCCCTCTGTCATGAGGGCCACAATCATGACCCTTGCCTTTCTTCTCGGCAAACTCATCTGGAGAAACGTCAACCTCATCAACACGATTTCCATCAGCGCCTTCATTCTGCTTTTCCTGAACCCCTTCAGCCTCTTTAACCTGGGTTTCCAACTGACCTTCTCAGCCACCCTGGCTATCATCCTCTTCTTCCCCCGGATCATCAAATACTTTCCCCGCCTTCCCCTGAGGATCAGCGAAATATTTGTTCTTTCCCTGACTGCCCAACTCGGTGTTTTGCCCTTTGTGGCCAGCTCATTCAACAGAGTGACTTTTTCCGCTCTTCTCCTGAATTTCGCCGCCCTGCCTCTTGTTGCCTTGATCATGGCCTCAGGCTACATCTTTCTGCCTCTCTCATTCCTCAGCCCCGCTCTGGCCCAAACGCTGGTAAAGGGAATAGATTTTCTCATAGGCCTCCTCATTCGCATTTCACATCTCCTGGACGCGTTTTCCTTTATCTCCTATCGAATCCCCACCCCGCATCTCCTCATTCTGGCCGGCTATTTCCTCTTTCTCTACCTTTTTCTCCTGCCTGTGAGGATAAAAAGGCAGAAACTGATCCTGTCCCTCTGCTTCCTGGTGTTCTTTCTGATGCTGATCACGCATCCTTTTCCTCCCTTATCTCGAAATCTTAAATTGACCTTTATCGATGTCGGACAAGGAGAGTCCATACTCGTCGAGTTTCCGGGGAGGAGAAAAATGCTTATCGACGGGGGTGGTTTCCCGGAAGGCAGCTTTGATATCGGAGAAAGCATTGTTTCCCCTTTCCTGTGGAAGAAAGGAATAAAGACAATTGACTACTTGGTCCTGACCCATGCTCATCCTGACCATCTCAACGGCTTAAAAGCTGTCGCCAAGAATTTCAAGATAAAGGAATTCTGGGAGGCCTTCAGCCCCAGCGAGAACGAAGATTACACAGAATTCAAGAGAATTCTTGCCAAATCGGTGAGCTCGAGAAGGTGCTTCAGGGGCGACTCGAAGCACGTTAAAGATATCAGGATCGATGTTCTCCATCCTGAACGGGGAGAGCTGATCGTCCCTGGAGTCCGCAACGACGACTCGCTCGTCCTCAGGCTCACCTACGGGCAGATCTCCTTTCTTCTTACGGGTGACATCGGCATCCGTCCTGAGGAGGAGATTGTGGAAAAGTTCAAGGATATTCAAAGTCAGGTTCTCAAATCTCCGCATCATGGAAGTCTCTCCTCGAGCTCAGAAGGCTTCCTTCTGAGGGTTTCCCCAAGAATTGTGGTTGTCTCCGCCGGAGAGGGAAATATCTATGGATTTCCCAACTCAGAAGTCTTGAAAAGATACAGCGATATCGGAGCAAAAGTTTACCGGACCGACATCCACGGGGCCGTTGAAATCTCCAGCAACGGGAAGAAAATATCCGTCCGGACAGCGTCCGAAGATTCAAAAAATTAACAGACTTCTCCTTTCTAAACGTCATTCCTCCATCAGATAACAAAAAAGAAAAAGGGGTCAGGGCTCGACTTTAGACATTGCCTAAAAACAACGCCTGACCATGGTTCGTCAACATTGGCTTGAGCAAAGCGAGAATACATCTAAGGGCTAAATTTCTTAAACCGGCTTGGCCCTAACATTGATCAAAATGTCTAAAGTCGAGCCCTGACCCCTTTCCTATCATGATGAGCAGGAATCATCTTTGCCGGTGATAGAGGGGTAAAAAAAATCACTCCGAAAATCCTCCTTAAAGGCGATTTACATAATGGCCTACCTGAATTATTTTATATTCGAGGCACAAGTTAAATGCTTAAAATTGAAATAAAAGGACGGTTCTTGAACCCCAGCCATCATAATCCCTTTTCCCTCCTATCCTTCCCGGTTCAAGAACCGTCCCTCAAACCCGATAGAAACCTCTTCTCCCCTGATTGACACAGAAATCCAGACCGTATATAATAAATTCCAAAGAAAAGGAAAAAATGAGACTTAAAAATTATTTTGTAGGCGTTTCTCTCGTTCTATTCTTTTCCTCTCTCCTCTTCTCCCAGAGCCTGACTGAGCTAGCCAAAAAGGAAAGAGAACGAAGAGCCATGCTCAAAGGCAGGAAATTTGTAGTTGTCACCAATGCTGACCTGGGAAAGGTGAGAAAAAGACCTGCTCTTTCCATTTCCAGATTTGAGAGTTCCGCTTCCGCGTCGGTCCCAGCGGACAGGTCCTCCGCCAGAGACCAGGCCGAACCCACTGAATCCGGGGACATCAGCAGGCCAGGGACTCAACAGGGCAGCAGCGTAGACCAACGGGAGCCAGGCCAGTCATCAATCGAAGAGCTCGAAGCGAAGTATTATCAAGCCAGAGAATACACCCAGCTTCTGACCATAAAGCTGCGCGGGCTTTGGCAGGAATTCTATAGCATGGACGATATGACAGACAGAAGCAGCATCCAGAAACAGATCGCCGAGACTTCTCTCCAGATCGAGAAAGCCCAACGAGACGAAGCTCTGGCCAAGCAGGAAATGGAAAGGGGCCGCACTGGGATCAGAAGAAGGCCATAAAAAAGGGAAAAAGGATAGGATCAGGGAAGACCAATTCCTTACTCCAAGGTGTGAATAGCAGAGAATTCTCTATAACGCCCCCTCAACGGAAGTAGATAAAGGCTATTTGAACGCCTAATACTCTATTATCCCCGGAACCAGCAAAGACTTTTGCCGGGATGTGCGTCTGATCAGTAGTGATGGTCAGGAAAAATTTATCCTTTTCACCCAGTTTTTCTTTCTCAATTCTGTATGATCTCTCGAAATAGCTTTTTTCTGGGATGAACTCATCCAGAGTCATTCCATCTATCTTGAAAATGACTTTCTGTCTGCCCAGAATATCCTTCCGAACTCCTCCCCTTATGACCAGAAGGGCATCGCGACGAGGATTATCGATAATACATCTGGCTTCTTGAGCTGTCCACCGCCAGCGCTTCAGGGGGGTATCAGCGTCTATCTCAAAGCCGTACCAGCCTTTGTCATAGACGATCTTAGGAGTATCAGGAGGAGGAGGGAAAACCTTCAGTCTTTTCTCATAAATTTTCTTCAGGGGATGTCCTGTCTTATCTTCGGGAAAGGAAAAACCGATAGAGAGCCTTAATCTCTCCGTCCCTTTGAATTCAGGGTCGAGCTCATCCATGAACTGGGGAATGTAAACCCTCCGCGAATAAAGATATTCTTTTCCCGGCTCCCATTGAGAAGTCGGGATCTCTGGTCTATGGTTGTCATAGACGATCAGGTTGCTCCCATGCCAGAAGTGGACAAACACAGCCCGATCCTGGTCCATTCCTTTGAAATCCTTCCTCGTTCTCCACAGGTACTCGACATCCGTAAACAGCCTATCCGTGAGCGGAGTAACCGAAAAGCTCACCTCCAGTTCAATACCTTTGAGCCGCGGGTCTCCCCTGCAGAAAGAAAGAAGGAGAATGGTCGTCAGCATCAAAAAAATCCCGCTTAGCCTTTCTTTCAATTTCATCCTCCTTCCTTTCTCTCTACAGTAAGAATTCATGAGATCACTGGTTTTAGGTCACAGGTCTTGTGATTCCAGCTCGAGTAAGGGGCGGAGGAGCGACAAAGAGCGCTCTGTTTGTCCTTTAACCAAAAAAGATAAAGACCGTGTGAAAAAAAGTTTATCCTCAAGCCCCTTTCAGGCAGGCTAATCAAAGGACTTATTCACTCGACCTTTTCCCAGGCCTTCAATCCTTAATCCTTGATTTTTATCTTTTCACCCACAAAGATTCGCGGAATATCGTTCTCGTTCATCAGCTTGTTCAGCTCAGGGATGTCCACCTCGATAACCCTGTTTATCTTCTCGATGATCGCTTTCAATTCCTCTACGCCTTTCTTGATCTGCTGGACCTGGTCTTCCGAAGGCGCGCCCGTGTATCTCCCGATAGAGCTGGCGACCATGAGAATCCTTCCTCTGACCGAAGCGCGCATTCCCCTCCAGCCTAAGCTCGGGTCTCCTACCAGGTTGATTTGGATATCGTCTATCGCCTTGGAAACAGCTTTGATCTTCCCCAATACCGCCTCGGGAACATCGGGTACCCTCTTTAAAACGCCGAGCTGTCTATCTATCTCTCTCTTTATTCTGCTCGCTGCACCGTTGGCGGCCAGAAGAGAAGGATTCAGCTTATACACGGTTAAAAGAGCGTCATGCTGCTTTTTCCTGTCTTCGAAAGAGATGTCGATCCTCGGATCTCCTTCTACCTCAAGGGCTTGAGCCAGTTCCTGCTCAGCAGCTGCCAACTTCACCGTGTATTCTCCAGGCAGGACAAATGGACCTCTGGCTCTGAAACGACGGTCCGCCTCCTCCGCTGGAGGAGCCGCGACATTATACCTCAAATCCCAGGCGATGCGGTTGATGCCCGCCTGCTTGGTGCCTGCGAGCTGTGCTATTTTCTGGCCGGAGCTATCTTCTATGATTATTTTCACGTCTCCTTTGGCTTCCTCTTTCAAGTAGTAGCTGATCATGGCCCCGAACGGGGGGTTGGGAGCCACGAAAAATTTATGACCGAGGTTGCCCTTGTGATAATAGGGATTGAATATGACAGCTCGGCGGATATTAAAGAGGTAGGCAGGAGAAGACAGGATATCCTGCGCCAGCTGCTCAAGCGGTGTGATATCATCCAGGATCCAGATGCTCCGGCCGTGGGTGCCGAAGATGAGGTCATTCTCTCGCGGGTGAATGGCAATGTCATCAACCGGAACGATGGGAAAGTTCCCTTTGAACTTGACCCAATGCCTACCCCTATCGATCGAAAAATAGGCACCTCTTTCCGTACCGACAAAGAGGAGGTTCGGGTTCCTTGGGTGCTCCCTGATCACGTTGACCACACCGCCATCAGCAAGGTCGCTGGAGATTTCCTTCCAGCTATCCCCGTAATTTGTGGTCATGAAAACATAGGACTTGAAATCATCATTGCGGTGCCCGTCCAGTGTGGCGTATGCTGTTCCCTCCTCGTGCTGCGAAGCGACCACTCGAGTGACATAGATCCCTTCAGGAACGCCCGGGACCTTATCCATGACATTCTTCCAGCTCTTCCCGCCGTCACGGGAGACCTGAAGGCAGCCGTCATCCGTTCCGACATACAGGAGGCCTTCCTTGATCGGCGACTCGGAAATGGTGGTGATGTCGCCGTAGTAGGCGATACCGTCGTGACGGGAGAGAGTATCCTCGTCAGGAAGTCCTCCCATAAGGGGAAGTTTCTCTCTGTCTTTCTGTCGGGTCAGGTCGACCGAAGCCTCCCAAGTTTCACCCCGATCCCTGGACTTGAAAAGCTTATTCCCTCCATAATAAATTGTTTTTGGGTCATGGGGAGAGATGAAAACCGGCGAATTCCAGTTGAACCTGTAGGTCTCACTCTCGTCCCCTGGCTGGGGCCTGATGGTCTTACTCTCTCCGCTCTTCAGGTCAAACCTGAAGAGGTTTCCGGTCTGGGATTCGGCATAGATGGTGTTGTGATCAGTGGGATCAACCTGGGTGTAAAAACCATCTCCGCCACCGATCCTGATCCACTCCTCATTGCTGATTCCCAGGCTGTACCAGGTTGCACTCGGCCCGCCCCAGCTGCCATTATCCTGAAGACCACCGTAGACATAATAGGGCTTGCGCATATCAAATCCTATTTCATAAAACTGGCCTAGAGGAATGGTGTTAACGAAATCCCAGGTCTGGCCGCGGTCATAGGAAAAATATATTCCTCCATCCGAACCGAGGACGATATGGCTGGAATCACCAGGGTTGATCCACATGGCATGATGGTCGCCGTGAACACCGCTGACATGATCCGTGCGGAAAGTCCTGCCTCCATCCTCTGAGAAGTACATGCGGGCGCCAAGAACCCAGATCCTCTGGTCGTTGTTAGGGTCAACACGGATCTGGCTGTAGTACATCGGCCGAGGATTGGTTCCCGACATCTTCTCCCAGGTTAAACCCTTGTCCCCGGAGCGGAAAACTCCACCCTGCTTATGCTCGATGATGGCATAGACGATACTGGGATTGCTTCGAAAGATGTCGATACCGATGCGGCCGATGGTACCAGAAGGCAAACCGTTCGTCAGGCGAATCCATGTCTGGCCGCCATCCGTCGTCTTGAACAGCCCACTCCCCGTACCCCCTCCGGTAAAGCCCCAACCCCGGCGGCGCCTCTGGTAAGCGGCAGCATACAAGGTGTCAGGACTTTCGGGGTCCAGGGCCACATCGACAAAGCCCGTATTCTCATCGATGAATTGAGTATTCGTCCAGGTTTTTCCTCCATCTGTGGTCTTAAAAATCCCTCTTTCTCTGTTGGGCCCCCAAAGATGCCCCAGGGCCGCGACATAAACTACATTCGGGTCGGTCGGATGGACGACGATACGACCTATATGATGGGTGTCACCCAAACCCATATTTTTCCAGGTCTGACCGCCATCCGTGGATTTATAGACTCCGTCTCCCCAGGAAGAGCTCTGGCGGTTGTTGGGCTCTCCTGCTCCTACCCAGACTATATCCGGGTTTGAGGGAGCGACCGTCACGTCACCGATGGTGCTCATCTCCTGGTCGTCGAAAATGGGCTTCCAGGTCACACCATTGTTGGTCGTTTTCCACACTCCCCCAGATGCAGTTCCGGCATAAATGATCTTGGGATTGTTCTCCACGACAGCGAAATCATCGATCCTTCCGCCCATGTTGCACGGTCCTATGCATCGCCATTGAAGACCATTCAGTATGGACTCCTGGATAAGAGGCACAGATTCCTTTTTTACCTTCTTGGCCCCGACGAATAGGCCCAAAACCAGGCTCATACAGATAATAAGTCCGAAACGAGAGAATAGATTTCTTTTCATCAGTCTTTCTCCTTTAATATGTTTTTGGATAAATATTGAATGAAAATATTCACTTGGGTCCCAAGGCCTGAGGCTATAATTAGCACAAGATCCAAGGCTATGTCAAAAAAAATGCCCACTTTAAGAATCTCTATTTCCATGAAAAGAGAAATATCTGAACTCTGGCGAAGTGCGGTGGCGGTTCCCCTCCATCCAGAGCCCATGGCGACGGGGGGGGCTTGGCTCAGATGGAGGGTTACAACTGCTTTTAAGGATTAATTGCTCAGGCTGGGTGGTTCTAAAACACGCTGTTTTTGCCCCAGCGAGTCAAAAACAGCTCGATTCCAGGCTTCGCTCTCCTCTTCCTTAGGTCGAGGAACCATGCCCGCTTAGCCTTCCATACGGTTTTCTTCACCACCCAACCTAAGCTTTCCTTAATTGCGAATTTAATTATGTTTTGAAACATCTTACCTAATGGGGAGGTGCAGCAACGGATCATCTCCATCCGAAGCCCGTGACGGCGGGTGGGAGGGCCTTGGCTTGGATGGAGGGGAACCGCCGCCGCACTTCTCCACTTATATAAACACAATCATTTATTTGACATCCTCTATCGAGCATGCCTGGATGCCTCCCTCGAGCCCCCGTAGCGGAGGGGGGTCCCGTCGGCTTATCCGACGGGGGGAACCGACGGGACTGGTTCCCTCGGGGTCCGGGGGCTGAGGGCGGTATCCAGGCCGCACAGAGGTGGAGCCGTCATGTCCCAGGCTCCACATCTTCCCTCTGAATCCCGGACACAC
>Ga0209427_10003037_pt1 | contig 19744 bp, 19 predicted proteins | sample DeeMarSWOR136_30_FD_187465 | JGI IMG/M metagenome (GOLD analysis project Ga0209427, IMG submission 187465) | Marine sediment microbial communities from White Oak River estuary, North Carolina - WOR-1-36_30 (SPAdes) (version 2) | ecosystem: Environmental > Aquatic > Marine > Intertidal zone >...
ATGAAAGGCATCCTTGACATAGGGGATTCGGTTCGGAACATTGAAGAGCCTGAGCGTGTTCGTCTCGTTTTCGGTAAAAAGAAACCGCGGTCGTTTTCCATCCGATCCCGGACCGGTTGCAAAGATAAATTTTCCAAGCGAGTCGTGTTCAGTAACCAGGATGCCGTCGCCCTTCTGCTTTATCACTGGTTTGGGCCAATATCCCTCACCCTTCCTCCCCCAGGACCATGTATTGCGGTACCAGAGGGTCGGGAGCAGGTGGAGGAGCGCGTGTTCCGGACCGTGATTCTTTACCGTGACCCGGATAAGGATATCGTTGGGAGACTTTTTCGCGTATTCGGTAAAGATGTCAAAGTACCGCTTATCGTCGAATACGCCCGTATCAAGGAGTTCGAATTCCGGGTCCTTTTTTTCTCTCCTTCTGTTCTCCGTAACGAGCTGAGAATAGGGAAACTCGGACTGGGGATACTTATAGAGAGCCTTCATGTAGGAATGAGTGGGAAGAGAGTCGAGGTAGAAGTAACACTCCTTGACATCCTCCCCATGGTTCGCTTCCAAGCCCGTTAAGCCAAAGAGGCGTTCCTTGAGAATAGGGTCCTTCCCGTTCCATAGGGCTATGGCAAAACACATGCGCCCTTGCCTGTCGGTGATCCCGAGCAGGCCATCCTCACCCCAGCGATATGCACGGCTCCGCGCGTGATCGTGGGGAAAATAGTCCCACGATGAACCGTCAGGAGAGTAATCTTCACGGACTGTTCCCCACTGCCTCTCTGAAAGATACGGTCCCCATCGTTTCCAGTCCTTCTCGCGCCTGGCGTCTTCTTCCATCCGGACTATTTCCTCAGCAGAAACTTTAATTTTCCCCATTCTGGACACCTCTCTTTCGCCCGGTGAGTTAATCAATTAATTAGTCACTGGTGAATAATTCTTACGAATTATTCACCAGCTCAATCATTAGTTTTTAACTATTGGTTTTTCAGGTAGTTATTTCAATAAGAATATCTATTTGCTTCGAAAATGCAAATTATTCACCAGAAACTAATTGTATTTGAATATAATAGAGTATCACACCTCTCATAAGAGTAATTTTGAAGATTGATCCGAAACTTTCAGTTTCTGTTGACATATTGCCAGCACACTTTATTATTCTCTTTGTATTTCTCATGGACGAAGCGGATAGGGGAAGAACTGCCCTATGGGAACATTGGGCTTACCGTTAACACTTTTCTTGTTGTCTCAATTTAATACAAATCTCATTGTATCACTATTACAATAGAAAAATTACGTACAAAGAATACCTCATGCGCACAATGTGGAAACTTATGAACAAGAGGGCTGCAATGGCAATAGAAAAGTCAAAATGTGAGGTTGTCGAAATCGATGGAAAATTAGAACTCAGACAGCACGCTCCACACATCGTGGCCGAGACAAAGGTGCAATCCAGTACCCTACATTTCTATCTCATAAACCTAACTCAAACTCCCATCAATGAATATACAGCTTCGTTTTTTTGGAAAAAGGAAAAATAATACATTATAATCAGAACCAAAGATTGTAAGATCCGTACGATTCATATCCGAACATGGTGGGAACATGACAAGAGTCCTCATCTACTTAACCTCAATGATGTTGTTAATATTATATGTCGGATGAGTATCACGGGAGGCGTCTGAAACTAGCCCTCCCAAGACATTGGTATTTTCAATTATTAGATTACTCATAAGTCCTCCTAATAAATAAACTCTTCACAAAAATACAAAATATGTTATAGTAATACAGAGGTATGTAATTCGATGCTTCAAATGAGTGTGTGTTCAGGTAAAGATAAAAAGTATTTCCTAAATCCTATTAATGTATTTGCGTAACCAGCGCGGTATACTCAGATCCGCGAGCGCACCGGTCTTTGTTTAGCCAATCACTGTTTCTGCTGTACCTTCTGCGAAATTCTTCTTCACGTCCCGAACCGGACCAGGTTATGCAGACAATGTCGTATTCAACAGATTTTCATACTCAAATTTTATTTAATGGTATTGAGCACAGTTAAAAATCTCAATTTGAGATAGGGGGTATGTCATGCAATTGAAAACGAGCGGTGTTGTTTTCATAATTATTGGTGCAGCTGCAGCAGGTTTCGTTGCAGGATTTATTGGGAGCAGAGTACCGGAGTTGATGAAAAAAGAAAAAATACCAAAGACAGTTGCGGCAATTGTTGAAGAGCCAGAATATGTTGATATGGAGAAACTCGATTCCACCGTGAATGAGAAATTAGAATCCAAATTCAAACCGTACAAAAGGAAGTTAGATAGTTGGGATACTGAAAAAGAAAAAATTGATGTGAAACTGGTCCAGCATGATACACAGCTGGAAGAGTTGGAAAAGGTCGATAACTATTTTCAAGGGATCGTAGAAGAGGGCGCTAAACGGATTCAAAATGTAGAAACTGACGTACTGAAAAACCAGGAAGCGATCCAGGAAGTGAGAGAAGAAATTGGGCCGGGAGAGAAATATGGAGTGCAAATGGTTTATGCGAATTCACTGCACGATTCCAAATATAATCTCGATGCCTATGATAACAAACTCTACATTGACGATCTCCTCACCATAGTTGAGGAATGGCAAAAAGATGACATAAACAGGGTTGCGATAGTTGAACGTCCTCATGGAAGAGGGAGAGCGGTGTTCTTTGCAGGATCCGACAATCGTTTTAATGTAGAAATTCTGTGGTCGGAGGAGGGGCTCGATAAACTGCTCATGTTGAGTACAATAAATTCAATTCCAAAGCTGGACACTGTGAGTAGAATAGAGGCTCCTCTTGTGCTTGAACAGCTCTTTGAAGAATACAGGAACGCTTCTCTCCTGCCATGCAAGCAAGCTCTAAAAAAGCCCGCTGTGGCGCTTTTATTTGGTGAGGAACCAGAGGTTGGCAAGCATCAGGGGAAATACTACGTAAGATAATATGGGATTATCTTACCCACCGGAGATAGCTGCTAAGTCTTAAGAAGAAATTGCCCAGGAAAACTTTTGAGACATAACGCACATGATGAGTGTTTTAATAACTGCATACCAAGTATCATAATATTACTAAATTCCCAGGTAGACCTTCTTGACATATTCGTTATTTTTTAATTGTTTGGCATCACCTGCTAAAGCAACCTTTCCTGTCTCCAAAACATAAGCCCTTTTGGCTAATTCAAGAGCGAGGATTGCATTTTGTTCTACCAGGATTATCGTATATCCTTCATCAGCGAGCCGCCTAATACGCTCGCCTATCTCATGGACAATAATGGGAGCTATGCCTAAGGAAGGTTCATCAAAGAGGAAAAGTTTCGGATTAGAAAGCAAAGCTCGTCCAAAAGCAAGCATTTGCTGCTCTCCCCCACTCAATGTAGCTGCTGGTTGCCTGCGCCTTTCACTTAAGATCGGGAAATATTCGAAGGCTTTTTTCAAGTCCCTTTCTACCCCGACCTTGTCCTTTCTCAAGTAGGCGCCGGTTAAAAGATTATCGGATACGCTCATCTTCAAGAAAAGCCTTTTTCCTTCAGGAACGTGAGCAATGCCCAGCCTGACAATTCTTTCAGGAGCCATCCCATCTATTTTCTTGCCTTCAAACCGAATATCTCCAGAACTAAGCGGAACGAGTCCTGATATCGCCCTCAAACAGGTACTTTTACCAGCTCCATTCGCTCCGACCAGGGCCGTGATACTCCCCTTTTCAGCGTCGATAGAAATACCTTTCAGAGCCTCTACTCCACCATAGTGTACGACTATATTTTTCAAACTGAGCATAGATTCACCGCCCTAAGTAAGCTTCTATTACTTTTTCATTTTTGCTTACCTCTTCAGGTGAACCCTCGGCAATTTTCTTCCCAAAGTCCAACACAGTAATCTTTTCGCATGTGCCCATGACAGCTTTCATATCGTGCTCCACCAGTATGATGGTGATGCCGCTTTCATCACGCAGCATTTTTATTCTATCCATCAGCTCCTGCGTTTCAACGGGATTCATGCCGGTAGTGGGCTCATCAAGCAACAATAACTTCGGCTCGCTCGCGAGAGCAATTGCTATATTCAGAAGTCTCTGGTAGCCATGCGGAAGTGCTCCAGCAGGCTCGTCCTTTACATCTTCAATACCCATGGTTTTTAATAGACCCACAGCCCTTTCTATCACAGCCTTTTCCTTTTCACGCCTCCTTGCTGTACCAAAGACCTGCTCGAAAAGTCCCATCTCGATATGAAGATGGCAACCTATAACTACATTTTGTAAAGCGGTCATATCTTTTAAAAGTGTAGTAAGCTGAAAGGTACGGACTATCCCTTCCTTTACTATGCTGTGCGCCGGGTTCCCGGTTATATCCTTTCCCCGCCATATGACCTTCCCTTTTGTAGGCCGTAAGAAACCACTGATTAAATTAAAAAGAGTCGTCTTTCCCGACCCATTGGGTCCGATTAGACCCCTTATCTCACCCTCTTCAAGTTCTAAGTCAATGTCATTGACAGCTACCAGCCCTCCAAATTGTTTCCTTAGGCCTCTTATCTCGAGTTTATTCATAGATGCTCCCTGAGCACACTAACTATTGCACCTGCGAGATGCATATCGTATTATATTTTATGCACTTGTTCCTCTAACCCTCATCTTTTTAAGCAGAGGTGATATCCGTCTGGGTACACTTTCAAGACCCTCAGGTAGAAAAAGCAAGCCTATTATTAAGATAAGACCGTAAACCAGCGGCATCCATGCACCGAGGGGACGCATCAATTCGCCGAGTATTGTAAAGAAGGTAACCCCAATGATTGGGCCGGCAAAGGTAGTATAGCCCCCAACCACTACCCAGATAAGGAGATACAGGCCAGTAGTTAAATCAAACTGATGGGGATCTATGTGACCAAAGTGATGAGCTAGAAGAACACCCGAGATACCAGCGAAAAAAGTTCCCACTTCGAAGGCCAATATTCTATATGAAGTGACATTTATGCCGACACTTCGCACTAAAGACTCTTCTGAATGAATAGCTTTGAAGATATTGGTTATCCGAGACCTATCTATTCGAAACATGATTACCAGGCACAACACGGTAATCACCAGCGCCAAAAAGTAATAAGGTAGCACACCAGCAAAACTTATTGTGGATAAGCCCGGGATGGCAATAGACGGATGAGGGATACCGCTGATTCCCCGATGACCCCCGAAAATCCCAATCCTGATCCAACTTAATCTGAGCGCTTCTCCGATAGCATAGGAGCCGATGAAAAAAGCAAATGCCTTCATTCTAAGTAAGGGATAAAGCATTATCAGACCCACTAATGTTGAAGCCAAGCCCGCAAAGGGCAGGGTAAGCCAAAAAGGCCAGCCAAAATATTTTGACATTAGGGCACTCGCATAGGCACCCATACCCATCAAAGGGACGTGAGCAAGAGAGAAGTCCCCTGTAGTCGTTATGAGACGAAAGCTCACTGCCAGGATGAGGTGAGCAAAGAATACGATCGTGAGATCAACATAGTATCTTGTGAGAATAAATGGCAGCGCTATTAAAATGATTGCTGGAGCTGTCAGACCAATGACGAGCCTTAATCGATTACGTCCCATGTTCTGCCAATCCTCCAGGCTTTATTGCCAACAAAATAACCATGAACAAGACGCTCGCTATGTTGGCAATGACTGCGTCGAGAAAAGTAGTGATAACTGTGTATAGAAAACCAAAGAGGATAGCTGTCAAAACAGTTCCCTTGAGGTTCCCAACTCCCCCCACAATTACCACTATGAGGGCTATCAAAAGAGCCATATGCCCCATATAGGGGTGGACCGCACTAACGGGTGACATTAATGCACCTGCGGCTCCGGTTAAGGCAGAACCAATGCCCATGGCAAGAGTAGCAGATCTATTAATGCTTATACCCTGCAGGGAAGCAGCCTCACTATCCTCGGCCGAGGCGCGTATTGCGCGGCCCAGCTTGGTTCGCTGTAGGAATGCCCAGAGCATACCTAACAGGAAAACGGCGGCGGATATTACTATGACTCTTTGCCAGCCAATTGTGACACCGTGAATATTTAATGCCCCCATAATTGGATCATCAACACGCTTGGGATAACCCAGTCCCCAAATCTGCCCCACCAGAACTTGTAGAATAAACAGTAACCCTACGGATATGATAGCGACGCCCAGAACATTTCCCCGCAGGGGTTTAAAAATGCCTCTTTCAATGACTATACCGAAACCACCAACGAGCAGCATGGCCAGTAACACAGCAGCGACATAATTCACACCCCTCAAACCGTAGAACAGCCATACGACATAAGCACCGAGCATATAGAACTCACCATGGGCGAGATTCGCTATCCCTGCAACACCAAAAACCAGGCTTAGCCCTATGGCTAATAAGGCATAAAAACTACTTAGCTGTATACCGTTAATGATAGTTTGTACAATTAGTTGGAAGGTCATGATTACCGTATTATTCGCTAACTTTGACTCTATATTTTTTCAGCCCGCAGACTAGGTTTATACTTTCGGGGGAGAGATTGAAAACCTCTCCCCCTATAAAGACTATATTTTATTAATATTCAGCCCACAGACCAAGTTTATACTTTTTATAATACTTTTTGTAGATTTCCTTATGTTCCTCTAACCAATCAGCGACATTCATGGTGTACACAATACTATTTTTCCCATCTCGGAACTCTGTCCAGTGCCAATCGCTATAGAGCAAGTTGTCCTGCCCCGCAAAATCCTTACCCAGCCACTTTCCCGGCCCAAAGCAATGCGGAACTGACTTTTCAACCTTAAGCGCTTCCAGCACCGCTAAGGATTCGATAGTACCTGCGAGCTGTATTCCGTACCTCCACACATCCAGACCTGCAGCCCATTCGTAAGACACTGCGCCCCATTCTCCTGGCCATCTCTCCACAAACTCGTCATAAAACTCCTTGAAAGATCTTTCCGCAATTCGACGATCTTTGATAACCGGGTCATCAAATCGGGGGAAACAGCCAATCGCTTTTCTATCCTCCAGCCATTCTTCAGGTACCTTAGCGATAGTCGAGTCCATAAACTCAACCGATACAAGTATGCCCTCGAAGCCCTGGAGGTAACATTGTTCAACTATCAGGTCCACATACTCCACATATGAGCACCCAACATTAATGATGTCTGGTTTCTTGGCCAGCATCGCACTCACTATGGGAGCGAAATCCACTGTCTCAGGCGCAAAGAACTTATCATACACGATCTTGATGCCTGTGGCTTCAGCCCCTGCCCAGGTGTAACAAGCCCCCTCAATGCCAATGAGGTCATCCTGAGCACAATGGGCCATAGTCTTCGCCCATGGGTAAGCTTTTGCGATCCATTCGATCGCTCCAGTAAAAAATGGACAAGACTCTATTGGAACACAGAGGTAAGGTGCATTTTTGTGAACATCGGTGGAGATGAAACTGTGTTCCACCATCTTCTGCTCCGTCAGAAAAGGCGATACAGCTATTGCAGGATCGCCGCCCAGCGCCATTATGAGGTCCACCTCATCTTCCAACACCAATTTTCGGGCACCAAGCATTGATTTGCTCGAAATCTGTTCATCATCGTAAACGAACAGCTCAGGCATATAGGTCACCCCACCAACCTTGATACCGCCAGCAGCGATGATGTCCTCAAGCCATATTTCCACCCCATGCTTTGCTGGCAGTCCCCACGCAACTGAAGGTCCCGACATTGGACCCAAGATGCCTATTTTAAATGTTTGCATCCCCTCCACAGCTTCTTTTTTCCTCTCCCCATAGGCAAGGGAAAAGCAAATCATTACCCCCAACAGGATTAATAAGATCTTCTTCAAACTTTTCATTTAATCCTCCTTCCCTAAGTATTTGAAAAGTGAAAATCTTGCAAGTTTGTAAAAGCGCTAAGTTTTGATCCCTCCTTTCTTAATATTTAAAGTCCTTCACAAAACTCATAAATCTTTTAATATCAATGAGTAAAGAAAGGTTTTTTTTGAATGTTCATCCTGCTTGTAATTTATTTATTTGACCTTCACAAAACGAGAAGCAAATAATGAATAATCAGAACCTTCTTATCTCTGAAGAATTTTTGCGAGATTGATATTGATAGAAATTAGTATAATTCAGGATATACCAATTTATGAAAACCAACCGCAAAAAAAACTCGGACTGGTTTAACCAATGAAAAAATCAGCTTTTTCTCAAACATGCTACTAAGAATTGTACCTTCTGTCAAGAAAAAAGACAATTACAATCTTTTAGTGCATTAGATAAGAATCCGTTAATCATTCGCCCTCAATATCCTGTAATACAGCTTTTCTTTTTTGATTTTTTTTTACATCAACAAATAATATTCTATAAAATGGCTATTTCTATTATGAAATCTAATCTTCCAACAGAAATTTAATTTTTCAAAATGGTGGATAGAATTATTGAAGAGTCTAGATAGAGTGAATGGTTAATTATTATAAAAAACTTGATATTATTTACGTAAATGGTAATATATATCAATAAATTTTTTTATATAAGGAGGGAAAAATGTGGGGATTCAGACCAGAGGCTTTCTGGCTACTAATTGCTACAATAGTAGCTGGAATAGTTCCACTCGTGCTCTTTCTAAGTAATGCTGTTAAACCAGATAGAAAGGGGGTGAGGAAGTAAAATGGACGTAAAATTATTGATGTTTATTATTTACTGTATCATTATCCTCTTTGTGGGATACCTTGGATATCGTAAGACAAAGACCTTGGGAGACTTCTACCTCGCCGGTAGACAGCTGAAGAAGTGGATTGCGGCTGGAACCTTTGCCGGTACCTTTGTGAGTGCTATTACCTTTGTTTCATGGATTGGATTCGGGTGGAAGTTTGGAACGGCGATTTTACCGGTGTATATATTTGGATGTCTTTGTGGGTATATCATATATGCAGTTGTTGCACCAAAACTCAGTATGCTTGCTCATAGGAACGATATATACACCCCATCAGATTTCTATGAGGGGAGGTTTAACTCGAGTTTTCTCAGGCTCTGGACTACGATATTTACCATAATAGGTTTTACTTTGTATCTTGGAATTCAGCTCATAGGGACTGGTGTTCTCTTTGAAGTCATCTTGGGTATTCCATTTATCTACGGTGTAATAATTCTAGGGGTGGTGTATACGATATATACACTCTTGGGAGGAATGAAATCTGTTGCCTGGACAGATGCGATTCAGTTCTCGCTTTTCGTAATCGCAACCCTTGTAGCCTTTGGTTATGTACTTCCCAGGGTTGGAGGCATAAGCCAGATGAATGCTTCACTCGCATCCATAGATACTAAACTCTTGACATTAAATGCCGGAGGAGCATTCAAGCCTATGTGGATTATAGGAATTTGGTTTGCAGTTACAGTAGTTATACCCCTTCACTATGGGTACATCTCTAGGGCAATGGCATGTAAGACTCCGAGAGATGCGATTGGTATGGTAGGGATAGGTAGCTTTATCCTGATGATTTTCTATTTTGCAATATTGATACTTGCGCTCTCGGCAAGGGTACTGATCCCTGATACTGCAGCTCTTACGGGTCTTGACAAGGCATTCCCAACAATGGTGTTAGAGCACTTTCCTATTGCACTTGGAGCATTTATACTGGTTGCACTCGGTGCAGCTGTAATGTCAACGACAGATTCCATACTCCTGCAGGTTGGGTCCAATATTGCGAATGACATTTACAAGAGATACATTAAAAAAGATGCATCGGATAAGAGTACGCTATCAATAGCAAGAATATTTGTGGTCATATTCGCAGTTTTGACAATAATTTTTGCTCTTACAAAACCTGCAGCCCTATATCTGATCTATAACTTTTTTATAGTGTTCCTTGTAGCACCATATGTTGCGATATTCTTCTTTGGATTGTACTGGAAAAAGGCGACAAAGGCAGGTGCTGTTGCAAGTGCAATAGCTGGAGGAGGGATCGGCATTTTTGTACAGGCTTTGCAGTTGGCTAAGATTGCACCGCCAAGCCTTTCATTTCATCCTACGCTTTATGCTGTACCGGTTTCCGTGATACTGATGATAGTGGTTTCTCTTGCATCGAAGCAGTATCCAGAAGCACATGTAAAGAAATGGTTTTAAGACTATTTCTGATATCTATGCAAACAGCCACCTTTAAAGGTGGTTGTTTGCATTTTGTTAATTCAATGCAACAGGAGAATTAATGAAGCACTGAGGGGAAAAATATAGGGAATGTACATCAGTTCTTGGTGCAGTATTTACGAATAAATTGAAAAGGATTAACGAGAAAAACATTAAATTCGAAACTTTGAGGTATAGGTGGTGAAGATAAAGGTTGTTCTACCAGTTCCCCATGATATATGGAATAGAAAGATAGAGGAAAGCTGCAGAAAAGTCGCAGATAGAGAGACATATATTGAGGTTGTTAATACAGAGAAGGGGGCTGAGACACTCGAAGGATTCTACTATGGGAGCTTCGCAGAGGTAGATACTATAAAAAGGATTGTGGATGCAGAGAAGCAAGGATTCGATGCTGTTGTTGTATGGTGTACTGCAAATGTTGGTGTTGAGGCATCAAGAGAGGTTGTGAGCATTCCTGTGGTCGGCATAATGGAGGCGGCGCATCTGATGGCGATGCTCATTGGGAGAAAGTTTTCAGAGCTCGTCTCTGTAGAGCACGTTGTTATACGCCACTGGAGGAATGCGAGAATTTTTGGCTCGAAATCAAAGCTTGCGTCAGTAAGGGTAATTGGCCTTCCTATTAAAGAGTTACATAAGGATTTAGATCAAACATTTAAAAAAATGTATGAAGCTGGGAAAAAGGCCATAGAAGAGGACAAAGCAGATGTACTAGTACTGGGATGTGGGGCGATGCTTGGTATAACTGAAAGATTGCAAAAAAAACTGGGAGTGCCAGTATTAGAACCTGGGGAGTCAGGTATAAAGGTTGCGGAGATGCTTGTGAAGCTGGGGTTATCGCACAGCAAAAAAGGATACCTTCCTCTTATTGAAGGTATTGAGATATCTGAATAGTTATTCTTAGTTTACTTAGTTTCTGGTGAAAACTCCGTCAGAAAAGCGGACGGAGTTGTCTTCAGTGACTAATCAAGGGGGAATATGTATGTCTTCTTTAGAATATGCCAAACTCGGATACTATATTGTTACCAAACTGGCATCTGTTAAACCGAATGAAAATGTATTGATCCTTGGAGAGACAGCAAGCAACGAAGCAATGATGCAGGCCGTAATGGCAGCGTCTATCGGAATTGGGGCTGAGACCCAGATGCTCATCTATCCCGAGAGAAAGGAGATAAACGTCGAGCATCCCAAGTCTGTAGCAGAGGCCATGAAGCATACAGATGTCATCATAGATTTTTCCGTCAAATATACCATACACACGATTGCGTACCAGGAGGCCCGCAAAGCAGGAACGAGGGCCCTCGTCACGATACCACAGGGAATAGAAGAATATATCAAGGATGGGATAGTAGGTATAGATTATGATAAAATGGTGGAAGAGGGGGGAATGATCTCCAAGCTTTTTGAACGCTGCTCAAAGTGCAGGCTGGCCTCGGATGAGGGCACGGAGCTCGAAATGGAGCTCGGTAACAGGCCTGCTGTATTGAGGGACGGCATGGTTATAGACAAGGGAGAGATCGATTACTTTCCTGGCGCGCAGATTTCCCTGGCCCCTGTTGAAGAATCCATTAATGGAAAGGTTGTGGTAAACGGGTCGCTTTACCCCCCTGTGGGAATACTTGATCACAATGTGACTGTGACAATGAAAAAAGGGAGGATCGTGAAAATAGAGGGGTCAGTCGAGGCCCAGGTGTGGGAAAAGTGGATCGCTGGTTTCGATGATCCCAAGATGTACTGTGTTGCTCATTTCAGCATAGGATTGAATCCTAATGCAAAGCTCAGCGGGTACATCATAGAGGACGAAAGGATAAGGGGGTCGATCATATTTGGGTTTGGTTCACAGATGCCCGATTTCAAGGGCAAGGTTGGGAAGGCTAAATCCCACACAGATGCGGTCTCGCTGTTCAACACAGTGTTCCTTGATGATAAGAAGGTGGTCGCCAAAGGCGATATATTGAAGGTGGATTAGGATGACCGTAGAAGAGCAGATCTACAGGGAAGCTGAAAAGCGAAAAACGGAGCTCGTAGAGCTCGTTCAGAAGCTCGTTCGTATCGACAGCCCATCTGGTGACCAGAAAAGCCTTTCTGAGATCGGAGAGGTACTCGCTGGGGAGATGAGAGAGACAGGCCTCAGTGTCAATCTCATTGAGGCCGAGCAAGGATTGACAAACGTTATTGGACGCTACGAAGGATCAGAGGATGCTCCCAGGCTCCTCTTTAACGGACACACTGATGTGGTTCCCGTACAGAACCGGGATGTCTGGGAGGCAGACCCTTTCGGCGCCGAGATCATAGATGGACGTATCTATGGGAGGGGTGCATGTGATATGAAGGGCGGGTTAGTCGCGATGATTATAGCTGCCAGGGTTGTGCTGAGTTTATTTCCAGAATATAGGGGAAACCTGATTTTGACCGCGACCGTTGATGAGGAGATAGGTGGCTTTAAGGGAATGAAATATATCGTAGACCAGGGAATTTCTGCAGATATGGGAATTGTGTGCGAGCCATCAGATTTCATGATAACCAATGTCTGTAAGGGGCTCTTATGGCTCAGGCTGAAAACGAAGGGAAAGAGCGCACACGGAAGTATGCCGGAAAAGGGGATCAATGCAATTTACAAGCTATCTAAGATATTGACGATGCTTGAAGGATACACATTTAGCGTCCCTCATCATGAGATGTTAGGGAGTCCTACTATTAATGTGGGATGTATCAAGGGTGGCACAAAACCAAACATGATACCGGATAGATGTGAGTCCGAGATTGATGTGAGGTATCTTCCATCTCAGACCCATCAGGATGTTATCGAGGAATTAGAAAAGAAGATAAATGAATTAAAGAGAGAAGACTCTCAGATTGAAGCCGAGCTAGAGCTCATACGCTATAGAACTTCTGTTGAGATAAATAAAGATGAGCCGGTTATTACGCTTGTTGCTGACGCATTGAGAAGAGTTACAGGAAAAGAGCCTCAGTACAAGGGAATGCCTTCTCCAGGAGATAGCGAGTATCTGATTCGGGCAGGAATCCCGAGTGTAATGTTTGGTCCTGGTTCAGAACAGTTGTGTCATGTGGACAATGAGTGGATCTCAGTTGATGACCTCGTAACCGGTGTAAAGATATATGCACTCATTATGGTAAATTCTCAACCGCATTGAACTTCCTTTATACAAAACTGTAAGGACTTAGTATGGTGAATACAAAGGTTTTAGGGATCTGTGGAAGCCCAAGAAAGGGGAATAGCCTTTATCTCCTCGAACAGGCACTAAAAGCTGCAAAAGATGTAGATCATAGATCGGTTGAAACAGAACTCTATTCTATGAGGGGAAAGACTTACAATCCCTGTATCGCGTGTCGATTCTGTAAGGACCATAATGGGGATTGCGTTCATAAGGATGATTTTGAGGATCTCAGAAGGCACTGGTTGGATGCAGATGTGATAATATATTCGGTTCCAGTCTATCATATGAGTATGCCAGGACAGGTGAAATGCTTTATCGATCGATTGGGAAACAGTATGTCTGGGCGGTTTCGCTCCCAGCTGCCGGAAGGTGTATATGCACTCCCAAAACTGTTCAAGATAATTGGGTCTATTGCTCAGGGCATCCATATCTTTTCTGGGCAGGAGCATACAATCACTGATCTCATTAACCATGCGCTCATAATGCAGTGTATCCCGGCCACAGGTGATATGTGGGAATCTTATATAGGGGCGGGTGGATGGACAGTGAACCTAATCGATAGGAATGGATTTGAGAAGTTAGCAAAAGGAGACGACCTTGGTGTTAAGGCAGCCATAAAGGCATCCCGAGATCTCGGAAAAAGATCGGTTGAGCTCAGCAAGATAATACAGTCGGGAATCCTTGCTTCTAAGACTCTTTTAGAGAAAGACCCGATCTACCATCCAGTGATCTCAATGCTGGAGAAAAGGCATGCCGGGTGAGATGCTTGTTGCATTTATTTTTTAACCAATTGTTACTATTGGTATTGACACTTTAGTCTTTAAGGAGATAATGTATTTTGTTTTATCATGGGTGTAATTGACTGATAAGATTTGATTAGAGGATGGCGAAATGTATTCGAAATATCTCATACGATGCGGTTCAACAGGGTGTGAGAATCCTGTCACCCACAGGTGCGGATATTGTGGGATACCTCTTTGTGATGCACATAAGAGAACCTTGGTCGCTGAGAAAGGTGAAGAGTACTTCTGTGGGGCTTGCTATGCCTATATATCAGTATCGGGACTTGGAAAGCGGAATATCGATCGTCATCTGATTCCCAATATCCTAGTGGTTAACAGTAAAAAGTGCACGGGTTGTCGTTCGTGTGAACTTGCCTGCTCCTTTGAGCATTTTAATGAATTCTCTTACGAGTTGTCAGCAATCAGAGTGCATAAAATAGAAGAGAGGGCTCGCAACTATCCAGTGGTATGTCTTCAGTGTGAGAATCCCCCATGCGTTGAGGCCTGCCCTGAAGATGCACTTGTCAAGAGTGAGGAGAATGGTCTCGTTGTATTTCATGAAGATCGATGTACCCTTTGTGAAAAATGCATCGAGGCCTGCCCATTTGTTGCGATTTTTCTAAATAGGGAGAGGAACAGGATAGTCAAATGTGATCTGTGTGATGGGGACCCTGCATGTGTGAAGGCTTGCGCACCCGAAGCTCTGGAATGGATAAAAAAATACAAGTTTGGTGAGAGGAAAAAGCTCGTCCTCAACCTAAATCCATATAGAAGGAAGAAGTAGCCATGGTATACGGATTTTGTGGAAGAATGCTCAGGGTAGACCTGACCAAAAGAAAGACATCAGTAGAGGAACTCTCACCCGATCTTTTTAGGGATTACCTTGGAGGGAGGGGGATCAATGTGCGGTACCTTCTTGAAGAGTTATCCCCTAAGGTAGACCCGTACGCCCCAGAAAATATCCTCTTTATATCAGCAGGCTGTCTTAGTGGTACAATTGCCCCTGCGAGTTCTAGGCTCACTGTATCATCGAAATCCCCAGAAACAATGCTCTACTGCAAAACAACATCAGGTGGGCATTTTGCGCCAGAGCTGAAGCTTGCAGGTTATGATGGAATTATTGTAACAGGTGCAGCGGATGCACCTGTGTATCTTTCTATAAAAGATGATAAGGTAGAGATAAGGGATGCCCGTCACCTATGGGGGCACGATGTGAGAGAAACCGACAGTATGCTAAAAAAAGAGACAGGTGATCCTAAAATCAGCTCCCTCTGTATTGGACCAGCCGGTGAGAATCTTGTTCGATATTCGGCCGTTATGGTGAATATCTACCGGTGCGCTTCGCGGTGTGGAATGGGTGGTGTCATGGGTTCGAAGCGTCTCAAGGCAGTTGTAGTTAGAGGAACTCGCAGCCTGAGAGTCAGTAACCCTGAGAAATTTAAAACCATAGCATATGAGGCTCGCTCCTCTTTAAAGGAGGACCAAGATCGATGGTACAGATACTTTCTGTTCGGAACTCAGAGAGGGTTGGTCTGGGCAAATGAAGCGGGATTCAATCCTACCAGGAACTTCCAGACAGGTTATATAAATGATGCATATAAGGTTGGAGGGGAGTACATACGGGAGAGGTACCAGGTCAGGGAGACAGGGTGTGGATCATGTGTAATAAACTGCGGAACCTATTATGAGATGGAAGAGAGTCCATATGGAGAAGCATATTCTGAAGGACCAGAATGGGAGACGTGTAATTCTTTTGGTGCGAGGCTCGGATGTGTCGATACACAGTGGCTCCTCAAGGCAAATGAGTTTGCAAACATCAACGGCCTGGATATATCATCTCTCGGTAACATTGTCGGTTTTGCCATGGAGCTTTATGAAAAAGGGATCATCACGAAAAAAGATACCGATGGCCTTGAACTGAGCTGGGGAAATACTCGTGCTATTATGGAGCTTTTTAAGAAGATTGTCAAACGTGAGGGCTTCGGGAAGCTCCTCGGCGAATCAATCATAACAATTGCTAAAACCATTGGCAAAAATGCCCTGGATTACGCCATACATGTAAAGGGGCTTGGACTGACAAGTTGTGACTCCCGTCTTACAAAGGCATATGCACTTGCCTTTGCTGTAAATCCTCGTGGAGGAGATCATCTTCATACAGAGATAATCTGTCAATTTGGTGCTACTCCCGAGCATGTGGATATCGCAAAGAGGGTCAGCGAGTCATCTGATGGGGCGAGGCCACTGTCAGTTGAAGGGAAAGCCAAGATGGTCAAGTACCACGAGGACTATGTCTGTGCATCCGACTCTCTTGGTATCTGTTTCTTTCACTCCCTCTCATCCCATCGAGTTACTCCTGAGATTATGGCAAAACTCTTTGAATATGCCACAGGTATTCCGATGTCTGTTGGACAGCTTGAGAAGGCAGGTGAGAGGATTTTAACTATGGAGAGGATCTTCAATATCAGAGAGGGTATGGACAGGGAAGATGATACACTGCCGCTCCGCATGTTCGAGGAGGAAATACCTGATGGTCCCAGCAAGGGTCTTACCATTACAAGAGAGGAGCTTGAGAGTATGTTGGTCGAATACTACAAACTACATGGCTGGGATGCTGAAAAAGGGATACCTTTAAAAGAGACACTGAAAGCGCTTTCAATAGAATCGTTTTCGAAATTTCTATAAAAACCGGGAAGTGAAAATTGGAAATCGAGATCATCACGAATGTTGTCAAGGATATCCTGAGAGCATCAGGAAAGATAGAAATCCCCCGGAGGAGTTCAATAAAACTCAAGGACTTGTTTGATCATCTGACCCGTCTTTATGGACCACAGATTACAGAGAGGCTCCTCGAAGATGATACCCTCAGACCTGAAATTATATTCCTTATCAATGGAAAAGCAATAGAGAAAAGTAAGGTTTCCTCTTCAAAGCTCAAAGATGGGGACCGCCTTGCCATACTTACTGCAATGGCAGGTGGATGATTTGTCATAGTTTGATTTTTCTAAGCAGTGCGTTCTACGGATATTCTACGCATCGGGCTTTTCTTAGATAATCTTCAGCCTTCATGGGAAGCACAATCTGATGTGAGGGAGAATATACAGCAGATTATTAACTTGATCCTTCAGAGCCGAATCAATTTATCTCTTCCCTCCTTATTGATTGGTCTCAATTAGGAGGGATTATAATCGATGTCAGCTCTTTTTACATTATCAGGTATTTATTTTCCGGATGAATCTAAAAAACAAAAATGATATATCATTTATAGAATTTTTCAATTTAATACCCTGGAGGATTTTCATGAGCCGATTTTTCATTATGTTTACAGTGCTCTTACTAATTGCTACACCAGTTTTTGCTGATCAAGGAATTATTAGTATAAAAAGCACCCATAGTGTCGAGGAGACAGCTGATCGTCTCGAAACCGTTCTGAAGTCAAAAGGGATGACAGTTGTTGCCCGAATCAAACATTCAGAGGCTGCTATGAAAGCCGGTATGACACTGCGTCCCACTGAATTACTGATATTCGGCAATCCAAAAGTGGGGACTCCGCTCATGCAGTGCGCGCAGAGTGTTGCCTTGGATTTGCCTCAAAAGGCATTGATTTGGGAAGATGATTCTGGATCGGTCTGGATCAGCTATAATGATCCCCAGTATTTAGCTGAACGACATAAGATAGAAGGATGCGATGAGGTCCTTGTCAAAATAAAAACAGCATTGAGCAATTTCGCGAATACCGCTGCAAGCCAATAGATATGCGACAGGTGAACTAGATCTGTCGATAGTTAAAGTTATATTGTTTCGATTCGTTTCCAATCCCATTACTATGCTAATATTTTATATAATTACTCACCTAAAATGGAGGGAAATTATACTATGAAAAAAGCCGGACTTATTGGAAAAGTCCAGACAGTACTCGGGTTGATCGATCCTGAGTCTTTAGGCATAACATTGCCTCATGAGCATCTTTTAATGGATTTAACTAAGGGCTGCTTTATTGAACCCGATACAGCGAGTGAGAAGGCTCTTGCACATCAGCCTGTCCGTATGGAGAATCTCTACTGGATAAAGACTCATTGGATACAGAATGTAGACAACATGCAGTTGTTGGATCCGCAGTTGGCAATTAAAGAGGCTCTGCTGTACAAGTGGGCGGGTGGCGGTTCGATAGTCGAGGTGAGCAATACTGGTCTTTCTCGCGACCCTATGGGACTGGTCAATATCTCCAGAGCAACCGGGCTTAACATAATTATGGGATCAGGCTATTATATAGGATCGTCTTACCCACCGGAGATAGCTGCCAAGTCTGAAGAAGAAATTGCCCAGGAAATCATTCGAGATATAACGGTAGGAATCGGTGATACTGGAATAAGAGCAGGGATTATTGGTGAGATTGGTTGCTCACAACCATTGGAAGAAGATGAAAAAAAGATGCTTCGTGCTTCTGCCATTGCTCAGCAGCAAACCGGAGCTCCCCTGACTATCCACCCGAGCCCCAGTGATGAGTTTGTACCTGAGATTATAGAAATCCTGCAAGGCGCTGGTGCTGATATGTCTCATACCGTTATATGTCACTGCGATATTTTCGGCCTTGCCCCACGTACGCTGGACAGGATCGTTGAAGCCGGTTGTTACCTTGAGATCGATAATTTTGGACAACCAGCCGGTGTTTTCTTTCTCTTTCAAGATCGCCTAATAGAGACACCGAGTGATGCCCAGCGTATAAATGCAATCATTGAACTCATTGGCAAGGGATACCTTAGTCATATTCTTATATCGTGTGATCATTGCTATAAACACACCTACGTCACTTATGGTGGCTATGGTTATGCGCATATTATTCGTGAGATTGTGCCGGCAATGAAAATGAAGGGTATAAATGACGAACAGATTCATACCATACTGGTGGAAAATCCAAAACGGTTATTGACATTTACCTTAAAGAAGTCATAGCCTGATGGGTAAACTCTTATTGATACATTCAAATATCTTGTTCATTTATTGAGAATATCTGTGATTACTTTTGCCACAAACATTCTCGATATTTGCTGGAACATGTTGGGCATAATCAGCCACTATGCTTGTAACTATTGATATAATTTAAATATTCATATCAATGCATTCTACGGATGTTCTACCTATAGAGCCTTCCTTACTTTTCTTGCCAAGCACTCAGGCCACTCTTGATATTAAAGGCGGGTGTAAGTTCCTTGCTGGTAACTACACCTGTGCTTTGCTGTATAAATCCCTTTGCTCCGGATTCCATCCCAACATGAACACCAACGGATGATGCCTTTCCCATACCAAGAAGTGTCTTATCCAACACCCGTGTCATGACACCACTTTCAGTCTCTACTTCTTCGGTTCCCTGGGTGAATACGGCCCTGTAATAAGCAGTGCCAGTTTCATAGTATTGGCCGTAAAGGTAACTATCGCCCCCAAATCCACAGGGATCTTCGTTGGGCACGAATGAAGGGGTAAAAACAATGCCGCCCAGGATCGCAAACTTCGTTAATATACGCTCTCCTGGAATGGTCAAGGATCTTATCCAGCCATCATATTTTCGAGCCTCAGTCAACAGGAAACTCCAGTCACCAAAGTAGGTTTGGTATTCATATACTTCACCTCCTAAGATAATCACATAGGGATCAGCATTAAACAGATCGGC
>Ga0209427_10003038_pt1 | contig 19741 bp, 24 predicted proteins | sample DeeMarSWOR136_30_FD_187465 | JGI IMG/M metagenome (GOLD analysis project Ga0209427, IMG submission 187465) | Marine sediment microbial communities from White Oak River estuary, North Carolina - WOR-1-36_30 (SPAdes) (version 2) | ecosystem: Environmental > Aquatic > Marine > Intertidal zone >...
ATGCCCATAGTTTCAAGTTGTGTTTTCTTCAAAGCAAAACGTAGGGTACAGTAGTCAGCCTTCAACGGAGCCCGATTATCATTCCTAATGCATGCATCACCTGTTGGCTCTTCGCACCTTTTCAAGGTTCTCTAGGAGCGTAGACAAAAGCTTTCCCAGCTTCTCTAGTCTTTCTGGGTCGCTTTCTTCCCTGATTCTGCCTTCTATCTCCTCTATCTTCGTAATCAAAGTCGATTCGAGTCTCATGAGGGACACGACGCCTGTCGCTTCAACTGGCGAGTTACCCTCCTTGACAACTATCACCTTCTTCTTACATTGCGCACACCAGAGTTCTCCACCTTGCCTTCTGAATAGGGGCGAAGAGCATGCCGGACAAGAAAGCTCCGTTAGGATTGCGCCCTGCCGAAGCAGATCAGCCATGCTCTTTACATCCTCTGGCTTTGCAGACAACCTTAGCCCTCACAAAGGATTTTAGTGAGTAGTATGCTATGTGAGTATCGTTAACCCTCTAAAGAGGCTTTCTCTATGGTGAGACAAAAGAAGCTTAAGGAGTATGAGGAGCGGATCAAACAGGCAACCGCTGTTCTGGGGCAGATTTCGGAGGACACCACGACTCCCCGCAATATCAGAAGGGCTGCGAGACAGTCGATCGATGCTCTCCAGCTCACAGAATACAGCGACGCGGTCAGAGCGTCTAACGCCGTATCCATCCTAGACGATATCCTGCAAGATCCAAACATGCCCCCCTACACGAGGGTGAAGCTCTGGAACGTGATGAGCCTACTGGAAGCAATCAAAGATTGAGACTCCTCAGAAGCGTCATCCGCCTCCGATCTCGAAGACTTCGTCAATCCTTCCCCAGCCATTAGCCTCTACGCAGGTCTCTATGAGAACCAGCACCACCCGCCGTCTTCAGTTGAATCCCCCTAAGAGTGATTGAATTCGCTAGAATTATATGGTAGCTGCGACATCTACTTGTGGGTCTTCAGGAGGGATAGCTGTTGAAATCCGACGTAGTCATCGTGGGAGCTGGTCCAGCTGGCATATTCTCCGCCCTAGAGCTAACCAAGAACACACAATTGAACGTCCTCATGCTCGATAAAGGGCCAGATCTGGAAAGGCGCAGATGCCCCGCGAGCCGAGGCTTAGGATGCATCAACTGTGATCCATGCACCCTTCTCTGTGGGTGGGGCGGCGCTGGCGCCTTCAGCGACGGAAAGCTCACCTTATCAACTGACGTAGGCGGTTGGCTGAATGAATATCGCACAAAGGAAAAGCTCACTGAGCTCATAGGCTATGTGGACAGCATCTATTTGAAGTATGGTGCTCCCGAAAAGGTTTACGGGGTTGACTCCGACAGGATCGATGAGATCGAGCGAAGGGCGTCTTTCGCTGGTCTAAAACTTGTCCCTCAGAGACTGCGCCACATGGGCACGGAGAGGTGCGCCGAAACACTTCGGAAGATGCGAGATCACCTTGAAGATCGAGTTACGATCCGAACAAGGACCGAAGTAAAGGGTCTAGTGGTCAAAGGCCACAAAATCGAAGGCGTGGAGACCGTCGATGGCGAAAAGGTCCTGGGGAGATATGTGATCGTAGCCCCGGGCAGGGGCGGAGCGGAATGGCTGAAATGCGAAGCAGAAACGTTGGGGTTGAAAACACTAAACAACCCGGTAGATGTCGGGATTAGAGTTGAGATTCAGGCTCCCGTTATGGAGGAGCTGACAGAGATCTTGTATGAACCCAAGTTCATCTACTACTCGAAAGCCTTCGATGACCAAGTCAGGACTTTCTGTGTGGCGCCTAAGGGTGAGGTTATCACGGAGTCCTATGATGGCATCTTGACTGTAAATGGACAGAGTTACGCTGAAAGGAAGACCGGGAACACAAACTTCGCGATTCTGGTCACCACTTCTTTCACGGAGCCCTTCAGAGAGCCCATCGCGTATGGGAAGTATGTTGCGAGGCTCACGAACCTCCTCAGTGGGGGCGTGATTATTCAGAGGCTGGGGGACCTCAAGGCTGGGCGGCGATCAACGGAGGAGAGAATCGCTAGGAGTATAGTTGTTCCCACTTTGAAGAACGCCACGCCTGGAGATTTGAGCTTTGTCTTGCCCTATCGTTATCTTGCGGATATCCGGGAGATGCTTGAGGCGTTGGATCAGATTTCGCCTGGAGTAAACTCGAATCATACGTTGTTGTATGGGGTTGAGGTGAAGTTCTACTCCTCGAGGCTGGAGCTGAGCGACTGTCTAGAGACTAAGCTCAATGGTCTGTTCACTATAGGCGATGGAGCGGGGGTGACGCGGGGACTCGTCCAGGCCTCAGCCTCGGGGGTTATTGTCGCGAGAGAGATTGCGAGAAGAGAGAAAAAAGCGTAGGGGCAGTAACGAGGGCGCCCGACTGATTCCCATACCTACGGGATTTTGTATGGTCCCGAACTAGAAGCCATACAGCTTCGAATACTTCTTGTTCAGGTAATTGAGGAAGTGTTTTCCATTGATCGGTTCGCCAGTGATTTTCTTGATGAGATCCGCGGGATCGTAAAGATTCCCATAGCTATGGACATTCTTACTTAGCCATTGTTTGACGTTATGGAAGTTGCCCTTGGTGATCTGGTCTGTCCAGTCTGGCAAGTCCCCCCGCATCTTAGATAGGAGTTGTCCGCTGTAGATGTTGCCTAGGGCGTAGGTTGGGAAGTAGCCGTAGTAGCCGCTTGCCCAGTGCGTGTCCTGCATCACACCTTCAGAGTCGTTTTCGATGTCTACGCCGAGATATTTTTCGTACTTCTGGTTCCAGACTTGAGGGAGCTCGGCCACTGTGACTTTGTCTGCCATCAGGTCCCGCTCGATTTCGAACCGAATGATTATGTGGAGGCCGTAGGTGACCTCATCCGCCTCGATGCGAATTTTGGAAGGCTTGACTTGGTTGATGGCGAAGACAAGCGTATCTACGTCGACATCAGCGAAGGTTTTGCCTGTGAACTTCTTCAGTTTGGGAAGATAGTAGGCCCAGAAATCCCGAGATCGTCCCACAATGTTCTCTACAAACCTTGACTGAGACTCGTGGAATCCTAGAGAGCAGCTTTCTCCGACTGGTTGATAGACCCATTCTGCCTTCAGATTCTGGTCGTAGATGGCGTGGCCCGCTTCATGCAGTATGGAAAATAGGGAGGAGGCGAATTTCTCTTCGTAGTAATGTGTTGTGATTCGTACATCGTCGTAGTAACCTGTGGTGAAGGGATGTTCGGTTTCATCGATTCGACCTCCAGCCTTCTTCGACTCTACATCGTACTCCAAGAACTTGGCTAGCGAGTCAGAAATCCTGCGTTGCACGTCGATGGGGACCTTGCGTTGGAGGAAGGATGTGTCTGGTTGTTTTGGAGCTGTTTGGCATTTGTGTATTACGGAGACTAAGCCCTCTCGCAGCTCGCTGAAGATACTCGTGATTGTCTTGGCGGTCATCTTGGGTTCGTAGATGTCGATGAGGGCGTCGTACGTTGTTGCGGTCTGCTTCACCTTCATTAGAATCTCGGCGGCTTTCTTTCTCAGATTCAGAAGTTTCTCGAGTTCTGGCTTGAACAGGGGGAAGTCTTTTGCAGCCTTTGCTTTCTTCCAGATGTCGACCGTGATGGCCTGTTGCCTTGCTGTTTCCACTACCAGTTCCTCAGGTAGCTTCGTCTGCTCGTCGTAGGCTTTCCGTATTAAGTATACGTTTCTTCTCTGGGTTGCATCAAGGGTCTCGTAGTCTCGGTGGCGTTCCACCGTCTTCAGGAGTGATCCGATCTCTGGATCAGTGATCATTCTGTGCGCGATCTTGCTTAGCATTGCCAGCTGTTCGCTTCGCTGTTTGATCCCCTTTGGAGGCATCTTCGTTTCCATGTCCCAGTGGAGGATCGATGTAGCAGATAGGAGAATAGTTATCGACTTGGCCTTTTCCATCAGCTTTTGGTAGCTGGGATGCAATTTTTCCATTGCGTCTACCACACTTTACAGGAGATTGCTAACTTTTGCTCAAGGAGTATATAACTTGAGCGGACACAGAAGCTTTGAGGGCCTAGACATTCCTTCCGCAGCTTTCTCTTACGAGAATACATACAAGATAGCGAGCCCTTGGCTAGATTGCGATTGGCAGCCCCTGAGATGGGGAAACAAGCGGATAAAATGGCTTCTCTGTGCAAAAGCTGTGGGCTACGACTTCGAGAGATTTACGAAAGCAGAGGTTCTCTGATGAAGTTTGACCCCCTATGGGAGAACCCTAAATTCGGGTTTGTGATCTCGCATGCATGCATGGCGACAGTTAGCTGTTTGCCTTTTCCTGGGTGTTTGCCGTGTTACTCAGTCGTTTCAACGATTTTTGCCTTTGGGGCGTTAGTCTTGACAGATTTGATTCCGTTTTGACAGCTTGCTTTTGATTCGTAGGCTTCACTCACTGCTATTATCTCGTTGTTTGCTGCTCTCAGTCGGAATCTGTATTTTCCTGAAGAATCTTTGTAGATTTCAAATCGTCCTTCGGGAGGGAGTTTCGTATATGGCCATGACGACATTTTTTCACCTTCCTCTGTGAGACTGGAACATCATACGAAGAACTATAAAGAACTTTCGAATTGCGTCTCGTCGCACTCGCGAATGCTACTCATATCGCATTAGATACAGCGGTTTGCCAGCTTCCTTGATTTTCTCTTCTCGAGCAATAGTTTTGCAGGTCTCGCCAACTTCCAGTTTTTCTAGATTTACGTAAGGCTCTCCAGTCCTTGGATCTTGCTTAGTCTCTGTCAGCACAGTGGAGCCGGCTTGCTCTCTACTCAATTTCGTTCCCCCCTTTGTGAAAAATGCACAGTCTGGATTTAAAAACGTTATGAATTGCAAAAGCAGTTCCTATTCATGTGTTTTGTACAATAAATATACTATATACCGCGTGCGAGACGTTGCGGCCATGCACGCACGTGTACGATGCAGGTGGTAGTAGGTGAAGTCAAGCCTTCTTCGCTGCTGAGAAGGCCTTTTCAGCAATCGAGACGCAGCTTAGGAGGTCATCTATTGTAGCCAGAAAGGTCTCCATCCTCCTCTCGCACCTCACCAAAGTCAGAACCTCCCTTCCCCTCCTGATCGTTTCTATGAACAAGTCAGAAGGAACCACTACGTTATCAGGCGACACAGCCCTAACGACCGCCTCCGCCTCCCGCTCATCCTCATATGAAAATGTGAACTCAGCCTCCAAGCTGAACACCTGCCAACTGCTTCTTCACAAGCCTGTCTACAAGCTCGATGAAAGCCTCCAGATTCTTCGTTGGCACCTGAGCTCCAGCAGCAATGTCATGCCCCCCGCCCTGGCCAGAATACTCCTCCGCCCCAACGCGTAAAATCTCACCCAGATTAAGCCCTCGTTCCGTCAGTACAGTCACAGTTCTCGCAGACACCTTAACTACATCTTCCTCCGCTACTCTAGAATATGCGATAAGGGGCTTCTCAGGCTTGGGAAGACTCGACGAGAGAATGGTAGACACCGCGCTGATCATCTTCTCATCGATGACTCCGCCGCCTCTGACCACATAGATGCTGTCCAACTCTTCAATGCGATCCGGCTTCTCATTCACCCAACTGAGATACTTCGCAATGCTTCGTCTATACGCCTCCAGCATCTCGCCAGCCTCATCAAGAGCCTTTCCCCGGTCCCCCATGCAGATTGCCACACCGAGCCCAGCCCGATTCATCCGCCCAGTGGCGTTGAGCAGAACCGTAAACTCTCTAGCATCCCTAAGTGAGGTCCAAGGCTCTTCGCGAGCCAAGGTGTAAACCGTTCCAACCAGATTCAACGCCGCATCACTCGAGAACCCTCTGGAGATCAGATAGTCACTGAGCGCCGAACAAAGCTTCATCTTCTCATCCTGAGAAAGGTCTCTCAACGCACGCCACTTGTCCCCGCGCTTCGGTGCGATTCCCACACCTGCTAGAAATGCTAGGCTCTTGTCTTCCTCTCCGCTTAAGCCGGGAATATAGGGGTTTGTGGTGTAAGCCAAGGCCTTGTGAATTGGACGCGTCTCCCTCCCAAAAAACAGAAGGTCCTTCTCAATCCTGAGACCATCTGACTCTACAGCGTCTTCGACTATCTCTTTGTTCAAACCGCCCAGACTGCGCTGCTCATACTTGTCCTGAATATCTCCGAGAGCTCCAACCACTGCTATGCCAGCTAGATCAGTGTTTTTCTCGCTCATCGCTTTGGCAACGAAGTACGCCAATCCTGCCCCGCTGAGGTCGCGTGAACCATCTATCTCATGAAGATGAGGGTTAACATGCATGATGCTGGATGAACTCTCACCCACAGGCTGATGATGATCGAGAATGACTACGTGCTGATCGCCGAGCTTCTTGCTCAATAGATCAAGATAGCCGCCGCCCAAGTCCGTGAATATTGCCAACGCAGGCTTTTCTTCAGCAATGTCATTAACAACATCATCATCCATCCACCGCTCAATCCGAAGGCGGAAGGTCCCTCCCATCCTTACCAGGGCGTTCCCGATTATTCCTGCAGCTGCCAATCCATCAGCATCTAGATGAGAGGTGACATGGACAAAACCATCGCCTTCAATGCACTCCAAAACAAGTCTAGCCGCTTCCGAGACGCTTTTCAAGAACGCGTCCTTTTGGCCCTGTTTGATCGGCATTGAGACCCCAGATCAGACAAAGGAGACTGCCGTGATCTCGTACTTCCAGTCTGAAGCCAGTAGACCTTCACGTTTGTAGTACTTCATAAGTTTGTAGATCTTGGCTTCGACAAGCTGGAGGGCTCGTTTATTGTGTAGATCCTTCGTATTCTTTTCGAGATGGGCACGCAGCCCTGCAGCCGTTTTCAGCAGATTTTCGAAGTCTTCAGGGAGAGATGGTGCCACCCCAGCGTCCTTCAGAATTTGAGTAATCGACTTTCCAGTAATCGGCTTAGCTAGGGGAATACCATGTTGGTCGCGAAGCAGAACGCCAATTCTACTCGGTGGATGGCCCTCCTTGGCAAGCCGTATAACCAGAGCCTCAACCTCCTCGGGTCTATACTTGCACCATACCGGAGGTCTCTTGCTAACCGGACGAATGGAACGCGACTTGCCCTTTGCTTTCTTCTTCAATTCTCATCCTCCGAGACCTTTAGGAGCGAGCAATCCGCCGATATTTAAAGCCTTCGCTCAAGGTGCTACCCTAAATTTTGGGTTGCTACGTCTGAAACACTTCAGTCTTGAAAGCGTGCCGGTACCATTTGGCGAACTCTCGTAGGGCCTTGCCTCGATGTGAATGTCGGTTTTTTTGCTCCTTAGTCATTTCGGCGAATGTCCTATCGTGACCATTCGAAGGCTTGAATATCGGGTCGAATCCGAAGCCATGGCTTCCTCTTTCTTCTTCAGATATCTCTCCCTTTACGCTGCCGTGGAAACATCTCGGCGGCTCATCTGGGCTGGAGAAGGCAACTACTGAGTGGAAATGGGCTTCTCGCTCCTCAACATTCTCCATCAATCGGAGGATGCCCTTTGAACCTATTGTTCGGTAAGTGTATGAGGAGTAGGGTCCTGGGAAATCCCTTAGCGCCTTTACGAAAAGTCCAGCATCTTCAACAATGATAGGGAGCCCGCATTTTTTCACCGCGTCTTTAGCTCGGGTTCTGGCGATTTCTTCTACACGGTCGTGCTGAATCTCAACGGCGTCGACCGTCAGCATGGTCGCGGCAATATTATACTCAGCAAGCACTCTACGTGCTTCATCAAATTTGTGAACATTACCCGTCACGAAGAATGCTACTCGGCCCAACGGAAAAGATTTCATGTTTCACGTCTCCTCCCTGCGAATATAACGTCCTCTTTCCTCTATCTCCACAATCTTTTTCGAAACGTCTCCAGCCGATTCCTCTCCTACAGCCTCAGCGTAACCCGTCCAAACCGCTTCAAACCCGTCTTCTACGCAGTCATAATGCGTACTCTGAAAGACTCTCTTCATAAGGTGTAAATCGACTCCCCTAGCCTCCAATTCGGTAGAGAATTCGCCTAACCCAAAGTCGACAAACACAATTTTCTCATGCGGTGTTAAGATCATGTTAGATGTTGTGAGATCGCCGTGAATGATTCCGTGGTTATGGAGAGTCCCAATTGACACGCCTATGTGATTGCAGAGCTTGCGTCTTTCTTCAGTCGTGAGCGTGTGCAGGATTTTCTTCACTTGCTCTCCTTCGATGAACTCCATAACAATATTGGCTTCCTTAACATCAACCAAGAAAATCGTAGGGGTGGGAACCCCTGCTTCCTTAGATTGATGCATCAGCTGAGGTTCATGTAGAGTCCGATAAGACCGTATCCGCTCATCCAACTGAGGAAGACGATACTTCTTTGGCAGTCGCTTCTTCATGATCACTTTGCGACCATGCCACTCTTCTAAGAAAAGACGGGCTTCCGCCCCTTTCTTCATCAGCATGATCAAACCTCTTTAGTCCATCCAGGGTACATCCACTTCATTCACCCGCCACTTCAACTTGATAAAACTCTTCTCGATGGGCACCTTCAGGCCATGTTGGTAAGCCAGAATTCCCGTCCAGGCGATCATAGCCCCGTTATCCATCGCGAATTGCTTCGAAACAACACAGAATCGAGCTTCGTGCTCCTCAGCGATAATCTTCAGCATCGATTGCAACCGCGCATTAGCCGCAACGCCGCCAGTCAGAAGAACCTCTGTCTTCTCTGTGTGTGCCAACGCCCGTTCTGTCACCTCGGTCAGCATGGAGAAGACGCCTTCTTGAAGGCTGTAGCACAAGTCTTCAAGGGGGTGTCTTCCTTCGTGAAGTAGATCAGTTGCCGCCGTCAGCAGGCCACTGAAGGAGAGATCCATTCCTTTCACCGTGTAGGGAAGAGGAATCAAGATACGTCCGCGGCTTGCTAGCGCTTCTACCATAGCTGCAACAGGCATCCTTTCCTTTGGGCGTAGCCCAGCTTCCCGAGCGAAAACATCGATGCAATTGCCAATGGCAATATCCAATGTTTCTCCGAAAATGCGGTAACGCCCAGCGTCAAAGGCTGAAACGAGAGTATTTCCTCCGGACACAAACAATGTAACAGGGTCCTTCGCCCCAGTTGTAAGTTTTCCGATCTCGATGTGAGCAATGAGATGGTTGACGCCCACAAGAGGAACATCTAAGTAGGAAGCAAGCGCCCTGGCGGCAGTTGCGCCGGTGCGGAGGCAAGGTCCCATACCTGGACCTTGCGAAAAAGCCACGACAGCGATATCTCCAGGTCTCATGCCCGCTTCACGAAAAGCTTCTCTCAAAACGATTCCAACATTTTTTGCGTGATGTTGGGCGGCTTCCCTTGGATGGATCCCGCCGCTCTCCGATATGTAGGTACTCGTAACGTTTGCTAAAACTTCGCCGTCGAAAGAGAGTATTCCAACGCTGAAATCGTCGGCTGTCGACTCTATACCTAAACAGCAAGACATGACTGAACGATGTAACTACGCATTCTCCCACTTTAATAAAGCGTTACCATTGCTAACGAGGATGCTTTTGTTCTTCATGAAGACTCTTCCCGACCTCTGAAGGGGACATACAAGTTTTTATGTTCTGGAGTACCCAGTTATTAATGAAGTCTTCAAGGGAAAGGGAAATGCCGAGACGCAACGACCTAGAGCACAAGGCTCTACAGCTGATCGTAAGTCAAGGAGATCAGGGAGTGCTTCAGTGTGGGATGTGGCGGAAACTTGGAGCGACCAGCAGAGAGGGCTCTCGAATTGCGATAAAGCTTGGAAAGAAGGGATTCATCCGGCGAGAGCGGGAACTGCACAACGAAAGATGGACGTATAGACTCTACCCAACGAGACACCCCGTATCCGTCAACTCCATAATTGATTGCCCCTGCCTTATGTGCTCTGATGGCCCTCGATGCGGAGCATGGAGCACAATATCGCCCAGCAAGTGTGAAAGACTGACTGTGTGGATCTTGAATCTTGCACATGGGGAGATGAATCCTTCAGGTGAAAGCTAGTTTTGCCGAAGGAATGGGTCAGACAACGGAAGAGGGAGTATTATTATCGAAAAGCGAAACAGGAGAAATATAGATCACGCGCTGCCTACAAGCTTCTTCAAGCTGTGAAGAGATACCGCTTCATGAAGGTTGGTGATGTGGTAGTTGACTTAGGCGCGGCTCCGGGAGGTTGGACACAGGCATCTCGAAAAGTCGTGGGTAGCAGGGGCTTTGTGATTGGAGTCGATCTTGAGGAGATTGAGCCCCTTGACTTGTCAAATGTCCGCACACTTGTTGGGGACATAAGAGAATCAGAAGTCATTCAGTCCATCAAGGCGTTCCTACCTTACCCTGCAGATGTTGTGATCGCAGATGCGGCACCAAATGTATCTGGGGTCTGGGAGCTAGACCATGCTCGCCAAATTGATCTCGCTAGACATTCTCTGAGGATCGCAACTTCCGTTCTCAAGTCAGGAGGGAATTTCTTTGTCAAAACTTTTCAGGGTAGCACGCTCGACGACTTTGTAAGGTCAGTCAGGCAGCACTTTGCTAGGATCAAGCTGGTTAAACCAAAAGCCAGCAGAGCCCAGAGTGCGGAATTGTACGTACTGGGCATAGATCTCAACAATACGTGACACAAGAACCATGTAACAAATCCCCAATCTAACATGATGGCGCATCAGAGCTACTCTGATACGAGCTGCCATTCAGAATGGAAATGACGAGATGCATGCATAGCGCGGCTTGAGGGTTGACACCATCGTGGTATAGTTGTTGCCAGTAGTAAGCGAAGCAAATGATAAATCTGCTAAAAGCATTGTAGAACTGGGTGGACACATGTTGAGGGTGGTTTCCGCAGATTCCGGGGCGGCCATCTTGGATGACGGCTTCAAACCGTTGCTTGTCGTTGCTGCAGCAGCAGTCCTGGTGGATTCACCATACAGAAGCGCCACTTCCATTTTGGCTGAACCCATCTTCAGCAAGGTGGAGGAAGGGCCTCTTTTAGTGATTCACGAGCTTGAACTATGTGCAGGCCTTCTGAAAGAGGTGAAGGCAGATGTTGTCCATCTCGATATGTCTCTAGGCGGTCTGAGCTTGGGGGAGCTTTCCGCGATTCAACTTTCTCGGATGAGAATTTCGGGTAAGGCCCGAAGGCATGTGCTAAGAATCCTGCCCAAAATAAGGAAGATCGCCTCCGACATTAAGCGTGTTCATGGCATTGAGGTTCTGGCCATAGGAAAGGATAGTATTCCGGTGAGGATCGCTGAGCTGACCTGTGGCGCTAATTCGGTGTTATATGTTGCGGAAAGGGCTGTGAAGGAAGCTAGAAAGCAACTGCTGGGTCTGCCAGCCATGTGCCAGCTGAGAGCCTTTAGTGACGGTATTGAGCTGCACTCCTTGGAGCCCGCGGAACATGACGTTGCAGGTCGCGCTATGGATGAGAAGAAGATCATGAAGAACGTCACAGTCTCGGAGACTCTGAATCCTCGTGCCCGAGGTTTTCGAGCTCTGGAGATCACTCCAAGGCTTTGACTTGTGCCAAGTTCTTCCGTCTCACGGGTTCTGTTAGGAGGGGTCGATGGCAGCCTGTTTCGCTAAGCAGGTCGAATGGTCAGTCGAGTGTCCTTTCTCGATGACGGCAATCTCTGATTGGGTTGAGATTGGAGGCTAAAATGCGATCGCAAATGACAGCTACTCCGTGAATAAGGAACGACGGGGTAGTGATATTGGACAAACTGGCTCCACTTCTTTCAGCCAGCTTAAGGGAAGACCATAGCCTGCGACAGAAGATCCGAGAAGGTTCAGATTCTGTGCATAACTTCCCGAAAGCAATGTATTGACAGAACCAGATGCAAAGACTGTGAGAAGAATCGAAACAAGCCTTCTGCTCACGCTGTACGCGTGCGTATTACTTTTGCGACACCGAGACTCATATCTAGCGCCTTTGTGCTGTCAGTGATCTCCCCTAGACTCAGAATGTCTGCACCAGTGGCGGCGTATTCCACGACGTTCTCCTCATTTATTCCGCCGCTCGCTTCGACTAGAGCGTGATCCCGAAGCCCTTTCTTTTCGAGTGCGAATATAATGCTTCTTATCCTTGGTGGTGGAAGATTGTCGAGCATGATGATGTCAGCGCCAGCTTCCACAGCTTGTAGGGCATCCTTTTTGGAAGAGACCTCCACCTCAATCTTTTTGGAAAAGGGAACTGCTTTCCTGGCTCTTTGTACTGCCTTGCCAACATTTCCAATAATGGCTAGGTGGTTGTCTTTTATGAGAACGAGGTCGTCTAGGTGTAGGCGATGGGTGTCGCCTCCTCCCAGCATCACAGCCTTCTTGTCAAAGTGCAAGAGCCCAGGCGCCACCTTTCGGGTGCAGGCTATTTTGGGTTTATAGCCAGCATCATGAACCTTCGCAACTACTCGGCGGATTTGTGTGGCTATGCCGCTCATTCTTGTGAGGAGATTGAGAAGCGTTCTCTCGACGGAAAGCAGAGTTCTGGCGTCTCCGGTGATTGTCATAATGGTTGTGTCCTTTCTAATCTCAGATCCGTCCGACACTGAGGCGTCAGCTTGGAAGCCTAGACCTTCCAGAAAAGCTGAAATGTCTTCCAATCCGGCCACCACGCCCTTTTCTCTGACAACAACTTCTGCCTGAACAACTACCCCACGAGGGATCGTCAGGAGTGTAGTTATGTCGCCTTGTCCCACGTCCTCTTCCAGAAATCTCAGTATCTTCTTCTCCAACAGCTTTTCTGGAATATACATTACAGGCCCCCGTTTCCTGTCATTTCTAGTATCGTTTTGACGGCTACTTCAACTCCGTTCAGCTTTAGCATGTCCCTCTGAATCTGCTCTGCTCTTTCTCGGAAGCGGGAGGTTCCCAACATCTTTCTTATGCCCTTAAGAAGTGTTTCTTTTGTCAGGTCCTTCTGCTCGATAATTTCAGCGATTCCCAGCTGAACAGCCCTTTTGGCGTTGTTGGTTTGTTCCGTGTGGCTCGGCGTCGGCACAAGGATAAGTGGCTTGCCATAGCAGATTGACTGCGTCAGTGTTCCGTGTCCCGCCCTCGCGATCACCAGATCACACGCCTTCAGGTATTCGAATCGATTAGGAATCCATCTGTAGACTGTGAGGTTTCCGTTCCGCAGTGCTTCTGTTGATGCGTTCGGATAGCCAAGTGACATGACGATCTGATAGTCATCTGAGATCTCCTTGAAAATCTGTCGAAGAACGCCTGTGAAGTACGCCCGCTCCTTTGTTGGTCCGCTAATCGGCGCAAAAATGAGAGGCTTATTCTCATTCAGCCCTAGCTCCTCTCGTATCTCTCTTCGACTTGGCAGCTCGCCTGGACGAACGTGCAGTATCGGACCTATGAGATCCACTCTCTCTTTGTACGAGTTCGGAACCCGCAGATTCCCGACAGAAATAGTATACGGTGGAGGAAAATCAGGAATCAACAGACGCATAGCGCCTGTCCATATCTTTCCAATCGTGGCAAGGGCGCCAGCATCTACAAGTTTGGCGAGTCTCAGAAGACGTTTTTTTCTCGGGATGATTATCTGAAACTGATTGAGAATGCAGACGTCAGGTATCCCGAGCAATCTTGCAGCTACGAGAGGAGAGATCCTTGAATCAGACACGACTACGTCTGGATTGAATACTTTCATGATTTCAATCTCTGCTTCAACCTGTTTCAACAGTGTAAACGAGGCGAAGAACGGACCTACGCTGATTAATGATCTTTTGAAATCAACTGTTCCATCAGGCTTAACCAAAAACTCGATTTCTGGAGCTTCCACAACGGGAAGGCTCTCATGCGTGAGGTATTGTGTTCCCTCTTTATACGTGGAAAACAAAACCTCGGCGCCGCTCTTCTCTAGCCTCCTAGCTATGGGAATGCAACGGCCAACGTGGCCCAAGCCTATTCCACACGGCGAGAATTGAACCTTCATTTAACTGTTTCCTATTCAAGCTCTTTTGGGTGAACCTCCCCTCTGGGGGAAACCTCTTCAAAGATTATGGCTTGGAACCTGTAAAGCTTAGTACTCTCAATCAGCCAGCAGTCAGGTGAGAGACCTGCTTTCAAGCAGCACTGGCAAAGGAACTCCTCCCCGTCCCAGCCCCACTCAACTGGCACTTGGGGAAGGAGAAGCCCTCTGTGATAGCTCATTTCGACGATTAACCCGTCTCGACCCACCGTTACTTCCGACGGATAATCTCGAGGGGTCTCTACCTCTATGAGCTCGGGCGGTGTAAGAACACTGACCTCGAATACAATCCGGTCAAGCTCTTCAAATGAAACAGGAGGGAAGCGGGGGTCCCGCGTGGCGGCGTCTATGGCTGACGCGATCACAGCACGGGCCAATGGGTGTGTTGGGTAAGGCAGACCAATGCATCCTCGCAGTTCTCTCTTTCCCCGTCTAAGGCTGTTCAGTGTGACGAAGACTCCGCAACGTTTCATGAGTTTCTTGGAGAGTCCATTGGGGGGATCTATAATCTTACCGTCTTTGAGGCGTTTCTCTACGGCCTTTCGGGCGAGGCCTACGAGAAGATTTCCCTCCTCAGGGGTCAGCTGAAACGACAAGAGGCTCCCTCCAATATCTGAAGACTCTGCTAGTCAGTACTTCAGAGAGCCGGATTCACTTATTATTCTATCGAGAGCAACTGGGGTTGTACATGAATTTTAGAAAAATCCCTTCAGTCTCTGAATTCCAGAGACTCCTCCTGAATCCCCTTCTCGGTAATTATCAAGAAGTCTGCGCCGTCACCACTCATGATATCTCGTCTAACAGCGGACTTGATGGCTCTGGCAATGAGTTCTTTCGCTTCTTCTGTGGTCATTCCCTCTTTGTAGCTCTCCTCCAACACGCCAATGGCTATCTCTGCTCCTGAACCCACGGCGGTGTATCTGTCAGGGATAACTGATCCTAGTACATCTAGTACGTAGAGAGACGCTCCATCTTCATCCACTCCTCCAACGACTGTCTGGGTGATTAGCGGAGCCAGTCTGCGATTGAAAAGCAGGTTTGACATGACTTTCGCTGCTGACTTCACAGGCATGGGTCTCCCAGCGTCTAGATTGAACAAGTTTGCATAGGCTTCTACTTCCCTGACTAGAATCTGCATGTCTGAGACCAACCCTGCGCATGCGGCGCCAATTCTGTCGGTTATCTTGAAAACCTTCTTTCCGACTCGGCTGACCACCATATAGCCATAGGAGACCCTCTTTTCTGAAGCCAGAATCACGCCATCGGAGCAGACTGCGCCTACGGTGGTTGCGCCGGGTATGAAGAAAGGTTGACGTTGTGAATTTTCGTGCACAAATGATTCCTCCAGCCTTGGGCAATATTTTATTGATTGACTATTAAGCTTAATGATAAAGTTTCTGGTCTCGCTCTAGCCGTTCCCAGGGCGTCGTTTGGAGAGACGGGGAGTTCAAAACCATTTCATCTTGTAGTTGATGAGGGCCCACGCCATTAAACCACCAATAATATCGAAAACCATGTCGCCGAAGATGTTCAAGGGTGCTTCTGCTCCAATTCTCAACATGTTCGCAGGGGACACGAAGTAGGCAACTCTTTCCATTAGCTCCCATATCAGACCTGTAACCACGATGCTGAAAACTGCGAATTCTGCTGAGCCCGTTTTTCTCTCGACCCTAAAGATCTTGAATCTGTCCAGACGGAAATATGAGACCAAGCTATCGTATCCATGATAGTTCACTGCTGTTTTGTAAGCTTTCATGGCGGCAGCTCCTATCCCAAATCCCGCCAGTCCATGCATGACCCAGTCGGCGCCGAAAATCTGATAGAGTATGGAACCCGCAGCAAACACCTGTATGACGAGAGGAATCTTCGCCAAGAGGGCGGTTCTATAATCTGAAAAGACGCTGTTTGAACTCATTCTGAAGAGGTTCGCAAAGGTAATTTTTTCAGGGGGCTTCTCTACGCGTGGGGGTCTAGGTGTTTTAACTGTGCTCAAGTAGACTGGCATGCAGACGGTGAGGAAAGCCCAGACTCCAAACAAGCTCCACAAGATGTCGTGTCTTGTGATGTTTGCGTAGATGGAGAATAGGGAGATCGACTTCAGCAGAGAAGCGAGAGAGACCCATCTCAAGGGCATGCTTCGATAGAAGAGGTGAATTAGGAAAGTGCCAAACGGGATGAATGCTACAAAGCCTGCATTGACTCCTTTCCTCTCTTGGCGCGCTTCGTCCGCACCCATCTTATGCTTGACCTCTGCTCAGACTCAAGCTATTCATAATAATCAATAATAAACCTAACGGCTTGTAGGCTATTCAATGTGGGATCATCGGCTGCAGGAGAAGGCGGAAGTCGAGCTATGGCATGTATTGATTGTTGTCTTTCTTGAATCGTCCTAGAGGCGCACAGTCCTTAATCGACAAGCATATTTGGCGCATTTAGTAATTGATTGTTGAGGAGTTTCTGTGGTTAAGCGTGGAGTTTTTGTAGGCAGGTTTCAACCTTTCCACAAGGGACATCTGGCAGCCGTGAAGAGCGTTTTGGGAGAGGTTGACGAGGTTGTTGTAGTTGTTGGTAGCTCGCAGTACAGTCACACGCTCGACAACCCTTTCACGCCAGGGGAACGCATCAAGATGATCAGAGAAGCCATGGAGGAAGAGCGCATTTCGTCGGCAAGATACTGGATAGTTCCTGTGCCTGACTTACACATACACGCGGTATGGGTTGCCCAAGTCGTAAGCTACACCCCGAAATTCAGTATCATTTACACAAATGAGCCACTCACCCGCCGACTCTTCATCGAGGCGGGCTACGATGTTGAACCTGTTCCCTTCCACAAACGAAAGATATACTCATCCACCGAGATACGAGAGAGAATGCTGAGTGGACAAGTCTGGGAAGAGCTAGTTCCAAGAGCTGTGGCTGAAATCATCAGCGAAATCGGAGGCGTAGAAAGGCTACGAGATCTGGCCAGAACAGACAAGGTCTAAAACTGAAAGACGACTCTAACCTAAAAGGAGATAAGCCGGCGCACTATTTCCGAAGACCGCGGCTATACCATTAGTCATTGATCGCTGAAGGCACTCCTGAATGAGTCAATTTAAATACTCACTTCCCCCACTATATGCCAGTAGGTCTAGGATGATAAGAAGACTCGTCTTGGACGTTCTGAAACCGCATAATCCTGGCATTGTAGATCTCTCTAAGGAACTTAGTGAGCTTGACGGTGTAGAAGGCGTAAACATAATCACTTACGAGATAGACCAGAAAGTGGAGAATGTAAAGATAATTTTAGGCGGAAGCAACATCGACTTCAAAATGGTGAGAGAGAAACTGGAGAGCCTAGGCGCCGTCATACACTCTGTAGACGAAGTTGCAGCGGGCACGAGAATTGTAGAGGAAGTCGGAACGCCCCAAGACAAATCTGCCAGACTCTGACGCAGAGTTAAGGGCTCATGAGGTTCTTAGAAAGGATCAGAGATTACATCAGGATCAGCAGAGTTGCTTCCATCAGCCGAAGATACTTCATAATGAACGCTTTCGACGGAGCGATGACTTCTCTCGGCATTGTAGTTGGAGCATATGTGGCAGGGGCTCCGGAGCCGTTCTTCATAATATCTGCAGGTCTGGGCGCTTCTCTCGCTATGGGTTTGTCTGGTTTTGTGGGTGCATACGTTACGGAGGAGGCTGAGCGCACAAGAGAGCTCGACAGCTTGGAAAGGGCTATGCTCCAGAACCTGGAACAGAGTGTGATAGGCAAGGCAAGTCGCTTTGCATCTGTGTGGACGGGAGCAGTAGACGGGCTGTCTCCGGCTCTTTCGTCAATCCTCTGTTTGGTGCCTTTCTTCTTTTCTTCTCTCCTCTCTGTGGAGCTTGCCATTCAATTATCCATTGTGATTGCCTTATTCATTCTGTTTCTGTTGGGGGCGTTTCTCGGAAAAGTGTCAAGTAGAAACATGCTTCTCCACGGAACAAAGCTCCTGTGTGTAGGTCTAGCTTTGACGTTTCTCCTTCTCGTTTTCAGAACCATCTACTAAGGCATTCAGATACTTCCTTCCCAATCGGCATCCGCCGATTATCGGAGCCATACTTCAACAGACTCCCCTGCCTTTGCCCGCAATATTCGAGCCGCGCTTGCTTGATTCACTGCTATCTCGAGGAAGTCGCTGCTCCCGATTACTGCCAACGCCTTTCCCGCTGGAACCTGTCCGTAGGCTGAGCAGAGCTTCAAATCTAAAATCTCGCCCTTGGACTTCACGCGTAGTGAGCGCCCATCATCTGCGCCTAGCGTCTTGAGTTCTCTCACTGAGATGTTTGTGACTATGTTGCCGAAATCGTCCACATACAAGATCTCCCCCAGAAGCCTGCCCTTTCTCAGCTCCGGTTCTGCAAAGTTCGGAAGGATGTAATCGTGAATCTCGACGCCAAAATCAGACGATGAGTGCCCCTTCGCCAGGTGAGCAGCCGCAGGCGCAAAGATGTCTCTTCCATGAAACGTTCTGGAGATTTGAGGATGCATGTACTGTGGATTGCTAATGGTGTACACGTGACGCATGCCTTCTTTGTGTGCGGAGAGCATGAGTAGTCCGTTGTCAGGTCCGACATAGATGCCATGTCCAGTTTCAACAATTATTGGACGCCTCTTGGTCCCGACTCCCGGGTCCACGACGGCCACGTGGATTGTGCTTTGAGGGAAGTGGGGGGCTGCGGAGGCAAGTATAAAGGCGCCCATACGTGTGTTGAACTTCTCAATCTCATGGCTTATGTCGATTATCTGTGCTCCAGGGCAGATGCTGAGTATCGTTGCTTTCATCTCTGCCACATAGGGATCTTTCAACCCGAAGTCAGAGAGTAACGTTATGACTGCCACCGGCAACCGCCTCATTCATGTTTGGCAAAGAATTTTGCGAATATTAACTTACTGTTTTTTTGTATGCTTGCTGAGTGTGTCTTTTCGTTGGAGAGAAGGAAGAACAAGCTTTTACGCTCAGCTTTTCTCTGACTGACAGAAGGGAAAATGCGCTCATGTTGAGGAAATCTCATTTGAATCACGGTGAAATAGCTCCTCTGGAGAAGCTCCATGAAGAAAGGTATGGCAGGATTCTGTGTTACCCAAGGCACAATTTGGAGGAGTTGGGAAGACGTGTGAAGGAACTGGAGGAACTTGGAGTGCGGACATTGGAGTTCACAGGAGAGAAGAGTGTGTTGGGTGTGCCTGTTTTGGGCAAGGGGCACGTTGGCATAGTCGTTGTGGCAACCATAAATGGGCAAAGAATGGCCTTGAAGATCCGGAGAGTGGACGCGGATCGAACAGGGATGCTGCATGAGGCGGAGATGCTGAGAAAGGCGAATTCGGTCAATGTCGGACCGATTCTGATTAGTGCCTCACAGAACTTTCTTGTTATGGAGTTCATTAAAGGGAGGCTACTGCCTTCGTGGATTGAAGATCTGAAAGAGAGCGCAAAGTCTAGGATTCGATGTGTTTTGCGGACTGTCGTGGAGCAGTGTTGGAGGCTTGATGAAACTGGATTGGACCATGGACAACTGAGTAAGGCGCTCAAACATATTATTGTGAGAGAGAATGACAAGCCCTGCGTAGTTGATTTTGAAACTGCAAGTGTCAACAGAAGAGTCTCTAACGTAACCTCTGTCTGCCAGTACCTTTTCATTGGAAGCCAAGCAGCAAAGATTGTGGCAAGTAGACTGGGCGAAGTTGCCAGAGAAGGGTTGATTAGGGCTTTGAAAGAGTACAAGCAGAAGCGCACACGAGAAAA
>Ga0209427_10003039_pt1 | contig 19739 bp, 14 predicted proteins | sample DeeMarSWOR136_30_FD_187465 | JGI IMG/M metagenome (GOLD analysis project Ga0209427, IMG submission 187465) | Marine sediment microbial communities from White Oak River estuary, North Carolina - WOR-1-36_30 (SPAdes) (version 2) | ecosystem: Environmental > Aquatic > Marine > Intertidal zone >...
GTGCTCTCCCAAAGGCCGTCTACCCTCACCTCGTTGCCATTGTGCCCGGGTTCTGCTTCCAGCGAGTAAGTGTGGTTCCAGTGTTCGTTCGGATCAAGGTAGATATCTAGGTCTTGGACCCCTGTCACATTGTCAACCAGGGTAATGATATGGACTTTAGCCTCTCCGGTGTTGGTCACGGACACGTTGAAGTAGACCAGATCACCTGCGTTCACCTCGACGTGTTCGTACCATGGACCGGTCTCGCTGACCTTGGACACCTGCTTCGACACGGATATGGAGACGCTCGGAAGCTCGCCGGTGTAGGATGCCGTATCAGAGTCGTCAGCCGTATCATAGTAATCGTAATATGTGCTCCGCCAATCACCGATAGCGTCCGCTGTATTCGTGAATTCCCCTTTCTCAGCGGGGTAATAGTAGGTTTCTGTGGTCGACTCGCCTGGATCAAGTGATCCCTTGTTGACATCTATCCAAGGATTTGCATCATAGTCAGTTATAGTGACATCTTCTAGCGTCACTTCTCCTGTGTTGGTGACTGTAACGTTGAAGTAGACGTAATCCTCGCCCGCCACCAGGTGTACGTGCTCCACCCACGGGCCGCTTGAGCTGTTTGAAACCCTCTTGTCGACTTTGAGTGCCTCTGAGAGATCTGGGTAATTGCCAACATATTTTGCAGTGTCGCTGTCAGAGTAACTATCACCGTCAAACTCCCCCTCCACGGTGGCTTCGTTGATGTTTTCTCCGTTGTGAGCCCCCATGTGGTACACAGTCCAAGTCGACTCGCCGGGCAACAGAGTGGTCTCGGGCAGGGTGACCGTCCCCTTGTATGGATCATCCTCCACTGTGATTTCCTCAAGAATCACGTTTCCAGTGTTGGTGACCGTCACGTTGAAGTAGACGAGATCCTCGCCCGCCATCACATCAACCTGCTCCAGCCACGGACCAGTGGAGCTCTTTGAGACCTTCTTCTCAACGCTGATCTCCGGGGCGGGCTCTGAGCCGTTGTAGGTAGCCTGCGACGTCTTGAAGTCGCCGTGGGGCAGTTGTAACGCCATTACCTCAACCTCGTTGTCGTGGATTCCCAATTCAGCCATCACATCGTACGTGAATATCTTGAACTGTCCTGGATCAAGATCTATCGCCGTACCTGTGAGCGGCCCCATCTCTGAGTCGATCACCTCGACAAGCTGCAGCGCTTCCTCGTCTATGTTCGTGACGTTGACACGGTAGTATACCCTGGTGTCAGCGCTCACGTTCAGACTCTTGACCCACGGACCCGTTGAGGTTATCGAGACCTGCTTCTCAACCGTTATCATCTCCTTTGGCGTGTATCCCGTGTAGGACGCGTTGTCCTCGTCATACACCCAGTGAGTCGAGTCGACTTGCCCGCTCGCGTTCGCCCAGTTAGTGTAGGGACCATTGAGCGCTGTAATATTGTACTCAACCTGATATGCATTACCATCCTTGAAATACGTCTGTGTTAGGTTAAATTCGCCCATAAATGTGTCTGATAGTGTTACGTTGTCCAAGGGGGCCATCCCCGGGTTACCAACTACAATTTTGAAGTATACCTTGTTGCCTTCCTCGACATAGACGTGCTCCGTGTAGTTGATGTCCCACTCATATTCTTTCACATATTTGTAGACGCTTATCTCGGCTTCAAGCACGTGGTATCCGAACAGGAGGTCGTCCACGACCCCTCCTGCTGTTAGGCTTACCTCCACAGGGTCGGGGCTCTTGGTCAGCTCGTAGCCCCCTGGGTCAGTCACGTTCACCTCGTAGTCACCAGCAACAAGACCTGTGAAGGAGAAGCCCCCCTCCGAGTCCGTAGTGTTCGTCTCAACCAGGCCGACGTCGTTGTACAGACCCACCGTCAGATCAGGGAACCCGGGCTCACCATCATCCCAGATACCGTCACCGTTCGTGTCGTTGAACACGATGCCTGAGATGGTGGCCTTCCTGTTCGTGTCTCCGAACTTCATATTGTGCGAACTTCCCATGGTATCGACGTATATGGGGAGTTCATCGGGCGTCGTGCTCCTCCATCCCTCGGGGTTAGTCTCATTCAAGTAGTAAAGGCCCAGCTCATCCACACTGAAGGTGAATGTCCCTCCGATGAGACCATTGAAAGTGGTTGTGACATTCCCTAAGATCACCCCGCTCTTTGAGAATGTTACATTTGCCCCCGCCAAGCCGAGTTCGCCGAAGCCCTGATCCCCGTCGTTGTTGTAATCGTCAAAGACAACGCCGAAAATCACAGCCACAGGATCATCCGAATAACCAAAGTCGATGTCAGGATAAACTCCTGGACTCGGAGGTGTACAGAAGAGCTGCTCGGATGTTGTCGGGTACCATGGAGATGACGGACCCGAAGAGGATAGCTTGCAGTCAGAGCCCGGAGCGACGGCGAACTCGTATGAGCCGTTCACATCGGTCTGAACAGTGATGTTGAATGCAAGGCCCTGTATTTCGAGGGTCACATTCACGCCGGGGATGCCATTCTCAGATGGATCGAAGACGCCCGTCTCGTTCTCGTCATCGAAAACCGAGCCACGGAGAAGCGATACATCAGATGCTTTTGTGTCTCCAAAGTAGAGATACGAGTTATTGGCATACACGGTGATTAGATCATTCGTGAGTTTCACAGAGTCCGGTCCCGGGATGGCGTTGGTGCTCACAAACCCGTCGGGGTTTATCTCGGTCACGTTCACGCTGGTGTCTAGTAGGAAGAACAGCGACCAGAGACCGTCGGATCCGGTTGTCTGGTTCATGCCGCTGCTCAAATCCACAACAGCCCCAGCTAGACCGGGCTCCTCATCATACTGACCATTCGCATTGATATCATCGAAGACCATCCCGCTCACCTGCCACACGCTCGAAGCATTGACATCCCCAAACAGGTTGTCAACAATTATCGAGCCAGGGCTATCAATCTGGACCGACAACCCATTCGCGTCGATTCTGGTTACACCTGGATGTCCAGGGATGGCGTTTGTTGAAACGTAGCCCTCTGGATCCAACTCGGTCAGGTTGAAAGCCCCCGTCCCCGAGACGTACAGCGTGAAGTTACCATCCGAGCCAGTGATGTAACTATCCCCTCCGCAACTGACATTGGCGCCAGCACGACCGAGTTCACCGCCATCCAGAACGCCATCCACATCGGAGTCGTTGAAGACCATGCCCATTATCATCGTTCCCTGGAAATCGCCGAAGTCAAGTAGACTCGAGTTGCCCACCAATACCTCAACTGTCACGTTGTTGGGAGTGGTGCTCACAAATCCTGGTGGGTCTTCCTCAACCACCGTGTAGTTACCACTATCTGTCAATTTGAAGGAATATCGGCCCTCACCATCCGTGGCTATAGCAGATAGGAGTTCAGAAGAGTTATACAATCGCACCGTGACTTCCTCAAGGCCTGCCTCCCCAATGGACCGTGCGCCATCGTGATCCGTGTCATTAAACACCGTGCCGTATACTACGCCGTAAGTTTCGTTGCAGTAAGCGTAACCGAAGTCGATCCGCATCGCGTCGCCAGTGCCCAGCTCGTCAATGACAGTGCCGGGGGTGGTCCTGAAGTGGTCCTCGGGTATATCTGCTGTGATGTTGAAGGAGCCAGTGTAGCTCAGGTTACCAAACAGGTAGTATCCGCCCTCGTCGGTGGCCTCATTCAAGCTTTCTCCATCAAATCTGAGTGTGACATTGACACCGGGGATCCCGTATTCACCCTCCTCCATCAAGCCGTCGCCGTCTGTGTCATTGAAAGCGTAGCCGAACACAGACGAGTACTCTGCGTCTCCGAACTCAACTGATGTCGTCTTTCCGCCTTTAACAGTCGCCTCTACCTCATTAGGAGTGGTGCTGTACCAGCCCGATAGATCCGTCTCAACAACCACGTAGCTTCCAGTTGAAAGACTCTTGAACGTTATTTCTCCTTTAGAGTCTGTCAATCCAGTGGCACGCTTCGACTCGCCACTGTACAGGGTAACGGTCACATTTTCGAGCCCCGGCTCGCCTTCGTCCCAGACACCGTCACCGTCTGTGTCGTTGAACACGGAGGCAATGATGGAGCCTTTGACTGGTGGAGGTACGGGCGTATGTGTGAATGTCACGTCGATCTGTTGACCAGCTAGAACATCAATTGTGACTTTTTTGCTATTCGTGGTCCCCCAATATGGATCTACGTCCTTGACCGTGAAGTTACTTGTCTTCAATATCGTAAAGGTATGAATACCGTCTGTACCTGTTGTGCCCTCCGCCAATTTTTCAGTACCATCCCACAGACTAACCTCGACGTTTTTAATTCCCGAATCAGTTATTCCATTCAAGACTGTGACCTTTATGGTCGCTCCGAGGTTGCACCCGAAATCCACTTTGTGCATCTGATCGGATAACACAGTCACATTGTACCTGCTGGGCGTGGTGTTATACCATCCATCTGGTACCTCCTCCACGACCTTGTATTCTCCAGGCTGCAGCTCCCCGAAGAGATAGGAACCATCCGAGCCAGTCGCAAACGACGCTACTTCCTCACCGTCCTTATATAGGGTTATGTTGACGTTCTCGATGCCTGATTCACCTGGATCGAAGAAGCCGTCTCCATTAACGTCATCATAGACGAAGCCATAAATGTCGCCCGGCTCCGTGTCTGGAGGTAGTTCTTCGCTGATCCCGAAGTTTACCAAGTACATTTCTGAGAGATCATCAACCTCAACTACGACGCGCGTGCTAGTCGTATTGCTCCAACCGGCAGGGCTTATCGCCTCGACCTTGTAGCTTCCAAGTTCGTCTATCCTGAAGTTGTAGCCACCGTCAGAGACCGTGGTTTTTCTGGCCTTCCTACCCCCCTCGTCGTAAAGGTTCACTGTCACGCCAGAGATGCCCGGCTCGCCAGTATTCCAACTCTCACTGTTGTCCTCATCGTTGAATACGATACCATATATGTAGGTCCAATCTGCGTCGTCGGGCCTCGGTGGACCTGAGAAACGCGTTTCTCCGAAGGTCACATTATAGATCTGGCCTGCTAGTACGTCCACGGAGACGTTGACTAGGTTTGGAGTCGTGCTGAAATACTCGGCCGGATCAGTCTCATTCACCACGTACTCTCCGGGCTCCAATACTAAGAAGGAGAACTTCCCATCCACATCGGTCTGGTTCGCAGCTATTAGAGTCTCTTCCCGATACAGACTGACGTTCACTCCCCGGAGTAGAATCTCACCAAGATCCTTTACACCATCGGCGCTCGCATCGAAGAACACGTATCCCCAGATGTATGCGCCCAAAGTATTCCCGAACTCAACAGAGTGGCTCTCTCCGAACAGCAATTCAACTGAAACATCGAACTCATCAGCCGTGGTATTGAACCACCCCTCCTGAACAACCTCCCTCACTGAATAGTCACCCACAGCCGATGGAGTGAAAGTCGCAACACCCTTAGAATCCGTTGTTATCGACGCTATGAGCCCTTCAGACCCTGAAAGGCTGATGACGACGCCAGGTATTCCTGTCTCTTCCGTTCCCCTCAAACCGTTCCCATCAGTGTCGTTGAATGCTAGGCACCTGATGGTTGAACGAGATTCCTGAGTGTCGCCAAAGAAGGCCTCATAGCTCTGACCCGTGAGGGACTCTATCGTCAAGTAGTACTCGTTATCGCTAGTGCTCTCCCAGCCACCGAGATCGTTCTCAACGACGACGTAGCTGCCTGGCTGGAAGACGGTAAAAGAGAAGACGCCATCAGCGTCTGTAGATCCGGAGGCGACCAGATCTCCATCGCCAGACAGGTCGACCTGAACCGAAGGAACACCTCCCTCACCAGGATCCCTGACGCCATCGAAGTCTGAGTCGTCAAAGACGACGCCGAAGATCGTGGCGTTGTAAGGCCTGTCCCCGAAGTCTACAAATATGAACTGAGCGAAACCGCTCTCAACCGTCACCTCAACCTCGTTGGACGTGACGCTGAACCAGTTTGGCGGGTCATCCTCACTCACGAGGTATTCACCTGCCTCACTCACATTAAACGAGTAAGAGCCTTCCTCATCAGTAGTGCTTGACCCCAGTAAAACACCGGAGCCGTCCTGAAGGCTCACACTCACATTGAAAATTCCCGGTTCATCGGGATCGACAAGGCCATCCCCATCCCGATCATGGAAAACATAGCCAGAGATCGTTGATGTGTACTGCCTCTGCCTAAAGAACACGGTAAGTACGCCGGTAGAGTACATGATCAACAACATGAAAGCGGCTATGACCACGATCGCCGTTGAATAGAGCAACCATCTATTCTCTCTTCTAAATAATTGCATGAAATATGCCCCCTTCGCACATACTCGATATCAGAAACCAGTATTTAAGAACCACAGAAATTTAGTTATTCAGGGTTTCATAGCCAATTTTACCGAAAAATGGCTGTTTAATCTTTAAACGATGTAAAATACTAGTTTAAATAAAGGGAGATAATAAAAAACGAGAACTAAAACTTCTTGGGTATAAATGCTTAAACGATTTAAAACATTCAGATTTTAGAAAAAAATATTTACATTTTCAATGAAAAAAACGATAGTGTTTAAACCTGTTAATCCAAATAAAATTTGATAAAGATGCCTAAAATCTACGATTTAGGTCGAACATCGAATAGATTAACCGACTTACATCTGATAATCGGAGAAGGCCTCTGCAGCAACATCTATGTAATTGGGAGAAAGGCCGTCACGTTGATTGACACCGGCGTCGGGAACAACATGAACCCGGTGTTACCTCAACTTGAGGAGCTGGGTATCCCTCCGAGAGCCATCACAGGAGTTGTGCTCACACATGCGCATCACGATCACGCAATGGGAACCTTCAGAATATTAGAGCAGGCTTCTCCAACAATCTACGCGCACAAGAGAGATCTGAAATACATAGCCACTCAAATCGGTCCGACATTACAAAAGCTGGACGACGGGGATGTCATTGAAAGCGAGAAATGGCCACTCAAAGTAATATGGACGCCCGGACACACTGAAGGAAGCATCTGCCTCTATTCCGAGGAGGAGAAAATCCTCTTTTCAGGAGATACTGTTTTCCAAGATGGGTATTTCGGCAGATACGATGGGGAATCGGGGAGCCTCAACGACATTACAGACTCCCTAAGAAAACTCACAGCTCTCGACGTCGATATCATGCTGCCTGGACACGGCTTTCCAGTAGTTGAGAACGCCAGAGAGCACATACGCAGAGCGTACATGAACGCATTGGCCCTAAATCCTAAATAACATGTTCATCCTCTGCTAGAGGAAGGCTGAGATCATGGTCGAGAAAAACCTGGACTTCAGGAGCGACACAGTGACCAGACCCACTCCGGAGATGAGGAAGGCTGCCGCCAACGCTGTTGTCGGAGACGACGTTTACGGGGACGACCCGACCGTCAACGAGCTTGAGCGGATAGCCGCGGAGATCCTTGGGAAGGAGGCCTCCCTCTTCGTAACAAGCGGGACTCAGGGCAACGCTGTCTCTATTCTCGCTCACACGAAGAGAGGCGACGAGGTGATACTTGAGGAGAGGAGCCACATCTACCTCAACGAGGTGGGTGGCCTCGCCGTCATGGGTGGCCTCATGAGCAGAACAGTGAAGGGAGACATGGGCTGGATGAGGCCTGCGGACATTAAGGCTGCTATAAGGGGCGTCAACATCCACTGGCCCACAACCAGCCTTCTCTGCGTGGAGAACACCCACAACACTGCGGGGGGGATCCCCATTACTGTGGATCAGATGAAGGCCGATTGGGAAGTGGCCAAGGAGCACAATTTATCGGTCCACATAGATGGCGCTCGCATATTCAACGCATCCATTGCCCTTGGGGTCAACGTCAAGAAGCTCACGCAATACGGTGACTCAATTCAGATCTGCCTGTCGAAGGGCCTATCAGCACCGATAGGATCCATGGTCGCGGGATCTGAGGAATTCATTGCCAAGGCAAGAAAGTATAGGAAGATGCTGGGAGGGGGCATGAGGCAAGTCGGGATAATAGCAGCCCCCGCCATCATAGCCCTCACAAAGATGGTGGACAGGCTGGCTGAGGACCACGCTAACGCCAAGTTACTGGCCGAGGGACTGAGCAACATCGAAGGCATCAAGATACTCAACCCCGTAAAGACCAACATGGTGTACATAGATCTCTCGGGGATTGGCTGGACGGGAAAGGAGTGGGGAGAGGCCTGCGCAGAGCTAGGCTGGAAGAGCAGGGGCGCCTCACCGGTCGTCAGGCTCGTCATGCACTACGGCATCGAGAGAGAGGACGTTGAGGCCTTCCTAGACGGGATCGTTAGGCTCGTTCCCCATCTCTAACCATTTTATACATCAAAGGTATTCTCATTCTCTATGTTCGTCTTTCAAGCGGAGAAACTCAAGGAGATAGGTACTGAGATCTTCACGGCACAAGGTATGACGAGAGAAAGGGCTGAGTTCATCGCAGATACGTTGGTTGAGGCAAACCTGACGGGTCACGATTCACATGGTGTATTCTACTTTGTGAGGTACTCGGATAGAATCAGGGAGAGGTTCATAGACCCGAAGGCTGAGCCGACAATAGCCAAAGAGACCGCATCAACCGCTCTAATAGATGGTCGCTGGGCGCCCGGACAGATAACGGCTCTGAAGGTGACTGAGACTGCCGTGGAGAAAGCGAAGAGACAGAGGATCAGCGCGGTCGGGGCTTTCCGATGCAACCACATCGGACGGGTCGGATACTACACGAACCTGGCTGCCTCCCGAGGAGTGGCAGCGCTCATGTTCGTGAACGTGGGCCACCCTGCTGTCACGGTCTTCAATGGAACAGGGAGCGTATTCGGGACAAATCCCTTCAGTGCAGCCGTACCAACGGGCAAGTCAAAGTCGTTCTTGCTGGACTACGCCACATCTGTTGTGGCAGAGGGTAAGATAAGCGTGGCTAGATCGAAGGGCGAGAAGATACCAACCCACTGGACCAGGGACAAGGAAGGAAGGGTCACTGACGATCCGTGGGCCATAAGAGAGGGAGGGTGGCTCCTACCCTTCGGTGAACACAAGGGTTACTGCCTTCAGTTGCTAATGGAGCTGCTGGGCGCGGTAATGACGGGCTCCAGGACGGGATTTGAGCCGGACACCGATCCGCCGTCCACGAACGGCGTCTTCGCCATCGCATTCGACCCAGAGGCGTTCATCGGTTTAGACAACTTCCGTCAAGGGGCCGATGAACTTTTCAAGAAGGTGAAGCACGTCGAACCAGAGCCAGGGAAAAGGGTGCTAATCCCTGGCGAGCCTGAGTGGGAGACAAAGGAGCGGCGCCTAAGGGACGGCATCCCCATCCCCGAAGAGACTTGGAATCAGATAACCGAGCTGACGTCGAAGCTGGGAATAGAAATCCCCGAATAGAATGAAGAAATTCACTTTTTCCTTAAAGTCCTGCCAGCTAGAACCGGGCTGTACTTTCCTCCATCCACGGCCACTTTCCCGTTCACCAAGACGTATTCTATCCCCTCGGGGAACTGGTGGGGGTCTTGATACGTCGCCCTGTCCATCACCGTGTCGGGGTTGAAGACGACTATGTCGGCGCACATTCCGGGCCTCAACAACCCCCTGTCCAGCAGGCCGAAACGCTGGGCCGGCATCGAGGTCATCTTCCGCACAGCGTCTTCGAGTCTGAGGACGCCCATCTCCCTGACATAGCGACCCAATATCTTCGGATAGGATCCATAGCCGCGGGGGTGCGGTTTCCCTCGAGACATGTACCCTGTGGGCGACATGCTCCCCGAGTCCGTTCCTACCATGTGTACAGAGTGGCGCATTATTCGCTTGATGTCATCCTCATTCATGGAGAAGAGGATCATACCCGCGGCACCCTCCTCCTCCGAGAGGACCTCGAAGAGGCTGGTGATTGGATCTGGGTCTCCCCTCAACTTGGTTATCTCAGCCAGGTTCATACCCTCGAGAGGTTTGTTCTCGTCTGATTTCACGCGGCTGATATAGATGCTCTCCCAGCCGAGCTCCCCAGCAAAGTTTTCCCATCCAGGAATTCCTTTCTCAATATCTTCTCGCATTTTCTGCCTAAGCTCGCCGTCGTGAAGACGCTCTAACAACCTCTCGATGCCACCCTCGTGAGCCCAAGGGGGGAGCAGCGTTGCCAGAGAGGTCGCCCCGGCTCGATAAGGGTATTGATCAACTGTGACATCGACTCCCTCGCTCCTGGCGCGTTCTATCATTGCGAGCGTGTCCACGCTCTTGCCCCAGACCACCTTGCTGGCGGCCTTGTGATGCGATATCTGTACGGGCAGCCCGGCCGTTCTCCCCACTGAGATTGCCTCCTCCATAGCCTTCATCAGGGTTCGCCCTTCCCCCCTGATATGGGTGTCGTAGACGCCGCCATACGATGCAGCGACCTTGGCGAGCTCGACTATCTCATCGGTCTCTGCGAATATCCCCGGAGGGTAGATGAGGCCCGTGCTAAGACCAAACGCCCCCGCCTCCATGGCTTCTGCCGTCAGATCCTTCATAACCTCGATCTCCCTAGGCGTGGGCGCCCGGGCCTCGAAGCCCATCGCCGCTGTCCTGATGGCTCCGTGCCCAACTAGGTGTGCGACGTTGGCCCCGAGTCCGTCTTTCTCTTCCTCCTTGAGGTAGTCGTCAAACGTGGTCCAGGTTATTTTGAGATCCACCTCAGGTGGGAGGTGGGTTTCAAGCCTTCTCTGAAGGAGGTCCCTCATGTCGGGATTCACGGGTGCAGGACTTGAGCCGCATTGGCCTGCCACCACGGTCGTCACACCCTGCATGACGTTGCTCTCCATCTCCCTATAGTACAAGGTCACGCTGTCTGAGTGGCTGTGGGCGTCGATGAAACCAGGAGCCACCACCAGGTCCTCAGCATCGATAACCCTGCCATCAACCGGTTTCAAGGACCTCTTGATCTCAGATATCTTCCCTCCCGCGACGGCAACGTCCCCTCTGTACCAAGGATTTCCAGCGCCGTCGACGATAATTCCACCCCTGATGAGGACCTCATGCTGCATGAACGATCACTTAAATGAGGAGGAATCTGAAACAGATTTAATACCTTCCATTAGAAAAAACTCGGCTCTAAGCAGAAAGAAGGCTGGCTAGTAGTTAAAGACTAATGTGAAAGGGAAAATATCATCATTTATTTTTCATTGGCGGTATCCAGACGAATATACAAAGCTTTTATGGTCTATTAGATCCCTTAGGCTTTGAGCAGAATGTCCGATTTCGACGTCTCAGCGTTCGTCGAGAAGCAGGTTGAGGCCGTGAGAGAGGCTCTAGGGGGTCAGAAGGCACTTATAGCTTGCTCGGGCGGCGTCGACAGCACAGTTGCAGCTGCTATCACCCATTTGGCGATAGGAGACAACCTCGTCTGCATCTTCATCGATGACAACTTCATGCGCCTCGGAGAGCCGGACAGGGTAAAGGCGATTCTTTCTGCCCCGCCCCTCAACCTTCCCCTGAAGGTCGTGGAGGAGAGAGGTCGCTTCATGGAGGCATTAAAGGGCATCAGTGACGCTGAGGAGAAGAGAAAGGCATTCAGAGAAACCTTTTATCAGACTCTCAGCGACGCGGCTTGGGCAGAGGGCTGCGAGTTTCTGGTTCAGGGCACGATCCGTGCGGACGTCGAAGAGACGAAGGGAGGCATCAAGACACAGCACAACATCCTTGAGCAGCTTGGTATCAACACCGTGGAGAAATACGGCTACAAGGTTATTGAGCCTCTGGCATCGCTTTACAAGTTCCAGGTGAGAGAAGTCGCCAGGTTCCTAGGCGTCTCACAGGAGTTGGCAGAGAGACAGCCCTTCCCAGGTCCGGGGCTGTCAGTAAGGGTTCTCGGAGAGTTGAACTCGGACAAGCTAGATCAGCTAAAGGCGGCAACAGCCGTGGTTGAGGACGCTCTGAAGAGGGAGAAGCCCTCCCAGTATTTCGCAGCGATTATGAGTGGAAAAGTCGCTGAGGCCCCGAAGATACTGAGGAGGGAGGCGGCGAACGCCCTTCAAATTGATCAACCGCAGGTCTCGGCAAAGTACGTTTCCGAGAGAGCGACGGGAATCGTCGAGGGAAAGAGGTCATACGGCTTCGTGGCAGCTGTGGAAGCTACGGACGAGATGGGTAAGCCCGTGGAGTTTGGCTATGACAAGCTGGAGGCTATGAGAATTGAGATACAGTCCAACTTCCCAGAGGTCGTGAGAGTGCTCTACAAGGTTGCCAGTAGAGAGGACGATGAAGGGTATTTGATGGCCATGAGATCCGTGAACACCAGGGACTACTTGACAGCCAGGATCTCCACCATACCCTGGAAGACGCTAGAGTTGGCCGCTCAGAAGATTTTAAGCACTTGCCCCAAGGTAAATGGGGTCTATTACGACATCACCCCCAAGCCACCGGGTACTATTGAGTTCGAATGAGTTGACCGCGTCCTTCTCATATCAAGATATCTTAATAGGAAAAATCCAACAATTCAGGTATCATGGTTGATAAAGCGAAAGAATTTGCTAATACTTGGATCGATAACAACAAAGACTGGATAATTGAGTTAAGCGACAGGATCTGGGAGCTAGCTGAGCTAGGCCTCGTAGAGGAAAAATCTTCCCAATTGCTGGCCGGCACACTGGAGAGACATGGCTTCAAGGTCGAGATGGGAGTCGCGGGGATGCCAACTGCTTTCGTCGCCGCTTGGAGCGACCAGAAGCCAGTGATAGGCATCATGGGAGAATACGATGCTCTCCCAGGCATCTCCCAGAAAACAGTGCCCTACAAAGAGCCCTTGAAAGAAGGCGCACCCGGGCATGGCTGCGGGCACAACATCCATGGGGCTTCAGGGGTCGCCGCAGCTATTTCATTGAGATACACACTTGAGGAGTTGAAGATTCCTGCGAGCATGAGGTTCTTCGGCTCACCGGCGGAGGAAAACTACGATGGGAAGGTCTACATGGTCCGCGCGGGGCACTTCGACTGAGTCGATGCCTGCTTGAGCCACCACCCTGGCGCCATGAACGTCGCCGGCCTGTCAAGCAGCCTCGCAAACAACAAGGCAAAGTTCCACTTTCACGGGAAGACGGCGCACGCAGCTGGCCAACCGGAGCAGGGACGGAGCGCTCTGGACGCTATAGAGCTAATGAACATCGGCGTCAACTACATGAGGGAGCACGTCATCGACAAGGCCCGAATCCACTACGTGATAGAGAAGGGCGGAGGGCAGCCCAACGTCGTCCCTGACTACGCACGAAGCTGGTATTACATACGAGCACCGGAAAGGGACCAGGTGGAGCATATCTACGAGTGGATGTTAAAGATAGCCAAGGGGGCGGCCTTGATGACAGAAACGAAACTGGTGGTCGAGTTCATCTCAGGCCTCTCAAACAAGATACCAAACAAGACACTCAGCGATGTCGTCACAGAAAACATGAGAGAGATAGGACCGCCGGAATATACTGAAGAGGAACTGGAGTTCGCCAAGAGGATTGGAGAAACCGTGCCCAAGCAGCATAAAATGGACTCATTGAGGAAAAGGGGCGTCCCCAACTGGGAGAGATACAGAGACATCGACCTCTGCAGGGATGTACTAGATCCATGGAATGAGGGAGAGGTCGGAGCTGGCTCGACAGACGTCGCCGATGTCAGTTGGAACACCCCCACGATGGAGTTCAGCACCACCGCCACCGTGCTGGGGACACCTGGGCATTCTTGGCACTTCGTGGCTACAAGCGGCATGAGTATCGGGCACAAGAGCCTGATATTCGCGTCTAAGGTGATATCGGGATCGGCTCTGGATCTGATTCAGAGACCGGAGCTCCTTACTAAAGCGAAAGAAGAATTAATAAGGCGCCTCGGTGGGCGAACTTTCCAACCTCCTGTACCAAAGAATCACCTGCCTCCTTTGAAGGCAGCAATAGAAGCAGCTAATACCCTTTCGTAATTTTAAAAAAAATGTAACAATAAAAAAAATAGGGTTATTTCAACCCAAGTTCTTTCAAGTGGTTCAGAACGCCGTTCTTGAGATAGATCAAATCATTACCTATTGTGATAAAGTTGTATCCCTTCTCCATCCTATCTCGTATCGTTTTCCCTGAGCCCAGATGCACGCCGGCCGCCTTACCAGCTGCCTTCGTGGCGTCAAACACTTTGTCGATGGCCTTCTGAACATCGGGATGAGAGTGGTTTCCCAGATGGCCGTAGGAGGCGGATAGATCTGCGGGGCCTATGTACGATACGTCCACGCCCTCCACAGACACAATGTCCTCTATGTTCTCGACAGCCCTCTTGGTCTCAATCTGACAGATGACAAGTATCTCCTCGTCAGCAGTTTTCAAGTAATCTGGGTCAAACATCGAAGCTCTCCGGGGGCCGCATCCTCTGAGGCCGCCAGGTGCGTACCTCGTAGCCTTCACAGCCGACTCGGCCTCCTCCTTCGTGTTCACCCAGGGAACAACAACACCATATGCCCCAACATCCAAGGCTCTCTTGATCGCCACCAGGTCGTTCCACCAGACACGTATGATTGGGGTAGTCCGATCGCCCCTCATGGCCTGCATGAGTGTCTGGGACTTATAGATGTCTAGCGGGCTGTGCTCCGTGTCGAAGACAAAGTAGTCGAACCCCAGGGTTGAGAGCATCTCGGTTGCCATCGGGCTCTCAATGGTGATCCAAGTCCCGTACACCTGCTCATCTCTCTGAAGCCTTCGCTTTAACTCGTTCCTCAATTCCATTTCACCAAGATTCCTATTACGTCGAGTTAACGTCTATTTATTACTACTGAATTGACTTACGAGTACGACTGAACAATAGAATGAGCTCACTTTGTATAGTGTCTCGAATATTTAGAAAATATGATCAAAGCTCTTCGGAGGACGTTTTATCCTTGATAAACCAGTAGGTGAATTGTACGACTTTGTAAAAAGCGTATACGCCGAATATGTTCGCGCCAATTAACAGAGCCAATCTGATGGGGTCACTGAGTTCCAATAGTGGTCACATCCTTTCTATTAGTACTCGAATATAAATGCTGACTTGAATTAATTACATTTGAGATAACGCTAATTCCTATACAAGAAATGAATAGACTACCTTTTCCAAGTGGAGCGGTTTATTAATCATCGATACTTGAAAATTATCGAGTTAAAATGGCCGAACGGATTTCGGGGAAGATACAGGCCGCGGATTGGAAATCAGAGAAGCATGTTCCTGCAATAACATGTCCAGACGAGGTCAAGGCAGGTGAATGGGTTAAAACCAGCGTCGCAGTCGGAAGGGAGATAGAGCACCCAAACACTACGGAGCACCACATTCGATGGATAAGAGTCTTTTTCGTTCCCGATGGAGGCAAGTTCGCACACGACCTGGGTCTATTCGATTTCAACTCTCACGGGGAGGGTGCTGAGGGACTCAACAAAGGCCCCGTGCACACTCACCCAGAGATCTCCTTCTCATTCAAGACAAGCAAGTCAGGCACGCTGAATGCCGTATCATACTGCAACATACACGGGCTTTGGGAATCATCGAAGAAAATCATTGTAGCTTGAGAATCATCGATAATAACAACCCTTTTTTTATCGAAATACCCCCCCAACCGCTGGCTAAATTATCGCAGCGAGACATCCCTGAGCTATTACTGCGACTACAAGATATATCAGCTAACGACAATTGTCGTGGTCGTTTTCGCGATGCAATCGAGTCGACGGATCTTCCAGCTGATGATCTTCTTTATTTCCTCCATTGAATTTGCCTGCAGACAAGCAACAAAGTCATATTCGCCCTGTACGGCAGAGATCTCCTTCACCTCGGGCAGTTCTCTGAGCGATGTTAATACAGCGGCCTCTTGGCCTTTATTTGAATTTAATAGGAGGTAAGCCAACGCCAAGATTGATACTTCCTAATCCGACTCAATATGACTATATAGGCAATATAGATTATATAGTTATTGGTGTATTTCCTCATGCATTCGTGGCTACTCGTCCTTTAAAACTAATTGAAAGGCAGCAATATCTGGTAGCCCTCTATTAACTAAAAAAAGGAGTTTAATTTATCGACTATCTATTGTTTCTCTAGATAAGTAACGTTATTTACTACGGAGACTCTGACACCTTCCAGTTTCCTAGCTTCAACCCTTTTCTTAAGCTGAGTTCTCAAATAATTGGCATCTTTCCCCTCAGCCGCAACCATCACAAGATCTTCATTACCCTCTATAAAGGCATCAATAATTGGATCGTACTTACTCCCTTTACGGTATCTTCTAGAAGGTTTCTCATCAACGGGCGTCAACTCGAATTTCAACTCATCCACCTTTCTTCCATCATTACTTTTTCAATTCAATATATAAGATATAGGGTTGTAGAACTCAAAAAAATCTCTTAAAAAGATAACATATAAGCTGTAATTATGGGTCACGGTTTTAACTAGTTTGTGTTTTAAACAAGCCTCCTTGATGGTCATATCAAAGATCATTCCCCTCATATTTTACATCATAATAAAAGATACGACAGGTAATACAAAATTAAAGTCCTGAACGAGTTGCATCTTTACGTATTTCGCTTTTCAAACCGAAGAATAATTAAATTCCTAAACAGTTGGGCCTTCCTCAGCCCCAAGTGATAAAACCAGCAGAAAGACACCCGAGGAAGGCCCAGCTTATATAGCGTTTTGTTAGTTAATAAAACGAGATGAAGGTAAATTCCTGAACTATGTTATTTTATTATTGAGGCCTTTAGTCAACAGGGTATATCGAACTAATTTTGAGATTAATTATATGGGGGTTCTCAGCTCGAGATCAACTCGGACACCTCGCCCCCTCTCAAACCTGACCGACAGCGAGTTGAACATGGTCTCGAAGATCCTGATCTTCCCGTAGCGTTTCTCCCTCAGGAGCCCCATCTCTGTGAGGCTCCCGAGATGGCGCTCAACGCTCGTGTAGTTCATGCCCGTCCGTCGGCTGATCTCGCTGATGTTCAACTCGCTGCTGTCGGAGAGGACCTGGAGAACCCTTATCCTGCCGCGGCTCCCGAACAGCAACTCAGGGTCCAACCCAGGTTTATCCCTGTTCAATGATGCGGGTCACCTCCCTCTCCAAGTCCTCGACGGGCACCTTGAAGAGGCTTATGAGCTGCGTCCTGCCCTTGTCCGATGCGTGGATGTTTGTGGATATGGCCTCCAGGTCGCTCAGCCTGCCGAGGTACTTCCAGAACTGGGTGTGCCCCCGGGGGTCCTCGCCGTACTCCTCGCAGACGACCCTGTAGCTCAGCTCCACCTCCCCTGTGGTCGCCTTCGGCTCCCGGCTGTGCTTGAAGTGGCGGGCGATGCCCAGCAGGACCAAGAGCTCGTGGCGGCTGAGCGTCTTGATCTCATCGGTCTTGAGGGTGGAGAAGACCTCGGCCGCCGCCTTCCTCACGTGCTCCGGGAGGACCTCTTGGGAGTAGGTGGCGTCAGCGTACTTCCCTGCCCTCCAGAGCAGGTCGATGCCGTATCGGGCGTCCCCCCTCTCCGAGACGGCTAGCTCTCCCATGTAGGTGAGGATCTCCTCGGAGACGGCTCCCGGCCGGTACGCCATCTCGGCCCTGCTCGTGAGGATGTCCACGAGCTGGGGGTGGGTGTACTCAGGCATCTTGATGATGTTCCTTTGGAGGGTGCTCAAGGTGCTCCGGTCCAATCCCTGGAAGACCTCTGGGCCCTTGGAGATGCAGATAAGGTTGAGGCGCCTGGGTCCCTCGAGCCGGGACTCTTGAACCCGGGTGAGGTTGTAGATAGCGTCTCCCCCCTCCTTCTCGATGAGGGCGTCCACCTCGTCGAGGCACAGGACGAGCTGGGTGTCCTCCTCGTCGAGGATGCGCATGAGGGTGTCTAAGAGCTCGTCGGCAGAGAAACCCCTGTCGGGGAAGGTGGGGCGGAGCCTCCTGACGGCGCGGTTGAGGGCCATGAAGAGGCTGCCCCGGACCTCCCGGCAGTTGACGTGGATGTACCTGACCTTGACCCTGCGCCTCGCGCCCTCGGCCTCCAAGTCCCTGCCGAACCTCTGGGCGAGAGCGGTCTTGCCGCTTCCCACGCCGCCGACGATGACGGCTCTCTGGCTCATCTCGTAGGGGGTATCGATGATGAACCTGAATATCCCCCTGAGGAAGCGGAGCTCGGATTCTCTGTGGAGGAGCTTGGAGGGCACGTAGTTGAGGTCGAGAACTCCCTCGTCGACGAAAACGCTCTTCTGGCTCACAGAATCCCCGCGCGGTGTTCACCCATCAACAATTTATGCTTTACGTAAGTCAGAACATATAAAAAGTGGAGAGGTGAGTGAAAGTGTGCAACCTCCTCCGAAGGTAAAAAATCTTCTCAGAGGTCGTTTATCTCTTATAGTGTTAAATCTAGAGCTTAAGAAGGATATCTGGAGTTTCACATTTGGCTCGCAGGCTTCCGACAGGTAAAGTACCAGCAGAAGTGCTGAGAAGGTTGGTCTTCCCCTACTGTGGCGTAAAATCCGATAGGGTAATTCAGGGTCCCAGAGTGGGGGAGGACGCAGCAGTGCTTGACATGGGTGACAAGGCCATGGTAGTGAAGGCTAACCCCATTACCGGCGCCGAGTCCAGGATAGGCTGGATCGCAGTTCACGTGAACGCCAACGATGTAGCCACGTGTGGCGCACAGCCCAGATGGTTCGTCTCCATAATCCTTCTACCCGAAGGAGCGGAGGAATCACTTCTAGAGAGCATTATGAAGGACATCCACGAGGCCTGCTGCGACCTGGGCATAAGCCTCATTGGAGGCCACACAGAGTCCGCCCCCAACCTCGATAGGCCAATTATCGCGGGTTTCATGATGGGAGAAATCTTTAAAGAAAAATGTGTAACGACGGGAGGAGCTAAGCCATCAGACGTGGTGATCTTGACAAAGGGGGCTGGCATAGAAGGCACCGGCATCCTCGCCACAGACCTGAGAAAAGTCCTTCAATCAAAGGTCAGCCATGAGATCCTCAATGACGCTGCAGAGCTTCTCACTCAGATAAGTGTAGTCCGAGAAGCCCTACGTGCTGTCGAGGTTGGGGGGATACATTCACTCCATACCCCGACAGAGGGGGGAATTTTGAACGGGATCTGGGAGATGACTGAGGCAGCTGGAGTTGGAGTTAGAATAAACGAGAAAGATATCCCCATTGCTGATGTAACAAAAAAAATATGCGATGCCCTCGATGTGGACCCCCTCAAGCTGATGGCTTCGGGAGCCCTCCTAATCGTGGCAGATAGGGTAAAGACCGGAAAAATATTGACAGATCTAGAGAAAAATGAGATCAATGCCTCCATTATCGGGGAGATAGTGGAAAGAGACGAGGGAAGATTTCTCAACAGAAAAGACGGGAGCAGAATCTCAATAACGGCAGTGGATCAGGACGAGGTTTACAGGATACTCAATATCTGTAGTCGCTCCGAGACTTGAACCTGTATGTCGTTTACTCATTTAATCTAACTCTCCCGATGAAGGCGAATGTCAAATATATCAGTCTGGGGTATGAGGGATAGCGACTAAAATGGAACCCGCTCTCAGGGGCATTGTGGAGAAGATCATTGACATAAACCTAGAGGAGGATAGCCTGTCGAAAAAGGTGAACATGTTCGAATACTACAGGGAGCAGGGGATAATCAGCTCTGTTGAGAGTGCCCTCTTCGGCTCCGTCTGGACCAACATCTTGAACACGTTGGTGGACATCAAGACCCGAGCCAGGCAAGAGATAAGTGAGAGCGAGATGGATGAGT
>Ga0209427_10003040_pt1 | contig 19733 bp, 12 predicted proteins | sample DeeMarSWOR136_30_FD_187465 | JGI IMG/M metagenome (GOLD analysis project Ga0209427, IMG submission 187465) | Marine sediment microbial communities from White Oak River estuary, North Carolina - WOR-1-36_30 (SPAdes) (version 2) | ecosystem: Environmental > Aquatic > Marine > Intertidal zone >...
TCCATATAACTTGACAGAATCTTCACACTTCCTTAACGTTTAAGTCAGAAAATCAGAGTATGACTTTGAGAGGAATGTTTTGCTCTATTTGATCTGACATGCTCGAGAATCTAAGGCTTGCCGTAAAAAGACAGAAAAGGCTCATCATTATTTTCCTGCTGACCATTTTTTTGCCTTCCGTTACTCTCAGCATCTTCGGTATCAGGGCTATAAGAAACGAACGATATCGTCTGGACAAGCAGATCGAAAACGAACACCGAAGAGCGGCCGAAATCTTGAAATCCCAGATCAACGCTCGATTCAAAGAACTCGAGTCCACACTTCAGAGTACGGTTCAGTCGAGCGTTTTTTTACAGAGGGACGATACAGGTCTGAAGAAACTGTTGGACGCACAACTTGGCAGCAGGCCATTGGTCGAACATGTATTTGTTGCCTTCGAAAACAAGAAACCCTGGTTCCCTTTGTTTCAGCCAGAAAATCTCAGGGTATCTCCTTCTTCCAGCTCTCCTCCAGGCCAAAACCTCCAGGAAGGGCTGAAAAGAGCCGAAGCCTTTGAATTCAAAGACAAAAATTACAAAAGAGCTATTTCTGTATACAGGAATCTTGCGGATCGATCTGGAGATAATCATTTTAAAGCTCAGATGCTTGCCAACATATCCCGATGTCTGATGAAAGCAGAGGATTATAACGGAGCTCTTAAAAGTTACCGAAGGATTTGCGAGGATTATCCGATGAGCATGGGATCTTCTGGACTGCCGTTGGCACTTATCAGCAGACTGCAAATGATAGACTGTCTCAGAAATCTGGAAGAATGTCAAAGCGCAGTACAGAACTCCCTGGATCTGTATCGGGATATTCTTAACATGCGCTGGCCCTTGGAGGAGGCGCCGTTCAAGACCTATGCAGCTCTTGTAGAGGAATCCCTCAATGAAAGTCTAACAAAGAATCAAAAGACATCGCTGCTCGATGATGATAAAGAAGCATTTGACCAGTTGACAAAACTGCATCAGGAGAGGCTCGAACAGTGGATGGTTGTCAATACCATCAAACGAGACATCATTCCGGAGATTCGCGGTAGACAAGACCCCTCCCCGTATCGCCCCTCCGCTCTTCGATACCACAAAACCTTAAGCGGCAGGATATTTCTCATATCTGCGGTTCAGATTCCTGACTTGACTCAAACACATCCTGCTGGCATGCTGGGCATCAAATGGAGCGATCGATATCTCATAAAGAATACCCTTCCAGATTCCATAGAGAGTATGCAGCTCAGCGATACAACACATGTCGTGATTTCCGACCTTGGCGGGAATGTTCTGCTAGGAGAGAAAAACCTCTCTTCAGAACCAGCAACAACCATTGAATTCTTCGAGAATAATTTTCCTCCCTGGCGGGTCGAGTTTTTCCGGAGCAGAGGGGAAGCTTCAGGGACTTTAGACCTCAAGCGCAATTTTTATTTTTGGACCATTCTCACTCTGGTGGTTGTTCTCATCTCAGGAGCTGTCCTCATCTCCAGGACCATTGCCCAGGAGATGGCGGTCCTCAGACTCAAATCGGATTTTGTATCGTCAGTGTCTCATGAGTTCAAAAGTCCTCTCACCTCGATCAAAGCTTTGGCTGAAAGACTGCGGGATGGGAAAGTCAAAGATTCCGAAAGGATGAGGCAGTATTTTTCCGTAATCACCCAGGATGCGGATAGATTGACCCACCTGGTCAGGAATATCCTGGATTTTTCGAAAATCGAGGAGGGAAAGAAAGAATATGAGTTTGAGGAGACCGATATGGCCCAGTTGGTGAAGCAGAAGATAGAAGATTTTCAGAGAGAGGAAATCGCTAAAGGAATGAAAATTCTGGCTCGGATTGCCGAGGATGTTCCTCATCTCGAGGTCGATAAGGAGGCCATGACCCAAGCCCTGAATAATCTTTTGGATAATGCGGTGAAATTTTCAGCGGGCAGCAAAGAGATCGAGGTCGATCTTAAAAAGGATAATACGAATGTGATCATAGAAGTTAAAGATAGAGGAATCGGGATTCCTTCGAATGAGCGGGACAAGATTTTCGAAAAATTCTATCAGGGACGTGATGCGGCAGGACAATCCTCCAAGGGAACAGGTTTGGGATTGACTCTGGTCAAGCACACGGCCGAAGCCCATGGTGGGCGGGTCGATGTGAAGAGCCGGGTCAATGAGGGAAGCGCTTTTTCCATCATTCTTCCCATCCGGAAAAAAAGAAAGTGAGGGGCATATGGCCAAAGAAATCCTGATCATAGAAGACGAATCCGGGATCATGATGAGCCTGAAGGATGAGTTCGAATCACAGGGGTATGTCGTTTATGCCGCAGAGGATGGGGAGAAAGGATTGAACTTGGCCAGGCAGCAGAAGCCAGACCTGATTATACTAGATATCATGCTTCCGGTCCTGGATGGTTATGAAGTGTGCAAGCGGCTGAGAATGGAAGGAGACCGAACCCCGATCATCATGTTGACAGTCAAAGACAAGGAGATGGACAAGGTCTTGGGTTTGGAGCTGGGAGCTGATGACTACGTGACCAAGCCCTTCAGTTTTGCGGAGTTGAATGCAAGGGTGAAAGCGGTCTTTCGAAGAACAGAAGAGCTGATCAAAGATTTGACCAAATATGTTTTTGGAGATATCGAGCTTGATTTTGAAAGATATGAGGCAAAGAAAGGAAGCGAAAAACTGGATCTGACCACACTTGAATTCCACATGTTGAAGTTGCTCATCCAGAACAAGGGAAAGGTTCTCTCCAGGGATGATTTCCTGGATAGAATTTGGGGGGAGGACAATGTATCCGTTTCTTTCCGGACCGTGGACAGCCACATTGCCAATATCCGGAAAAAGATCGAGAACGATCCGACTAACCCGAAGCATATCTTCAGCATCCGCGGCGTCGGGTATAAGTTTGTTGGCTAAAATGACTCCATGAAACTTCAAGGTCTCTTCATAATTCCTGAACACATCGGAGCAGAAAAAGCATTATATTGGGAGCGATGAAACAAAAAGGAGGAGAACAATGAGAAACACACGAATAGTCTTATTTTCATTTTTGCTTCTTGCTTCCTGTCTGCTTTTTGTGTTCGGGAATTCGACATCGCAAGAGTCGGCAGCAGAATACTTCGAGAAAGCCTTCTACTATGAGGATGTCCAGGGCGACCTGCAGAAAGCCATCGAACTCTATGAGCAGATCCTAAGGCAGTTTCCTGAAGAACGCCAAATCGCCGCCAAAGCCCAACTCCACATCGGCCTCTGTTACGAGAAGTTGGGTTTGCGCGAAGCCACAAGCGCCTATCAAAAAGTCGTCCAGAACTACGGCGAACAAAAAGAAGCTGTGGCCGAAGCCCAAGAGCGGCTTTCGAAATTGACACAACCAGAAAGAAAACCGGATGAGCCAAAGGGAATCCGAATCAGACAAATCTGGAAAAAACCTTATACAGATTCGTTAGGATCCGTATCCCTAGATGGACGGTTTCTTTCTTTTGTCTATTGGGGAGAGGGAGATGTTGCGATCCACGATTTGGTAACTGGAGAAGACCGGATATTGACCCATGAGGCTGATGCGGTAACGGGTGGAACGGGTTTTGCCCAGGAACCAATGTTTTCCAAAGACGGCAAGCAAATCGCCTATTCCTGGTGGAGGCCGAACCATACCTACGATTTATTTCTCATCGACGTGGATAATCCTTCTCCAAGACTTCTTTACAGAAAGAAAAATGAACATGTCTACCCCGTGGCATGGCTTTCGGACAAAGAGCTTATTTTCTCAAGATACGATTATGAGAGCAAAATTGGGAGAATCGTCTGCTCCTTTAACATCTCGGATGGCACAATACGTGAATTGATGACTTTGAAACCAGAATTTCGGGGAGGATTGTCTTGTTCTCCGGATGGAAAGTATATCGCTTATGATTTCGCGGACGAAACCGACAAAGGGAATTCCGACATCAATCTACTGGCGATAGATGGAGGTGATGACATTTCACTTGTGAAGCATCCGGCTAACGACAGAGTATTCGGTTGGGTTCCGGGAAGAAAGGAGTTCCTATTCATCAGTGACCGTTCAGGAACCTGGGATTTATGGGCAGTTCCATTGGACGACGGAAAGTCCTCCGGACCGGTTGAACGAATATATACAGATATAGGCGAAGTGCGGCCAGTGGGTTTTACTCAGAACGGAGACTGTTATTTCGGTTTCAACAAGTTTGGTTTTAATGCTTATATTGCACCCTTTAACGCAGATACAGGTGAGCTTGAAGAGAAATCAGGCAAAACCATATTGGGTTCGAATTACGGGATTGAATGGTCTCCGGATGGACGATACCTGGTTTATATGCAGTTGAATCTTAATGCGGCTAATCCCTGGCAGCTCACTCTTCAGGATTTAAAAACCGGTGAAGAACGGAAAATTGCCAACGATATGCGGATGGCCATGTCGCCTTGCTGGTCTCCCGATGGAAAATCGATCTTGATCACCGGCGTCGCTAAAGACGAATCCAGTGCTAAAGGTAGGAAAGCCGGAGTTTACATCGTTGATGTAGAAACTGGCCTGACTACGGAAATTTTTGATTTATCCGAATATAAAGGCAAGATCAATCCCCCTGGTGATGACGCCTTCCCGCTCTCCGATCTTCAATGGTCCGCGGATGGAAAAAGCATCTTTTATCTGTTTTTTACGGGTCGGCTCGTCAAACGTGATTTGGAAACCGGCGAGGACATGATCCTTTACGAGCACTCCCGGTTCGAGAGGAATGTATTGAAACGCTCGCCTGATGGCAAGCTACTGCTTTTCGGAGTTAGAGATGAAGGAGATAGGAAAAGTCATCTTTTCACGATCCCTGTAGAGGGAGGAAAAGAAAAAGAATTGTACGCTGCACAGGGAGGATTTGAAACAGCGATGTGGTCTCCAGATGGGAAATATATCTATTTTACGGAAAGGCAGGATGGAACCAGTTTATGGCGATTACGGGCAGAAGGGGGAGTTCCTCAAAAAGTCTGGGAGTCGAAAAATAGAGTTGAAATTTTTGGTATTCACCCCAATGGAAAGCAAATGTCTTTTGCCATGCGTGAACGAGAGTTGGAAATCAGAGTGATGGAGAACCTAGTTCAAGAGCTCAAAAAGATTTATGGTAAATAAAAAAACAGGGACGGTTCAAAAAATGGGGACCAAAAAATGGGGACGGTTCTGTTTTTTAGCAGGCTTGTGGGCTTGGATGTCAGAAAAAAATAGAACCGTCCCCTTTTATTTAAAATCTTTACAATTCCATGACAACTCGGTGTTCGGAAATGATAGAATAAGTCTATGCTTTCTCTTCCGTCCAGCCGGCTCAAGAGAAGTCTCCGTAAACAGGTCATCCTTTTCGGAATATCTGTCCTTCTGCCTGCTCTAGTTCTTTTTGTATTCATCATCCGCTTGAACAGGCAGGACAATGAGCTGAGAAAGAAGAGGGCAGCAGAGGCCCGACAGCAGAAGGCCGAAGAGATCGGAAAACACCTGGCGGAAAGACTGGAGAAGACAGAAAAGATTACTCTTCAAGAATTGGACTCTGATTATACCAGTATCTATTCAGTCTATCGAACACATCCCGAGCTGGTCTTCATAGGAAGCATTATCAATGAAGAACTCGTGATGCCTTGGGAGGCATCCAAGGAACAGAAACTGACCTCAGAAGGAAGCCGCTCAAAACAACTCTTAATTCAGGCCCAGAAGGCCGAGTTCGAAAAAAATGATCTGAAGCTTGCCGTATCCTTATTGAATCGAGCTCTGTCTTCTGCGGATTCTTCATTACAGAAGTGTTTCATACAGGTTCAGAAAGGAAGGGTTCTCACAAAATTGGGTGATGGAGAAGAAGCCAAACATCTTTACCTTGAGATTCTCGCTCAACCAGGTGATCTGACCGATGAGTACGGCATCCCTTTTTCCCTTTACGCTGCCGACCGCCTCTCGACATTGAGCGAGGAAGTCGAGCCTATCCTTGGTCGGTTGGAAGGTTTGATAAAAGAAAACCGATGGTTTCCTCATGGAGCCCTTTATTTTTTTCGAGACATCATAGTGAAGGTTCGAGAGACGCCAATGGATTCAGATCTATCGGAAAGAACGGGAAAGATTGGGCAGGAAGTGGAAATCGCTTTAGAAAATATTGAAAGGCTCGAGTCGCTCAAGGGTTTTGTTTCGAGCTGGATGCTTCGTTTTCGTTCTTTAGGACAAGCTGGCGATTCATCGAAATGGCTGTCCTACGGAGATACCCCCTGGATCGTCGGCATTCGGGAGTTCAACGAGAGGCAATCGCAAGCCTGCCTTGCGTTTCATGGGCCTGGTGTCCTAAGCGCATCAATCGAAGAGGCAGGCTTGGCTGAAACTTTTCCAGGTACCTGCCGGATAACCGCAAGCCCTTTCGGAGAGGGGTTTTCACCCGGAGGTCCGCTCGAGGGATTCCGGATCCAATTCGACGAAACCGATGCATCTACCTGGTCCAAATCTTCCCTTCCGTTCCCTATCCTTTACTGGTCCATCCTTATTCTTGTCATCGGATTCACCGCCTTCGGAGGTTATCTGCTCTGGCGTGATGTTGGGCGGGAATTGGCGATCGCGGAAATGAGATCCCAGTTTGCAGCCAGTGTCTCCCACGAACTCAAGACTCCACTGACCTCCATACGCATGTTTGCCGAAGCCTTGACCATGGGAGTGAAGAAACATCCTGAGGAGCAAAAGGAGTACCTGCAGACCATCATAAGCGAGAGCGAGCGTCTGAGCCGGCTGCTCAACAACGTCCTGGACTTCTCCAAGATAGAACAGGGAACCCGGATCTACCGCTTTGAGCCCACGTCTCTCGAAAAGGTCATCCATGCTGCAGAAGAAGCCATGGCCTTTCCGATGGATCAGAAGGGATTCCATCTACAGGTTGAAGTTGAGGAAGGGATTCCCTTGATTCATGCCGACAAAGATGCCCTCGAACAGGCTGTGCTTAATCTGCTTCATAACGCCATGAAATATTCAGGAGAGAGCCGGGACATCGAACTCAGACTCCACAGAAATGGAGATATGGCATCTATTGATGTCACAGACTACGGCATCGGAATAGTGAAGGAGGATAGGGATCGCATTTTCGGGAAGTTCTTCAGAGTGCCTGGGATCGAAAACCAGAAAATTCCGGGGACAGGCTTGGGCCTGGCTATCGTTTCCCATATCGCCGAGTCCCATGGAGGCAAGGTGGAGGTTAAAAGCCTACCTGGAGAAGGGAGCACCTTTTCCATTATTCTTCCCCTGGAGGCCAAATGAAGCGGATTTTGATCATCGAGGACGACATTTCTATCCTAAAAGGTCTGAAAGATGTGCTGGCCTTCAAATCTTATGACATTCTTACGGCCACCGATGGAGCGTCGGGATATGAAATAGCTGTGGAAAAGAAGCCCGATCTCATCATCTTGGATATTATGCTTCCCAAGATGGATGGGTTCACCCTGTGCAAAAAGCTGAGAGATCAGGGAAATATGGCCCCTGTTCTGATGCTGACCGCCAGGGGAGAAGAGCCGGACAAGGTGCAGGGATTGGACATTGGCGCGGATGACTATGTGACCAAGCCTTTCTCTCTGCCGGAGCTCCTTGCCAGGATCAGGGCCCTGCTCAGACGAAGCTCGGGAGAGGAAACAGAGAAAGAACCTCCGGATTCGCTCAGATTAGGAAATGTTTTCCTGGATTTTAAAAAATACGAAGCCCAAAAAGAGGGACAGCCGTTGAGCCTCACTCCCAAAGAGTTCGGTGTTTTAAGGTGTCTTGCCTCACGCTTTGGTGATGTGGTTGCTCGGGATGAACTCCTGGATGAAGTCTGGGGATATGATAAGTACCCGACCACCCGTACGGTGGATAATCATCTTGCTCAACTCCGTTCCAAGATCGAGGAGAATCCCTCTGACCCTCGATACCTGATCACCGTCCATGGCGTCGGATACAAACTGGTTTGGGATGAAGAAAAAGCATGATGTCGGGATCCTTACAAAATCCTTACAAAATTCTTACATGCCCATGACAACCCAGAAATTCAAAAAGTGTATCTTCGGAGTGAAATCAAATCCGAGGAGGCAAAAAATGAAAAGAAAATCAGCATGGTTCGGAGTGATGGGGCTTTTTCTCACAGCGGTTCTTTTGGGCGCCTTCTCCCAATCAGGAGAAGATTTGTTTCAGAAGGCACTCCGGCTGGAGAGGAACGAAGGGAAATTGGTGGAAGCCATCGAGCTTTACAATAAAGTGGTGGCTGAAGGAAAAAACAAAAACCTCGCAGCCCAGGCCCAGCTCAGAATCGGCTTGTGCTATGAGAAGCTGGGGCAAAAAACCACCAAACAAGCACAGGATGCTTTTCAGAAGGTGATCGATAATTTTCCCAGACAGACAGAGGCTGTCAAAGTGGCACAAGAGAAACTATCCATTTTCCAGAAAGCTCAAGCCGCGATTGAAAGAGTCGAGAAGGAATTCAACATCCGCAAAATCTGGTCTGGTCCCTTTACAGATATTCTAGGTGCGCCATCCCCCGATGGCAAGTATCTTTCATTTGTAGATTGGATGACTGGCGACCTTGCTGTCCGGGATCTTGCCACGGGCAAAAACCGCCGCCTTACTCATAAAGGCCTATGGGCAGAATCTTCGGAACTCGCCTTATTTTCTAGATGGTCGCCTGATGGCAAAAAGATCGTCTATAATTGGCTGAACAAAGAGGAATGTTTCGAATTAAGAATCGTTGAACTCGATGATCCGAAGCCTCAGGTTCTCTATCCTGTGGGAAAGATGGAATATGTCCATCCTTTTGAGTGGTCACCTGACGGCAACAGCATCTTGGCTTTAGTCACTCAAGGACAAAGAATTAGTCAAGTAGGACTCATATCGGTTGCGAATGGATCGTTCCGTGCTTTAAAGACCACCGATGATGATTGGGCAGGGAATCTCCCTTTATTCACGTTGTCGCCTGATGGAAAGTATATCGCTTTCAGCTTCTTGCAGGATGAGGATACACAAAATAGGGATATCTTCCTCATGTCGGTTGATAGTAAGCAAGAGACTCGGCTGATCGATCATCCCATGAATGACAGCCTACTCGGCTGGTCTCCAGATGGGAGATGGATTCTTTTTGCGAGCGATCGTACCGGGAGCACTGATGCTTGGATTGTCGGCGTGGAACAAGGGAAGCAAGTTCAAAATCCGGAAATGATCAAAAAAGACTTAGGACATATTGACGCCATGGGTTTTACCCATAATGGGTCTTTCTTTTATGGGGTATCGAACCAAGTGACGGATATTTATGAGATCGAAATCGATCCAGTTTCAGGGAAAATCTTGTCCTCCCCAAAAAAGGCCACTCAGCGTTATGAGGGATCTAACTGGTCTCCTTCCTACTCAGCGGATGGGAAATTTTTAGCCTATATTTCTACTAGAGGTTTAGGGCCCATGCGCCACCATGTTCTATGTATTCGTGATATGCAAAGCGATGAGGAAAGAGAGATAAATCCAGAGCTGAAAAACTTTGGTTATCCGCGGTGGTCACCGGATGGACGATTTATTTCCATTGAAGGGAAAGACAAAGCAGGTAATACGGGTATTTACAGGATCGAGATCCAAACAGGGGTTGTTGATCCTGTTGTTCAGGTCGATACTGGAGTTATGATTTACTCACACAGATGGTCGAAAGATGGAAAATCCATTTTTTACACGCGGAGCGATCCGGATGAGAAAGGTCAGGAATATTTAAGAAGATCTCATATCCATGTGCATGACATTATAAGCGGTCAAGATGAAATACTCATAGGATCTCCCGATGATGCCAAAGACATCGACATCTCTCCTGATGGCCGATGGATGGCCCTTTTGAATCGAACCAAAAACAGAGTGCTTAGAATCATGCCTACTTCAGGCGGAGAGCTAAGGGCTATTTATTCTTTTGAGGGCCCGAGGAATATTGTCATTTCACCGGCCTGGATTGCGGGGGGGGAGTATGTCCTTTTTTATCGGACGGCATCTGATTCCTCTGAAGCGGAAGGAACTTTCGAGCTGGTGAGAGTCCCTGTTGAGGGAGGCCAACTTCAGGAACTGGGATTGAAGATGGCAGAGTTCCGCCATTTCAGCGTCCATCCCGACGGCCAGCACATCGTCTTCCACTCAAGAGGTGCAAAAATGGAATGGCCGGAAGTGTGGATCATGGAGAACTTCCTGCCAAAAAACGAAAGCATGAAGCAATAAGGCTGAAAAAACAGTGATATAACGGGATGGCCTGATTCAGGCTGTCCCCTTTTTTTCTATTATGAGTGTATTCATTCTTTTGTCATCGCGGGGAGTGTGACAAGGTGGCGGTCCATCGTTGTCATGAACAATACTTCAGCAAAAATAAATTGTAATTTCCGAGATATTGAGTAGTTGACTTTCGAAAAAATCGGGTTAAAATAGAAGTATGATTAAAAGAAAGCTGTTTGAGGAACTTAAATCGCATGTTCCAAGAAAAGAGATCAGTTTTATCGTGGGGCCGAGGCAGGCTGGGAAAACGACCTTGATGCTCATGCTCAAAGACCATTTGGAAAATAAAGGGGAAACAATCCTCTTTTTGAATTTGGATATCGAACAGGATAAACAATTTTTTTCTTCCCAGTCGAAATTGATAAGAAAGATCGAACTAGAACTGGGAAAAAAGGAGGGATTTGTCTTTATCGACGAAATCCAACGCAAGGAGGATGCCGGGCTTTTCCTCAAGGGGATTTATGATATGAACCTGCCCTACAAATTTATCGTCTCCGGCTCGGGAAGCGTCGAATTGAAAGAAAAAATTCATGAATCTCTTGTCGGGAGAAAAAGGCTTTTTGAACTTTCTACTGTATCTTTTGAAGAGTTTGTGAATTTTAAAACAAGCTGTCGGTACGAAAACAGACTCGCAGATTTTTTTTCTCTCGAAACCGAAAAGGTGCACGAGCTGCTTGAAGAGTATTTGAATTTTGGCGGTTATCCGCGAATCGTCATGGAGGAAAAACTGGACGAGAAGCTCAGGTTAATCAATGAAATTTATCAGAGCTATATTGAAAGAGATATCTCTTATTTATTGAAAATACGCAAAACAGATGAATTCAGCAATCTGGTGAAGATTATGGCGGCCCAGCTTGGATGCCTGGTGAATTTTTCCGAGCTATCTTCAACCTTAGGAATTTCGGTCAGAACGCTGAAAGAATATCTCTGGTATCTGGAAAAGACTTTTATTCTCAAAAGAATTAGTCCTTATTTCAAAAATGTCCGCAAGGAGATCACCAAATCGCCAATTTTCTATTTTTATGACCTTGGTTTGAGAAACTTCGCCAGCGGAAATTTCGGAAGTCTGCAAGATAAGGGGGTTGTTTTTCAGAATTTTGTTTTTAATGTTTTGAGAGAGAAGGTCAGGCTAAGCTCATCGAAAATCTGTTTTTGGCGGACCAAGGATAAAGCAGAAATTGATTTCGTGGTAGATCCTGGAAGAGATCCTATCCCGATCGAAGTAAAGCACAAAAAGCTGGCCGCACCAAAGATCCCAACGTCACTGAGAAGTTTCATCAAAAGGTACAAACCAGAAAAAAGTCTGATCATAAATCTCTCTCTCGATGAGGTGGTTTTCTTAAATCGGACAAAAATTTACATCCTTCCTTTTTATAAAATTCTGGAAAGCGATTTCTCTTAGGGATACCCGTGCTCGCCTCTTCCCCGGCCGCCACATGTGGGACATTAGAACGAATCCACTTCGTATACCTTTATTTTTCCACTCTCTTGGCCAAATAAAGAAACGGGCCAACCCGCCTCACCCTACAAAATTGGCTCGCATGAAGGGCAAAATCCACTCAAACTCAACTTGTTCTCAACACATGTGGTATGGATTTGTACTATAATGTTTTCCGAGGATGGGTTTTAGACTGAACTGGCAGCGAAGATCCACTGTTATTCTGGCCGGAGTCACTCTGGTTATCGGCTTCATACTGATCACATTGGCCATCCGGGAGGCCGAGCGGGAAAAGCTGTCGCGGGAGAGGGACCTAACCGGAGAGCTGCAGAGATACGCCAATCTGTTTGCAGAGGAGATCGACGCTCTCTTTTTAGAAGTCGAAAAAGAAACGGCTGCCGCTATAACCAATTCGGGAAAAAAGCAGGATCTACAGAATTTGCCGGATATCTGCCGCCTGACTGCCGCAGAAGAAGACCTCATCGGCGACATCTTTCTAGCCGGGGTGAATGGTGAACTGGTTTTCCCTCTCAAAAATCCGCTGTATCTCACATCAGAAAGGAGACGCCTGGCCGCGAAAAATCTGGAAAAAATCGAGGGCACCAGAATCTTTAGAAGAGCTGAGTCCGCCGAGCTCGAAGCCCAAAATCTAACTCTGGCCATCGAATCCTACAAAGCACTGCTCGATTCCGTCCAGGATGATTCTTCCAGGGCACTGATTTTGAACCGTGTTGCCAGATGCTACCTGAAATCCGGAAATTTGAAAAATGCGATGAATACATACAATACCATCCTCGATAATCATTCCCTTGAATTGAGTGCCGATGGCGTTCCCCTGGGGATCATTGCATTTTTCCAGATAGGGAGCATCACACTGAAGACTGAGCCGGATAAGGCCGGAGAGATCATTTTGGAATTCTACTCTCGCCTGGTGGATTCTGAATGGCCTCTGGACAAAGCGCAGTTTCAGTTTTACCGAAATGTCATTCGAAAAATGAAAGAGACCTGGAAATCCAAAAGTAAAGCTGCCGATGAGAATAGAGATTTCCAGAACCGCTGGGATGAACTCGAAAAACAGGCGAATGCCAAGCTCCAAATTTTGACAGCTAATGAGGATCTCATCGAAAAGATCGTTCCCCTTGTTCAAGCCAGACTGTTAGAATTCGATAGCGAAAGACAGGAATTTTCCCGTTTTTCCGAAATCATCGGCAATACTCTTTTCCTTGTAACTGCCGCGACCGTCCAGAAAGATATAGTGCTTGGAATCCATATCGATAACGCTGTTCTGATTCAGGACCGGCTCCCCATGATTCAAGACAGGATTCCGGTCCCTGGGGGTTGGCTCGTTCAAGTTGTCGATTCCGCCGGGCGAATTATCTCCGGAGAAGAGGCTCTGTCTTCTGGGAAAGCTGACCCCGGTTCAGCTTTTACTTTGGGGTTCGACCAAGATTTTCCACCCTGGCAAATACGCATTTTCCAGAAATTTCCTCTTTCCGTGGAGAGGCAGTACAACCTGAGGCGCAACGTCTACATCCTGATTGTGGCGGCAGTGATGGCGGTTCTGTTCCTGGGTGGTTTTATGGCCATAAGGAGCACAGCCAAAGAAGTTGAGTTAGCCCGGTTGAAATCGGAGTTTGTCTCTACCGTATCCCATGAATTCAGGACTCCTCTGATGTCTATCCGATATTTATCCGAGATGCTCGATGGAGGGCGGGTTAAAGGGGAGGACAAGAAAAAGATCTATTACAGCAAGATAAACAAAGAAAGCGAACGGCTGAGCCGGCTCATCGAGAATATGCTCGATTTTTCAAAGATCGAAGCCGGGATAAAGGAATACAAGTTCGAGGATTTGTCAGTTAAAGAAATGGTCGAAGAAGTTGCAGAAAGGTTCAAGCAATACATGGCGGGCAAAAAAATGACCTTGGACTATGAGATACAGGATGACCTGCCGGCTGTTCATGCGGATAAAGAAGCGATCTCCAGGGCTTTGTTCAACCTGCTCGACAACGCGGTGAAATATTCGGGAAAAAATCCTATAATTCATTTGAGAGCCTCTCATGAGGGAGAGGCTGTGTTTCTGGAAGTCCAGGACGCAGGTGCCGGGATCAGTAAAGACGATCAGAAAAAGGTGTTCCAGAAATTTTACCGTTCCTCCCACCCTGCCTCTAAGAGCATCGAGGGAAGCGGCATCGGTCTTACCCTGGTTGAGCACATCGTCAAAGCCCACGGCGGTCAAGTGACGATGGAGAGCGATTTGGGTCAGGGAACCAGAGTGACAATCAAGCTGCCGGTTTTGCGGAAAGGAAAGCAAGATGACTGACAAGATTGCTAAAATATTGATCGTCGAGGATGACGAGACCATCCTGATGGGTTTGAAGGATGACCTGGAGTTCGAGGGATATGAAGTCGCTGTGGCTGATAATGGGAGAAATGGATACAGGCTGGCCAGAGGTGGAGATTTTCAACTGATCATTCTCGATATCCTGCTTCCTGAACTCAACGGCTTTGAAATCTGCAAAAAGCTGAGAGAGGAAGATGTGAATACTCCCATTTTGATGCTCACCGCGGCCAGAACAGAGGAGATCGATAAAGTCATGGGATTGGAGCTGGGTGCTGATGATTATGTCACAAAGCCTGTGGGTTCACGGGAGATGGTGGCCCGGGTGAAGGCCATCCTGAGGCGGGCAGGGGAGGAGAAAAAGACCGGGGATATTTTCAAATTCGGCGATGTGTCGGTCGATTTCAGACGTCATGAAGTCCTCAAGTCCGGAAAAGAGGTTCATCTCACGGCTCTGGAATTCAGGCTGCTGGATTTCTTTATCAAAAGAAAGGGGGAGGTGGTGAGCCGGAACGACCTTCTGGATGAGGCCTGGGGAGATGCCATCATTTCTCCGCGGACGCTCGATTCTCACATCGTCCATCTGAGGAAAAAAATCGAGCCTGACCCATCCCGGCCTCAGCATCTTATCAGTATCAGGGGCGTTGGGTATAGATTTGAAAGTTGAGAAAGGCTCCACAGAAACTCCATGCAAAATCCGTTCAATCGTAACCACAAAAGGGCGAAAAAACAGTATTATCCTCCTGTAAACAAAATCGAAGGAGGAATTCGATGAGCACAATCAAAGTTTCAGTTTCAAGGAGTTTTTTGGGAATCCTTGTATTGACGGTTTCTCTTGGCTTGATCCTTGCGGCCAGTGTGCAGCAGTCTGCCGAGGAATTGTATGAAGCCGCGGTTTTCAAAAAGGATGCCGATGGCGACATGGAGGGGGCCATAAAGATTTTCCGAGAGATCGTGGAGCGTTTTCCGAGCAACGTGGAAATCGCCGCCAAAGCGCAGCTCCAGATCGGGATCTGTTATGAAAAGCTGGGACAAAAAACCATAAAACAGGCGCAGGAAGCCTTTCAGAAGGTGATCGATAAATATCCCACTCAATCTGCTGAAGTCAAAATCGCCAGAGAAAAATTATCAACACTTCTGAGTGCCAAGAAAGCCGCTATAGAAGGAGCCGCGGAATTTAAAATCCGAAAAGTTGCTTCACAACGCGGTAACGTTTCTCCAGATGGACGCTTTCTCTCCTTTGCGGACTGGTCCACAGGGAACGGAGAACTTGCCGTTATGGAGATAGCTACCCGGGGAAAAAGGTGTCTCACTCATAAGGAGCCTGGGGATGAATCTTGGCATTTTTTAATTGGGTCCATATTCTCACCCGATGGAAAGAAAATCGCATTTACCCGATGGAGCGATGAGAATACGACTGACTTCCGAATGATCAATGTGGATGGAACAGATGAGCGGGTTCTCTTGAGTAGGGAAGATGTCTACTTTTTCCTGGCCAATGATTGGACAGCGGATGGGAAATATATTCTCGGAATACTCGAAAAGGGTGATAAAACGAATCATATCGCTTCCGTATCTGCCGTTGATGGGAGTCTTCGAATCATCAGAGAGTTTGATAAAAGATCTCCAGGGAAATTGAGCCTTTCTTCAGATGGGCGCTGGATCGCTTATGATTTTCCTCAGGATGAAAAATCTGATAGGCGGAATATTTTCCTTATTTCGCAGGACGGAAGCCGCGAAATTCCTTTGTTCAAACATCCTGCCGATGACCGCTTGCTGGGTTGGTCACCGTGCGGAGATTGGATTCTTTTTTCCAGCGACCGGTCAGGAACCTGGGATGCTTGGATTATTCCTATCAGCGACGGAAAAGTAAAAGGCGATCCCGTATTGGTCAAACAGGACTTTGGGCAGGTAAAAGGATCAGGATTCAATCCACTGGGATTCACTCAGGATGGATCTTTTTACTTCGCAAATCAGGTGTGGCTCGAGGACATTTATGCAGCAGAAATCGATACTGAAAAGACCAAAATCTTGAAGGCACCTCAAAAAATGGCTCAACGATTCGAAGGTTCCAATTGTGACCCGGTCTGGTCTCCTGATGGTAAATTTCTGGCCTATCTTTCCAGACGTGAGCATAAAGGACTGAAATCTAGCGCTATCTGTATCATGAACATGGATTCAGGAGAGGAAATTGAGCTCCTGCCCGATCTTAAAAATCCTGGAGGATTGAGATGGTTTCCAGATAAAAAATCCTTTCTGGCTATGGGAACCGATGGGAACGATCAAACAGGACTTTTCAGAGTCGATGCAAAAACTGCTGACATGTCTTTGATTGTGACAGGAGATTCTGGCTATCACGCTATGGGATGTTCTCCTGATGGAAAAAAGGTCTTCTATGAGGCTGATTTATGGAAAGAAAAGATCTTTCGGATTATGAGATATGATCTAGATACCCAACAAAAAAAAGAGATTTACAGGAGCGATTGGCAGATTTTTCGTATGGACCTCTCTCCTGATGGGAAACAACTTGTTTTTTACGAGGGGAAGGATGATGCCTTAAAACTCATCTCAGTGGATGGGGGTCAGCCCCGAGTGCTTTTGAAATTGGAAGAGGGAGCTGTCAACAGTATGGCCTGGTCTGCGGATGGGAAAAATGTCTTTTTTTCTAAGACACTAGAAGGGACCAAGACTGGAAAATGCGAACTCTGGAGGATTCCAAGTGAAGGAGGAGAACCCGAAAAGTTTGATCTTGCAGTAGACGGCTTAATAGACCTGAATATCCATCCCGAAGGATCTCTTCTGGCTTTTACCCTTTGGCATGTAGCTGAAGAAGTCTGGGTCATGGAAAATTTCCTCCCCAAAAAATAGAAAATAGGACGAAGAAAATAGGGGACGGTTCTGTTTTTTCTCAAAATATGACATTTTCGTGGAAAAAAAAGAAGAAGATAATTCAGTTCTCTCAGATATGAGAATCAGCTCAGGGCTTCTTTTATCCGGTCAGGAGTCATAGGAAGCGTAAACATCCTTTTGCCGATGGCATCATATACAGCGTTGGCGATGACCGCCCCCATCGATGTAATAGCCGGTTCCCCACATCCTTGGGGAGGCATTTCGGGATTATCCACCAGCACTGTTTCTATTTGGGGTGTCCAGGAAAACCGGGGAATCTCATAGGTATCGAAATTCTCATCCAGGATCCTGCCGTTAGAAAAGCGGATCTCTTCGGTGAAACAGTAGCCCAGTCCCATGGTGATACAGCCTTCGATTTGCATCCTTACGCCTTCCGGATTGATCACCTCTCCAGTATCCTGGGCGCAAACCACACGTTTCACCTGGACCTTGCCGTTATTCTTGTTCACATCGGTCTCGGCTATGGTAGCAAGGTAAGTACCTAGATAATCCGTGCAGGCGAGTCCATAGCCCTTTCCGCTCGGTGCCCGGGAAAAGGACTTCCCGAACTTTTCGGCTGCTGCCTTCAACACCCTTTTCATCCTCTCGTCCTTCAAATTGTGCAGCCTGAACTCCAAAGGATCCAACCCGGCGGCTTCGGCCATCACCTCGACTTGGGATTCCATGGCGAACACGTTTGTATTGCTTCCTGGACCGCGCCATGCTCCGGTCCCGAAGGGGTGAACGCTTCTACCTCCAATTCTTCCGCCCCATCCGCCGCCCATGGATAGGACCTTGAAGTGGGGGATGTCGTAGAAAGGTTGAGAGCTTCTACTGCCGGCGAAATAATTGTGGTATTCCCAGAAGACGATTTTATTCGAGCCGTCCAAACCGGATTTGATGTCAATCACAGCTGCGGGCCGGAAAGTGTCGTAGAAGAATTCTTCTTTCCTGCTCCAGGCAACTTGGACCGGCTTCCCGGTCAGTTTGGCCAACCGGGCGGCCTCTACGATCTGATATCCCTGGTTTTTTCCGCCAAAACCGCACCCCACAAACGGTGTGATCACCCGGACTTTTTCCTGTGGAAAATCCAATACCTTCGCCACTTCTGCTTGAGCCCGGAACGGGGATTGGGTAGAGGCCCAAACCGTGGCTTTGTTCCCTTCGATGTTTACCAAAGCCGTGTGAGGTTCTGAAGGGGCGTGGGCAACATAATGGTTGAAATAACTCTTGTCAAATGTCTTGACCGCTAGACGTTTCCCGTCTTCTATATTCCCCTTCTCGGTTACCACATCTCCTTCCTGAGCCGAATCCTTGAGATGTTGGAATATGGTTTGATTGTCCAGTTCAGATTCAGAGGGTTTGAATTGGGCTTTAATCAATCCCAGTGCTTTTTCGGCCATATCGGGCTGTTTATGCAGGACAGCGATCAGATCTTCGTCCTGGATAATCTGTACACCTTCGATCTCTTTGGTAGAGGACAGATCTACATCTTTGAGCGTCGCTCCGTGTGCCGGAGGCCTCAATATTTTGGCGTGTAACATTCCGGGCAAACGGATGTCTCCTGCGAATTTGGCCTCTCCGGTCAATTTTTGACGGGCATCCATCCGGTCAGTCGGTCGGCCTGAAATGGTGTGTTTCTGATAGGGTTTGATGGAAGGTTTTTCTTCCAAGTGGCGCTCGATCTTTTGGCCCTGGGCAAGCTGGGCATAAGAAATCTTTTTCTGGGGGTTTTGCCGGTGAAAGATCACACCTTGTTTAGCAGCCAGGTTCTTTTGATCGACTCGAAGCCGTTCTGAGGCCAGCTGGATAAGAGTAGCCCTCGCTTCTGCTGCAGCCTGGCGCAGGGGAGGTCCGAAATATTTCGTGCTTCGGGATCCGAAAGTCCCGCTGTCATACATGCAGAGATCGGTGTCTCCCATGACCATGTCTACTTTGTCCAGGGGCACATCCAGCTCCTCGGCCAGCATCTGGGCGAACGAGGTATGGATGCCCTGTCCCATCTCGATCTTCCCTGTGAAACAGGACACCCGGCCATCCTCGCCTATCCGGAGATAGGCATTGAAATCCTCAGGATATCCACGGTCCCGCCTCTGTGGAAGGGCAAACGGGTCCCCGGTGGTAAAGAATATGACGATACCGCTGCCCACAAGTTTGAGGAATTCCCGGCGGTCAAGAGTGAAATGATATTCTTCTTCTTCTTTCATGGTCTCTCTCCTCTCATCGTCCGGGCCGCGGTCTGGATGGCCTGGATAATTCGGGCGTAGCTTCCACATCTACAAAGATTTCCTTCCATAGTTTCGACGATATCCTTGGTGGAGGGTTCAGGATTTTTCAAAAGCAAAGCGTAGGCTCCCAGAAGCATTCCCGGTGTACAATAACCACATTGAAGAGCATTGTGCTGCATAAAAGCATCCTGCAAGGGATGAAGCTTTCTGTTTTTGCCCAAACCTTCGATGGTCATAACTTCTTTTCCCTCCACTTCATTGAGAGGGAATTGGCAGGACTGGACCGGCTTGTTATCGACAAGTACGGTGCAGGCCCCGCAGAATCCCTCACCACAACTGTATTTGGTGCCGGTCAGCTCGAGATCGGAACGCAGAACCCACAACAGCATCCGTTCCGGGGATGAGGTCACGTCGATCGTTTTTCCGTTGAGTTTAAATCGAAAATTCTTTTTCATTTGTTATCCCCATATTGAAAACAACTTTCTTAGCCTGCCTTAAATTACCACAGGCCCTTTTTTCTGTCAAAGAAACCAATAGGAAAAAATTGGGGAC
>Ga0209427_10003041_pt1 | contig 19733 bp, 11 predicted proteins | sample DeeMarSWOR136_30_FD_187465 | JGI IMG/M metagenome (GOLD analysis project Ga0209427, IMG submission 187465) | Marine sediment microbial communities from White Oak River estuary, North Carolina - WOR-1-36_30 (SPAdes) (version 2) | ecosystem: Environmental > Aquatic > Marine > Intertidal zone >...
GGTCAGAGAACATCCAGAAGACCCGAGATACAGAAGTCATCTTGGAATAGTGTATGCTTATCTGGGACGAAAAAAGGATGCTGTTCGCGAGGGAAATCATGCGGTGAACCTTAATCCGGTATCCAAGGATGCTATGGCCGGTCCGGCCTATGTCGTTATTTTAGCCGATATTTTCATCATCGTCGGGGAATATGACAAAGCTATCGAGCAGCTGGAATACTTGATGTCTATTCCCGCAGGACAAGATCTGTCGTTGAATTCGCTTAAATTAAATCAAATTCATGATCCCCTCCGCGATCTTCCCCGCTTTAAACGCTTGATTGAAAGGTATTCAAGGAGCGTGAAGCTTCCCTGAGATCTTCAGGCTCCCTACAGCTTCATCAGCAGCCCTGAAGTCCGAAATCCGCGCTCAGCTGTATCTACAGCAAATCAGACGTTTCTTTACTTAATCTTATTCTGGTTTTTGCAGAGAGCCTTTAAATATGGAATTTTCTAGGGCTTGAACCTATAATACTGCCATGAACGAGAAAAGAATCCGAAGCCTGAATGAGATAGACACGCGCGGCAGGGGGCCTGTGGTCTACTGGATGAGCCGGGACCAGAGAGCAAGGGACAACTGGGCTTTGCTCCATGCTCAGGAGCTGGCCGCTGAGGACAAGAAACCGGTGGCCGTCATCTTCTGCCTTGTGCCCGAGTTTTTAGGGGCGGCGATCCGGCAGTACAGGTTCGTGATCGAGGGGCTGAAACAGGTCGAGCAGGAACTCCTGAAAAAGAACATTCCTTTTTACCTTCTCCTAGGAAAGCCCGGGGAACAAGTCTCAAAGTTTGTCCGAGAGAGTGAAACATCCCTGTTGGTGACGGATTTTGACCCGCTCCGGATAAAGAAGAAGTGGAAAGAAGAGGTCAAACGAAAGATCAAGGTCCCTTTTATCGAAGTCGATACCCACAATATCGTGCCCTGCTGGGCCGCTTCTCCCAAGCAGGAGTTCGCTGCCTACACCATTAGGAACAAGATCAAAAGGCAATTGCCTGAATTTCTGACGGATTTTTCCCGACTGAAAAGTCAAAATTCAGCCATTAAAGTTCCAGATAATGATTGGCAAAAAGTCGAAAAAAACTTAAAAGTGGATTTTTCCGTTCCTGAGCTAAAATGGGTAAAACCCGGCGAGAAAGAAGCCCGGAACGCATTGAAGCGCTTTATCGCTCGAAAACTCTCCCGGTATCCTGATGAGAGAAACGATCCCAATAAAGATGCGGTCTCCGACCTTTCGCCCTACCTCCATTTTGGCCAGATAGCTGCCCAGAGGGTGGCGCTCGAGGTTCGAAAAACAGGGATGAAGGCCCGGGATGATTTCCTCGAGGAGCTGATCATCCGCCGGGAGCTGGCAGACAACTACTGTTTTTATAACCAGAACTATGATTCTTTCCAGGGCTTCCCTGAATGGGCCCAAAAAACGCTCGACGAGCACCGCCAGGACCAGAGAGAATACCTCTACGCCCTCAAACGGTTCGAATCCGCACAAACCCACGATGACCTCTGGAACGCGGCCCAGTTGGAGATGGTCAAGCGAGGCAAGATGCACGGCTATTTGCGGATGTACTGGGCTAAAAAGATCCTGGAATGGACCAGGAGCCCGGAGGAAGCCCAGAAGATCGCCCTCTACCTCAACGATAAATACGAGCTGGACGGCCGCGACCCCAACGGCTATGTGGGAGTGGCCTGGAGCATCGGAGGCGTGCATGACCGGGCCTGGCCGAGCCGGCCCGTCTTCGGCAAGATCAGGTACATGAGCTACAACGGCTGCCGGTCGAAATTCAACGTTCCTGCCTATATCGATAAAATTAGACGTCTCTCTTGATTAAAAAACAACCTCGAATCATGAATAATCCACTCTAAATATAATTCAAGCAACTTTTGGCTATCCCTTATCCACTGGGAGTGATTAAAAAAAGCTGAAAAGTGAATTTGATGTTGTTATTCGCACCTTAGCCAAGGTGGCTCCATTTCATGCTAGTTGAGAATAGAATCATTAGCTGAATTTTTCTGAGTTCCTATATAATAGATAATATTTATAGACTTTTTCTAATAAATGAAGTATAATTTACTTTAGTTTTTCAATTATTTAAATAAGCAAAATTCAATCCTGATCGGAGAATCGATAATGGATAAGATTGCTGGAAAGACTGTTCCTGTACGGAAGGGAGTCGTCTGGCTCAGCGCGTTTTTGCTGCTTTTTATTTTTACCACAGGAGCCGCTCAACAGAGCATGTCGGCCGAGGAGAATACCATGCAAGCACCATCTGATTTTTTGATCGATGATTTTTCTAAAGAGGGAGGCAAATCAGCTCTAGGTACGCAGTGGAAACAGTACACGGACCGGGTCATGGGAGGAGAATCCACCGCTTCCTATGCCTTTGAAGTCATTGACGGACGCCGCTGCATTCACCTCCAAGGAAATGTGTCGCTGGAGAACAGAGGCGGGTTCGTCCAGGTGGCTTTGCCGCTCAGACAGAACGGCCGTGCTTTTGATGGCAGCCAGTACAAAGGCATTCGCCTCTGGGTTTGGGGCAATGGCGAGACCTATTACGTCCATCTCCGGACGGGCAAGACCTGGCTGCCCTGGCAGTATTATGAAGCTCCTTTTTATGCGGAAACCCAGTGGCAGATGGTCGAGATCCCGTTTGACAGTTTCACCCCGGAGAGTCTGAAAAGTGCCTTTAGCCCGAAAAAAATTAAACGGCTGGCTGTCGTCGGAGCGAAGAAAGCTTTTCAAGCGGATATCGCTGTCTCGCGCATCGAGTTCTACCGCTGAGTGGGATAAAAAGCATCGATAAGGGGATTCAGCTCCAAGGATTTTCTGCCGCAATAACACATCCACCTGACCGTAAGTATTGATAGAATTATTAGCTTGCGCTAAGATAATGTTAAAAATAATCTCATTGGGTAGAAGAGGGATCGGATGAATTATTTAAAGCTGGCTTTTACACTTTCTTTCATTGTGGGGATGACTCTGTCCTGTGTCCCCAAGCTTAAAGGCCCGCCCGACCTGGCTGTGGATGTTCCCCAGACCTGGATCTCGGAAGAGGCGTCGGTTGAAGGGGATATCTCCCGGTGGTGGACCCGGTTTGACGACTCACAGCTTAACTCGGTCATAGACCGGGTTTTGAGTGAGAATTATGATTTGAAGGCTGCTGCAGCCCGGCTGGATGCCGCGGCTTCCTTGGCCAGGATTGCAGGCGCGGATCTCTACCCGGGAGTCAGCGGAAGTTTCTCCGCTGTGCGGCAGAAACGGAATTTTGTGGGATTTCCTTTTCCAGGCACCGGGGATGGGATTCCGAGCTCGACATCAAGTTTGTTCGGCGTCTCATTGGATGTGAGCTGGGAGGTTGATCTCTGGGGACGGCTCCGGGCAGCCAGGTCTGCGGCAGTGGCTGATTTTCAAGCTTCCGAAGCAGACCTTATCGGGTTTCAACTCTCGCTGGCAGGACAGACCGCCAAGGCCTGGTATGCAGCAGTGGAGGCTGAGCTTCAAGTCAGGCTTGCCCAAGCCACTCTCAGCAACTACAGAGAGACCAATGATCAGGTATGGCTCCGTTACAGGCGTGGCCTGCGGCCTTCCCTGGACGTGCGTTTATCCGAGTCCAACGTGGCTACGGCCGAGGCTGTCCTGACCCAGAGACAGGACCAGCTGCAGCGCATCAAAAGACAGATCGAGACCCTGCTTGGCCGGTACCCGGCATCCCGGATCACTTTGAGCGAGAACCTGCCGGCGATCAGCGAACCTGTTCCCGCCGGCTTGCCGGCGGATATCGTCCAGCGGCGGCCTGATTTGATCGCGGCTGAAAAAAGGCTGGCCGCGTCCTATGCCCGGCTGATCGAATCACGCCGGGCTCTTTACCCGCGCATCAGCCTCACCGGCTCTGGCGGGACGTCCAGTGATGAGCTCAGTAACCTCCTGGATGGGGATTATTCCGTCTGGAATCTCATCGGCAATTTGATACAGCCTCTCTTTCAAGGAGGAAGGCTCAGAGCCGGAGTCAGACTGGCTCAAGCCAGAGAACAGGAGGCTCTCGCCCTTTACGCCCAGAGAGTCCTCAGCGCCTATGCCGAGGTCGAGACCTCCCTGGCTGCTGAAAAATATCTTGAACAGAGGGAGGAAGCAGTGGAGAATGCGGCTGAGCAGGCCATGGCCGCCCGACGACTGGCTCAGGACCGGTATGCCAGAGGTCTGACCGACCTGATAGAGGTCCTGGAAGCCCAGCGCCGGGCGTTTGACTCTCAAAGCCAGCTCTTGAGCCTCAGGCGTCAAAGGCTGGATAACCGGATCGACCTTTACCTGGCGCTCGGGGGAGATTTTGCAGCTACTGTTCATGAGCCAGTCGACCTGGAAAAGGAGTCAAGATAAAATGAACAAGAAGCTTAAAGTCGGTCTTCCGTTTATGATCATATTGATCGGGATCATTCCCGCTGTGATCATGATCCGCTCCCGGCCAAAAATCGAGAAAAAAGCGGTTTCCTTTCCTGCGCCACTGGTCCGCTCCAACCTGATTCATCTCCAGAATCACCAGCTCAGAGTGAAATCACAGGGAACAGTCAGCCCTCGCACTGAAAGCGAGTTGGTTTCTCAGGTGGCCGGACAGGTCATGGAGGTGGCAGCTCAGTTTGCACCTGGCGGCTTTTTTAAGAAAGGAGACACACTGGTCAAGGTCGACCCTCGAGATTATGAATATTCTCTCTCCCGCCTGAAAGCCCAGGTGGCTCAGGCCAGGCTCCGTCTGGCCCAGGAGGAAGGGGAGGCGAGCATAGCCCGCCAGGAATGGGAGAGGTTAGCAAAAGAGGAGGAGCCCGATCCCCTGGTGCTGCGCATCCCTCAGCTGGCCGAAGCCAGGGCTTCATACGAGGCGGCCCAGGCTGCTTTGAATCAGGCGGAGCTGAACCTCCAGCGAACACTGCTCATTGCTCCTTTCGATGGAAGGGTGCGGGTCAAGAAAGTCGATGTCGGACAGTATGTGAGTCCGGGCGCTCCTCTGGCAACGATCTATGCGGTCGATTATGCTGAGGTCCGCCTGCCTGTTCCGGATAACGAGATAGGCTATCTGGACTGCTGTCTCGACTACCGCAGCCAAAATCCTGCGGCTTTGGATATCGATGTGATCCTGACTGCGGGCTATGCCGGAGAGGTCTTCCAGTGGAAAGGAAAGATCGTCCGGGTCGAAGGCGAAATCGATCCCTTAAGCCATATGATCACTCTCGTGGCCCGGGTGAAAGATCCTTACGGGCAGGACCTGCGGAGTGAACGGCCGCCCCTGGCCGTGGGGATGTTCGTTGAAGCCGAGATTTTGGGACGCGTGGTCGAGAATGTGGCCGTTCTCCCTCGTCGAGCTTTGCGCGGGACGGACAGGATCCTGGTAATCGACGAAGAGAACAGGCTTCATTTCCGCTCTGTCGATGTTTTAAGGGCGGATTTCGATACGGTGATCATCGACTCCGGCCTCAAAGAAGAGGAGAGGATCTGTATCTCGCCGCTCGAAGCCGTGGTTGACGGGATGAAAGTCCGGGTCGTGGACGAGACCTCCCAGAATTCCTCGAGCGAGGAGGGCCGCTGAAGATGCATCGCATCCTGGAATGGTTCGCCAAGAATCCAGTCGCCTCTAATCTGGCGATGCTGGTGATCATCGCCGGCGGTCTGCTCACCCTGCCCCGCGTCAAGCAGGAAGTCTTTCCCGAGGTCGCTTCGGATCTGATCAGCATTTCTGTCCCTTACCTTGGAGCGGCACCCGAGGAAGTCGAGGAAGCTGTCTGTGTGCGCATCGAGGAGGAAGTCCAGAGTCTGGAAGGGATCAAGAAAATCACCTCCCGGGCCTCTGAAGGAATCGGCACGGTCACTCTCGAACTTCTGCCGGGAACAGATATCCGTCAGCTCCTTGACGATGTCAAAGCCAGGGTCGATGCCATTGACACCTTCCCCGAGGAGACAGAAAAGCCGGTCATCCAGGAGCTGTTGAACCGCAGACAGGTCATCAGCCTGGCTATCTCCGGAGATACGGATGAAAAAACTCTGAAAGTTTTGACCGAGCGCATGCGCGAAGAGATCCTGCTTTTGCCGGGGATCACGCAAGCGGAAGTCACCAGCGTCAGGCCTTATGAAATTTCCATCGAGGTCTCAGAACAGGCTCTCCGCCGCTATGACCTGACTTTCGATGAGGTTGCTCAGGCTGTTCGCCGTTCGTCGCTGGACCTGCCCGGTGGTTCCATCAAGACCGAAGGAGGAGAGATACTGCTCCGGACCAAAGGCCAGGCTTATTTCGGTCCGGAGTTCGAAAAGATCATCCTGAGGACCCGTCCGGACGGAACGCGGGTCACAGTGGGCGATGTGGCTGAGGTCATCGACGGTTTTGCCGAGACAGACCAGAATTCCCGTTTTGACGGCAGGCCCGCAGCTCTCATCCAGGTCTTCCGCGTGGGAGACGAGAGCGCGATAAAGGTTGCCCGGGAGGTCAAAGAGTATGTCCGGGAAGCCCGGGAAGGAATGCCTGAAGGCATCCAGCTCACCATCTGGAATGATGATTCGAGCGCTTTGAGAAGCCGCCTGAGTCTGTTATTTGCCAACGGCCGCGCCGGGTTCATACTGGTCTTTATCCTGTTGGCCCTGTTCTTGCGGCTCCGGCTGGCATTCTGGGTGGCCCTGGGGATCCCTCTTTCCTTCCTGGGAGCGATCTGGCTGATGCCTGCTTTCGATGTCTCGATCAGCATGATCTCCACCTTTGCTTTTATTATCGTCATCGGCATTCTGGTGGACGATGCCATCGTTGTCGGCGAGAACATATACACGGAATACGAGAGAGGAAAAACCGGTATCCGGGCAGCGCTTGACGGCGTCAAAGGAGTAGCCGTCCCGGTTATATTTGCCGTGCTGACGACCATCGCGGCTTTCTGGCCGCTTCTTTGGGTCGAGGGTGTCATCGGAAAAATAATGCGCTTTATCCCCATCATCGTCATCCTGACCCTTGCTTTTTCGCTTTTCGAGGCTCTTTTTATCCTTCCCGCCCATCTCTCGCATCTGAAAAAGAGAAAGGACCTGACTCCCCGAGGCTGGCAGGGATTATGGGACCGTTTTCAGGCGAAATTCAATGATTTGTTCCAGAAATTTATCAACCAAGTCTATAGTCCCAGCCTGGAACTGGGCTTGAAGCTGCGCTATGCGACCCTGGCAGCCTTTATCGCCGTGTTTATCCTGACGATCGGCCTGGTTGGAGGCGGATTCATCAAGTTTGTCTTTTTCCCGAGGATCGATGCGGATAATGTCATCGCTGAACTGACCATGCCGCTGGGAACGCCAGTCGAGGCCACGGCAAGCGCCATCCAGAGAATTGAAGAGTCAGCACTCAAACTGGAAGAAGAGTTTGGCCTGGAGCGTCCGATCATCCGCCATGTGCTGACTTCCATCGGCGAGCAGCCCAGCCGGAGCCAGCCTCAAGGGCCGAACGTGGCTGCAGGCGGTTTTGTGGGCTCTCATCTTGGAGAGGTCAATATCGAGCTCATTCCGGTTGAAGAGAGGAATCTGAGCAGCGTGGCTGTCGCCAACCGCTGGCGGGAACTGACCGGTCCTGTTCCCGATGCGGTGGAACTGAATTTCGCCAGCTCGCTGTTCACAGTGGGAGCTCCGATCAACATCCAGCTGGCCAGTTCGGATTACTCGGCCCTTCGGGAAGTCACGGAAATATTAAAGAATACGCTGAAGGATTATCCCGGCGTCTATGATGTCTCCGATTCTTTCCGTACCGGAAAACAGGAGGTCAAACTGGACATCACTCCGGTAGCAGAGTCTTTCGGTTTAACCCTGTCCGACCTGGGAAGACAGGTGCGCCAGGCTTTCTACGGCGAAGAAGTGCAGCGGATTCAGCGCGGCCGCGATGAGATCAAAGTTATGGTCAGGTATCCGGCCGAAGAGCGGCGATCCCTGGGAAACCTAGAAAACAAACGGATCCGCACTGCGGGCGGGATTGCTGTTCCCTTTTCCGCAGCGGCCGAGGCGTCTCTGGGGCGTGGCTATTCTACCATTCAGAGAACCGACAGGCGCCGGACGATCAATGTCACCTCAGAAGTGGACGAAACTCAGGCCAACGCCAACGAGCTGCTGGCGGATATCACAGCCAATGTGCTGCCGCCCTTGATCGCGGATTATCCTGGAGTGACCTACTCGTTGGAGGGCGAGCAGCGTGACCAGAGCGAAGCACTCAGCAGTCTGAGGATCGGGTTTCTCCTTGCTTTGTTGATCATCTATGCCCTGCTGGCTATACCGTTCAGGTCCTATATCCAGCCGCTTCTTGTTATGGGAGTCATTCCCTTCGGGATCGTGGGGGCGATCTGGGGACATGTCATCATGGGAATCAACCTGACGATTCTATCCTTTTTCGGGATCGTGGCCCTGACCGGCGTCGTGGTCAACGACAGCCTGGTGCTGGTGGACTTTATCAACCGGCTGCGGGCATCGGGACACTCTGTCAGGGAAGCCATTCGGGAAGCCGGAAAGGCCCGGTTTCGTCCCATCATCCTGACCACGGTCACTACCTTTGCCGGCCTGACACCTTTGCTGCTGGAACGGAGCCTTCAGGCGCGTTTTCTGATTCCCATGGCCGTTTCTCTGGCTTTTGGCGTGGTCTTTGCCACCTTCATCACCCTTATCCTGGTTCCGGTCAGCTATCAGATCCTGGAAGACATCGCAAGTTTTTTCTCCAGATTGTTCGGTTGGAGAAAATCGGAGGCCTAAAGATTGCAGTGGGCTTTTCCCAACCTGTCTGGAATAGAATCAAGTTAAAGAAAGGATAAGTCATGAACAGAACACAAAAGAAGACTTTAGGGATTTTATCGATTGTATTCATTTTTATTGTCCTGGCTGTCCCCAAAGCGGAGGCCAAGTGGTTTCTGGACCTCGAGACCGGGCTTGTTTCCAGCGGCTACAATAATGTCCGCATACCCGGCGACACAGGAACGAAGTTCTCCCTTTCCGAAGACCTCCAGACGGATTCTTCGGCTTTCTTCCGCTTTCGCTTTGGCCGTCAGTTCGGACAAAGGCACACTCTCTTTGTTTTTGTGGCCCCGCTCAGCCTCAACGCTTCAGGCAGTGTGAACCAGGATGTGCTTTTTTTTGAGGAAACCTTCCCGGCTGACACACCGCTGAGCGGTGTCTACCGCTTCAACTCTTACCGGCTGACCTATAGGTATGATTTTTTGAGGAAAAAACGGTTGACACTGGGAGTGGGGTTCACGGCCAAGATCAGGGATGCCGCCATCCGGGTCGAGGGCGGCGGGCTGAGCTCGAAGAAGACCAATGTCGGGTTTGTTCCGCTCCTCAATTTCCATCTCAACTGGCTGTTATCGGACAGGATCAGCCTGCTTTTCGAGGGAGACGCTCTGGCTTCACCCGGAGGTGAAGGCCGGGCCGAGGATGTTATCCTGGCTCTCCAGCTTCATCTCCATCAGAACCTCACCCTGAGAGCAGGTTACAGGATCATTGAAGGCGGCGCAGACGTGGAGGAGGTCTACAATTTCGCCCTTCTTCATTTCTTTGTGGCAGGCGCAACTGTCCGCTTTTGACGGTATTGGAGCAAGTTTTTCGGGTCCGGTTAGAGATGCAGGGATGAATGAGGGAATAAAAATCTTTATTCATTGTTCGGGATGGAATTCTATGATAGCAATGGGGAATAATGGCTTGGCACCCTTCGGTTTTTTTAGACGGTTCCCGTATATTTCACATTCCTTATTGAGAAGAATATCGAAACGAGGAAAATGATGAATGTTCTGTTGACCGGCGCGACCGGATACATCGGCCGCAGGCTCAAAGAAAGACTCCTTCAAGATAAAAATGTCCGGCTGCGGCTGCTTGTCCGGAATGCGGATAAAGTGCGGGCCTCCACCCGGAGCAAAGCCGAGGTGTTCGAGGGCAGCACCTTCGATAAGGACTCTCTCCGCCAGGCTCTTCAGGGGATAGAAACAGCCTATTATCTGATTCATTCCATGGGCGCCAAAGGGAATTTCGAGGAGCTCGACCGGCTCAGTGCCAATAATTTCCTGGAGGCCTGCGTGGCGGCCAAGGTCAGACGGATCATCTACCTGGGCGGGCTGGGCAGGAAGGAAACCGCCAGCCGCCATCTGTTGAGCCGCCTGGAGACAGGAGAGATCCTCAGCCGCAGGCCCGGGGATATCCAGACCCTTTGGTTCAGGGCCGGGATCATCATCGGTTCCGGAAGCGCCAGCTTCGAATTAATCCGCAACCTCGTCCAGAAGCTCCCTGTGATGGTCACCCCGCGTTGGGTTCGGACCAAAACCCAGCCCATTGCTGTGGGCGACGTCCTGGATTATCTCTTCCTGGCGAAAGACATTGAAGTCAAAGACAATCTTATCGTTGACATCGGCTCTGGGCAGATGAGCTTCAAAGATATGCTGGAACGGGCAGCCCTGGTGATGGGACTGCGCAGGCGCGTGATACCTACTCCTGTTCTATCCCCCAGACTGTCTTCCTACTGGCTTATAATGTTCACCCCGGTTTCCTATGGGATCGCCAAGGCATTAGCTGAGGGATTGAAATCGGAGACCATCATCCAGAACGACAACGCAGCGAAATACTTCGCCAACGTTTCTCCTCTCTCCTACGAGAAAGCCGTGGAAGCCGCCCTGGCTGAGATCGAGAGCAGCCAGGTCGTCAGCCGCTGGTGTGACAGCAGCGCCGGGGAGGCGTGCGATACCAAAGGCCTGGACCGGATAGATAAAGCCGTCTTAACGGACAAGAGAGTCTACGGATTTGAAAATATTCGGACAGATAGCGTGTTCGATTCAATCCAATCCCTGGGAGGCGAGACCGGATGGCTCAAGTACAACTGGCTGTGGAGGCTCAGAGGTCTCATGGATAAGATCATTGGCGGGCCCGGTCTGAACAGAGGACGGAGAGACCGGGATGAACTGAGAATAGGGGACAGCCTCGACTTCTGGAAGGTGGTTGATGTCAAGAGGGGAAAGAGACTTCTTCTTTTAAGCCAGATGAAACTGCCGGGAAAAGCGTGGCTGGAATTCTCGTTAGGGGATAGGACTTTGATCCAGACAGCCTATTTCCTTCCCAGGGGTCTGGCGGGAAGGCTCTACTGGACGCTGGTCAAGCCTTTCCATTTTCTTGCTTTCAAAGGCCTGGCCAGAGGTGTTATCAACAGGGCTCGGAAAAAAGAATAGGGCTGGTCCTGGCTGGACGAGACAGGACACTGATTAGAGAAGGGAAGGAGCGGCCTTAAAATATTTTTTTGAAGACAAAGAAAGATATTATGCCGAGCGCGAGAACGATTACTGCCACAAGAAAGATCACGTTCTTTACGGTGGCAGGATAGATCACCTTGTCCGTGTTGCCGGTGACGATGAACGCGGCCCAGTAGTAGGGATGGGATAAAACTCCTGAGTCGATCATCTCGAGCTTGGTTTTCTGCAAAGCATCCATGACCGAATGTGAGGCCCGGAGGTGGAAGTAGTATCTTTCCATGAACTGAGAGGTGGCCTGGTCATGGACCGCCCATAAGCTTATCAGCGCAGAAGAAGCGCCCGCGTAGAAAAATGCCCGGCTCAACCCAACCACTCCCTCTCCCCGGATGAGCTGGCCCAATCCTGTCTGGCAGGCGGAAAGAGTCACCAGATCGGAGTTCAGTTTGAGATTGAACACCTCTCTCATCTGGAGGATCTCGTCTTCGCTTGAGACGCTGCCCACTGAGAAAACAATGGAGGAACGATCCGGTTTTGTATCATCGATGATACAGTGAGTGGCGAAGTGGAGTATTTTATAATCGTCCAGATCGAGGGCTTTAAGCCGTTCCTCGGTGGCCTCTCTTCTTTTGAAGAGGCTGGTATTTTCTTTCTTGAAAAGAGCTGCGATTTTCTCGATCTCCTGGCCGCTGAATTTAAGCCTGGGAAACTGGGAAGAATCGGCCGCGCTGGCGGTTTTTGCTGTATCTTCTGCTTCTGTTCCCTCTTCCTCAGGGCCGAAATAGGGATCACCGAAGGCAAGGATGTCTTTTTGCCTTTTATGTTCTCTCGCTACCTCCTGCTGGATGATCTCCCGCAGGGAAGAGATCGACGGGGCATAGGCGATCTTGTAGTCCTTGACCAGCCAGCTGTTATCCTCCTCCCGGCTGAGAAGTGTCTCAAACGGAAGATAATGGAGGATATCGTCCGGGATAATGACCAATTTTGTTATTTTTCTATCCAGGCCAGGCAAGACAAGGATTTTGTAGAGCTCATGCCCGAGGCTGAAATCTTTGTTCTCTTTCACCGCTATGGCCTGCAGATATTCTCTCACCTGGGAACGGATTGTCCTGGCTGGAGGAAGGGGGAACATCTTGGAACCACTTCTGGTGATGGTAAAAGCATAGGAGCTTGTTTCTCCTAAAGAGTATTCAAGGAAAGCGGTCTTTGAGTCGAGCAGCTGCCTTTGCGCTTGCTCGAGAGAGATGATTTGTGGATATTTAAGGTTAGCGTAGGCTGGGCTCGAGATTCGTATTGTCCTCTTCAATGCTTCCAGCCGGTCCTCGGACTGTCTGAGTTTTTCCCTGATATCCTGTTTTTCTGGGTCGTTCAGTCCGGGCTTGAACAGCTCGGAATTGAGAGCAGATATTTCATTCATCAGCTCTTCTTCCTGGATGAGAAGTTCCCTGTCCACTCCCCGGGCGATGTTCACCTTGGAGACCTCCAATCTGTCGAGAAAAGCCCTGGCTTTGGCTCTCTCCAGAAAATGGAAGGCTTCTTGACAGTAGAGTTTTTCGGGCTCAAGCCTGGAAAGCTTGTAGAGCAGGTCGACGACGTTCTGGTAGGTTTCAATCCTTTTATCCGTGCCCAGGTAGCTGGCCTTGAGCTCTTCCAGCTGGATCCTGGACCGGATTTTCTCGAGGTGCTCAACCGAGCTTTCATAGTTTTCCAGAGATTTTTGATAATCGCCACGCCTCATGTAGGTATTGGCGATCTCGAAATGAGCCTCCCAGAGAGTGTTTTCTTTTCCGATTTGAGAGGCTGCATCCAGGGCTCTCTGGAGGGATTCCACCGCGAGATCATATTTTTCTTGTTTGGAATAAACGATTCCGATATTGACCAGGATGTTGGCGGTTTCTTCTTTATCCTGATTTTCTTCTGCTTTGGCCATGGCTTGCTTGAAGTACTCGAGAGCTTCAGGATAGCGTTTTAAATCGACATAAGCCATTCCTATATTGTTCAAAGCCTCTATTTCTGTTTCGTCATCCTTGATCCTCCTTGCAATCCTGAGGCTTTCTTCGTAGTTTTCCAGGGCTCGATCCAGGTCTTCGTCCTTGCCTGTCTGGAGTGCCTTTTTTTGGTAGGTGACCCCGATGCTGTTCAGGTCTATGGCGACATAGGCTTCGTCTGGGAGAAGCTCTCGGTCGATCCTTAAAACCTGCCTCAGGTATTCAAGGGCTTTATCAAAGTCTCCCAATCGTCTGTAGATATTACTGATGTTGGTCAGACAATCCGATTCATCTCCATAATCTTCTACAATCCGGGCCTTTCTCAGGGCTTCTTCGTAATGCTGGAGCGCTTGAGAGTAATCTTCAACGGCGCCGTAATAGTAGCCGATGTTGAACAGGCATCTTCCCTGCTCTTTTTCATGGTTGAGGCGGCGGGCTATTTCCAAGGCTGATTCGTTCAGAGACTTGTATCTTTCGAAATCATCCAGTTCCAGATACCTGATGCTCAGCAACCGGAGGCATTTCACTTCGTGCTCCGGGCTTTGTATTTCCTTTGCCAGGGCGATGGCTCTCTCAAAACTTTCTATAGACTCCCGGAGATTTCCCTCTGAAAAATACTCCTTCCCATCCTGGTAGAGGTTGTGGATTTGAATGTATTTTTCGATCTCTTCTTTTTTTTCTGTGAGAGCTGCTTTTTCTGCGGCAGAGAGCGCTTGTTGGTAGAAGTTTTGAGAATCAGGAAGCTCGCCCGTGTTCCAGTAGAGCAGGCCGATCTTGACCAGCGCCTCCATTTCAGCCGGGTGATCCTGATTTTTCCTGGCAGAGGCCAGCGCCTCCTTGAACAGCTCTATGGATTCCTCATATTTCCCCTGGGCCCGGGCTTGTTCTCCTTGACTGAAATATTGGGAAAAATCTTGCTTTGGATCAGAATTCGATTCTGACGAATCATACGGATAGGAGAGAAGCGCCAGGCTGGAGAAGAAATAGAGGATGAATGCTGCGGCAGCGAGTCTGAGGCAACTGTTCATTGATGAATTTCTTCTGAAATCAGCAGTCATGAACGAAATCTTTTTGAGCTCTCCTCCTTAGCAGAGATATAAGAATGTTCTTATATACTATCTCAAATAACGTCCTTTGTAAATCTCGCCTAACGATCGGATGATATACTCAGCGGAACCGAAGGTTTTAGACTAAAAAAATCCCAAAGAAATTGGAGAAAAGCCCGTAGCTTTATATTGTATACAGTATATTTCCTTTCTTGAGGAAAATGGAGGATTTGCACCCATTTTTCGTATTCCTCTTCAGTCTATTTTCGGCCGTATCGACTTGACATATCTCTATGATTTTCTTATATTTATATTAGTCGGAGGGAAGCGAGGAAAAAAACCAAACTGAAGGCAGGGCTTTTTTTCCAATTTTTTGGGCTTTTTGACGACTAAAACGTTTGGAGGCATTGCCTCCAAACAATAGGGAAAGGAGGAACTGAATCCGAGGAGGAGGCTATGTTCAGTAAAAGGAAACGCTCCTTCACAAGAAACATAGCTATTTTAGTGTGTGTAGCATTTTGTACCGTAGCCATCCCTGAAGCTACTCACGCAGCAGCCAGCTCCTCAAATAGCGGATCGTCTTCGTCTCAAGATTCTTTCCCGGTCTCGTCTTCAGTAATATCTACCGCTGGCCTTGTTATTTCTCTCACCTATTACCAGATTAAATACATTTTATCTGGAGGGAGTTCCAGTTCAAGCCAGCCTATCAGCAATTCGGGCAAACTCAGCGGCAATAACAGCGGCTCTGCGACTATCAGTGACAACTCGGACTCGAATAAGAAGCCAAAAGACAAAGACTGAGCAGCATTTCCCGGCAGAAAAAATTTAAACTGAAATAGCGAGAGTGAAGAGAGTTATCAAACACTCTGCTGTCAATATATCCCCACTATAAACTTAAAACGGATTAGCAGGTTCTCTTTCTATTGATAAATTTTTTCTAAATCTGAAGTATCACCCAACATAAAAGGATCCCGGACAAAATAACGAGCTAGTCGAGGGAACCGCAAAATAAATTATTTCCCTGCCGCAGAGTTTAGCTTCCGGTCCTCTTTCCTAATACGCCAGGGAAGCCGTTTCCAGCAGAAGCCAGCAGACCATCTCTAACTCTTTTTTCTCAGGCAGAAGAATGAGCTTCACGTAGTTTTCCGTGTTCAAGTATGTCTGGGCTGCTTTCTGGAGAAGCTCAGCAGTGATCTCCTCGAGTGTCTTGTCGTAAGAAAAAATTCCTGTGGGATCTTCGTCAAGTGTATACCTGTAGTAAAGCTGGATAGCCAGCCAGAAGTTCTGTTTGATGCCTGTCTCGAACTGCCTATAATACGCCTTTTTGATGTCATTGACTTCAGCAGGAATTACCCCCTCTGTCTTCAATTTTTCTATCTCTCTAAACACCACTTGGGAGAGGTCTTCCACACGTTCCGGGTCTGTTCCAAAATTGATGGTGATCGTGTATTCCTGTTCAGGAAATTTGTCGTAGGAAGTAGAAATCCTTACCCCGTATGTTCCTCCCAGCTCTTCCCGAATGATCTTGCGCAGCCTGGTCTGAAGCACCATGGTCATCCCGTTGATCGCGTTGCGGTGGAGCTGGTCGTACTGGAAAGGTCCGTTGAAGACGATACTGATCTGGCTCTGGGGTTCGAGACCTTTGTGGATTGTTCTGTCTGTGATGCCCTGGGGAAAATCTATGCCCACATCCTTCCAGGACTCCTGCCGGCCTGTTGAGGGAAGCGCTCCCAGGTAGCGTTCGACCAGGGGCTTAATTGTTTCCAAATCAAAAGAACCGACGATGATAAAGATGAAGTCGCTGGCATCGGCAAAGCGGTCCTTGTAAAAGGCATACGATTTTTCCAGGTCCATCTCATCCACATCCTCGACGGTCATCGGGCGGGCGCGAAGGTGATTCTGGGAGATTATCGAGGTGAGAGTGTCGCGGAAGAAGAGCATCGGACTTGCGCTCCGGTTCTTGTAGAAAGTTTTCCCCTGGTCCTTCAACACTTCGAACATTTGAGCATCAGCTCTGGGTGCTGTAAAGGTGAGATAGACCAGCTGGAACAAAGTCTCCAGGTCTTTGGGAGAGGCATTCCCGTACAGTCCTTCTTCAAGCTCACTGATGAACGGCCTGACCGTGGCGATTTTACCAGAGAGGTATTTATCCAGGTTGATGGCGTTGAACTCGCCCAGTCCTCCGGAAGCTATGACCTGAGCGGCTGTCTGGGCCGGAATGTAATCCTCGTCGCTGGCCAGTGATGTCCCGCCCGGACTGGCGGCCCGGAGGATTATCTCATCTGCTTTGAAATCGGTGGGTTTGAGGACAACATGGACGCCGTTCGACAGTTCCCATTCCGTGATCCCGAATTCATCGAAGCCTTTTGTTCCGGCGATCTCTCCAGGCTCCGGGATCTCCGGAAGAAGCGGTTGGGCGAGCGTGGTATCCACGTAAGCTTCGATCTCTTTCTCTTCAACGGCATCGAAAACAGCCAGGAGTTCTTCTTCTGTAGGCACTGCGAGTTCCTCTTTTTCGGGGGCGCTGACCATTATCACCCGGTTATGCTCGGTCAGCCATTCTTTGCCCAGAGAGTTGATTTCTTCCAAAGAAATCTCCGGCACGAAACGTTTGTAGAGCTCGAACTCATACTCGATGCCCGGGATGGGTTCTCCCTGGAGGAAGTTGCGGATGTACTCTGAGACGTACTGGAAGGACTCTGTTTTTTCCCTTTCCGTGTAGGCCTGTTCGATCCAGCGCAGGACCTCCAGCTTTTGACGCTCCAGCTCGGATTCGGTGAAGCCGAACCGGGAAACTCTTTTCGATTCGGTGAGCAGTGCTTCCAGGCCGCGTTCGATCCCCTCTTCCTTGACGCTGGCGCTCAGCGCGTAGATCTCTTTGGACCGGATGAATATTCCCCGGCTGGAGTAGGCATAAATGAACGGGGGATCAGGTTTCTGGGCCAGCTCGTCGAACCGCTGGTTGAGCATCCGGTTGTACAGGGCTTCAGCAATCCTTTCTCTGTAAGCGCCTACGCTATTCTGCTCCCGAAGCGGCAGTTTGTGATAGACGGACACGCTGGCGCGGGTGTTTTCTTTATCGGTGGCGATGGCGAACAGAGTCTCTTTATGGTCGGGGACCTGGAAGGTGCGGCGGGAACGCGCCTTTTTCCGCTTGGGCAGAGCGCGGAAGTGCTTATCGATGAGCCCTTTGATGGCGGACTTGTCAAAATCTCCCACGGCGATGACGGCCATCAGGTCAGGGCGGTACCAATCTTTGTAAAACCGTTTCAGGACTTTGTGTTTGAAGCTCTCGATAATCTCTTTTTTGCCGATCGGCAGGCGTTCCGCATACTGGGAGCCTTTGAACAGGATGGGGAATTGCTTATCCCGCATCCTGGCTCCTGCGCCCCGGCCTAGCCGCCATTCCTCGATGATCACGCCCCGTTCTTTATCGATCTCTTCAGGCTCGAAAAGGAACGCCTGGGACCAGTCGCCAAGGATCTGGAAGGCGGTCTCCATGATTTCCGGGGATTCTGTGGGGACGGTGAGCATGTAGACGGTCTCGTCAAAGCTGGTGTAAGCATTGAGGCCGGGTCCGAACCTCATCCCGATCGACTCCATGAACTCGATGAGCTTGTGCTTGGCGAAGTTTTTGGTGCCGTTAAAGGCCATGTGCTCGCAAAAATGGGCCAGCCCCTGCTGGTCGTCGTCTTCGAGGATTGAGCCGGCGTTGACCACCAGGCGCAGCTCTGCCCGGTTCTCCGGCCGCTTGTTCACGCGGATGTAGAAGCGGAGTCCGTTCTCGAATTCGCCGACTTCGACATGGGGGCCGATAGGAAGCTTCTGGTCGAGAGAGGCTGTCCGGGCCTGCTCCAGGATGGTCTTCTCCTGCTCGACGGAAGAGCAGGGGAGGATGAGGAGCAAAGCCAGGAAGATGGCGGTGAAAAATCTGTTTAAGTTTTTCATGTCATACCCTCCTTTTTATATTATGGATTTTTTGTCTGCGATCCCTTGGGGATAAGTTTTAAATTGATGGGAGTTCATCAATGAGGTTTTTTTCTCCCTTAGCGGCTTATTCTTTGGATCATAGGTTGGGTCCTAGACATCTTTGTTTCAGTAGATAATTTTGAGTTTCAACCTTGAGCATCGCTGCTAATATCTTAAAAAGTAAATCACTAGCATTCTATTGTCAACAAAAAGGGTGTAAAAAGGGGGAGAAAGGCCTGTGGAACGGACAAGTTCATGGGGATCTCAGCGGCTCCCTTTTTTTGCAGTGAGTTGGTCTAAAATTAAATGCATGCGGGGATGTGTAGTTGCACTTTTATCAGGGCGAAGCGCTATTTTTTTATCCAGAGCGATAAACACAGTGACCCCGATTTATGGTAATCTATACTCAAATTTTAAAGGATGTGAGTGTGTGCAGATGAAATTCGGTCTGATCGTCCCTTCTTCGAATGTGGTGATGGAGGCGGAATACTGGAAGATGGCCTGGGGATGGGCAACGATCCACACCGCCAGGATGAGGCTCGAGGATATTACTGTCAAGGCTCTGGAGGAGATGGAAAAACACTTGTTAGATGCGGCAAATCGTCTGGCTGATGCAGGCGTGGATATCATCGGCTACGGCTGCACTTCCGGAAGCCTGTTCAAAGGAAGAGACCATCCCGGGGAAATAGAGCAAAATATAGAGAATGAAACCGGGATCCCGGCTGTTGCCACTTCAAACGCGGTAATCGAGGTCCTGGATGCCCTGGAGATAGAGAAAATATGCGTCGCCACTCCTTATATTGAGGAGATAAACGGGCTTGAACGAAAGTTCCTCGAGCAGAATGGAAAAGAGGTTTTAAGGATAAAGGGGCTGGGTATTGTCCGGAATAGGGAAGTGGGGAACAAAGAGCCGAGCGCCGCCTATGAGCTGGCCAAGGAAGTTATCGTGCCCGAGACGCAGGGAATTTTTATCAGCTGCACGAATTTCAGGACGCTCGAGGTAATAAACCGTCTTGAAGAAGAGCTCAAGGTTCCCGTGATATCCAGCAACACAGCCACTTTCTGGGCGATGATGAAAAAAGCAGGTGTTAAAAAGAGATTAGAAGGATACGGGAAAATTTTCTCAGAAATGACATAAAATATTATATTCTTTTATTAGATTATGTTTTTGAGCGTTATTTAATCAGGAAAATCCAGTTTTAATTGAGGATTTTTTTTCTTTATTGAATCAGAGATAACATTCACTAATTTTCTCGCAATTTTTAAGGCATCTTGAGCTTCTTTTTTTGAACACGGGATATCTGGTTCATAGACAAAGCGGTGTCTTTTCCTTCTCATAAAATCAAAATTATTAACGATTTTACTATATTTTTCTCCAATGATAGAGGCCACAAATCTTACGACTGTCAAATGTTTATCTTTTATTTCTGGCCTGAAACCATGACTTAACATAAGCGCCAGTCCTGAACGCAGCATCGCAGTGTAGGC
>Ga0209427_10003043_pt1 | contig 19729 bp, 25 predicted proteins | sample DeeMarSWOR136_30_FD_187465 | JGI IMG/M metagenome (GOLD analysis project Ga0209427, IMG submission 187465) | Marine sediment microbial communities from White Oak River estuary, North Carolina - WOR-1-36_30 (SPAdes) (version 2) | ecosystem: Environmental > Aquatic > Marine > Intertidal zone >...
CTTCAAGGTGAGGCGGGAGCGCATGGGGCACATCGAGCTGGCCGCGCCCATATCGCACATATGGTTCTACCGGAGCGTACCCTCCAGAATGGGTCTTCTCCTGGATCTCTCCATGACCGAGCTCAGGAGTGTTCTCTACTTTGAAAAGTACATCGTCATCGATCCCGGTGACACGGATTTAAAAAAGAATCAGCTTCTCACCGAGGAGGAGTACAGTGAGTACCGGGAGCGCTACGGAATGAGTTTTACCGCCGGGATCGGTGCCGATGCGATAAAGACGCTCCTTTCGGCTCTGGACCTGGACGTTCTCTCTGCAGAGCTCAGGGAAAAGATGATGGAAAAGGGGTTGAAGACCGACAAGAGGCTATTGAAGCGGCTTGAGATCGTGGAGGATTTCAGGGATTCGGGAAACAAGCCAGAGTGGATGATACTGGATGCGATTCCCGTGATCCCGCCTGAGCTGCGTCCCATGGTACAGCTCGACGGTGGCAGATTTGCCACCTCGGATCTCAACGACCTGTACCGGAGGGTTATAAACAGGAACAACAGGCTGAAGAGGCTCATTGCGCTGAATGCTCCGGAGATCATTGTGCGAAACGAGAAGCGCATGCTCCAGGAGGCGGTGGACGCACTCTTCGACAACAGCAGGAAAAAGCGCGTGGTTCGTGGACCGGGAAACAGACCGCTGAAATCACTTGCGGACATGCTCAAGGGAAAGCAGGGAAGGTTCAGACAGAATCTACTCGGTAAGAGGGTGGACTATTCGGGAAGATCGGTTATCGTTGTGGGGCCAGCCCTGGATCTGCACCAGTGCGGGCTTCCCAGTCTCATGGCTATGGAGCTCTTCAAGCCCTTCATCATGAAAAAGCTCGTAGATAAGGGTATCGTTTACAATATAAAAAGGGCCAAGACAATGGTGGAGACCAGGGCCCCTGAGGTGTGGTCCGTCCTTGAGGAGGTCGTGACTGAGCACCCCGTTCTGCTCAACAGGGCTCCCACACTGCACAGGGTGGGAATCCAATCCTTTGAGCCAATACTGGTCGAGGGAAAGGCCATACGTCTCCACCCGCTGGTATGCCACGCCTTTAACGCCGATTTTGACGGTGACCAGATGGCGGTGCACGTACCGCTCTCGCTGGAGGCGCAGATAGAATCATGGCTGCTCATGCTTTCGTCAAAGAATCTCCTTAACCCTGCGAATGGGCTTCCCATCGTGATGCCTACTCAGGACATGGTGCTCGGTACCTACTTCCTCACCAAGGAGGATCCCGGAAAGGATACGAAGAAGGTAAAGTACTTCGGGTCCGTGGATGAGGTGCTCATGGCAATGGAGAACAGGGCAGTGGAATATCACGACAAAATACTGCTCAGGCATGATGGGAAGAGGATGGAAACTACAGTGGGAAGGGTGGTATTCAATTCAATCCTTCCCAAAGAGATAGGTTTCTTGAATTATACGCTTGGTGAAAAAGAGCTCAACACGCTGGTGAGCAACTGTTACGATAAAAACGGTGCTGCGGTCACATCAAGAATGCTCGATGCTCTCAAGGAGATCGGATTCGAAGCGGCCACCAAATTCGGAATCACTATCGGTATGGAAGACATCAAGATCCCAAAGGAGAAGAAGATCCTGATCGAGCGGGCAGAAAAGGAAGTCGCAGAGGTGTACGATCAGTACCGGAACGGGCTCATTACCAATGAGGAGCGCTACAATAAGATAATCGATATCTGGACCGCGGTGAACGAGAGGATCGCCGAGGTGATGATGGAGAACCTTAAAAAGGACAGAAGCGGATTCAATCCGGTGTACATGATGGCTCACTCAGGTGCCAGGGGTTCGAAAACCCAGATCAGACAACTCGCAGGAATGAGGGGTCTTATGGCAAAGCCTTCAGGTGAGATAATAGAACTCCCGATCATCTCCAACTTCAAGGAAGGGCTCACGGTGCTCGAGTACTTCAACTCCACTCATGGTGCGAGAAAGGGTCTTGCCGATACTGCACTGAAAACCGCGGATGCCGGATACCTCACGAGGCGGCTCGTCGATATCGCTCAGGATGTGGTAATCACCGAGGATGACTGCGGGACCATAAACGGAATCGAGATGAGTGCCCTGATGGAGGAGGATAACATCATTGAGTCTCTCTACGATAGGATTGTCGGACGTTTCACTGTAGACAGGGTGCGCGATCTGCGGAACAAAGAGATTATAATAGAGGCGAATCAGGAGATCACCGAGGATGTCGCTCGCAGAATCGAGAACAGCGGTCTCAAACGGCTGAAGGTGAGGACTGTTCTGACCTGTGAATCGGTGCACGGTGTATGCGTGAAATGCTACGGGAGGAACCTATCGACGAAGAAAGTGGTGGACATTGGGGAAGCGGTCGGCATCATTGCAGCCGAGTCGATCGGCCAGCCCGGTACACAGCTGACCATGCGCACCTTCCATATCGGAGGTACTGCAGCGAGGAAAGCTGAGGAGAACTCCATACGGCTCAACTACCCGATATACATATCCAGGATCGACGCGAGAATTATAAAGAAGAAAGATGGAAGACAGGTTGTTCCGAGAAGAGGAACAGTCACCGTAAACAGGATATACGGCAGATATCAGATAGCTGATATAGACTCTCAAGTCCGCGATGGTGACACCCTGGAGCCAGGAAACGTATTCGCGCGGAGCAAGAAGGACAAAATAGACATCGCGACTCCGGTACGCGCCCATGTGATGGTGAAGAACAAGGAGCTGCTGCTGATTGGAGACCCATATGAGGTGAGCATGAAGATAGGATCGGAGATCCTGGTGGAAGTGGGAAATTACCTAGAGGCCAAGCAGCCAATTACCAAGTTCGATCCCTTTTCAGAGTCAATACTTACGGAGCACTCAGGTAAAGTGCAGCTCATCTCCATCATTCCAGGGACTACGATGAAGCGCGAAATCGATGAGGTGACGGGCGTGATCAACAACATCATTCTGGACTTCCAGGACGAACAGCTGCAGCCAAAGATCCTGATCACGGATAAAGAGGGGAATGAGCTTGAGAGCTACAACATTCCCGGTGGCGCCTATCTCACCGTTGAGGATAACCAGGCGGTATCCGCAGGGGAAGTGATTGCCAAGATTCCTATGGGCCAGGCAAAGACTAAAGATATCACTGGAGGTCTCCCCCGGGTTGCCGATATATTCGAAGCACGCAAGCCGAAGGATGCTGCGGTGCCCTCCAGAGTGAACGGTATGGTGAATTTCGGGCCCATCACAAAGGGAAAACGGACAGTGATTGTGGAGGACGAGAACGGGGCAGAGTTCAAGCACATGATCCCCCTCGGCAAGCACTTTACCGTGAGGGATAGTGACTCCGTGAAATCGGGTGATCCTCTCTGTGAAGGAGCGCTAAACCCCCATGATATCCTCCAGATAAACGGAGAGCATGCGCTGCAAAGCTGGTTAGTCAATGAGATTCAAGAGGTGTACAGGTTACAGGGCGTTAACATTAACGACAAGCATATTGGCGTCATTGTCCGACAGATGCTGAAAAAAGTCGAGATCGTGGATGTAGGCGACACCAACTTCATTATCGGGGAACAGGTGGACAAACATCGATTCAAAGAAGAGAACGAGCGAGTGATAAAGCTCGGTGGAAGCCCAGCCTGCGCAAAACCGGTGCTTCTTGGAATTACACGTGCATCTCTTAATATTGACAGCTTCATTTCCGCGGCCTCCTTCCAGGAGACCTCGCGGGTCTTGACGAATGCCGCCATAAAGGGAAAGGTGGACAACCTGAAAGGTCTCAAGGAAAACGTCATCATTGGTCATCTCATCCCTGCCGGAACAGGTATCCGGAAGTACAGGAACGTGGAGCTCTACAGGAATGAACCCGGTGACATGGAGCTTCCGGTCGAGATAAAGGAGAAGGTTGAGGGAATGAGTGTGATCACGAGGGAAGAGGTGGGAGGTGCTGTTTTCTGAAACAGCGAGCCTCGAAACGGCGAGCTTCATCCCTTTTTTCCTAAACTTATTGACGAAAACGAGAAATTACAGTATATTCCGTCTACTTTGTGTGGTGAGGAAATCTATATGCCGACGGTGAACCAGCTCGTCAGAAAAGGGCGATTAAAACAGCTGAAAAAGACCAGTGCACCCGCACTGCAACACTGTCCCCAGAAGAGGGGTGTGTGCACAAGGGTGATGACCTTTACGCCGAAGAAGCCGAACTCGGCCCTGAGAAAGGTTGCCCGTGTGAGACTGACGAACGGGATCGAAGTAACTGCCTATATACCGGGAATCGGACACAACCTCCAGGAACACTCGGTGGTGATGATTCGAGGGGGAAGAGTGAAGGATCTTCCCGGAGTACGTTACCATATCATTCGAGGTACCCTTGATACGCTCGGTGTTGACAACAGGAAAAAAGCGCGTTCGAAGTACGGAGTGAAGAGGCCAAAGGCCTGATGCTTTCTCGACCGGGAATCGTCTTGTTCAGAGTTCCTGGTTCGGGAAATCTCATGAAAAAAGTGATCGAACAGATTATATTCTCCTCAGTCAGAGAAAGAGAATAATCAGTACGTTATGCACAAGAAGAAACCACCAGCGTGGGCTGGAAAGGTCTCTTGTTAAGGGGCCGGTTTGTGTATAAACCGGCTAATTTTTTGTAGGGAGTGAGTACAGTGCCAAGAAGACATTTTCCAAGAAGAACGGCAATACTACCTGATCCCATGTATCATTCAACCCTGGTTTCCCGGTTCATCAGCAACCTGATGAGGGAGGGGAAGAAGGCGGTTGCGCAGAGGATATTGTACGACGCCTTTAAGATCATCGAGGAGAAGCTGAAAAAGCCACCACTTGAGGTGTTCAACAAAGCCATTGATAATGTAAAACCCGAGCTTGAGGTAAAGTCCCGCAGGGTCGGGGGTGCAACCTATCAGGTTCCAGTGGAGGTTCGACCCGAGCGGAGGATCGCACTGGCAATACGGTGGATCATCAACTTCGCGAAGGGTAGGCACGGAAAGTCCATGAGTGAGAAGCTCGCGGAAGAGCTCATTGATGCCTACAACAACACCGGCACCTCCATCAAGAAGATGGAAGATACAAGAAAAATGGCAGAGGCAAACAAGGCGTTTGCTCACTATAAGTGGTAAGCAGGAATTATTATGGCACGGTTGTATCCAATAGAGAGAAACAGAAACATCGGGATAATAGCCCATATCGATGCAGGCAAGACAACTCTCACCGAGAGGATGCTCTACTATACAGGACTGAAGCACAAGATTGGCGAGGTACACGCGGGTGAGGCCGAAATGGACTGGATGGACCAGGAAAAGGAACGTGGAATTACCATCACCAGCGCATCGACCACCTTTTACTGGAGAGACCACAGGCTCAACATCATAGACACACCTGGACACGTGGACTTTACTGCAGAGGTGGAAAGAAGCCTGCGGGTACTTGACGGAGGTATTGTGGTGTTCTGTGCGGTTGCCGGAGTTGAGCCGCAGAGTGAGACCGTGTGGATCCAGGCGAACAAGTACGGGGTACCGCGGCTGATTTTTGTGAATAAGATGGACAGGAAGGGTGCTGACTTCGAACATGTACTCGAAATGATTGATAAACGGCTTGGAGCCCGGGCAGTTCCCATCCAGCTTCCCTATGGCCGGGAAGAACGCTTCAGGGGAGTGGTAGACCTGATCAGGATGAAGGCTTATGTGTGGGAGGAAAACGATCTTGGCGCACGATTCCAGGAAACAAATGTCCCCGAAGAACTGGTTGATGAAGCACATGCAGCACGGGAGCGGCTGATCGAGACGCTCGCGGATTTTGACGACCGGCTCATGGAGACCTATCTTGCGGAGCATGATGGAGTAAATGAAGAGATGTTAAAGAGGGTCCTGCGGAAGGCAACCATCGGGGGCAGAGTGTTCCCTGTGCTCGTTGGTTCCGCATTCAAGAACAAGGGGGTACAGAAGCTGCTCGATGCAGTTGTGGATTATCTCCCCTCTCCTACGGATATCCTTCCTGCGCAGGGAATGCTGATTACCACTGGGGAGAAGGTGCTGCGGAAGGCCGATGACAACGAACCCTTTTCAGCGCTGGTTTTCAAGATCATGATAGATCCCTACGTGGGAAAGCTCGCTTTTTTCCGTGTCTACTCAGGGAAAGTACAGGCGGGAGAAATGGTGTACAACTCGGGAAAGGATAGAAAGGAGCGCATCGGAAGAATCGTGCAGATGCACGCGAACAAGAAACAGGACAGAAAAGACGTGTATGCAGGAGATATTGTTGCGGCTATCGGGCTCAAGACAGTAACCACCGGCGACACACTCTGTGATATACAGAACCCGGTGGTGCTCGAGGAAATGGATTTTCCGGAACCGGTCATTTCGATTGCCATTGAGCCGCGTTCCAACAGTGATCAAGACAGGCTCTCTATTGCGCTCTCGAGGCTCTCGGAGGAGGATCCGACCTTCAAGGTCAGAACAGACAGTGAGACCGGGCAGACCATTATCTCCGGTATGGGCGAATTACACCTGGAGATCATTGTGGACAGGCTCCTTCGGGAGCACAAGGTCGAGGCCATTGTCGGTGAACCGGAAGTTGCCTACAGGGAGACAATAAGAAAGAGTGCACATGTCGAAACAAAACACATCAAGCAGTCAGGCGGACACGGCCAGTACGGCCATGTGATCATGAGCTTCGAACCGCTCGATCCGGGCGCAGGTGTGGTATTCGAAAATAGGGTGATTGGCGGGAGGGTCCCGAGAGAGTACATCCCTGCAGTGAAAGAAGGGATAAGAGACGCTGCAGAGAACGGTGTGCTCGCAGGGTATCCCTGCATCGATTTTAAAGCAACGCTTTTAGACGGATCCTACCATGAGGTGGATTCTTCTGAGCTGGCCTTCAGGATTGCTGCGATGAATGCATTCCGTGATGGAATCAGGAAATCCGAACCGGTGCTGCTGGAACCCATTATGGAGATCGAGATCGTCACTCCTGAAGAGTACATGGGAGAAATTATCAAGGACCTCTCTTCCAGGAGATCCAGGATCATGGGGCTGGAGGACAGGCAGCACGGCAAGCTGATTGTTGCCGAATGCCCTTTGAAAGAGCTTTTCGGGTATGCAACGCGACTCAGGTCCGCAAGCCAGGGAAGGGCAAACTATTCTATGCTGTTTTCCCACTATGAAGCAGTGCCGCAGTCTGTTGCCGATGAGATCGTCCTGGGAAACAGAAGAAAGTACAGTTATGCATAGAAATGAATTGACGTGAGTGAGCTGATGGGATGGAAATTATGCTAAATATATAATTATTTACAAGCGATTAAATAAATATTGCTGATTTCAGTTCTTTTTATTATTTTGAATGACGCATAAAAATCAAGCTAAACCTTGATTAAATTTGGATCGTTTGATCCGATAGGAGGACTAAATGGCAAAAGAGAAGTTCCAAAGAACGAAGCCGCATGTGAACGTTGGAACGATCGGGCACGTTGACCATGGGAAGACCACCCTTACATCCGCAATGACGTTTTATCTTTCTAAAAAGGGATTTGCACAGCCGAAGAAGTTCGAAGAGATCGATAATGCTCCGGAGGAAAAGGAGAGGGGAATTACGATCGCGACTCAGCACGTCGAGTACGAGACTGACAAGAGACACTACGCCCACGTGGACTGCCCCGGGCACGCAGACTATGTGAAGAACATGATTACCGGTGCCGCTCAGATGGATGGAGCCATACTGGTGGTAGCAGCAGATGACGGCCCCATGGCCCAGACTCGTGAGCACATCCTTCTTGCACGTCAGGTCGGTGTACCTGCGATGGTCGTGTATCTCAACAAGGTTGACAGGGTCGATGACCCGGAGTTGCTCGAGCTTGTGGAGATGGAAGTGAGAGACCTCCTCACCGAGTATGAGTTCCCCGGTGATAAGATTCCTGTCATCAAGGGGAGTGCACTCAACGCGATGAACAACCCCGATGATCCAGAGGCCACCAAGAGCGTCCAGGAGATCCTCGATGCGGTGGATGAGTTTATACCGGAGCCGAAGAGGGATGTGGACAAGCCCTTTCTCATGCCTATTGAGGATGTGTTCACCATATCCGGACGTGGAACAGTGGTGACGGGAAGGGTAGAGCGAGGCAGGGTCCATGTGAACGAGGAAATTGAAATCGTCGGTATCAGACCTACCCAGAAAACAGTAGTGACTGGTGTGGAGATGTTCCGCAAGATCCTGGATGAAGGACAGGCAGGGGACAACATTGGGGTTCTTCTCAGGGGTATCAAGAGGGAAGAAGTTGAGAGAGGTCAGGTTGTGGCAAAGCCGGGGACGATCACACCCCACAAGAAGTTCAAGGCGGAGGTGTACGTTCTGACAAAAGAGGAAGGTGGACGTCACACTCCTTTTTTCACCGGGTACAGGCCGCAGATCTACGTGCGTACCACCGACGTGACAGGGGTGGTGAAGCTCCCTGATGGTGTTGAGATGGTTATGCCCGGCGATAACATCAACATGGAGGTCGAGCTGATCAGCACGATCGCGCTGGAAAAGGGAACCAGGTTCGCAATTCGCGAAGGAGGCAGGACCGTCGGAGCTGGAACGGTTACTGACATTCTTGAATAGGGGTAACAATGGAAGTACAGAAAATTCGTGTTCGATTGAGAGCATTTGACGCTGAGCTTATTGATCAATCAGCCAAGTCGATCGTAAACGCGGTAACGCGGGCAGGTGCGAAGGTTTCGGGGCCGGTACCGCTCCCCACAAAGATCAACCGGTATACGGTACTCAGGTCTCCCCACGTAAACAAGAAGTCAAGAGAACAGTTTGAGATGAGGACCCACAAACGTCTGATTGATATAATCAATCCCACGAGTGAAACCATTAACGCCCTGATGAAGCTCGAGCTGCCGGCGGGAGTGGATGTCGAAATCAAGCAGTAGACACTGACTGTGTCGGTTCTCACCTGTGTGTTGGGGTGTCATCTTCAGGCGGCATTCTCGCCGGGGGAAGGGCCAAGCAGCGAACTCAGATCAGGAGAACGAGTAAAGAAGATGGACGTGAAAGTGTACAATGTAGAGGGAAAGGAAAAGGGAACAGCCCATCTCAGCGATGGAGTGTTCAATATAAAGCCCAATAACAATGCCATCTACTATAGTCTCAAAACGGAGCTGGCAAACGAGCGGCACGGCACCGCGTCCACCAGGGGACGATCGGAGGTGAGGGGGAGTGGAGCGAAACCATGGAGACAGAAAGGTACAGGAAGGGCACGGGCCGGAAGGAGGCAGAGCCCCATATGGGTGGGGGGCGGGATTGTGTTCGGCCCGAAACCGCGGGACTATTCTCTTCGGCTTCCGAGGAAGATTAAGAGGCTCTCGGTGAAATCTATCCTTTCACAGAAGCTCAGCGAGAATGCGCTGAAGGTCGTCGAGGACTTCACAGTGGAAACGGGAAAAACGAAGGATTTCACAAGCATTGCATCCAGGCTGGTGGATAACGACAAACGGCAGCGAGTGCTGATCATTGATAAAGAGCCGAACCAGCTCAATAAAAGGGCGGGAAGAAACATTCCCTGGATAAGGTACTACGATGCCGATCTGCTGAGTACGAAAGAGCTGTTCTACGCAACGCAGCTCATTCTCACCGAGAGTGCGGTGCAGCTTCTGAACGAGAAGTATTCTAATTCCCGAGAGAGTGAGAGAACATGAACAAAGGTGAAATAATCATACATCCCATCATTACAGAGAAGAGCACAGAGCTCCAGGAAATGGGTCAATACTGTTTCAAGGTAAACAGGCGAGCGAACAAAAAAGAGGTGATGAAAGCTGTAAAGGATATATTCGGGGTACACCCTATTTCCTGCAGGATCATGAACATAAAGGGAAAGAGGAAGAGGGAACGCTACAAGTATGGGTATACCGCATCATGGAAGAAAGCATTCGTCACCTTGCAGGAAGGGGATAAAATAGAGCTCTTTGAGGGAGCAAAATAACTGGAGTGAGTATGGCGATCAAGAAATATAAACCGGTAACGCCGTCACGAAGATTTTTTTCCGTGGTGACGAGCGAGGACCTGACCACTGATAAACCCCACAAACCGCTTACTGAGGGAAAGAAGAGGATCAGCGGGAGAAACAACCACGGCCGTATGACCCTCCGGAGGCGAGGAGGGGGGGCCAAGAAGCGTTACAGAAAGATCGATTACAGGAGAAACAAGCGGGGGATCGAGGGAAGGATTGAGACGATCGAATACGATCCCAATAGAAGTGCGCGTATTGCCCTCGTGTGCTATACCGATGGAGAGAGGCGCTATATCCTTGCACCGGACAGATTGAAAGTTGGCGATCGAATCACTGCGGGGGAAAACGCGAAGGTGAGCGTAGGAAACGCGATGCCCCTCGGTCAAATGCCGGTTGGTACGGTGGTGCACAATGTGGAGCTCCATCCCGGGAAGGGAGGGCAGCTCGCCAGATCTGCAGGCACAGGTGTCCAGCTCATGGGAAAAGAGGGAAAGAATTGCATTATCAAGCTCCCATCTGGCGAGATGCGCATCATCAATGAGAAGTGCTACGCGACGATCGGGCAGATCGGAAACCAGGATCATTTCAACATCTCACTGGGTAAAGCCGGGCGGTCCCGATGGCTCGGGAGAAGACCGAAGGTGAGGGGTGTGGCGATGAATCCTATTGATCACCCCCACGGTGGCGGTGAAGGAAAGAGTTCTGGAGGGCGGCATCCGGTGACTCCATGGGGAGTTCCCACCAAGGGGTACAAGACGAGAAAGAAAAACAAACCCTCGGATCATTATATCATCAGTAAAAGGCGAAAATAAAGGGAGGTTTACATTTTGTCACGATCATTGAAAAAGGGTCCCTATATTGACAAGAAACTGTACAAGAAGGTTGTCGATCTCAACAAGACAAACGATAAAAGGATTATAAAAACTTGGTCCCGACGGTCAACGATCTTCCCGGAGATGGTTGGACACACGTTCAACGTATACAACGGGAAAAAGTTCTTTCCCGTGTACGTAACCGAAAATATGGTTGGGCACAAATTAGGTGAGTTTGCTCCCACGAGAATATTCAAGGGCCACGCAGGTTCCGAAAGATCATCGAAGGTGAGATAGAATGGACGCAAGGGCAGAAGCGAAGTACGTGAGGATATCGGGAAGGAAGGTAAACAAGTATGGCAGGGCGGTGAGGAACCTTCCCTATAAGGAGGCAAAGGCGGCGCTGAATGTAATCACTGCCCATGGCGCGCGTGTGCTTTACAAGGTGATTCAATCGGCAGTTTCAAATTTGATGGTGAAGAGCAAGAACATAGATGAAGATTCGATTCGCATCAACACCGTCACTATCAATGAGGGTCCCACATTGAAACGGTGGAGACCAAGGGCCAGAGGGAGAGCGGATCGGATACGGAAACGAACCTGCCACATTGCAGTTGTGGTTTCTGGTGAGGAAATTAAAAAGTAGGCGGAGGATAGAATGGGTCAGAAAGTGAACCCCGTGGGTTTGAGGATTGGGATCAATCGCACATGGGAATCCCGGTGGTTTTCAAAAAAGGAATATGCGAAAAACCTTCATGAGGACCTGCGCATCAGGAGATACATCAAGGAGCGTCTGCGGTCTGGAGAGATATCGCGAGTTGAGATAATTCGGTATCCGGAGAAAATCAACGTAATTGTACATACGGCGCGTCCCGGAATCGTCATCGGTAGAAAGGGGGCGGAGGTTGAAACGATTAGCAAGGAGCTCAGCTCATTTACGGATAAAAGTATTCAGATCAAGATCAAGGAAATAAAGAACCCGGTGATCGATGCAGCACTGATCGCTCAGGGGGTAGCCAGGCAGCTGGAGGGAAGGATTGCTTTCAGACGGGCGATGAAGAAGGCGATTACTGCCGCGATGCAGGCAGGTGCACTGGGGATAAAGATTAACTGCGCGGGGAGGCTCGGTGGTGCAGAAATGGCGAGATCGGAGAGCTATAAGGAGGGGATGATTCCTCTGCACACCTTTCGTGCGGACATCGATTACGGGTTTGCCACGTGCCGTACCACCTTCGGATCGATAGGGGTAAAGGTGTGGGTATACAAGGGGGAGATCTTTAAAAAGGATGAAAAGCAGGATGTGGGTATTCTCCTGAAAAAGAAGAAGACTCCCTTCGAACAGTAATACACAGGTAGGGAGAGCATGCTACAGCCAAATAAAACGAAGTATAGAAAGCAGCAACGGGGACGGATGAGAGGAATCGCAACCCGGGGAGACGATGTAAGCTTTGGAGAGTACGGCCTGATCGCTCTGGAGCCCGGATGGGTCAATAACAGGCAGATAGAAGCTGCCAGAATCGCGCTCACAAGATACATGAAGAGGGGCGGCAAGGTGTGGATCAGAATATTTCCCGATAAGCCTTATACGAAAAAGCCAGCCGAAACCAGAATGGGAAAGGGAAAGGGGATGCCCGAAGGATGGGTTGCGGTGATCAAACCTGGGAGGGTACTCTTTGAGGTCGCAGGGGTGAGGCAGGAGGTGGCCCAGGAAGCCTTCCGTCTTGCTGCTCATAAACTACCCATCAAAACGAGGTTTGTAGAACGTATGACCATATGAGCGGGGATCAATCAGATGAAGAAGAATTATAACGAAATGACCATTGACGAGCTTGAGGAACTGAAGGAAAAGCTCCTGAAGGATTATCGGGTGTTTAGATTCAACAAAATGATGGGTCAGCTTGAGAATACACTCAAGATGCGGGAAACGAGAAGAGACATTGCCCGTGTGACCACGATACTGCACGAGTACGAGCTCGGGATCAGGAATAAGTAGCGAGCATACTTTGTACCGGTGTGAGACCGGTTATTTCAGAACTGGAGTGAGGATGTGTCAGAGAAAGGATCAATAAAGAAGACAGGGGTGGGGGTCGTCGTTAGCAACGGTATGAATAAGACGGTGGTGGTGAAAGTTGAAAGTTTGAAAAAACATCCAAAGTATAAAAAATACATCAAACAGATGAAGAAGTTTAAAGTGCACGACGAGAAGAATGAATGTAAGGTGGGAGATACCATCAAGTTCATTGAAACGAGACCGCTGAGCAAGGAGAAGTCCTGGAAGCTTGTTGAAATCCTCGAAAGGGCAAAGTGATGATACAGACAGAAACCTATCTCAGTGCAGCGGATAACAGTGGGGCGAAGAGGCTTTTCTGTATAAAGGTTCTGGGAGGATCCAGGAGAAGGTACGCTTCCATCGGTGATATCATCATTTGCTCGGTCAAGGATGCGATTCCAAATGCCGCAATCAAAAAAGGGGAGAAGGTGAAGGCGGTTATTGTGAGAACGAAAAAGGAAATCAGAAGGCCAGACGGGAGCTATATACGTTTCGATGAAAACGCAGCTGTTGTAGTTGATAATCAGATGAATCCCCGAGGCACGAGAATATTCGGTCCGGTGGCAAGGGAGCTCCGTGAGAAGAATTTCATGAAGATCGTCTCTCTTGCTCCTGAGGTTCTTTGAGAGGATAGCACTATGGCTTTGAAAGTGAAGAAAAATGATAAAGTGAAGATACTCAATGGAAGGGATAACGGAAAAACCGGAAAGGTGCTTTTCGTGAATACCAGGAAACACACGGTTATCGTGGAGGGACTGAACATCGTGAAAAAGACCAGGCGTCCTGACCAGCGGAACCAAAAGGGCGGTATCATTGATATAGAGGCGCCGGTTCATGTTTCTAATATTTCGGTGGTGTGCCCTAAGTGTAGCGCGGCAATGAGGGTGAAGAAGAAAAAGCTCACCGATGGGCGCAATGTTCGCATCTGTGGAAAATGCGGAGAAATACTTGATAAGGTGTAATACACATGAAAGATACGTTGCCTCGATTGAAAAAGAAGTACCGAGACGAGATCATAAAGTACATGATGAAAGAGTTTAAATATAAGAACGTCATGCAGGTTCCCAAGCTGGAGAAGATCGTGCTAAACATGGGGATGGGTGAAGCCATCGAAAACAAGAAGATCCTTGAAACGGGTGTGGAAGAGATGGGACTTATCAGTGGACAGAAACCGGTGAAGATCAAGGCGAAAAAGTCGGTGGCTGCCTTCAAAGTGAGGAAGGGAATGGAAGTTGGCTGTAAGGTAACCCTCAGACGGGAAAGAATGTACGAATTCCTTGACAGGTTCATCAATATTGCCCTTCCCCGGGTCAGGGATTTCCGGGGAGTGTCTACCGACTCCTTTGACGGGAGAGGAAACTTTGCAGTGGGGATAAAGGAGCAGATAATCTTTCCCGAGATCGATTATGACAAAGTCGAAAAGATACACGGAATGGATGTGGTCATCTGTACAACCGCCCAGACCGACGAAGAGGCACGCAAGCTGCTTGAAGCGTTCGGTATGCCCTATAGAAAATAGTCTTTTTAACGAGGAGAGAACGTGGCAAAAAAATCAATGATCGCAAAGTCGAAGAGGCAGCAGAAGTACAAAACCCGCTACTATCACAGGTGCAGGATTTGCGGGAGACCCAGGGGATACCTGAGAAAATTCGATATGTGTAGAATCTGTTTTCGTAAATTTGCGAATGAGGGCATGATACCGGGTGTGGTGAAATCGAGCTGGTAAGTCGACGAGCTGTTCATCCGGTGATTATTCCATAAGGGGAGCTCCTTTTCCTGAATCCTGATGAGACGGTGGAAAGGGGCAATAAAATATTTAAAAAGAGGTGAGAATGTGAGTCTATCGGATCCAATTGCAGATATGCTGACAATCATCAGAAACGCAAACAGAGGAAAGAAGGAAAAGGTCGATATACCTGCAAGCAAACTGAAGATGGAAATTATCAAGATTTTTAAGAACGAAGGCTATATCAAGAATTTCAAACTCATCGAAGAAAAGGAGAAGTCCTATATAAGGGTATATCTTAAATACACCCCGGGGGGAGATACGATTATCCATGATCTGCAGAGGGTGTCACGGCCGAGTTTGCGGGTGTATAAGAGAAAGAATGAGCTGCCGAGGATTTTCAATGGGTTTGGTACCACAATAGTATCCACATCAAAGGGAGTGCTCACAGACAAAAAAGCGCGTGAGCAGGAAGTCGGCGGCGAGGTATTGTGTTACATCTGGTAAGCGTACACACACATTACTATATAAGAAGGTTATCCGATGTCAAGAATTGGTAAGTTACCGATTACTCTTCCGGAAAATGTGAGCGTTCAGTTTGAAGACGCCAGAGTGACGGTTCAAGGTCCGAAGGGGAAGCTTCAGAGAAACATCCGCTTTCCGGGTAAGATAATAAACGAGGGCAATACACTGAAGCTGCTCAATGAGGGCAATGACAAGAACTCGAAGGCGCTCTATGGACTCACCCGTTCCCTCTTACACAATATGGTGATTGGTGTAACGGAAGGATTTTTAAAAACACTGAAAATCGTCGGCGTGGGGTATAAGGCTCAGCTCCAGGGAAAAACGCTTGCCCTTAATCTGGGATTATCTCACGTAGTACAGTTCCCGATTCCAGAGGGGGTTAAGATCGATGTTCCCGACCCAAACACTATCGTCGTTGGGGGGATTGACAAGGAGCTCGTGGGACAGGTTGCAGCGGACATTCGAAGGTTTAGGAAGCCAGAGTCCTACAAGGGTAAGGGAGTCATGTATGCCGATGAGACTATCAGGAGAAAAGCTGGAAAGGCGGGGATCAAGTAGGAGGAAGGAACTGCAATGGACAAGTTGGAGAGAAGACTGAGACGAAAGACAGGCATCAGGAAGAAGATTTTCGGGACTGCTCACAAACCCCGTATCACGGTATACAAGAGCAACAGGCATATCTATGTTCAGGCGGTCGACGACCTTACAGGGTCTACAATAGACTCATGCTCGGATTCGGTGGCAAAGGTAAAATGTACGGCTGAAAACGCGGTCACGATCGGAGAGATGCTCGCTTCAAAGCTGCTGGAGAAGAAGATCGGTGAGGCGGTATTCGACAGAAACGGTTATCTCTATCATGGTCTCGTGAAGTCCATCGCCGAGGGAATACGAAAAGGAGGAATAAAGGTATAACGACCACCTGTACGTTGTAATTGGTGGACGGAACATTCAAGTGAAGGGTGTACTTATACCATCATTCTTTAAATTAGAAGGAGAGAAGCTTGGGAGATATCAACGTAAACGAAGTGCAAGAAACCGAGGAGCAATTTACTGAAAAGCTCGTAAAGCTGAACCGGGTCGCCAAAGTGGTGAAAGGGGGGAGAAGGTTCAGTTTTAGTGCTCTCGTGGTTGTGGGAGACAAAAAAGGCCACGTGGGTGTCGGCTACGGAAAGGCGAATGAAGTCTCCGAGGCGATTCGGAAAGGCGTTGAAAAGGCGAAAAAGAATGTCGTTGAGATAAACCTGAAGGGGAACACAATCCCTCACGAGGTGTACGGAAGGTTCAAGAGCGGTAAGGTGGTGCTCAAGCCTGCTTCACCGGGAACAGGGATCATCGCCGGGGGTCCGGTACGTGCAGTGGTCGAGCAGGCAGGGATTCGGGATATCCTGACTAAGTCGCTGGGCACGAGTAACGCGCTCAACGTGGTAAAAGCTACCATGGACGGTCTGCAGAAGTTGATGAGCATGAACCGAGTGCTTGAAGTGAGGGGAAAAACTTTCAAAGAACTGTTAGGGTAGGTATGAGGGTAACGGAAATATGGCAAAGGTAGAGATGATAAAGCTGAGCTTGGTAAAGAGCCTCATCGGAGTATCCGAAAAACAGAGGAGAATAGTTCGTGCGCTGGGTCTGAAAAAGATGAACTCCACGGTCGTTAAGAAGAGCACCCCACAAATCCAGGGCATGGTGTTCAAAGTAAGTCATCTGGTAAAGGCGGAGAGGGTAGAAAAATGAGTTTACGCGCGCCGGTTGGAGCAACGAAAAAACGGAGAGTGGTCGGAAGGGGACCGGGAAGCGGGAGGGGCTGCACCTCTGGTCGTGGCAACAAGGGTCAGAAGTCACGATCGGGATTCAGCCAGCAGGTCGGATTTGAGGGCGGCCAAATGCCGCTCGCACGCCGGATTCCAAAGCGTGGATTCAAAAACAAGAGGTTCGAGAACGCCTTTCAGATCGTGAATATTGGCGACCTGAAGATATTCGGTAACGGAGAAACAGTTGATTACGATGCACTTCTGAAACAGGGAATGGTGAATAAAAAGAACAGTTTTGTCAAGCTTCTCGGAAAGGGAGATCTGACAAAGAAGCTCCATGTGCGTGTAAACAGGGCATCGAAGAAGGCCATTGATGCAGTGGAGAAGCAGGGAGGATCCGTCGAGATAATCGGGTGAGCAATGTTCTTTCCTCGAGGACGGTAGGCGTCCATCTGAAGGTGATGACATTGAGCACCAATATTAATAAAAAGGGACGTATATGGCTGCCGGAACGAACATAGTAGCAAATATATTCAGAATTCCAGAGCTCAGAAGACGGGTGCTCTTTACGCTTCTCATGATTCTCATCGTGAGAGTCGGTTCCTACATACCGGTACCGGGGATTAATCCAGTAGCACTCGAACGGCTTTTTACACAAACAACCAGCGGGTTACTCGGCTTTCTGGATCTCTTTGCCGGTGGCGCGCTGAGCAGATTCACCGTCTTCGCCCTGGGCATCATGCCTTACATTTCGGCATCCATCATTCTTCAGCTTCTTACCGTAGTCATTCCCGCACTCGAGCGACTGTCCAAGGAAGGAGAGGTCGGGAGGAAAAAGATCCAGCAGATTTCCCGCTTCGCCACGGTGGTCATCGCAGCGATACAGGCGTACGCGCTCACCGTGTTCATGAAATCCAGACCGGAGGTCATCGTTAATCCGGGCCTCGGTTTTACCATCAATGCGATTATTGCGATTACTGCGGGGACCCTATTTTTGATGTGGATAGGGGAGCAGATCACAGAAAGAGGAATCGGCAACGGCATTTCGCTCATCATATTTGTCGGTATTGTAGCCAGGATTCCTGTTGCTTTCAAGCAGGTCTACGATCAGTTGAAAATCGGTGAGCTGAACCCCATCATCCTCATCGTCTCCTTCGGTATCTTTATTGGGATAATCGCCTTCGTGATTCTTGAGCAGCAGGGTCAGCGAAGGATACCGATCCAGCACGCTAAGAAGGTGATTGGGAGAAAGGTGTATTCGGCTCAGGCCACCTATCTGCCGTTTAAGATAAATCCTTCCGGTGTCATTCCGATTATCTTTGCATCGTCCCTTTTGCTATTCCCGGCGCAAATCGCACAGACTCTTGGTGCCCGTGTTCCAGCGCTGGAACGGCTTGCGGTGCTGCTGTCTCCCGGAAACGCCCTGTATCTGGTTCTCTATGCACTCCTCATCATTTTCTTTACTTACTTCTATACTCAGATACAGATGAACCCGATTGACATCGCAGATAACCTGAAAAAGGTCGGAGGGTATATCCCCGGAATCCGGCCTGGAGTGAATACGTCCACCTACCTGCAGAGGGTACTGAACAGGATCGTCCTGCCCGGTTCCATCTTTCTAGCCATCATCGCGCTGATACCGACCATTATTCAGAGATGGCTTGGGCTGCCTCCGGCAATGGCCTATCTCATGGGGGGAACATCACTCCTCATTATGGTGGGTGTAGATCTCGACACAATGAAACAGATAGAGTCCCATCTGCTCATGCGTCATTATGATGGGTTCATGAGGAAGGGTGGGAAGTTACGGGGAAGAAACCTGTAGCGGGTGTTGTTCTCCTAAATCCCTGCAGTGGGGTACTCCGGACGCGCAGGTTTTTTGGACCCGGATTTTCCGGACCTAAAGGGTTTCACGTGCAGGATTTGGGGTGTGAGTAGAATTGACTATGGAGGGAAATTACAGTATCTTAGGGTGGCTTACTGATGAGCGTTGTGCCGTTTGAATAAAACGGGAGGGTTGATGTCGAAAGAAGAAGCGATCGTGGTCAATGGAGTTGTAAAGGAACCGCTTCCAAATGCCATGTTCAAGGTGGAACTTGAAAACGGGCACGTCGTGCTCGCTCATATTTCCGGGAAAATGCGGATGCATAATATCAGGATCCTCCCTGGAGATCGTGTGACCATTGAATTATCTCCCTATGACCTGAACAGAGGAAGGATCACCTACAGGCATAAATAGTTACTGGCGGAGTTATCACCAGTGACTAAATAAAAGGAGAGGTGGAAAGAATCATGAAGGTACGTGCTTCGGTAAAGCAGATTTGTGATAAATGCAAGATCATCAGAAGAAGAGGTGTGGTTCGGGTGATCTGCACCAATCCAAAACATAAACAAAAGCAAAAATAACGAAGGAAGGCAACCATGGCTCGAATCGCAGGAGTCGATTTACCAAACAATAAGAGGATCGAGGTGGCCCTCACCTATATTTACGGGATTGGACCGACCCTCGCCCATAAGATAATGCAGGATTCAGGGTTAGATCCTGATGTCCGTGTCTTTAAACTTACCGATGAAGAGATTGCCCGATTGAGAACGATCATCGAGAAAAATTATAAGATTGAGGGCGAGATGCGCACAGAATTCTCCATGAACGTTAAGCGACTCATCGATATCGGGTGCTACCGGGGTTTACGGCACAGGAAAGGACTACCGGTGAGGGGCCAGCGAACCCGCACGAACGCAAGAACACGGAAAGGCAAGAGAAAAACGGTTGCGGGTAAGAAAAAATAGAGGAGTATGAAATTGGCAAAGACAACCAGATCGAGAGTTAGAAAAAAAGAAAAGAAAAATATTGCCCAAGGGAT
>Ga0209427_10003044_pt1 | contig 19723 bp, 21 predicted proteins | sample DeeMarSWOR136_30_FD_187465 | JGI IMG/M metagenome (GOLD analysis project Ga0209427, IMG submission 187465) | Marine sediment microbial communities from White Oak River estuary, North Carolina - WOR-1-36_30 (SPAdes) (version 2) | ecosystem: Environmental > Aquatic > Marine > Intertidal zone >...
GGTTCTCACCAGAAAAAATTGGCAAGTCAGCGGCGGAAAAGGCCATAGCTTCCCTTAGACCTAAACCAGTCAAATCTTTCAAGGGCAAGGTTGTTCTAGACTCAGACCCTGCAGCAAGGATTCTGCTTTACTCGATAATCAATAGCGTGAATGCCGAAAATGTGCAGAGGCACAGAAGCATCTGGATGAACAAAAAAGGCAAGGAGGTAGCCGTTAAGCAATTAAACATTGTAGATGATGGGCTGCTTCCACACGGTGTTGGTTCTTCAAGCTTTGACGCGGAAGGAGTTCCCTGTCAAAAAACCCCAGTCATAACTAGAGGTGTGCTGGAAGGTTTCTTACATGACTCTTTCACAGCTAACAAAGAAAAACAGAAATCGACGGGCAACGCTAATCGCGAAAATTATAACGCGCTTCCAACTATATTCGCTTCAAATTTTGTCGTTAAGCCTGGAAAAAAGAAGCTTGAAGATATGATCTCAGAAGTTGACAAAGGAATAATCGTTCGAAGATTTAGTGGCAGTGTACGCCCAGAAAGCGGAGAGTTTTCGGGCATAGCCAAACAAGCAAGCTACATAAAGAAAGGCGAAATACAAAATGCATTAAGAGAAACAATGATTTCTGGTAACACCTTCGAAGCGTTAAAAAACATAGTTGAAATAGGAAGCGAGATCCGCCCGACGTTTCTAAAAGCTTATGTGCCCCCCATCCTGCTTGACAACACTAACATAGTCTCCAAACAATCTTAGCCTAACCAAGCATAACGGGTTTCATGTATATCTCATGAAAGAACTTTGACGCCACACTTTATGAGCTGTTCTACACAGTCTACAGTTTGCGCAGGGTTGGAAGATAGATCATCGAACCAGTTCCAGCCACCGTCTAGCCTCTGCGACTCAACTAGATTTGCTACTAGTTCTCTCACATATTCGTGGTCTAAAGGATAGTCAAGCATCAGAAAAACACTGAGCACAGCCGTTCCGTCAACAGGCTCTTTCCAATCTTCTCTATGCATTAACAATGCATTCACTGTCCTCTTCAGAACAACAGAATCTTTTGGTTCTCCGAAGCTCAGAAGCGCTGAGACCACATGATCTATGGCTGCGATGTCGCTACCTACATGTGAATTTCTAGAGTTCATATAGGAGGGCCAGCCTCCTTCTTCGTTTTGCGCTCGGTAGAGAAAATTGACAGCTTTGGCGACCCTTGCATCGTTTGAGTATCCTGCCTCAATCAAAGCGTTAACAGCGTCTCCTGTTTGATAGCCGCTGTGTTGGGTACTTATCCAACTCCACTTCTGAGGGATAATTTCTCTAAGTTCTGGGTTCTCGGACCAGCCGCCGTCTTCCCTTTGCATTTTAAAGAGAAAAGCCGCTGAGCGTTTAGCTGTGTTTAAATCCTTGTTCTCACCAGCCTCTAAAATAAGTTCAAGAGTTCGAGAGGTTTGGCTTATTCCACTTGGCTTTCCCTCTTGCAGTTGCCAAGGCCAACCGCCATCTGGATTTTGCAGGGATCTGAGCTGCTTTACTAGTTTCTGCTGTTCTTCAAGTTGGCTGTTCAATATGAGAAACAGTTTGAGCTTGTGGAAAGGGTTCCCGGTTTGGAGAATGTATGAAACTGCATCGTACTTCAGCTTCATACTGTCACCTCACATTTACATTTTTTGAGACTACAAGTGAACAAAAAACTTTTTAGTTTTTACTGAGCAAGTGCGACTTCACTATGCCTTCTTCAAGAGTTTATACCTTTCATATATCATTTTTATTGCGTCTTTTCTTATTTCGAAATCGGCTGTGTATTTCTTTCCCCCAGAAATTGTGTAGAACACTGCTTGGTCTTCTTCCAGCCTTTCTGGTATCAGCGGTACTATTTCTTCTGTATACTTATCTTTGACTTCTAGATACAGAAAGTCTCCTTTCTTCTTTACGCTCGCTTTCATTGTTCCCTTGTAGGTTTCATATTCACCCTTGAGTTTGCCCAGTATTTCATCGCTTTTGATGAAAGGTAACCTTTTCGGATCTGCTCCCAGTTGCTGTGATAGCGCATACATTCCGATGTGTGATAGTAGGTATCCGCTTGCATTTGCCAGGATTGCGACTCCGATCTTCTTTTGTGGTATGTAGCCTACGTGAGCCGTGTAGACCAGTACTGATCCTCCGTGACTGATGAGTCTGTAGCCGTGAAAGTTCGGCGTTATAGTCCATCCGTAGCCGTATGATTCTTCCCCAAAAACCTGATATGGCAGTTTCATGTGGGTTTTTTCCATGAGCTCCAGCTTTTCACTGTTGATGATTCTTGTTCCTTGAAATTCGCCTCTGTTAATGTACATTTTTATGTAGTTCGAGAGATCAATGACATTGCTTATGAGACCACCGTCTGAGGTTATGCCGAACGGAAAGGTGCTGATGATGTGTTTTCCCTCTTTACCTAAAATGTATGCTGTCGCCCGATCATCGTCATTTTCGACGTCAATTTTCGAGAAAAACGTTCTGCTCATTTTCAAAGGCTGCAGTATTCTTTTTCTGATGAATTCCTCGTAGCTCACTCCACTCAATTTTGAGATTATCTTTCCTAAGAGAACATAACCTTCGTTAAGGTAAAAGAATCTCTCTCCGGGCTTGGAGACCGCCCATTTTTCGGAATCCTTCATAAAGGTGATGATATCTTCTGGGCTGGATACTGGAAGCCAGTGGTGGTCTAGGCCGAGAACACCTCTGATGAATGCTTCAGCATAGGCAAGTGCAGGCAGTCCTGAAGAGTGTGTCAGCAAATGGTGTATTGAAATGGTTTCGCCATGAGGTTTAAGCTTAACAGGGACATACTTATCAATGGGGTCGTCTAGACTGATTCTTCCTTCCTCCACAAGTTGCATAGTAGCGATTGCGGTGAAGGACTTAGTAACCGAGCCTATTCCATAGAGGGTTCTCGGTGTTGCTGGAAGTCCCGAAGAGATGTCCCTGAAACCGAACCCCCTGGCGTAAACAGTTTTGTCTCCTTGAACAATTGCGATACTTAAGCTGGGAATTTTGGTTTCGCTCATCTTCTCGAGAATGAAGCTTTCGAGGTCTTTGAAATCCACAGACGTAAAAGTCACCCGTATAAGAGTGTGTACTTTCGCTTAAAAATCTATCAAACCGCATGGTTCAGTAGAAGCCTAGAGCTTCGGAATCTTAAATTACTTGTAGACTTTTACGGGTTTTCCCAAGAGTTTGCTATCAAGTGTTGTTATGCCTAATCCGCTTTTCCGAGGTAGAATTCGCTTTGAATCTTTGACTTTTGCTCCTCCTCTTCTGACGAGTTTGTCCAATAAAAGTATGTCTGAGTCTAGGTCTGCATATTGGATATTCTTCACTGCTGCGGCGAAGTGAGTTGCCGCTGTGATTCCTAGGTTTGATTCTCCCATACAGCCCACCATGCATGGGATTTTTGCGGCTTCAGCTATTGCTGCTGTCTTCATTGCCTTCCATATTCCACCGGTTTTCATGAGTTTGATATTAATGAGGTCTACCGCTTCTGCCCGTATTGCTTGTATTGCGTCTTCTGGTGAGTGGACACTTTCATCAGCCATAATTGGAATAGAAGAATTCTTTCTGACCCTTGCTAATCCCTTGATGTCTTCTGCCTTAACCGGTTGCTCTACAAGCTCCACGTTGCAGGATTCAAGTTTTCTTATAATGTCTATCGCTTGTCGCACGTTCCATCCTTGGTTGGCATCTGTTCTGATCGCAATTTCCGAACCGACTGCCTCTCGAATTTTTTCAACCCTTTCAACATCTTGTTGAGGGCTTACTCCAACCTTCACTTTTAGGGCTTTGAATCCTCTTCTAACAGCCTTAACCGCATCCTTGACCATTTGCTTTGGAGTTTTAATGCTTAGGGTTATGTCAGTAAACACTTCGTTGCGGTAACCTCCAAAAAGCTTGAAAATCGGTTTTCTCGATTTTTTACCGACTATGTCGAAAATCGCTGTGTCAATCGCAGCCTTTGCGCTGCTGTTCCCTTCAACAAGCCCATCCATGACTTCCCCGATCACTTCCATTCTGAAGGGGCACATACCTATCATTTTTGGGCCGATTTTGTCTATGGTTTCAATAACTGTTTCTGGGGTCTCACCTGTAATTCTAAAACTGGGGGATGCTTCTCCCCAGCCTTCAGCTTTGAAATCCGTTGTTATCTTCACAACGATGTTTTCGCTTTGGGTGCTAGTGCCTAATGCTATGCGGAAAGGCTCTCGATACTTGAGAGATACTCTGTAAACCTCTATTCGTTCAATCCCCAAATTCTCTCACCAATAACTCAAACTAGCTGGTTGAAAGAAAAGCTTTGCTAAGGATCTTTCTGAAAATGCGCGTTATTATTCCCATCGAAATTATCCCTTATGCTCCTGTTACTGAGATATTTATTCTTTCTCAATATGTGGAATACTAATCATCCTTTCACAAATCTTTTCTCCGTGAGAGAATTAAATGAACTCTGAACGGAATGAAAGATGAATTCGTTGATTCTTACATTTGATATAGCCTTTGCAATAGTGGCAGCTATTTTAAGTCTATTAAGTTGGCACACTCTCAAAACTATTAGACATCTGAGGATAGGCAGATCATTTTGGATACCGACATTTGTGTCCGGTGCCGTGTTCCTGGTTGGGTCTATATTTGCAATTCTTCATGAGACAAATTTGCAATTGACCACTATAACTAGCGAGGTAGTTCATGTTAGCCAGATTCTTGCCCTATGCATTTTGGTTGGCGGAATTTACAGCTATTCTAGAAAAGTCAAAGGAAGTCTGACAAATAGGTTTTCTGTACAAGAGGGAAAGGATCGGAATAATATAAAAACAGGAACTCAGGAAGGTTTGACAATAGAAGTTCCACGACAGAGAAAGGTCCCAGAGAGTTCAAAAGTAGAAGCTGCTTCAGTATGCAAGCGTCAATTTGGATATCTGCGAATGCTACCAATAGGGGCTGTTGTTCCGAACGAATGTTTGAATTGTTCTAGACTAATGGAATGTAGATATTCATCACCTGAAGTAGCCCAAGCACAAAAAGAGAGACTCCACAATAAAAAGTAGAATTCCAATGAATCTTGTAATTTCCTAATAGAAACTTTTGCTTTTGATCATGAACTTTATCTGCGGTTGCTACGTGTTGCCAGCTTTCCTGAAGTCTTGCGGTTCTAAGACATTATTAGTGATGTCCATGTCTCTTTTTCAGGGCTTGAAAGGTTTGTATATACATATTTCTAAGGGATAGGAGTAATGCTGGGTGTAATAGTTGTACTTGTTGCAGTTATTGGAGCGATGGAAACAACGATTGTTCCTGCAATGCGATCTGTGTATTTCTGGGTTGGTTCCCCGGGTGTTGCCAGACCAACAATTACGTCGAGAAGATAAAGCGGCCAGAAAATTTTGCTGATGTTTCGGATAAGCGCTAGGTCCATTGTTGGAATTCTGTTGTCGACTGTTCTTACCTTAAGGTTGACGACCTGTTTGCCTATAGTTCCTCCAAGATAGGATTCAGCGAAAGACGCGTAAATAAACCAGATGACACCCCAAATAAAGGCGAATGTAAACCCCCAAGGTGTTCCAATGATCAAGAATGGAAGAAATATGACCAATGACAGAATCCAACCTACAATTCCCGTTATTATTGCGTCAATAACCATTGCAATGAATCTTCTTATCCAATGGTTCTGAAGTTGAGTATCAATTCTTAGTTTTTCAAAACCAGTTGACATTTAATCATCCTTCACGATGTTTGTTTCTCCCATTTATTTCTTGTCATATTTATTTTTGTTGTCGATATGGCTCGCTGTAATTTTCGCTTTGCGAAACCGATGGTTAAAGCCTTAGTAAAAACGAATTGACTTTGGTGTTCAATACACAAGCTAAAACAGTGCGGAAAACAAAGTTTCTTGCGGCAATCAACATCTTCTGATTGCTGAATAATTTAAGATATCAGCGGCTATCTTAAGAAGATGTAAGTAGAACCAGAACAACGCGTACGCATTTCGTATGATAAATATAGATTCTATCTTCATAACCTATAATCATAAGTCAATGATAGAGAGGAAACACAGGTGTAAGCAGTATGAGTCCATCAACAAGACTTGAAGAACTGCAAAAGAAAAAAAACGAATTGAAGAATGGATTGCAGTCTCTGGAGCAAGAAGAAAGAACTTTAAGAGAAAGCGTAGAGATAGCTGAAGAGGAACTGGGAATTCAAGAGTTAACAGAAAAGATTAAGGCGAAACGTGTAGTTGTGGAACAGCTAGAATCAATTAAGAAGGACATTGAAAAGGTTAAGCCGAAAATTCAGCAAGAGAGAGCCGACTGGCATTTTATCAGAGAGTATTTGAACCTGAAATCTGCGGAAAGTCGCCACACAGAGATGACAGCATATTTAATGTTCATCGCAGGCGTCATCTTGTTTGTGGGCGGATTAATGGTAACATTTTACAGCTCAGACAATCTAAACTGGTTCTTATTTCTCCCGTACAACCTCACGTCCAATCCAGCTAGCCTTTTAGGCTTTACTTTAACGCTCTCAGGAATAGTGTTGTCTTTTTATGGAGTAGCTGCAGGAATACTATATTCTCTTAAAAGAGCCCCTCCCATTCAACAACTATATCAAGCCTACTCTCTCGCCGAAAAATCAGAAAACTCGGCCAAAAGAAGAACGCGAAGAAAAACAAGCAATAAGGTACGTAAAGGTTCTAGAAAGCCTGCTACGTAGCGCGCGCATAAAGCTATGGTTTGCACTTATGATATGAAGAAGACATTTGGTAGTTGAAAAGCTGAGCGAATTGTGTCGTCTTGAGGAGAGTTCTTCCCAGTGGGAGTTGTGACAAGTCCATATATATATCCGCTCTCTTATAAGAACTGAAATGTACATTAAGAATTATCTCATATTCTGACTATACGTGAGTGAAGACACGTGCCTAATGTGCGGGAATTCATCTTATATTCTCGGAAGGGAAGAACAGATCCAAGCTTTTCAGACTTAAGAGACGCGGGCAGATTAGACATAGTTCACGAGTGCATCTTAGCCAGCCTATTCCTGTCGCATGGAATCCGTCGTGATGTCGTTTTTCACGCCATTCTGAGCGGACCACCCTCTCCGCCATTACATTTGAGAATAGAGGGGGCTCAGCTCAGAGACGTGAGAACCGACCAAGCTACATGGGAGAGAATCTTCAGAAAAGTTCTGTCTGGAAAATCACATCCTGGCATCAGCATCCGAAAGCGCAGTTTCGAAAGTCTATTGAAGGAAAAATCATCTACCCAAGCTGTTTATGTGCTTGAAGAAGGCGGCAAAGACATTTTTGAAGTTAGCCTTGAAGAAAATCCAATATTTGTTTTGGGCGACCATATAGGACTGCCTAGAAAGGTTGAGGGTTTTGCTTTGCGCTATGGGCGCAAGATTTCTTTAGGGACACAGCCATACCTTGCCGCAAGTTGCATTACTACAGTGAATTACTTGTTGGATAGAATGTCAAGAAAGTAGGCGAATATTTCCTACTCTCACGTTCTTCAGATATTTTTTAGCGGCTTCGAAGCACTGGTTGGCTTGTTTTTTGCTTGTGTTAGGTAAGTCAGCCATGACATATTGTGGATAGAAAGCAAGAAGTGTATAAGGAATTTTTGGGTCAATTTCAGCGATGAAACAAGCTATGTTGCTTACTTCTTCAGTATCCACATAACCGGGAACAAGCAACGTACTAGCGGTTAAAATTGGTATCTTATGTCTCTGCCTGAAGAATTTCTCGCCTATTAGCTTAAAGTTTTCCTGCGTAGGCGCATTTGAGACTCCACATAAGGCTAAGTTTAAGTTTTTATCCCAGGTTTTAAGGTCAAATTTAATGTTGCCTCCGCTGACCTTGGAGAGCTCTGCTGCTTTCAGTGCGAGTTCTTTTTTCCAGTAGCCATTTGTTTCCCAGCAGATTCTGAGGATTCTCTTCTCTGCTTTGGCCTTTTGCAAAGCGATATGGCTTGCTTCAATGGCGTGAGGCATCTGTACTGATGGATCGCCGCCAAAATAGCAGATGCACGAAACATGGCTATTCGCCTTTGACGCTAAGCTGTCAGCGCTCATGACTGAATTAAGTTCCGTCGCTAGGTTTCGGTAGTGCCAGTTCTGACAAAAGAGACAGTCGTAGCTGCAAGCACCATAGAACACGGCTAGATTTGAATGACCTATTTCTGCTGTGGGCTTATAGGCATATTTAGGATAACCCGTGCCTGTGCAGCCTGGACAGAACCACCAGGCCACGCAATTTGTGGGCAACGGGTCATAATACCATTGAAGCACACCCTTCGTGGGGGTCCCACCCCTCCTGACAAGTCGACCGTCTATGTTAGAAACCAAGCCGCAGAAACCTCTTTCGCCAACACCGATCCTGCAATCGTTGGCACACATACCGCAAGGAACACCCTTAGGTTCCTTAGGCGGCTTCGGAGGCAAGCCAAACATCGTACGGCTTTCAGCGTGAACGCGATCCGTAACCTTCAGAGCCTCAGTTGGTTGCTCGCGGATGCATTTTAAACATACCCCAAGTTTGCTGGAAATCAATTGTGAACTTTCACTGCAAAGTTGGCATTGCCCCAAAGAGTGTGCACCTGAGAAACCTAAAAGCTAATGATGTTTTTAGTTGTTATCATTTTTACGGGAGTTTTCGAAGGGATTACTACCGTTAATTTCTTTCCGATTGAGTAGTCAAGTAGAATTAAAACAAGGCTTAAAATGCCAATCCAAATTGCTGTTTCATCGCTCTGAAAGGGGTTAACTATTCGTTTGAAGGGAAAGTCAAAATCGGTGTCTCCACGCATAGTTGTGTCCAAGATGAATAATCGCTCCCAAAACAGCTGAAAAGCGCAAAGAGTATGTTGAGAAACTTGCCAAGATGCGAAGGCTCTAAGCTTTATAGCTCAACCGAGAGTTCACCTGTTACAGAAATTTTTTTCTAACGCCTTATTCCTATCTTCAAATGCATTTTCCTTACTAATGATTTTGTAATAACATACGCTCCGGAACCAAGTAATTTCTCCAATCCTTCAATGAAGGCCACAGGATCTTCTGCGATCTTGTTTGGGGTGAGTGAATAGCGCTCGGCGAGAATTTCTAGAATTGTTTTCTTTCCCATCTCACCGAACATGGTCTCAAGCACGTTGTTCGTGATCGGTGGAAAAAGGTTTTCGAATGTGATTTCTTGCGCGAAACTGGAGGTGACAACTGGTCCATGTGCCCTGATCAAACTGATAAAGAATTTGTCTTCAAGAGATTTGGCGTCGTTCGCTGCGTAGGCACATAAAGCGGTTACAGGAAGAGAAAGTTTTCTGCCTATCATGAGCTCGTACTCCACTAACTCTTTCTGCTTCTTGTGTTCAAAGAAACACGCGGTTTCACCGCATCCACGCAGTCCTTTAAGTCCAATCTCCATTGCTTCATCAAACACGTGTTGTGACATCATGGCTAGGTGCGAAACATTCACCTCACCGTTGATTATGTACCAATTATTGTAGTCGTAGATCTTCAAAGCACCATCCTTTTCAAGAGCTTTAACGTTGAACCCGAAATTTTCCATGTGCCTACGGATTTGCTCGGAGTTCTCTTGTGATGCAACGTAAATCGCTCCTTCTCCGTTCTGGAACCCTGCTTGCAAGAAGTTGAAGAGTACTTTATGCTTCTCGCTTGGTCTCCTGTAAAAGAGTACGCCGTGGTCGCCAACTTTCATAATCCTAGCATAATCTAGGGTCTCACTGACCTCAGAAACTTTAGATTTACTGTATAGTCCCCGCAAAGTAATTACCTGTGTTATTACTCCTAGTAGAAGATTCACCTTACATTGAACGCACCAAAAATATGTTATGAACTGGAAGTTCAGATTTAGAATCTATATCTAGGTGCGTGCATGTGCATCAGATTTGTTTCAGTCTTCTCTGTGTCTAGGCTTTGGTTGTTTGTTGCGGCGTTGGTTTTTAGAGTCTGGATTGAAGGAGTTCTTGGGTGTTGCGTGATGATTCGTCGCGTGAAATCTAGGAAAACACACCCTGCAAAAAGATAGGAGCTGCGACGTATATGGTTAAGAAATATTATTGGACTCGAAAAGAAGAAACCAAGCTACTCGAACTGTGGAAGAAAGGAATAACCAATGTGGAAGTTTTGGCTAAGGAGCTTGATCGAAAGCCTTTAGGTGTAAAGAGGAAGCTCCAGAGGATGGGAGTTGTTGTTGGTAAGCCAAAATTCCAGAAAAGAACAACAACTGCAATAAAAAGTAAGGATCTTTTGACACATGAGGAAGCCTTAAAGGTTCTGGCCGGGGCTCTTGAAGCTCTTCGTAAGACTGACCAAGATAAGCTGGAGTTGCAACGTATCCGTGTCCTCATTGACGCAGTTCAGACTTACGACTCAATTTTGGAAAAGTTTGAGAGATGGACGGAAATTGAATCGCGCCTTTTGGAGATGGATAAGATGATTGCTGAGCTTCAAAAAGCAAGAAAGATGAATGCGCTTTGAAAACTGTTTCTCCAAGCTTGGCATTTTAGAGGTGTCTGCGCGCATGCAGTGAAGGCAAGAACAAATATCAAATCAAATAGAAACATCAGCTTCAGTAAAAAAGAAAATAGGATCAATTATGAAGGTATTTTCAAAAATAGATCCTAAATTACAGTTTCTTATTCATCGTATAGGCAGCTTCTCCATCTGCGTAATAGCCTCGTAGAGTCCGTGTGATTTTGAATCCTAGCTTTTTATAGAGGTTTACGGCTGGCGTGTTGCTAACTCTAACTTCTAAGTAGCATTCCTTCGCTTTGTAGGTTTGCATGCCTTGCATGGCTTTATGCATAAGGGCTTGTCCAATGCCTTTGCGTTGATGTTCTGGTAAAACAGCTATTGATATTACGTGCCCTTTCTTGGCAATTCCCAACAGTCCCCAGTCGGGTGGTCCAGTTTCCATGCGGCACATGACGTAGCCAACGATGTCGTCATTTTCCTCGCCCACTATGAAGGTGTTTGGAAATCTTCGATACAAGTCCATGAAAAAGTATTGCGTGTAGTTTTCGGGTAAACAAGCTTTGTTCACGTACATCACTTGGCTAAGGTCTTTGGTCTCAAACTGCCTCAGCGTAAACGTTGTCTGCATCATTCACTGAACCTACCAGCTTACCACATAAACCATAATAGTGAAGTTAAATTTTTGGGTTTTTCTCAAATATTTCTTTTCAATAAACAGCATCAAGATAAGGAACACTTTAACAGGATCTATTATACAATCATGTCTTAAGTTGCATCAAGGATTTAAGGGAAAATGCTCTATTGCTTTTCTAGAGGTGAAGTTACTGGAGTTTCCTTGGGCTTTGATGTTTATCGCAAAGATTTTAGGCTCTGTTGTGGTTTTAGATGTTGTAGTTTTTCCGATTCTGTGGATTTTGAGAGTTTCCTTGCTTCAAGCGTACTTTATGATAACTTGCGTCGAAGGGCTTTGTATCATACTTTTCGGTGGCTTGTTGTTGATTACTTCTTTTTTTTCTACAGTTGAGCAGTCGAATCACATGTATGTAGGGGATAGAGTCATTAGATATGGAATGCGATCCAGAAAATTGAAGAAGGAAGAGAAATACGCCCTGCGACAGAAGGGAATCTTAACGGTAATAGCTGGTATTCTGTTATTTCTTCCCACACTTGTTATTCTAGGTAGTTGAGCGAGAGATCATTTTAATTACTCACTTATCAGTTCCGTGAATCTTATTATGACTTGTCCACATTTCTCACAAGCACGCGCCCAGTCACCCTTCTGAAGCAGTAACGTCTGTCAATCATATAGCAGTCGGATTTAGCGTTCTCTTTTGCCGGAAATAAATTCTTCAAACCATTGGTCGGCCACGTCGAGATGTAATAGTTGCAGGGGGTGTTTAAAGGCATAGGCAGAAACACTGAGGAGGGTGCCTGCCACCTTGCGGTCTGAAGCAATTTTTGTTGCCCTTATCACGTCAAATAAGACTGAACCAGCATTAGGTGCATCCACTGTGCTCAGCCGCATATCCAACCGCATTGGAACTCGTCCGAAGTATAAGCCTTGAATCCAAAAGAAGCTGTCTCGGCGATTTTCCAGAAAATCTACGTAGTCGGTTGAGCCAGCTACAACTGCTGCCTTGTAGGGTAAAGTGGTTTCCACAGATTTAGTTTTCATAGCCCTCTTCACCTCTCTCGTTCGTTCCAGAGTGTCCAGCGATTCCGTTCCCCCGCCCACATCAAGCTGGTAGGTCTCAGATATTCTTACGCCTCGCTCTGAGAGAAGTTTGAGCAAAGTCTTGTGGAGAATTGTGGAGCCTACCTGGTCCATTAAATCGTCGCCGATTAAGGGCAGTCCTGCGTCTTCAAAGCGTTTATTCCATGCAGCGTCGCCAGCAATGAGACTTGGAGTTGCATTTATGAAAGCACAGCCTGCTTGAAGCGAGTTTTCGGCGTACCAGCGAGAAGCCTTTGCGGCTCCGCTTGGAAGGAGATTGAGCACGATTTCAGCTTTGCTATCTCTAAGTTTCTGAGTCACATTTGATTCTGATGATTTTGAGACTTTGACTATTTCTTTCAAATACGAGCCTACTCCATCTAAGACTGGACCTTTCAGAACAGGTACGTTCAGCTGCGGTACTTCGGCGAGTTTCAAGGTGTTGTTGGGCGGTGCAAATATGGCTTTTGACAAGTCTTTTCCAACTTTGCGTTCCTCAACATCAAACGCGCATACGAACTCTATGTCTCGAGGATGATAGCCTCCAAGGTAGAGATGCCTTAAGCCTAAGGCTTGCTCTTTGTCATCGACATCTTTGTAGAATTGGATGCCTTGAACAAGAGCTGAGGCACAATTTCCAACACCTACAAGTGCAACTTTGATTTTTGACATGCAGATTTTCACCTAACTCTATTGACCTTTATGAGAGAGTGTTTCAGATATCTGCTGTTGTATCGTTTATTTTATAATGTTTGGGTTATATGAATTGATGAGGTAAACTCGATGAGCGACAAAGCATGGCTTGACGTAGCCATAACGCGGTGTCCAAACTGTGGGCATCAATATGCAGATGCTTCATGGTATATAATCGAGATGTCAAGTGATATAGAATGCGGAAATTGCCACGCAGATTTCAACACTAGAAAATGCTTCTCAGACAGAGTAATGTTAGGTTTAAAAATAGATGGTAATGGAAAAGTTGAAGGGGCTGAAGTAGCGGAGCACATATGAGAAAGAAAAAGTTTGATAAAAAGGATTATTACGGTATAATCAAATCAACCAGAACGTATTATGCTGAGTATTCAGAGAAGTATCTGGAGTTTTATGAAAACTGGCCAAACAGAAAAAGGAGAATTCTCGGATTTCAAATACAGGCAAGGCTACGAAACCGTTGCAGGCGTCTTAATAGATACTGCAACTTCCGGAGAAAAGGTCATTGACATCGGCTGCGGGGTTGGAAAATGGTCAGCGTTGCTTGCAGAAAAAGGCATAGAGGTTATAAGTGTAGATAATTCGGCAGCTATGCTTCGAAAAGTCACCCAAAGATGCAAACATAATAGGATTGAATCTGGAATCTCACCTATGCTGTCGGATGGTTTTTTTCTTCCGATTAAATCTGGAACTTTTGACGGCGGCACTTTGAATTGGGTCTTAGCCCATATTCCAGTTATAAAGAACATCCATTTTATGTGTGAAATTCACAGAGTGGTGAAACGTAACGGTTGGCTTTTCATCTCCGACAGCTATTGGAGAGGACAAGAAGGTGGAAAAGAGCAGATACAAATCCGAGAAACGGGCGAAAGGAAACATGAAGTATACAAATATTACTACAAGCTTAAGGAATTGAAACAACTTCTGCTGAAAACCTTTGGAAAAGTCGAACTTTTGTTGCCGCTGGATTACGAATTAATATGCGTCGCCAGAAAAACGGCTTGACGTTTAACGATGCAATTTTTCTATGGCGGCGTACCTTTCCTTTATGTTTGACCGTTGTAGGACTTCTCTCCACAGTTGTAGTCCTTTCTTGGTTCTCCACTTTTCTGGTGCAGAGATTCCTATCAATACAAGTTTGTCTTCTTTCTTTATTTTTTCAGCTGTGATACATTTACTGGTTTCTGGATTAACTGCTGTGATGATGTCAGGCGCAACCGCAGAAAGTTTTCCATCTTTATGGGCGACGAGAATTTCGTTTTTGGCTTTGAATGCGAATTTTGACCCTTTGTTTTCATAAACTCCGCGAAGTGTGGCTGTGGTCCATGTGAAGCCCTCCCTGGTTTCTCTCTCAACCACATTCACGATGCCTTCGAAAAGTTTGAAGCCGCTTGTTTCTTTGAGAGTAGCACCTATAGGGTCGACAGCCTTTCTCAGCAGCATTCCTATTCTCATTGACTTCGAAAGTGTATTCAGGATAGGTGATGTTTTCACTTGGTCGCCAGTTAAGACTCTGCGTGCTGTATAGGCGGTTTGACCCCACTCAGCCGAAAGCAAGCGTGCAATCCTTTCAGCAGATTCTGAATCTCGTGTTTGCTTCGCAAGAACGATGTTTTTGGCGTCAACGTCGGCTATAGTCATAGGCGCCAAAGGGATGTCATCAATAGTATAGACTTTCAGGTGCACTTCAGGCACAGATCTTCCAGCGCCGTCTGCATCCACAACTGGTAAGCCATGTCGGGCTGCCACGTCTACTGCTGCTAAGGTGTTCAAGCCGCCGAGTTCAACTGGAATCACGGCGAAAGCTTTTCTTCCTAAGTATTCTTCCAACACTTCGAACGTTTTTAACGCAGCCTCGCTATGATAAGCAACCGATGTAGTAGCGCCTACACATGCAAAGTTGACTACGATAGCATCGTTTGGAACTTCAGCTGGGTCAACTACCTCCACAATATAGCCTTTATTCACAAGCCTATCCACAATGTTATACCCTACTTCTGGATCGCCTCCGCCGCCAGCTGAGAAAATGGCTGCGCCGTCAACCAGATCCATGAGGTCTTGTTGACTCAACCGTCTCAACAAACTGCACCCAATTATCTACTAGACATGTGTGGGCAGATAGCATTTTCCCGTGCATGCGATCTTTCTAATTGCAAAACTTCATAAGAGCAGAACTGACGCTTGATTTATTAGTTGAATAAAGCATTAAGGTTCGGTAAAATCATTAGAAGTTTGGGAGAACTGAAGCTTTTGAAGAGTTCAGACAAATTTGAAATTGTCAACGAGTTAGCCAAGCGTAGAGGCTTCTTCTGGCCTTCTTTCGAGATTTATGGTGGAGTAAGCGGCTTTGTCACATTTGGTCCTTTGGGCGCCATATTAAAAAGAAGAATTGAGGACAAGTTTCGAGAATTCTACACTCGACCGCTTGGCATTTTTGAAATGGAATCTTCTGTGATTTTGCCAGCTAAGGTGTTTGAGGCTTCGGGTCATGTGGAACATTTTAAAGAGCCCATGGTTGAGTGTGGCAAATGCAGACGCAAGTTTCGAGCCGACCACTTGTTGCAAGAATTTGCTGGAATGAGCGACACAGAAACAGAAAAGCTCGGCATCGAACAACTCTTAGACCAAATCAGAAAAAATGAGATTAAATGTCCCGAGTGTCGTGGAGAATTCGGTGACATCAAGCATTTTATGACGATGTTCTCAACAACCATTGGTCCCTACTCCGATGCAGTTGGCTACGGCCGCCCAGAAGCCGCCCAAAGCATCTTCGTAGAATTCAAACGCCTATACGAAAACGCTAGGGAGCGCTTACCCTTCGGCGTCGTCCAAATTGGCCATGCATTAAGGAACGAAATCTCCCCAAGACAGGGACTCTTACGGCAAAGAGAATTCACAATTATGGACGTTGAGTTCTTCTTCGACCCAGAAGAGCCCCAGTGTGGTCTGCTCAAAAGTGTTGAAAACGAAAAACTCAGGCTTCTGCTGGCTGAAGCCAAACTGAAAGGCGAAAAAGAACCCGTTGAGGTTACTGTTAAACAAGCCCTAGATAAAGACTTCATAAAATCGGAGTGGCAAGCCTTCTTCATGGCTCAAGCCAAACGCTTTTTAATGGAATTAGGCGTGCCTGAGCGCAAGCAACGTTTCATTGGAAAACTAGATTGGGAAAGAGCCCATTATTCCACGCAGGGCTTTGATCAAGAAATTCACATAGAACGATGGGGCTGGGTAGAAGTCTCAGGTCACAACTATCGTACTGATTACGACCTGAAACAGCACATGAAGTTCAGTGGCGCCGATATGCGAGTCTTCAGAGAAGGCAGACGTTTCATTCCTCACGTGGTTGAGCCTAGTTTCGGCTCAGACAGACTGGTCCAAATCGCTGTTGAATATGCCCTAAGAACCATTAAGAACCGAACGGTTCTAAGCTTTCCAAGAGATATAGCGCCAATACAGGCAGGCGTCTACCCGTTAGTCGGCAAAAACGGCCTACCAGAAAAAGCTAAGCTAGTGCATAAATTTCTAGTTAACGAAGGTTTCTTGGCTGAATACGACGAATCCGGCTCTATCGGCAGGAGATATGCTCGAGCAGATGAAGTTGGCATGCCTATTGGAGTAACGATTGACTATCAAACATTAAAAGATGAGACCGTAACCATGCGAGACCGTGACACTTGGAAGCAGGTGAGAAACAAAATTGAGCGGTTGCCCGATCTGTTTCATGCATATTTCCGTTACAAACTGAACTTTGAAGATTTGGGAGAACTAGTTAAGGGCTAAACTTACTGACTTCCTTCTATTGCCTTTAATGCTCTGAAAACCATTCTTCTAGTCCTGCTTGCTTCTTGTTGGCGTAAAACTCTTTCATTCTTTGAATTACGGTTTCGACCCGTTGTTGGGAGAAGTCTCTTTGGTCGCAGAGGAAATCCGTGAGTCCATCTTCGTTTAAGCTTTCGTAATTCAGGGTATAGTTGCTAGTTACAGGGGGTTGCAAGAAGATTTTTCTAACTTCCTCATAATTCTGACGTTTAATTTTTGACCTAATCTCTGGTGGCATGTTCTCAATTTTACCATGTCTTCTCAGCAAATTGACGGCTGTTCTAGGACCTATGCCCTTTATGCCCTCATTAAAGTCGGTTCCCATCAGAACCGCTATATCAATTAGTTGTTCACGAGTGATTCCATAATTCGAAAGAAAACTGTTTAATTTGATGAGTTCAGGCTTTAAAGGTCGGGCAATTCCCTTGCTGGGCAAAAACTCCTTTCCTGAAATTGTAAGGAATCTCACAAGCCTAGGCGCGCCGAAGAGCAGGGAGTCATAGTCTTTGCTGCTTGCTGCCCAAACTTCACCTTTAAAAGCCATGTAGGCGGTTTGAGCTTCCGCCTCGCTTGGCGCTTGAACAAAGGGAATGCCAAGCAATTGAAGCAGTTTCTTGGCGTCTTCGGTCATAGGTCTTGTCAATCGGCTTGTCATGACTGCCTTTGAAAAAGCCTTAATGTAATCTCCGGCTTTAAGGGACGTTTTCCATTCTTTTGTGGCTTTTTCTCGAAGTTTTCGTCGTTTCATGATTTCTCGTTGCTTGAGTCTAGGCGGTTGTCCGTCGAAAACGAAAACTAAGCGGATATTGTAGTCGCAGATGAGGCGGGTAGATCTGAACATGAGTCCAGTCAGGTGCGACGTGATATTGCCGTTAGAATCTTGGAGTGGGGTTCCATCGGGCATTCGAATTAAAGCTAAGAATTGGTATAAGGTGTTGTTGGCGTCGACTGCGAAGCTTTTTCCTCTGAGCTTTTCTAGGTTAAGAATCTTTTTGATCATGATGGGTGTGAGGTTGACTCCCAAATTGTGGACCTGCAAGTATATAGTGTGCAAACAAGCAATAATATGTTAAGGTCTAGGGGCTAAAGACTAATTTCTAAATTGAACGCGCACATAAGTTTATATCCAAAATCTTACATTTTACAAAATCTCCGAAAAAAGGGTAGGATAAATGCGTGGGCGAGGTATTTTGTGATGAGCACTCATGAAATGAAGGGTGTACACAGGGCTTTTGTCTTGGTCAACGTTTCCCCGGGGAAAGAAAAGAAGATTCTTGAGAAACTCCTGAAATATGATGAAGTTATAGAGGGGCATATAATTACTGGTCAGTATGATGTGCTTGTTGTTTTGGAGTTCGAACTTTATGGACGTGAAATATTTGCTTCTTTTCAAGAGACAGCTTCGAAATTCGTAGTTGAGAAGATCAGAAAGCTTAGGAATGTTCTTGATACCAGCACGATAATTCCTAGCTTTTCGGTGACAAAACGAGCTGAGTAATGTCCTTCGCGTGCTTTTGGAGTTTAAGAGATAATAATATGCCTTCTCCGGTTGGGTAAGATGGGTTAGCGTTAACTGTTGAGAGATTTGTTATTAACGGGTTTCTTCTTCATTGAGACTAGGCTGTCTCCGACGTCTATGACTTCGAAGCCGAATTGTTTGAAGAATGCAATGTTGCTTAAGCCAGTGCACAGGGTTACTGGTTTGGTTTGGGCTTCTCTGAGAATGGTGTTCATGATGAGTGTTCCATAGCCTTTTCCTCTGAACTTTGGCTTTACGAAAATGCCGTGTAATCGAAACTCATTATGGATTTCGGAAATTACGGCTTCGCCTAGGGCTTCATCTATCTCAGCGTCTTTAAGTTTGTATATTGTTTGTGATCCGCTTGTTTCCTTCAGCATCTGCATGTCATTATCCTCGGATGTGGAAGATTGGCAACCAAGCGCACTCGCTGCCTATAAACTTTTGTGCAAAACAAAACTAGAAGACAACTATACGCACGTCAGGTTCTACGTTAAGGTTATTACAAGGAACTTTAACAATACAAAATGCACCACAAGAAAGCCCGGAAGAAAGGAAAAAAATAGCTAAGCCCGGTGGAGGAGTGCCAGTAACCGTTTAGACTCCGCCGAATGTAGTGGACAAGCATAGTGGGCTTTGGACCCGCTGACGGGAGTTCGAATCTCCCCCGGGCTACCAATTACATGATTTTCACAGCTATTTGCTGTGTTAAAGTTCTGAAACTGATGTTTGTGCGCGCGGAGGAGTCAGGACAAATTATAATATGAAAGTCAAGAAATAGCAGTATTGTAACAAGGTGAGATTAATGAACTTGATAGTGGATGTAAGAAGCCGAGCGGAGTACTATAAGAGTCACATCAAGGGATCGCTGAACATTCCTGTCTCTGATCTAGAGTACTACATTGACTTCCTGAAAGACAAGGATCTACTTCTTTACTGCGATACGGGCAGAAGGGCGAAGATAGCCGTGCAATACTTAGCTAAGAGAGCAGTCAAAGCTGCAATAATTCCACAAGAAGAGCTTGATAAATACAAGAAAGAAGGAAAGCCAATACTATGTGCCATAAATTACCTATCAGTGAAGCCTGGCATTGAAAAAGAGTTCGAAGAAAAGACAAAAGAATTATGCCGTATGACTTATGGAAAGAAGGGCTTTCTTGGCTCAAAAATATTCAGAGTTTCAACGATTTCCTATGGAGGAAGTGGACTTCAAGGCCAATATGAGGATATCGACGTTAAACCAACCAAATATGTAATGTTGACTTTCTGGGCAAGTAAGAAGACACATGAAGAATTTCACAAGGAACCAGATATTCTTGAAGGGTTCATGGGTTTGATGAAATATCTCTCAATAATGCCTTATGAGGAATACGGTGAAATCATAAGATAGGATTGTGCTATACGCTGGAGGCTAGCGTATGACTGAGCCGACTGAACAAGAGATTCTAG
>Ga0209427_10003046_pt1 | contig 19718 bp, 23 predicted proteins | sample DeeMarSWOR136_30_FD_187465 | JGI IMG/M metagenome (GOLD analysis project Ga0209427, IMG submission 187465) | Marine sediment microbial communities from White Oak River estuary, North Carolina - WOR-1-36_30 (SPAdes) (version 2) | ecosystem: Environmental > Aquatic > Marine > Intertidal zone >...
GATTATGTAAATGTACTTCCAAATGGTCATGAACCATTCTTAGGTTTTGCAATGGTTCAACTTGCACGAAAACCTGAATGGCAAGAGAAGGCAAAAGCAGTTGGAGCAAAAGGATTAAGAATTATTGCTAATATTGAAACTGGACAGGAAATGATACAAAGGTGGGAAATGGATGATGTATTTTACGGATTTACAGGAAATTGGATAATGCAAGAAGCAATTTTGGCAAGTGGATGTATTGATGCTTTTGTTTGTGATATGAACTGTTGCATGCCAATTGACCCAACATATGCTGAAAAATACAAATTCAAATTAGTACCAGTTTCAGAAGTCGTAGCTTTTGAAGGTATAACTGAAAGAGTAGATTATAAACCTGAACAAGCCGAAGAGCAAGCAGCTGCATTACTTCAAATGGCAATCGAGAATTTTAAAGAACGCAAAATTAGCATAGAACCCATTAGGGGTTTAGACATGAACGAAGCAGTAGTTGGATTTTCAAGTGAGAGTATAGTTGCAGCGTTAGGAGGCACATTGGAACCCCTTCTCGATGTAATTAAAAATGGAACAATACGGGGAGTTGCAGGATTAGTGTCTTGCACAACTCTTAGAGATTATGGCCAAGATGTACATACTATTGAAGTGGCTAAAGAATTAATTAAAAGAGATGTTTTGGTATTATCAATGGGTTGTGGCAATGGAGCTCTACAAGTTGGAGGATTATGTATACCAGAAGCAAAAGAAATGGCAGGGCCTGGTCTTAAAGCTGTGTGTGAAAAGTTAGGAATACCTCCTGTGCTAAGCTATGGAACATGTACAGATACTGGTAGGGTTGCTGATTTAGTTGGTGCCATCTCTGCCGCACTTGGTGGTATACCAATTCCAGATCTTCCTGTAGTTGCCGCAGCTCCAGAATACATGGAACAAAAAGCTTCGATAGATGCTCTCTTCGCACTGGCATTCGGGTTATATACCTACGTAAATCCTATTCTCACAATAACCGGTGGTGCAGATCTAATGAAGTTATTAACTGAGGACTTGAAGCATCTCACAGGCGGAATATTACATATGGAACTTGACGCAAAAGAAGCTGTGGAGAATATGTTAAAGCATATTGAGGCAAATCGAAAAAAATTAGGTATTTAACATCAGACTTTTAAATAATTAAATTTTTTTCTCATTTTCTTTTTTTCTTGAATTTTGATTCTTGCAGTAATTATTTACAAAATCATCAACTTCTTGCTGCGAATCACCATAGAATTTGTAGATGACTTTATTCTTAGAATCTTCTCTCTCAACTCGAAAACCTAACTCTCTAGCTCCGAATTCAAGCATTTCATCACTCTGTTCGGTAATAAGAGTTGAAAAATTCCTTCCTTTTGAAATAACACATAAATAATAAGGAAGTATAAGACGTTCAAGCCCATCAACATTTCGATAGCGACACATTTTGTTGATTCCAACGTTTTTTTCTAAGAGTATGACATCGGTACACTCTGGAATGCAAAAGACAGTATCCCCGATTTCTGCGAAATTTAAAATTCTCTCCTTTCTCTTTTTAGCATCTTCACAGACTTTCTTATCTTCAAGTATTTCTTGCCGAATATGTGAGCAAGCGTCAGTTAAATAATGATTGATACTTTCATGATAACGACTATTTAAATAATAATCGACCAAAAAATCGACGACCTTACAGAAAGAAGTATCTTTATATAGTTCTCTAAATGGACATATATCTAAATTCTCAAGGCATACACGCAGTCCTTTTTCATTACAATAATCAATTATCTCATTAAATTTCACAGTCTCGTCATATAAAAAGAGTAAATATATAATTAAAAAATTAACTTAAAAAAAAATATTAATTAATTCGAAAATTTAGAGATCTTCAAATTCATCAAGTGTTTGCCTAACATTAAATCTTCGCATTAAATTCTCCATTCACAGTCTCTTAACGTCATTTAAAATCCCCCTCCAATCTATGTGAAAATCTCTCCAATTGATATTCTCTCCTGGAAACTTACGATTTACCAAATCAGTAAAATATTTGGAACATAATTCGACAATATCTTTATAATCCATTTTATAATCTAATATAAGAAGATCTATACCCCGATTTTTACATCCATCGACCTTTATTTGATCTTTAACTTGAACAGCTTGAACCCTCTTCGTAGCTTCTGCAAGAGAAATACCAAACATCTTTGCAATTAGATTAGGACTATTATGATATGGTCCATTCATCTCAAAAGCAAAATCAGCTTCCTCAACTAATCCATCTAGCTCGAGTCTGCGACCAGTTGGACCTACAAGCCAATCAGGCCAAACAGATTCAACTTTAATGTCTTTGTATGGTGATTGTGGGTTATTAAAAAGTTGATCAAATACTTTCTTCGTATATTCTTCTTTAATTGATGACTTATCTCCAGAATAAAATCTCTTAAAGATACTAGTGGTCTTTAGAATGGCCTTTTTTATTGATTCTAGCTGTCTATCTGATAAAAGACTTGTAAAGAAATTGATCTTGCAGAACAAAAAGAAAAAGATGCAAAAATATCAATCGATCTTGATTTATTAGATAGGATAAAGAATATTCAAGGAGAACCGATGAAAAAGAGAGGCTTGGAGAACTTAAGTATTCTTTCTTTAGAAGAAGAATTGGATGATTTTAATGATGATTAAGTTTAATAAATCCATCTAAGATGAAGCGAGTTTTAGTTGATACAGGACATTGGATTGGAGCTTTTTACAAAAAAGATAATTATAAATGGAGGAAATTAGGACAAAATTTTATTAAATAGTTTGAAAATCAAGATAAGAATAAACTCCAGATTATAATTACCTATGGAATCCTTACAGAAGTTATAACCCGCCTTATTACCAAAGCAAATTTTGAAGTAGCTGATAAGGTCTTAGACTTCTTTTTAAAAAATGATAAAATCATTATATATAATGACGCATTTAAGTATGAAAAGGAAATATTTGATATCTTTAGAAAATTTAAAGACTTTACTTTGGTGGATGCAGAGATTGTTGTTAGATATTTTAATTTAAATTGTGATTACTTGATATCAACAGCTGATGAATTTAATAAATGCGCTGGATTAACATGTCTAAAAACTCCTATATAATTTATTAACATTAAATTCTATTTTTTAATTTTAATTTATTTTTATTTCTTTATCGGAATTCCAATTGTAGTATTATAATTTAATAGCTTTGCCGTTTTTAGAACATTGGATCCAAGAATTTCTGCGTGTTTTAATTGGCTTTCTTGGTTTAAAATATCACCTGGTTTGTCAGCTACAGCTTTTACTGCATTCAATTCACCGGGCACACATATAATTCCACATGAGAGCATCCATGTGTAAATTGCATTAGCTGCTAGTGTTTGACCTCCACAAATTCCATTACCTACAGCAATAACTCCACCTACTTTCCCTTCCAAAGGTTTTTCGACATTTACAGCATAAATTCTCTGAAGTAATGAGAGTAATTGAGCACTAACATTTAGGTAATAAACAGGAGTTGAGATTATAATCGCATTACACCATCGAAATGCATCATAAAGTTCTTGCATATCATCATTGATTATGCAAATACCAGTTTTTCTACACGAATCGCAAGCATTACAAGGTCTAATATCCAATTCGGATAAAAGAAAAGTTTCAACATCCCAGCTATCATTTTCAAAGGGTTTGAGAGCATATCTTAGGAGAAGTTCACTATTTCCTTTCTTCCTGGGAGTTCCTGAGATACCAATAACATTCATTTTTTTACCTTAAAAATAACTTTTTTCTTTGTTTTAATATTAAATTCTAATATTAAACCGTTGAAATATTAATAGAATATTTCAAATAAAAGCATTACGATTTGAATCTAGATTTTTAAATGTGAAATACTTTTTTCTAATTTCATATGCCCAATTGTAGTAATAACATAAAATTCTATTTTTCAGCTCTATTTGAACATGTTCGAAATCAAAAATATATTGACACTTCCATATGACTTACTCATGACTGAAGCAAAACAACATAAAGTAGTAAAAAGAAAAATTATCAAGATCGATGAAGATCTGTGTACGGGATGCGGAAATTGTGTGGTAGATTGTGCAGAGGGAGCTTTAAAAGTAATCAATGGTAAAGCTAAGGTTATAAATGAAGTATTCTGCGATGGTCTTGGTGCATGTATTTCTGGTTGTCCTGAGGGTGCGCTTGAAATTATCGAAAGAGAGGCTTTAGAATTTGATGAGGAAGCTGTTGAGAAGCATCTAGAATCGATGAAACATCATGCAGATGATGAAACGAAACAAATAAAACAAAATATTTCTGACTATGCTTACCAATGTGGTTGCCCTTCTGCCCAAACAATTATTTTTGATGAAGAGAAGACAAAAACTGAAGTTGCAGGAAAGATACGCTCAGCTTTACGCCAGTGGCCTGTTCAAATGCATTTAATTAATCCTCAAGCACCCTATTATCAAGGAGCAGATGTTCTACTTTCAGCTGATTGTGTAGCATTTTCATATGGAGACTTTCATAGAGACTTTTTAAGACATAGATCTATTGCAATTGCTTGTCCTAAACTGGATCAAGGAAAAGAAGTTTACATTGAGAAGATTAAATCATTGATTGATGACGCTAAAATTAACACTCTTACAGTTGTGATTATGGAAGTACCATGCTGTGGGGGATTATTAGCTTTAGCTCAAGAAGGTGCTAAACGAGCAAACAGAAAAGTTCCTATAAAGTATGTGGTAGTAGGGATTCAAGGGGAAATTTTAAAAGAAGAGTGGATATAATTTTTTTTTTTTTTTATTAAATTAAGCTTATTTTTTGGTATTAATCTGTTAAAAATCTCAATTAAAGAATCCCATTCATTTTTATCTGATAAGAAGATATAAAATTCTATATATCCATTTTGATCATTGCTTTTTTTTTCTTCAATCAAAAGAGAGACTCTCTTGTATGGCTCATTTAAAATCACCTTATTAACTTTTTCAAGGCTTACAAATAAAATGTTATCTAGAACTTCAAATGCGTCAAATTTGTACATTTTTATATTGAATCTTGAATCCGCATAATAATCTCGTCTAATATATCTTTTGTTAGTAATTATATTAAAATGCTTGTAATTCTTCAACTCAGAATCTGTTTTTCCTAATTCATTTCTACGCTTTTTCATTTCCTTTAATGATGAACGAATAATGTAAACTATTGCGAATAGAATAAGAATAATTATTAATGCTATTACTAAAAAAGCCAAATAAAATGGAAACATTGTAAAAATTTGTAAATAAAATATGATAATAAACAAGGCAAAAAAAGAAAAAATGATCAAAAATAAAATTGAAATAATAACACCCTTGATTATATAAAGGTTTACAGTTCTAATTTGTTTCCATAAAATTTCCTCATTTTCTTGTAAATATTTTGTTATTTCAGGAATCTCTGATATTAAATTGGCTTCCATAATAAGTCTTGAAAACAGATTTTTGGTTGAATTTTATTATATTTATGATATTATATTTTCAGAAAAATTTTCATTATTTAATTATTTTTCAAATAAGACTTTCTTTTTTATAATTTTTCTAAGCATTACTGATAATGCTGATTTTGATTTTCCAAGTTCGTTAGCTAATTCTTCTAAAGAAATTTTTCTAGGAATTTCAAAAAAACCCGAGGATATTGCCTTATCAAGAATTTTTATTTCATCTAAATTTAGTTTATATTTATCATCTTCAATATTATATGGAGAAATTCCAATTCTAAGTAATTCAAACTTAATATTTTTCTCTTCAAAGAGAGTTAAGAGTTGATCTATCCGGTCTCTACTTGAAATAAGCCTCCAATAAGCAAAACCATCTTCTACTCTTACTGGGAAATCCACAAGTACTCCACATTTTATTATAGCGTATAATAGATAAGGATCTTTTGTTTTAATATTGAATTTAGCTCTGTTTTCTTCCTTTTCTATAATATTAAATTCAAAGACAGAAGGATGCCTTCTAATTTCTTCTACAACAGAATCAATTTTATAATGTAAGATCTCAATTACACTATTACCAATAGATTTCTCAAGATCGTAAGGAAGAAAATATGAAATTTCCATTTTAATATCAGGATAATTTTTGAAAATTTCCGAGATCCATATTTCTTCTGGAAATTTAATCTTTAATCTGGCTAAACTTGGTTTACTTGAAGACCTCATGAAATATTAGAGTGTGAGATTTTAAAACTGTATTTTTATACATAATGATTATTTATTAATAAAAACAAAATATTATTTGGCATTTAAGTTTCCTCTAATTTTTTAATTAAATCATCCCAACCTTCTGTTTCGTTTAAATTGTTTATTTTTATCGCATTAAATAGCGAATTTTTCAATATTGTGCTAAAATCTGGTTCTTTATCAATAACTTTAGAAAAAGTTTTTATAGCTTCTTTTGACATATCAGCTCTAACCAGAATTTTACCATAATTAAAAAGTTGGGAAGCTTTGGTTCTTTTATCTCAAGAAATCTTTTCATAAATCTTATTCCTTCTTCAGGTTGATCAAGAAAAAGTCCTCTATACCAAGTATTTTCCCATAGGATGTATGCCTTATCAAAACTTCCTAAAACAATTTCATATTCCTTCTCTAGATTAAAACCGACTTTTTCAGCAGTTCTCTGAGATGCTATATTATGACTAGAACAATGCCAACCAAGTTTGATATCTTTCTCCAAACAATGTTCTATTGTAGCTTTAACAACTAAAGTAGCATAACCTTTTTTTCTGAAATCTTCGTCGGTGCCTACACCAATTTCACTTTTATTTTCGGTGACCCAATCAGAAATGCACCAACTAGTTATAATCTTTTCATTTTTAACAAGACAAAAGCCAAATCCCCTTTTTATAAAATCCTCCTTTGATCTCCATGATCTCTTGATATAATCAGTAATTTCATTAAAATTCGTAAGATCTTTCCTCTCAAGAAATTCTTCATTTAAAAAATTCAAGATATATCCGGAAGGAATAAGCGCTCTCCAATTAAGAGAGGGAGGTTTTTTTAATGAATAATATTTTCTTTTCAGTGGAAGATAGTCAATAATATTCATATCTATCTCTATTTTGTTTTTCCAGTTATTATGATCATAATATATAACCCATGTATTCTCAAATTTTACAGCAATTTTTCTTGCTTCAGGGAATATTTCGTCAAAAATCAAATTAGCTATTTCCTTATTTATAAGTGAGTTATGTTCATCTCCAACTAAATAAATTGAGTTTTCATTGTCAACTAATAGGCCTGTTTTTGGATTTTCAGAATCATCTACCCACATCCTACCTTGGTTGTCTCCATTTATCACAACTAAACTATTTAAAACATAGAATATGTTTTTAAATAATTTCTTGTATTTCTTAAAATCGTCCTTTTGTATTTCCTTTAACAATTACTAAACACACTTTTGTATATCTAATTTAAATAGTAAATAAATCCCTTTCTAAAGTGTTTATAGAGTAATCTATGAAGTATCAATTCGGTTTGTTTTTTATGTTAATATATTCCTCTTTTAATTATCAATTAAAGATATTACTACTTTTTTTATATAATAATCATCAATTATTAATAAAAGCGAGTAAATTACATTATTATGGCTGAACAGAAGAATCTATTACTTGGAATATGTGGAAGCCCAAGAAATCAAGGAACTGAATATGCAGTTAAATATGCCTTAAATTACGCTTCTGAAAAATTTGGATTTGAAACAGAGTTTTGGACTGTTAGAAATAAAGAAATCAAATTTTGCTTGCATTGTGATTATTGTATTCAAGAGAAAAAAGGGTGTGTTAATAAAGATGATATGGAAGAACTCTATAATAAGCTGGAAGTAGCTAAATTTCTTCTCCTTGGAACTCCAGTTTTTCAAGGTAATTTATCAGGCCAATTAAAAACAGTTATGGATCGTTGTCGTGCCATTATCGCTAAAAATCCTGATGTATTTAAGAATAAAATTGGGGCAGCACTAGCAGTTGGGGGAGACCGTAGTGGAGGGCAAGAAATCGCTATTCGAAGTATATTAGATTTCTTCCAGCAAAATCATGTTTTAACTGTTTCTGGTGGCGCTTTCGGAGCTAACTTAGGTGCTTCGCTATGGAGTAGAGATATTGGAAAAATTGGTATTGAAAAGGATGAAGAGGGCTTGAGAACAATCCGTAAAGTCATAAAAAGACTAGTAGAATTTAAAAAATAAAGGGTAAATTTAAATTTTTAATAAAAAGATTATTTAACCCCGAATAATTTTTTTGCCTCTTTTTCTCTAAGACCAGAGATGCCCCAAAGTTCTTTAAACCAGTATTTTCCTTTATGGATTACCACCGGTGTATTCACAATGCATCCATCTGCATCACAAAATGTTGTTAAGAAATTATCATCATGGAGTAATTCATGCACAAATTCTTCATCATTAATATCTCGTTCAATGTATCTAACGTCATTATCTTTTAACCATTTCTTTAATTCTGCACATCTATGGCAGTCTTCCTTACTTATCACTATTGGTGTCTTTGCTTCCATAATAAAAAGATAAACGCAAATATTAAAAAAACTTTACTTTCTGTTTTATAAATCTTAAATAACCAGAATTATAAATTACTAATTATGCTGATAATTGATTTATATATTTTTAGTTCTGCATAATTTAAAATAAAAATAAAAAACCGATTTTTACTTAACCTTTAACCGTTATTGCAGCAAATTTTAATAAATTATTATGATCAGATTCTTATTTCTAATTATTAATCCTATCTTAAGATGGATCATAAAACTCAAAATGAAGCCTTCAATAGATACGTAAAAAATTTATTTGGTAGTTCTAATTGGAAAGATCGTGCAATCGCAGCAGAATATCTTGGAAAGGTAAAAGAAGCGAGGGCAACTAACGTTCTAGCGAGAGCTTTAAAATCTGAAAAGGATGAAGTTGTAATTAATAGAATCATTGAAGCTATGGGAGAAATTAGAGACCCAAAAGCTACGATGCTATTAATTGGCTATTTAAAAGAAGAGATAAAAAAACCTGAAGAGGATCAAGATAAAACAAGGTTATTTGTAATTATTGAAAGTCTTATGAAGATTGGCGATAAAAGAGCACTTGAGCATCTCGGAATATTATTAGATTCTTGCCACAATGATATACGAAAATTAACTGAAGAAGCTTTTGAGTGTATCGATCCCAAATGGAAATTAAATATTAAAGCTAATTAAAGCAAAAAATATTTTAAAAATGAGGAGACAATATAATTATGTCCGCAATAATAGATAAACTTGCTAAAACTGTTGAAGGTTCTAATAAGAGTAGAGATATAACAATTCTGACATTATCTACATGTATGTGGTGCAAGAAATGCAAGGCTTGGTTGAATGAACATAATGTTCAATATAGATATGTAGATGTTGACCAAATAAATTTCGAGGATAAATCAAAGATAATGGATTATTTAAGAAACAAATACGAGTCTAGAATTTCTTACCCTTATATGATTTGTGATGGTGAAGTTGTAGTTGGATATAATCCTGGTAAATATGATGAATTAATGAAATCTGGAGGCAATTAAAATGGATATGAAAACTAAAGATGGTATGCTGGAATATTGTAATAAAGTCTGTAAAACTAATAACTGGATATTAAATAAAGATCAAGAAACACTAAATAATTTAATTGAAGGTTTAGTAGATAATAAAAAAAGTAATGGATATCAATCTTGTCCGTGTCGTCTTGCTTCAGGGAATCGAGACTTAGACAGAGATTTAATCTGTCCTTGTGATTATGCCCCATTAGATATAAAAGAATATGGTGCTTGTTATTGTAATTTATATTTACGTCCGGATTATTATGAAAGTATTGGAGAAGAATATGTTATTGTACCGGAAAGAAGACCTATTGAGAAAGAAAAAGCTGTTTTAGAATATTTCAAAAAATAGTTGTATTTTTATTTCTTTTTTTAATTTTCAAATAAGTTAAATTCAATTTTTTATTTATAAATAAAATTCTTAAATAGTACAGCTTCTCTTTATTTATTATGCCAGATGAAGAATTAAGTGATGATGAATTAGAAGATGAACTTGATAAAGCATTAAAAGAAAGTGAGAGACTAAGAGATCATTGTGGAACTCCTTTACCGAGTAATAGAGAAGTCGGAATTCAACGAACTGATGTTAAATTAAAAAAAAAATAAAAAAAGGCAACTTTTTTTTTAATTTTCTTATTCTAAGAAATTATTAAAGATTAATTTAATAATGTTAGTTTTGTTATAGCTCCAAATTCATTTTCATTAAACTCATTAATTATTAAAAGAGCTTCAATCATCTTCCATCTCTTTTAAAATTTCAATAAAGCAAACAATTTGGTAAAATAATATTAATTGAATATGTAAATTTTGAATTAATAGAATATATCTCTTTTAAATTCAATTTTCCTTATGAAATCTTATAATCCTAAATGTAAATATTTAATTAAAAGCTATAATTTGATATTTTGAGGAGATTATAATGGAGGAACGAATAAATGGAAGAAAAAATTACCCTACTGATGAAATAGATCCTAAAAACTTTCTCAGTGATGAAAAAGTTAAGGAGCTTATAAGTAAAAGAGATAAAATCAAGTTTGAATCAAAGGATTATTATAAACTCTATAATTGCGTTCATTGTGGAGAGTGTGAGACTGAAGTTGAACGAATTTCATTAAAGCAAAAATATATCGATGATGGAAATACATTTGAGGGAATTGACGAAATGCGTGAATATTTTGAGAAATATCGATCACCTTATCCTACAAATACTATGCGTATAAAACGACCAGAAGGAATTCCAAGTGAATCTGATACTTTATTCTTTATGGGTTGTCTTTCTACAATAAGAATTCCTCAATATACTCAACATGCTCTTCAATATCTAATACAAAAGAATATTGATTTCACAATTTTAGATTCAGAAATCTGTTGTGGATGGCATCTAAAGATTAGTGGATTAAACAAGGAATATGAAACATGTGTAAAGGAGAATAGAGAGATCTTTAATGCTAGGAAATTTAAGGAGATAATTTGTTTGTGCCCTGCTTGTTATTATGTTTTTCAAAATGAAATGGATGGATTAAATGCTGAAGTAAAATATATTTCTGATTATTTAAAACCTTTAAATGAGCAAAAGTCAGGTAAAGTTGGAATACAACATTTATGCCAGTTAATGAACAGAGGTAAAGAAGGAGTGGAGGGACTTATTGATAATATCCTTAAAAAGATTGGATATGATGTTGTAAATATTCCTCATTGGTGTTGTGGTGGCGGATCTGGGTGGATGGGGCGAACTGACGTAATAGAAAAAATTGCTCGTAAAAGAATGTCTGATTTTGATCGAGAAGATCTTGATTATGTTACAACATATTGCCCTTCTTGTTGGTGGATTCTTCGTCGATTTAGTAAGCAATGCAAAATTCATCCAAAGGCAATAGATTTATTTGAATTAATACTATAATATGGATTAAGAAAATGTTTTAAGAGTCTCATAAGTCTAATAATTTTAATAATCTAATTAACTTATTTTGAGAAATTTAATAAATCTAAAAGGTCTTTTATATTTGACTACTTTAGAATCAAATTCTAATGAGATTGGAAAGATAAGCGAAAAAGTATCTAAGAAATTTACTTTAAGAGAATTTGGTGGCGCTTTTGGAGATTGGGGAACATTAATTCCTTTCGTTATTGGTTATATTTCAATTGTAGGTCTAAATCCTGCAGGGATCTTCCTTACTTTAGGAATTACAAATATCGTATTAGGTTTAAAATTTAATCTCCCTCTTCCTGTGCAACCTCAAAAAACGATTGGTACAATAGCAATATCAAAAAGTTGGAGTCCTAACATGGTTATTTCTACTGGATTTGGTACTGGAGTAATATGGTTCCTTCTAGGATTCTCAAAAAAACTTAACAAAATCGTAAGTAAAGTGCCCATTATCGCAGTAAGGGGAATCCAACTTGGTTTAGCATTTATTTTAGGATGGACTGGAATATTGTTTTTTACTGAAAATTTAATTTTAGGTTTTATATCAATTTCAATTATTTTAATTCTCATAAAGAACAAACCAATTCCTTCTGCAATTATTCTTACATTTGGAGGTATCTTAATTATGTTCTTTACAGGCACTATTAGCATTGCAGACTTACAATTTGGACTTCCAATGTTAGCCTTTCAATTACCAACATGGGAAAATTTTTTAATCGGTATGTTATATGCAGGAATTGCACAATTATTTTTAACTTTAACAAATGTTATGATTGCTACAGTGGTATTAATTAAAGAACTCTTTCCAGAAAGAGAGGGGATTGATTCTAATAATTTAGCTTATAATATGGGAGCAATGAATTTGATAAATCCTTTTTTAGGAGGAATGCCTTTATGTCATGGATCTGGAGGTTTAATGGCACAATACGCATTTGGAGCTAGAACAGGGGGATCAATGATATTAGAGGGAATAATGGAATTAATACTTGGCTTATTTTTTTCTGAAACCTTACTTCTATTTTTTAAAGAGTTTCCATTAGCCATTTTGGGCGCAATGCTTATTTATACTTCCTTTTTATTAGGTAAAATGGCTTTCAAGGAGTTTAATATTAAATCTTTCCCTATAATATTAATTTCAGCAATAATTTGCTATGTGGTTAATATAGCAATTGGCTTTCTAATTGGGTTGATATTGTATTTTATTTTTAGAAAATTACTTGGAGGAAACGAATAGCTAACCATTGAAATTTATCTTTTGAATTATTAATATAATTCTATTTGATTTTATTCACTAATAATTCAGAGCTATTTTTTTTTATAATTTAAACGAAAAAATTATTTTAAGTATGAAAGAAAATATTCATAATAAATTGAATTAATGGGTGATTTAATGCTATTTTCTGAAAATGAAATGAATAATATCAAAAGAGAAATGGGCAAATTAAAGAATAAAGTAATTTTAAAGCTATTTACTGATTTTAAAATTCAAGAAGATGGAACTAAAAAAAGAAGATGTATGGCTTGTGAAGGAACTTTTGAATTACTAAAAACATTAGAAAATTTATCTAACGGAAAGTTAGTGATTAATGAAATTTCTACTGAAGAAAATGAAGAAGAAACAACAAAATTCAATGTTAATAAGATTCCTGCTATATTATTTGTTGATGAAAATGATAAAGAAATAATCCGATATTTAACCCACCCTACTGGATCGGAATTTGTACCATTTCTTAATAGTATCCAATATTTCTCAGGAGTAAGACCATATTATGCAGATCAAATATTAACTCATCTTAAGAAAATAAAAGAGGGAAAATTGAAAATTTTTATTACCCCAACATGTCCATATTGTCCAATGACAGTACCTGTTCTTACTCTCTTCTCTATAGTCTCAAAAGGAAGAATTTCATCAGAAATAATTGATGTCAACTTAAATCCAGACCTCGGTATGAAATATAATGTTCAAGGTGTTCCCATGACAGTCATAAATGAAAAAGAAGTGATTCATGGAATGTTTACACCTCAAGATTTACTAGATAAACTGGTGGGTTCGAAAGGAAGAGACTTTGGCGGAATGTATGCATAAAAATTTAAGGTGATATACAAAAATGTCTCAAGATAATAGATATAGAGAAATAATTAAAAGAGAAATAGCAAAATTAAGAAAACCGGTCGAACTGAAAGTGTTTACATGCAAAGAAAAACTACCAGATGGAAGTCAGATAAGAGAATGTATGGATTGTAATCAATTTATGATCTTATTAAGGATCTATGAAGAAAATTCTGATGGAATGTTAACAATTAAAGAATTATGCATTGAGGACAATCCTGAATTTGTTAGAAAGTATGATATTACAAGAGTACCTACGATCTTATTTATCGACAATCAAGGTAGGGAAATAATACGATACTTGGCCGCCCCAAAAGGAGGTGAAATTCAACCGTTTATCCAAACAATATTTGCTTTTGCTGGGGCACCTAATTATTATGAAGCTACAATAAAACAGAATTTAGACAGGATTCAACCTTCTACGATAAAAGTAATGATAACTGAAACTTGTCCTTACTGTCCTCAAATAGTAAATACCTGTAATTTATTTGCCATAGCTTCAGATGGAAAAATTAGATCAGTGATTATTGACATTATAGAAAATCCTGATATCGGTCAATATTATGACGCTGCGGGTGTCCCTTATACGATAATAAATGATCAAAAGACTATTGTTGGAATGGTAAGTCCAAACGAAATATTACGGCGCTTAATTGGGGAGAATATTCGTATTCAATATTAATACTCAAATAATCCAGAGTGAAAATTCAAAAATTTTTTACTTAAGCAATAACCATATTGTAGAGTCTCTAAGCTGTTTTCTTTAATAACTTTTCTTAACCAATATAATGAAACTCCATAATAGTTGGTAATATCATTTATTTGAGCTTTAAGTAAGAGAACTTGGAGTTCTAATAGAAATTCAGGTGTAATTATCGGTGTATCATATGCATAAGGAGCCCCAGTTCTCATTTGGAAATATTTTCTTTTATTAGACATACTTAATTTATATATATCCATCATTTCATTTAAGATCTCAGCTCCCAGAGATAACTGTTAAGCATCTCCCTCACCTTTAACTGATAAAATCTCATGAGGAACATTGAAAGAACTTTTTATTTGATCAAGGAATATCCTACTTCCTGAAGTTATTTTATTTCTACCTTTAGCGCCATCACCATCAAAATACCCTAAGAGAAAAGCTAAATAAAATTGGCGACTCCCTAAAACTGGTATTTAAACAAAAAAATCTAGAATTAACCATAATTGACTTTTCCACCTCTATATAAAATACCCAAAAAAATATTGGATTTTTGAAATATTACAATTAATTCATTTATTTATATTTGGAACTAATAAAAAAAATTTTTGGAGTGAGCCTAATCACTCTCTTTATAGACAACATTAATATTTCAAATGGATTTAGCAGGTTTTTCATTTATTACTTAGTTAAAATAAAAAAAATAAAAAAATTAGTTATTTAGAATTAAATTTTTTTTTAATTAAGATAACAGAAGTAATACCAATTATCAGAGCAAAAGTAAATATATTGTATCCAGGAATTTGAAAGCCATTTGAGGGTGTATCTTTTGGAATAATTGCTGAGCTACTTTCAAATATATGTATTTTATCGGCTGAAGACCCTGCGATGAATTCTTTATAACCATTTCCATTAAGATCTTTACCAACGCAGAGACTAAGTATAGATGATCCGAGCATAGTTCTGCTATCCCACACTTTACTATAGCTATTATCAGTGCCGTTGAATTCAAAAGCATATATCGTTCCATTAGAAGCACCTGCCATTATTTCAAATTTACCATCCTGATCAAGGTCATCCCCAATACAAACAGATATAATGTTAACACTTAATGTTAAACCACTATCCCAAACTTTAGTATAGCTATTATCTGTACCATCGAATTCAAAAACATCAACTCTTTGAGAGGAACCTGAACTTGTAACTATTTCCATCCTACCATCTCCATCAAGGTCATTTCCAGTACTGGTACTATATAATTCAGAAAGAATAGAACCGCTGTTCCAAACATTTATATAGCTGTCTGCGCCATTATTTTCAAAAATAATAAGTTCTCCAGCATAAGTACTAATTAATATTTCAGCTTTTCCATCCTTATCAAGATCATTGCCAAAACCTAAGTGAATGATGCCATCAGCAAGTGTGGTTTGCCATACATTACTATAACCATTATCTGTATTATTATATTCAAAGACTGCTAATAAGCCTCCATAAGAACCAACAATTATTTCTTTTTTACCATCTTTATCGAGATCTTCACCAATACAAAGCCCCTCTAAAAACATATCTATAAATTTTTGAAATACGATATTGTATGTATATGAAGTCTCATTATATTCAGAAACATAAAGATCTCCATTGCTACTAGCAGAGATTATTTCCTTTTTCCCATCCTCATCAAGATCATTTCCAAAGCACATTCTCCATACAGTATCTGTTGAAGTACTCCCGTCCTCTAAAAATGTTTGTTGTGTTTTATTATATTCAAAAACGGTTACTTTATACCCGTTAGAAGCCAAAATCTCGTTTGTTCCATCTTTATCAATATCATTAGCTATATCAACGACCTTTACATCTCCTATCAAAATACTACTGTTCCAAATTAAAGCATAATCATTATCGAGAGCATTTGCTTTGAGTACTGGTTGAATTAAACTCTTGGGTTTAAAATCATCATTAAAATTTTTTAAGTTTATAAACATTGAACCTTGAATAACAAAAATAACAGATATTGTAATAATTAGCACAATAAAAAGGTTTAAAGCTATATTTTTACTTCTCATAGTTATTATTTTTTCGACAAATAATTTTTCTTATTCTAATTAATCTTATCAGTGATTATTAAATTTTAGTGATTAGATAAAATGAAGACTCAATAGAGAAAGAATGGAAATAAATTACTATTTTAAGAATAGAGAAACCAAAAATAAGTCCTAAGATAAGTAACATTAATTTTTGTTGAGTATAGTGTCTCATTTTAATTCAGCCAAAATAGATACAATAACTACATAAAAATCAAATCATTTTTAACTAATTCTTAGGCCCCATCCCCCACTTTTTACACGTTTTCTCTTCAGTTGACTCAACAATTTTGACGGGCATGAATATTACATACTTATGGAAAAATCTTGATAGGTTTCGGAGTTTATAAAAATGCCTTAACAAAGTTTGAAAAAGCGAAAGAAATTCAATTCAGAAACTATTTGTTGTTAATTGTGAAATTTTGTCTTTTTTTTAAAATTATAATCAAAAAAGATATATATCAATTTTAAAAGATATAGAATAAGATTAGAAATTAAAGAACTTTAAGATTTGATTATACGTGATGATATGAAAATGATTATTTAAAGAGGATGATAAATATACCCGCTTCATACTTATTTAAAAAAATGATACGAGAAGATATGAAGAAACTCTCTAAAGATGTTAAATTGCACGTTTTCATTGATAAAATAAAGGAATCTCAAAATTATGATTATACAATGTTTATTTTGAGAGATTATGAAGAGAATTCTAATGGAATGTTAACAATTGAAGAGCATCAAATTGGATATAATCCAGATTTAGATAAGAAGTATAACATTCAACGAGTTCCAACAATATTGTTTATTAACGAAAAAGGTAATGAAGTTATTAGATACTTATCAGCTCCACAGGGTAGCGAGATTAAACCATTTATCCAAGCATTATTAATACTTGCGGGGGCTCCAAATTATTATAAAAACGCCATCAGAGAAAATATTAATAGAATAATCCCTTCAATTATTAAAGTAATGGTAACCAACTCATGCGCTTACTGTCCTCAGATTATAAGTCTAGTTTCTCAATTTGCGCTCGCATCAGAAGGTAAAATAAAAGTTGTGATAATAGATATAACAGAAAATCCAGATATTGTAGAAAAATATGATACATCAAGTGTTCCTTTCACTATTATAAATGATAACAAACTCCTAGTTGGTATGTATGGCCCCAATGAATTAATGAAAATTCTTATTAATGATAATATTGCAATTTAAAGACAAGGAGTAAATTTTTTTGAAATCAAGACTCATATTATTATGATCTAACAATTTTTAGTCATTATAGCTAATTTAAGTAAAGATTTTAAGGAATTAATATATGATAAATTACCTTAGAAGGGAGAAAAAATATGTTTAATATTGATATGGAAGGGATTGATTTAGAAAAAACATATGATTTAATTGTATTAGGTGGTGGACCAGCGGCTATAGGATGTGCTATCTATGCTGCTCGATTTGCTATGGACGTACTAGTTATAGGTAAGACTTTTGGAGGTTTAATTGCCACAACTCATATTGTTGAGAATTATCCTGCTATTACATCAATAAGCGGTCAAGGTTTAATGGATATGTTTAGGGATCATATGGACTCATTAAATATCCCATATATTTCAGATGAAATAAGAAGTATTGAAAAAATTGATGATTACTTTGAATTACATTCTTTTTTTCAAAATTTTAAAGCCTATTCTATTTTAATCGCAACAGGTTCAGAAAGGAAAAAATTAGGAATTCCCGGTGAAGAAGAATATGCTGGCAGAGGTGTTTCATATTGCGCTACGTGTGATGGCCCGTTTTATAAAGATAAAAAGGTATGTGTGATTGGAGGGAGTGATTCTGCTGCAAAGGAAGCGTTATTTTTAGCTCAAAGTGTTAAAAAGGTTTACATCATTTATAGAGGAGAAGAAATTAGAGCAGAACCGATTAATAAGAAAAGGGTTTATGAGAATGATAAAATTGAGATAATTTATAAAACTAATATCATAAAAATTAAAGGTGAGGGAAAAGTTAAGTCTGTGGTTTTTGATAATGGAAAAGAGTTTGAGATAGATGGAGTATTTATTGAAATTGGATCAATTCCTAATTCTGACTTAGCAAAACGAATTGGTGTTGAAACAAACGTAAAAGGTGAAATTAAAATAAATCGCAAATCAGAAACAAATATTCGTGGTATTTTTGCTGCGGGGGATGTGGCTGATGCCCCTTTCAAACAGGCAATTACAGGGGTTTCTGAAGGTGTTATTGCTGCTTATTCTGCTTTTGATTATGTTAAAGAAATGAATATAGAATATTAAAAAATCTGTTTTTAGCTTTAATATATGAAAGGGATGAGAGCCTTTCGATTCTTAGGATAATCTTCAAATGTTTTTTGGTACCAGTGATGATTACTTCGAGCCCTCGGTCCTAAATTGGCAGTAGTCCAGATTGCAAAGGCTAATCCAGGAAATGACCATGTCATAACCGCCCAACCATACCACTCTGTTATTTCACCTAAATAGCTAGGACAACTTATGAATCGAAACATACCTCCGTAAGGGATCTTAAAATCAGTTTCACCGGGTTTACGCAGATTTCTGATTATATGGTCAGAATGAATATGCATGACAAAACCAGTAAAGAATATTATAATACCAATAATAAACATTGGAGTAAGAAGCCAACTAGTCTCATAACCCCCTGAAAGGGCACTAATCCATCGTCCTTGAAGATATGCATTTGCCGAATTAAATATTAGCCCCATAAGGATAATGGACACTGGGATTTGTCGTTTCCCTCTCATTAAACTGGGAAAAATAAATGTTCGGTAAACATAATGCATAAACCATAAACCAGAAAATAGATATGTCATGAATTTGGTTTGGTAATCTCCTACTATGTAAAATATAGCATAAAGAATTATTGTTGGTAATTCCATTATTATCCAACCTAATTTATCATTATTAATGGTTGGTCCCCATTTTTTAGAGAGATGTTGCCCATACCCAGCTGGTATTTTTAACAATGAAATGAAAATGAGGACTGCTATTATGATCATAACAATCATAAACCAATAAAAAAAAAAACTATCATCCACTTTTATAAACCCTTTAATAGGATTATACTATGTAAATTATTAAGAAATACATATAATTTTTTTCAAATTTTATTATTTAAAAAAATAATACTTTGTTTTTTATTTTCTGAAATTTAAAAAAAAACAGTATCAGTATCAAAGCAAATAGATCTATGAATTCTATTGAATTGAATTTTTCTTCATGAGAACCTATATTTATTCCCAAGAATCTACGCATTA
>Ga0209427_10003047_pt1 | contig 19712 bp, 21 predicted proteins | sample DeeMarSWOR136_30_FD_187465 | JGI IMG/M metagenome (GOLD analysis project Ga0209427, IMG submission 187465) | Marine sediment microbial communities from White Oak River estuary, North Carolina - WOR-1-36_30 (SPAdes) (version 2) | ecosystem: Environmental > Aquatic > Marine > Intertidal zone >...
CTCCACTGGCTCGAACAACCAGACATCTGACCCGACATCATTGTCAGTGACGCAATCTCGTTTTGAATAATCGGATTTCGGTTTTATTCCATAGAATGGCACTGCACGCCATTCATCTAACCAGAGAAACTTCACGCTCCATGAATGTGTTGTCCCCACCTGCTCATGCAATTTTTGTGCAGGGAGTGGACATTGCCATGCAAGCACATCATTCGTGCTCTTTGTTAACCACGGCGACCAGAAATAAAATCCTCTATACTTAAGCCACTAACTAAGAGTACCGTAATAAATCAGGTTCTCACTTTGGTTGGCAATATATAGAATCTTCTTAAAGCGATCATATGCCAAACCGTCAACCCTATGGTTCCCTTGTCCCGGAACTTTGAAACGACATACAACGTGGAGCGAGTTCTTTTCGAAGATTATGACCTCATTCTGGAAAGGATCTCCGGCAAAAAGCAAGTTGCGGCCGTTACTCGCTAGCGCGCGACACCGGCCTCCTCCCGGTACCGGGAAATCGCGTAAAACAGCGCCGGTTGAGGGATTTAGTTGATGAATTCTAGAGATAGTCGAGTAATAGATATACTTACCATCATAGGTCATTCCCTCACCCCTTCCGTAAGGGGCTGGTATCGAATCCACCTGTGCACCATTCGCTGGATTGATGGAATTGATGAAACCGGCACCGGTAGTTACATTAGCAACCCGGATTACTTTTCCATCCCAGGTCATACTGCCGATGGTATTATTATTTTGAGGATCAATTGATCTTACAACAATTCCATTAGAGGGATTGAGAAAGTAAATGCGTTCTGAGTGTGGCTTTTGTGTCAGAAAAAGCAGATATTTTTGAGGTCGACGTATCCAACGAAACCGGGGCCATGGAATGAATCGGTGGTAAAACGTCAGAGCGCTGCTGGAACCCGAGTTTATCTGAGGAAACCTGAACCTACCAAGCACTTTGAATTTACATTGACTTGGAGTGGCCTTCAGGGCCCTGTAAGCATTGATCCGGCCTTTTCCCAGTTTTCCAACATAATTTGGATTAACCCCATCGATATTGTCGCAGGTGTTCTCAATAATCTTGCGAACATCTTGATTGGTCAGATTCGGATTTTTCGACCAAATCAGTCCCGCCAATCCCGCCGCCAATGGACAAGCCATAGAAGTACCATCTTTGGATTGGTAATGATCGTTGGGCATGGTGGAATATATGTATTCTCCTGGCGCCGAGACATCGATCGTTGAACCGTAATTTGAAAAAGAAGCTTTGACATCATTATGGTCTGTAGCAGCAACAGAAAGTACCTCAGGCATCACACCGGGATATTGTGGTGTGACATCCGTGTTAGTGTCAGCATTACCTGCCGCGAAGCAAACAAGAATATTATTATTGTTGGCTTTGATGATCGCGTTTCGGATGGCTGTAATGTCGCCGTTTGTCCGCCAACTACAACTCATTACAACGTGCTTATAACGGTTGGCGATAGAGGTTACGAAGTTGATCGCGTCCGCTCTGTTCGCGTAGGCACCTGTATGCAAGTCAATTCGAATAGGCAATATACTGCAACCCGGTGCCATACCGACTATTCCCGTGTTATTATCAACTGCTGCTGCTATCCCGGCACAATGAGTTCCATGATAAGCCCATGATTCCGGTCCCGCCTCGGGGATCAAATCATCAGGGTCTGCAAAGTCCCAGTCTTCGCTTGCCGGCCGGGGCAAAATATTGTTCTTCAAATCCTGATGATCAAGGTCTACGCCGGTGTCGAGCACAGCAATGGCAATATCTGATTCTCCACGTTCGATATTCCAGCCTTCTGGTGCATCAACATCGGAATCGGCGGTACCACCTGTCTGTCCCGTGTTGTGAAGATACCACTGTTTACCAAAATCCTGATCGTTTGGAATATAAAGTTCATCGTTATAACCGACATTGGAGGGCTCGGCAAAGAGCACTTCTGCAAGCGCGTTGAACTCTTCTATAGCTTCGAAAATGTCCTTGCCGGCGGGTAATCCCAAAGTATAATATCCTGCCGTGTATTGCTCCCGGACTATCGTACAATCGTGACCGGATATTATCTTTTGCTGGTCATCCTTGGAGACTGAATCATTAAATTGGACTGTTATCTCACCGGGAACAAAATAACGCTCGTTACCTTCATTGTCAACTACTACAGGGAATGCACTTTCGATATTTGGTTGTTGGGTTAGCGCCTGAGCATCTGATACTTCACTGATTAGCTGAAAACAACCGTAACGTCGTGATGGTGCGGTTTCATATAGTGGTGTCATGACCTGCTTTTCCGTCAAATCTGTGACTGCTGTCAGCACATCGGCATCAGGTGAAAACTTCACCATTACCTGATCAGGTTTGGCAGTGAAAGTGAATTCCTTCCCACTTACTTTATCTTTGTATTTCATGGTATGTTCCTTTCCTGTTTAAAGTTCATATTGTCGGGATTCTCCGTTATAAATCATACATTAAGTGAAAATAACTTTCCTTTCTCTTCAACCAACACTTGGTTCGGCCATCACCGAAATCGACGAAGATTACTGCAATAAACCTAAACCCAAATTCCCCGTTTAAATTGTTAAAGAGCATAATTACCCCCATGTGATTCCAATAATATGCCGCTTGTCAACTGGCAAATGTTGATTACTTTTTCTAAAATTTACCCACTTTTTTTATAAGGGCGAAAATACCTTTTTTTCTCAATTACAGAAACTACTGATTGTTTATACTTTTTTCCCTTTTTTGCACGTTTTTTGCCCCCTTTTTATCCTTATTGGCCACAATACGGCCATATTAGGACATAATTTGCCTCTTACTTACATATATTTAGCCGTCACTCCTCGCTGAAATGTTGATACCAAAATAAACCCGAATCCCCGCCAGTGCCTTAATGCCATAGTTGGAGATCCATATATCCACGCATTTACTCATTCACGCATACACTCATTTACGTGCCTATAAGGCACTCGTCCCGTCCTCATTTACAATAATCAATTGTTGCGTATCAATAATCATTTCTAAGGCACTTGTGTCTATCGTGGAAACCACGGGCTTTTGAAGTTTTTTCGCTTTTTTGCACGTTTTTGCCCCCTTTTTATACTTGTTGACCACAATATGACCATCACCTATATATATAGCCGTCACACCCGCCTAAAATGTTGATACCAAATCCCACAACTAAAAAAAAAGTATCCCTGAAAGCCTTATTTCGCCGGATACGCTTCACTCCTGTCCTGCCTGCCCTGAGCCTGTCGAAGGGAGCGGAATCGAAGGGCTTCACGAAATACGAATAGAAAGAAAGCCTTATAAAACATCTGCAGGGCCTTGCGGATATTTCAAGATAGTTAGTCGCTAAATTCGGATTTGGTGCTTATCTTTTAGGTTTTTTACGAACTGAGGCTCATAAGTCACAATCTCTGCGCCGCTATGCCCTGGCATTTTAGGCCGTTTATTATAGCGAAATTATTTCGTGGAGTAGTGCAACCGTTCCTGGTTAGGCTAATCCTTTGTGATTTTTAGTGCTGCATGCGCAGCCCCGACCACATCTCGTACATCGGTATGTTTTGACTCGGATCATATTCGTATGGCGCGTAAATTATCACGTACGACATCCTTTGAAATCTCAGAAATTCCTGCTTGTCGAGTGTCGAGGCGAAAGTAGTCCGGAAAGTCCCGCAATTGAGATAGTGCTTTTCAACTTTCTGCCCACCATCCTCCTCATACACATAAAGAGGAACATGGATAGGCTCGTGAGTGTGCCCGAGAACACAATAACGTATACCACTGGCTACAACATCCTTTAATCTTTTTGTTGCCCATCTCCCACACGGGTCATCTTTCAGGAATCCCGCAAGTTTCTCCAGCAAACCGACAGGCACAGATGCCCCTAAGAACTCTATTGCTCTCAGCGCGGTTTGCAGCTTATCTGCCTCATCGAAGCCTATGTTCCAGCGATCATGTTCTTTTTCCCATGATTTATAAAAAGGTAGTTTCTTAAACTCATCAATAATATTTTGAATCAACTTGTTTACTTTCTTGCCAATACCAAAGTCACGAATTATATCCTGTACATAACGTATCCCGGCGAGATGTGGCCGAACATTGTCTATTTCCTTAAACCTTCGCTTCGCTTCTTTGGGAAGGTTCAGTTTCTCCGTCTCATATCCTAACTTGGTAAAGAGCATCGTTGTCATCGCATCGCCGATTGGGACAGCTCCATACTTCGGTCGTCCTTCTTTGTCAAATTCACAGTTGAATGCGTCCGACTCATGCCCATGAAAGACGAGACTCTGATGGTCTGAATCTATGTAGAAGTTCTCGAATCTCGGATCTCCGGAGGGTCTTGATTGCCCTAACAGATGCTGACGAACTAGACCCCGGGAGCTTCTGTGAAGATTGATAATGCGATCATGATTTCCCGGAATATAGACACGCTCAATCTCCGCCTCCACATTCCACACTTCTTTGTGAAAGTCTTCATGACTGCCGCCCAGCCATGCAAGTGCCTCTTCGTTATGAGCAATTGTTTTCTCAAGAATTTCGTGAGAATTTTTATAAACCTCAGTCTTATTCAAAGGTATCGACCATGGCAGGTCTTTCTTGGAAACACCGAACCAAAGCTCTGTCCTCAGCGGATCAAATATGTCTCCGTTATAAACAAATGTAACCTTCCGAATTTTCTTCTTCCTGCGCTTAATTATGTCGGCTATTTGGGTAAAAAATAGCCTAAACGCCCTCGGATCAACGTTAAACAGATCATTCTCTCCTTTCCAATTGCTTGTTGTTCCGTCGGTGAAGTGTAAATCGCTTATGATCACTAACATACTTGACCTCCTTTTCTGGAATTCATTTACTTATTAATACTTAGTAAAGCAATGATGTATATCAGACGGCTTTCAAAGCTCCAATTCCACTTTGCAGTCAATTCACTGAAATTAGTAGTTCTTAAAAGCACGTTTATAATTATTAAGCTCTTGTATTCACTTGATATGCCGTTTCTCAACCGGCAAATGTTGATTGATATTTCTGAAATTTATTATTTTTCCTTCTCACCACCACCGTAAACCGTCTTGTAAGCTATTCAACGCCTTCGAGACGGTTGTTGGTATTCAGGCCGCATTGCGTTTTTAAGAAAAATCCCCATGTGAGCTTGCCCTGAGCGTAGGCGAAGGGGCTTCACGAGATACGAATCCAATCTGTGGCTAAAATTCTCTAATTCTCTAATCTCAAATTGGCGGCTCAATGAAGTTTCCGCTCAAAGTTTATAACGCCTTTACAACTGCAGATTACCACATATACCCCATGCTTGTCCATAAATAATTAGTAAAGATTCGTGCCTTCGTGGCTAAAAAAAATCCTTGTAATCAGTGTAATCCGTGATTAATTATTTCTTCGTGCCGGAGCTTGTCCACCGTAGCTTTAGCGAAGGCGGATGCCTTCGCCGCACAGGCGCACAAAAAAAGCCTCACAAAACAACTGCAAGGCTTTGCGGGTATTTCAATATATATTGCAAGCTACAATCTCAATCCTGTCAGCATCCGCCTTTTAACAGGCAGTCGACTCGCTCCTTAATATTCTGCTTCTTGACCTCGGGAACCCTCAGCTTATTAATCTCAGCCTGACTCTCCTCCACCCGTTTTTTCAGTTCCTCAAGCCTGTCACTCAGCCACTTGTATGCTATTTGTTTTTCCCTTACGATCAGGTCGTACCTTCGGCTGACTGCCTCCCTCAGCTTATTAATTAATTCCTTCTTTCTCTTCTCGTCCTTTTCGCGCCTGATCTCTCTAAGAAGTCTGTCACGCCAGTACTCGAGTCTTACCTTTTCTTTAAGAATTTCACCAAGTTCAGGATTTCTCCGCTCCGCCTCGAAAATCGGCCAGAATTTTTCCCGGATAATCTCATACTTTTTCCAGTAAAGGTCCGGGTCTTGAAGCCTCTTCAACTCTTCCGCCCGCCTGCGGAAATTCTCCTCCAGCCATTTAAGAAACTCTTCACGCCTCTGTTCTCTCCATTTCTCGATGCGTTCTCTTATAATTTTTCCGAACTCTTCACCGCCATGTTCTCTGAGCTGCTCCTGGAAATTATTCGGATCTTCATTACGTATCTTTTCTAATTCTTTCGCCTTCTCCGGGTTGCTCTCCTTAATGCTTTTTAAAATCCGCCCGATTTCCTCATCCGTCAGGTCGAACCTTGGTCCTCGTCTCGGCCCACCTCGCCCCGGCCCACCTCGTCCTCCCGGACCGGGCGGCCCCTCCTCGGTCCAGATATCTTCTTTCTTCTCTTCTGCTTTCTTCTCCTCGCTCGTCCCTTGAGCCCGGCAGGGAAGCGCGGACACCGTTATCATAACCGCCAGCATCAAAATCAAAAAAAGTCCGTACTTTGCCTTCATTCCGTTTACCCTTCCCAAATATTCCTGTTGATTTCTGCATATTCAATTTCAAGCTCGGTAATAGCAGAGCCGCCGTTGCCACCATTTTCCTCCGATTCCAGGGTCGCAAACTCAACCTCAAGCTCATCGAGTTCGGTTGTCAAAACCAAAAGATTCCTGTCTTCGGCCGAAACATTCTCACTCTCCCAGACACTCGTCGAAATTCTAGGCCCTCGAAACCTTTCAGGAGGCCCGCCGCCTTCCTTGAGCAGCATTTGTACACCCACCGCCGCAAGAACCACAAACACCGCCGCCACAGGTGCCAGCTTGTAGGCAAACCGTCTGAACGTATGCTCCTTCCTGAGCCGAACTGCTTCGGCAATTTCCCTCTTTATATTCGCTACCAGCTCTCCACTAGGCTCCGGCGCAGGATTTTCGTCCAGGATTCGCTTAATCCTGGTAAAATCCTCAATGTATTCTTCTGCCTCTCTGTCACTGAAGAATTTATTGAATAGTTCTCTTAAATTTTCCCCATTTCGGTCATTCATAGCACCGTTACTCCATTAACTCTCTCAGTCTTTTTATCCCCTTTTTGAACAATTTCCTTAAATTTTCGCCCTTCGGCCGCTCATAGCACCGTTACTTCATTAACTCTCTCAGTCTTTTTATCCCCCGATGCATCTTCGACAACGTCGTTCCTATCGGCTCACGCCGAATTTTAGCAACCTCCTTCAGGCTCAACTGCGAATAATACCGCAGCATTATCAACTCCCTCGTATCTTCGTCAAGCTTCGCAAGCTGTATTTGCAGCTTATCGATTCTTTCGCTCTCAGAACGTTTCGGCTCTGAAATCTTCTCTTCCAACAGCCTTTTTTGGGTCTCGTGTAATTTTCTCCTTCTTTGTTTACCCCGTAAATAATCATTGAATATATTGGACGCTATCTTAAACAGCCAGCTTTCAAAGGCTCCGCCCTTATAAGAGCCGATTTTCACAACCAGCTTGGCAAATAACTTGCTCAGCAACTCCTCACTAAGCTCGCCGTCGCCCGTCAATCGGAAATAATAACCATAAACCCGGCTGGAATAAATATCCACTAACTGCGAAAAACTCTCTGCCGAGCCAGCCTTACAGCCGTCGATTATCTGGGCCAGGTCGTCGCTATTTACCATATTTATGTACTTTTTTCATAAAGAAAGACGATTTGCAGTATTGTTTTATTGCATAAATGCGGAAAATCATGGTGTTTTTTTGCCCGCCAGACCCGATATTATCCGGCCTTTCAGATGTTCTCCTCGTCCTCTTCGTCCCCAAATTCCTCTTCCAGCTTCCAACGCTCCGATTCGTCCATATCCTCGATTTCTCGCTTCATGTACTTGAACAATTTATCCTGCATGGGGGCTAATTTACTATACCACTTGTTCATCTGCTGATAGCTGGCTACGAGCATGTCAAGACGGATTAGCTGCCATTTGGCGATGCATTCCGGCTCCTTGATATTGGTAAACGGGTCGCATTTGAAGGTTCTTCGTCCATCGGGGTTCATCTCGCACAATTCACAATCTTTGCATTGGATCATTTTAATACCCCGTTATAAATCGATAAAAGCCTGTAGTTTCTTACAAAACTGCACATAAAGACTTACAAACTACACATAAAGTCTCACAAAATCGTGTATAACGTCTTACAAAATATGCTGTAACGGGCCTGCTGAACGGTTATTGAATAAAGCCCTTCGGGCTAAAATAATGAAAGATTATTTAACTGCTTACTTTTTATTTACTATTTTACTTGTTATTTTGTTTATAATACCATATATCAAAAGGATATAAAAGTAATTTAAGATAAAGATTTGGACCGTTAGTTGGAGATTCAAATGGCAAAACCGAGACGCAGGCGCAAAGTGGGCAGCAAAAAGAGACGCGCCAAGTGGAAAATTCGGCATAAAATCAGCTGATTAACAATAATATGGATGAGCAGACAAGTAAATGCGTCAATGGGAGGCCCCATTGACGCATAAACGTATTCACGCATAACCGGATTATGCATATAATGCGATAAATGAAGCATTTCAAGATCACTTTCAAGCCGGATGACAGGCAAATCACAATTCGCAAAGGGGCCACGCTTTTCGAGGCCGCGGGCCAGGCAGGAATAATCCTCAATACCGCCTGCGGCGGCAGGGGCATCTGTGGAAAATGTGAGGCTATCCTTGAGCTGGGCGCCGAGAAAGTCCTTGCCTGCCAGTACCGGATTGAAAGAGACCTTATCGTAACGATCCCGGTCAGTTCCAGGTTCTTCGAGCAGAAAATCCTGGCCGAAGGAATCGAAACAGCCGGGGTCCGGCCTGATATTTATGAAAAATATCTGGAAATTCAGGGCGAAGAACCGATTCTGGGGGTAGCTGTCGATATCGGCACGACGACGGTCGTTGCCCGGCTGATTAATATGGCCGATGGACATTGCCTTGCGACCGAGGCCGCGTTAAATCCGCAGACCCGGTACGGCGATGATGTTGTCAGCAGGATTGCATACGCCGAGACGGATGCCAAACTGACCGAACTGCAAAAGGCAATAGTAGATTGCGTAAATGACCTGATTGGTCGGCTCTGCATACAAGCCAAAATCGAAAGTAACCGGATTTTCGAGGTCTGCGCCGTCGGCAATACGACGATGAACCATATCTTTCTAAAGCTGCCCGTAAAACAGCTCGGTCAGGCGCCGTACAAGGCGTACTCACTCGATACCAAAGACACAGCCGTTGGCGAGTCGGCTTTGAAGATAAACCCGGCGGGCAATATCCATACGGTCGAGAATATCGCCGGCTTCGTCGGCTCGGATACGACGGCCGTGGTGCTTGCTACCGGTATCGATGAAGCCGAGATGATGACACTTGCAGTCGATATAGGGACGAACGGCGAGCTTGTGATGGGCACGGCTGAGAAGCTTTATGCGGCAAGCTGTGCAGCAGGGCCTGCACTGGAAGGGGCAAGGATAAGCTGCGGCAGCAGGGCGGTAGAGGGAGCGATTGAGGCCGTGGTTGTAAATGAAGATGATATTGATTTCGATATCATAGGAAATAGCCCGGCGCATTCTATATGCGGCAGCGGGCTGATTGATGCGGTTGCAGTCCTGCTGAACCTCGGCATCGTCGATGCGACCGGCCGATTTGTAGAAGCTGCATCGCTGGAAAGCAAACTTTCGCCGGCCCTTCTTACTCGAATTATCGAGAAAGATAAACAGCCCGCCTTCGTACTCGACGATTCTCAAAAGGTGGTTCTCACACAGGCCGATATTCGACAGGTCCAGTTGGCCAAGGCAGCCATCCGGGCCGGAATCATCCTCTTAGAGCGCAAGCTCGGCATCGCCGATAGCGACATCGAGCGGATTTTCTTAGCGGGTGCGTTTGGTAATTACATAAGGGCTGAAAGCGCACTGCGATTGAAGCTGCTGCCTGACGTGCCTACCGAGAGGATTCGTTTCGTCGGCAACGCCGCGAGCAGCGGGGCACAGATGATACTACTGGCCCGGCAGTGCCGGGATAAGGCCAAACAACTGGCCCGAAAGATTGAATACGTTGAGATAGCACACCAGCCAGACTTCCAGGAAGTTTTCACCGACTCGATGGCATTTTAGAGCATAAGAGCACAAGAGCACAAGGGAGAAAATGGAGGGAAATCAAAAATCAAATCGAAAAATTCAAAACCACAGAGCAAAATTCAAAAATTATTAACTTCTGACTATGGGTAGCACTTTTTTGTTGCGTTGGGGGGCAATGGTTGTGATAATAGCAGAGACATAACATGCGGGAAATTCACGGCTCTATAAAGGCTCAAACATGAGCGAAAAAGAGAGAAAAAAGGAAGGCAGAAGGGAAAAGGGAGAATTGGAAAGGGATAGTGGAACCACTTCCTTGAAAAGTTTTTATTACTATCTAATTTTGTTTTCTATCTGGATGCTTGCTTGGTTAATCAGCTCTATTGTTCCCTTAAAACTACTAGGGGTGCCCCTTGATCATCCGGCTTCAGAAATTTCCCCCTTTTGGCTGGATATGTTATATATTGCTATTACTTTACTTGTATCAATGGTTATTGCCATGCTTCTTACAAACAGAATAGCTTCAAAGTTTATGTCCAAGGAAGCCATGATAAAGATTATAAAGGAAAACTTTCTTATCACCTCACCGTTTTATTCCTTAATCATGAAAGACGTAGACAGAATATATCAAAAAAAGGATACATGACAATCCATCCTATCTATGTATGACCGAGCATTGGTACATGGAGAAATTCTGCAAACTGTTAGGCTGGAATATCTTTGCCTTTATTCGATCGAAATATTACAAAAGATTATATACATGCGGGAAATTCACGGCTCTATAAAGGCCCAAAGATGAGCGAAGAAAGAAAAGCTAAAGTCTTGATGGGATTGGGTATAATAGGTGCATTGCTTCCTATAGCACTAGAGGTGTATTTTAGGGTCGTTGATAACATGCTTTTTTGGACACTTTCTGCATTCCCATTAGTTCAGTTTGTCCTTCCTATTTACATACTCAGTCTTATGGTGAGGAAGTTTTGGGGTTTCTATATTGCAGTTCTGATTCTATCAGTCCATATTGCTCTCGTCTTGATCGGCGTAATTCTTTTGCAGCATGCGATATACTTTCTCGAATACAGGCCGATTCCCTTTTGGCGTTTTGAGGTTAGGCTTTTGCAAGCGACATGGTCCTGGATGTTATCCGTAATTCTTATGTTCCTGGGACTTACGGGAAACGGCATGCTTCTTAAAATCAGATACGGCTCTAAGGCATTCGAAAATAAATTGAGAATAGAAATTCCACTATGGAAACTTCTTGTCTTTTGTGGCATTGCTGGATTCCTGACGGCCATTCTGACGCCTACTGTGTCTAAGACAAAATATACTGTGGCAGGGGAATGTGCTTCTAACTTAAAACGAATCAGAGATGCTGTTCAGCTTTATACTGAGCAGTTTGATGGAGCATACCCAACACCGAACAAATGGTGCGATTTGCTTTTGGAAGGTAATTACCTGAAGAGTAGAAGATTTTTGAAATGTCCTGCCGTTAAAGGAGGCCGTTGTAATTTTGCTATAAATCCAAACTGTTCACCTAATTCACCAAACGATGTAGTGTTATTTTTTGAAACCAAAGGGGGCTGGAATCAATATGGTGGACCTGAATTATTAACCTTCGATAATCACAAAGGCAAACATACTCATATATTATTTAATGATGGTTGGATTAAATTTATAAAGACAGAGGAAGCTGACCAGTTAAAATGGAAGCCTGACGAAGCTAAAGAAGAGTGAGGATATGCAAAACATTACGTAGATGTGTGAATGAGTAAATGCGAAGACGAGGGGTATGTGGAGAGGCAAGGGGGGAATTGGTTTGACGGGGAGGGGGTTTTTCGTTTACTATTGACCGTAAATGAAATGGTCTTTTCGCAATTACAGGGAGATTTGATTATGAATATGATACAGTTATATATTATGTGGGCCGGGATAATAGTCATTTTCGCTTTTGCCGCACAGGGACCGGGAGTGGATTTTTGGAAATACACCTTTGTCGCGGCGCTTATAACGGCAGGTCTCATGCTGACCGTGGAGGTGATAAAAAGGAACAAGTCGAAAGGTCCTCAGGAAAAATAGAGCGGATAAACGGACACCAAAATCAAAAGCCAAAGCCCAAAATGACGATATACAGCTAAAGGTTAACGAATGAACAGGAAACAGGAAATTCTGCTTTGGGCGGCGGTGATTATTATTCAAATGATGATAATCTTTCCGCCTGTAAGGCGGTTGGAGCGGGTGCATAATGAGATGGAGGAACCGCCTGAGATTTCCGTCGTTACCGGCTGGGTGCCGGGTTACGGCATCATCGTTCGAGACTATAAACATATCCGGTTTGGTATGCTTGCCTTGCAGGCGGCTATTGTTGCTGCTGTAACGGCCGGCCTTATATTTATCCTGCGCGAAAAGGAACATCAGGAAGAGCAAGTAGCCGATAATACTTAGCCAAACATCACCATCGAGCATGCACCAAAAGGGAAGCTAAAATGAGTCACACAGTTCGCTTCAATGTAAATCCAAGGTTAACCATCCTTCCGAATATCCTGCTGTTTTTGGTACTAACAAGTTTATCGTTTATGCCGGAGGGCTGTGTCGATACAGGACCAAAGCGGATTCCATGTATGGAACGAGCTGTCTTCGGTGACCCGGCGCAGTCGCCTTATGTTTTACCTTTCCCTGTCGGTAAATCCTACAGGCTCATTCAGGGCTACTGTTATCCCGAGGGCGGCCATCGCGACCAGCTCGCCTACGACTTCGGTATTCCCATCGGCGATGATGTTGTTGCGGCGCGGGCAGGCATTGTGCGCAAGCTCCGGGCGGACGTTTCCGATGAAGGCAGTGAGACAGACGCTGGCCGGCATAATCACATTCTTATTGAACATGATGACGGAACGGTGGCCTTCTACGGCCATCTCAAGCAAAATAGCATAGTGGTAAAAGTCGGCGACCGTGTCACTACGGGCCAGCTCATTGCGGCCAGCGGCAACTCCGGCAATACAGGCGGGGAGCCGCACCTGCACTTCGGCGTGTATCAGGGATGGCCTGCCGTAGAGGGTTTTGATGTGCCGGTCAACTTCAAAAATGCCCGCGGGCCGCCCACCAAGCGCGGCGGCCTGATGCCGGGCAGCTTCTTCGAAGCACTACCTTATTGAATAATTCCAACAGAAATCACTCATTACGAATCACGTAGACTTTCTGGCGGCTTGTGGTATAGGGGACTTCCCCTATGCCGACAGTAGCAACTTACCTGATGGTAAAAACAGGTCTCGGCCCGATTTACAGAAATTCGCTTTCTTTTTAGTATGAAATAAACAGTAAGAGTCAGGATTATGGATCCTGTTGGAAATGGCAGTTAATTGAAGGGCTAAAACGGATTTTAATTGGAGGGCTTTAAATGAAGCCATTAACGAAAAAGGTGGTTGTGCCGGCCTTGGTTGCAGTGTTTGTATGGTTTAGTCTATCCGAACACGGTGGACTTGTTCGAAGGATTCTGTCGTACGTTTATGATATGGATTATTATCTTGCCGAAGCATCCGACGGACAGGATTATGCAAATGAAATGGGCGGGCAATATTGGATTCCGGTCGGAGAATTGATGCCGATTGAAGGAGATTACGAAATTACCGCTTTTGCAGGAACGGGCCGTTATCCGGCAAATTTGGATGACGACGAGATTCTTTATATAGTGGTGGAAATAACAGAAGAAGGCAAAAACGGCCCGGATGCGTGTGCGCCCGAAGGAAATATTTACGACCATGAGGTTGTTCCGGTTCCCGATGGAGCTATGCATTCGACCGCCGTTTTGTGCATAAGGCCTTTGTTAGAAACAGGTTACGTTTGTGAGGCAGGAGCTCATAATTGCCCTGTTATGATTCACTGACCGTGATTTATTAGCCGGGAAGGCGGCAGCGGATTGAAAGGTTTGGGAAAAAAATTTTTTATTTTTTTCGAAATTTTCTCTTTACATGCAAACAAATTACTGTATATTCATATTAGCTTCTGGAGAACGTTAGTTTAGATGTGAGTTTGCATATTACAGGGTTGGGGTTATCTCGCTTTCTCCTCTCCCTCCGCCCCCAACCCTGTCTTTTTTTGCGCGGATTTTCAGCTATTTGCCTTCAATAACTCGAAAAGCCGGGATTTATAGAATACTGCCAACAGGTGGATAATTTGCTTAAAGGGAAACAGCGGTTTTTATGCTACACTCCGATCCCGATGAGGCAGAAACTCCAAAGCCAATAGATAACGAATGCAATGTGGGCCGCGACGAGAGTGAGAGTACGGCATAAGCGTAACGCTAATATGCAGAGAGCGATTGCCAGGAAGGTAATAATTAAGGAAACAAAAGCCACATCGAGGTCTCGCTCCGCAAGGAAGTGTAGGCCGTAATAGGCAGGGGCGGCCGGGGCCAGCCAAATCACCATTGTCCGGGCCTGGAAACGGCCCATCCAGAAAAGAAGCGAAAGCACCCAAAGCAGCGAAAAATTCACAGCCAAACTGATAATAACTTTTCTTCGGGTAGTCATAACCGCTCTTTTTCCGAGGTGCAGCATTTTTGACTTGTGATTTTCGGTTCGTGATTGGTCGTTAGCATTCATGCCGTCACGGCGGGCTCAGGGCCCTTGCTTCTTGCTTTCTTTATGCGGAGGCGCTTGAGGCCGTCAAGCAACAGTAATATCGCAATACCCCATGCAAGGCTGTTGATAATGCCGGGCAGGATTTGAAGCCACAGCGGCTGGTACTCGTGCAAAAGGTTGAACATCATCATGGGCAAAATTACAGGCAGGCTAAACGCCCAGGCCAGCACCCGGTAGAGTTCGGCCAGCAGGCCGGTATCCAGATTCGGATTATAATTGAACAAATACCGCTGCATCAGGAGCACCGTTAAAAGGTAATGTACCGGCACGAAAGCAATCAGAAATATAAGCTTCTTTTTCATTTCTCGTACTCCCAAATTAATCGGTCCCTTTGCAGGCTATTTCAATTTCCGGAAACAATATAATACCTGAGCCCCCGCGAGGTTTGGAGGCTATCCAGCCTCATCGTCAGGTTGTATGAACTGTTTTCCCTGAAGTATCCTTCAGAGGCGTATGGCACTTCTGTTCCCGTTTCGTTGGCATTGCCGAAAACATACTTTACATTCGGGTCATCCCTGCATATCTCAGGCCAGTTCCAGGAGCCGGAGCCCGGCCAGAGGATTTCCATCTCCTTGTAGTCTTTGTCTCGCCTGGCTTTCCAGAATGCCTCGCACACCGCCTCCGGCGAATCCGGCCATTGCTCCCGAGTTGCCATGACATTCATGGCCTCGGCATGGGCCTTTTCCCATGCTGTTACTTCCTCACGCTTGCCGCATGAGGGTAACAATAATAGGCTGACGAGGCAAACAGGAATGACAAGCTCTATTGCATTATGCCTGACCATGTTTTGCTACCTCCTTATTTTCCATCAGTTTCTAACATTCGAAATCAATGGTGCTGAGCCTGTCGAGGCGTAAGAAAAATAGCCTGGTTTGATTTGTAAGCTATTTTATATGTCCTGAAGCAGAAAGTAAAGCCGGAAGATAAAAACTATTCCTTGAACCAGAACACGTAAAACGGCTTGGCCGCGCATAATACCAGCAGTGCCACGAACCACCAGATGCTGATATTCATAATGTCCGGTATCAGTTTGGCTATGATGAGCACGAAGAACATAGCAGCTCCCTGGGCAAGTTTGACATCGAAAATATCAAATCTCTTCACTCGCCTTGTCATGTCTTCTAAAAGCACCATTTCATAATCTCCTTAATACAAAGATTATTTACAGTCTTTCACCCTATTAGTCTTTTCTTCGGCCCGAATGGTTCATTCCCGGGTAAAAAATGATTCTCTGAGCTTCCCCTTTTTCCACCAAGTGTGCGCAAATTATCGATCAAAAGTGACCATAGCGCAAACGAAAATTCGAAAAAAATAAAAAATTTTTAACCGCCCATATATAAACGAGTTACGAGAATTGAGCATCGAGGATCGAGCTTTTTTTTCGTATCAAAAGTGCACATTCGGGTAATTATGGAGGGCCGCTTTTTTACCCTCCGGCCAATAACAGGCCAAATTAATAACAAATGAACCACTCACAAATAGTGGGGGCCAAAATTACCGAGTTCGTTTTCAAAATCAAGGTTCCGGATTGGCTTGAACGTATATTGGTCGTTTCGCTGCTTTTATACCGCCGCCTGCGCTATGGCCATCCTTTTCGGCGGATTCCACTGACTCGCGGCAAGTTCGCCATCGTCGATCCGGAAGATTTTTACCGCCTTGCAAAGCATAAATGGCTGGCCCAGCCGGGGCAGCGTACGTTTTATGCCGTCCGACGAATTCGTCCTGAGAAGGGCGGCAAACAAAAGGTTGTATGGATGCACAGAGAAATAGTCAATGCACCAGAAGGACGGTTCTGCGATCATGCTAATAATAACGGGCTCGATAATCGAAACGAGAATATTCGTCTTGCGACACGGTGTCAAAATGCGTGGAACAGACGAAAGCCGAACGTAAAGAGCCGGTCTAAATATAAGGGGATTTCATATCAAAGAAGGTACAAACGATGGTGCGCAAGAATACAGGTTTGCGGGGAACAGAAATATCTGGGTCTATTTAAGGATGAAGTTGAGGCGGCGAGGGCTTATGATACAGCCGCCCGTAAATATTTTGGAAAATTCGCCGTTACAAACTTCGACTCGGAAAATTGAAGTTCTTCATAAGCAGTTATGTCAAAAACAAAAACTTGATTATCATATATTGACAAATATATGACAATACAAACAGCCACATTTGCAATATTAAGAGATTGTAATCCGCTCGAGGGATATCAAGCCAGCTGCCTTTCCGAAGAAGGTCTCGACGGAATAGGACTATGAAAGGTGCGAATAAGATCCACATATTTCGAACATACAAAACATGCCAGAAACGATTCCAATTGCCAAACATAAGCCTGCCCAGAAGAAAGAAAATAGGTATATTGCAGATTAAGAGTATAACCTTAGTCCATACATTTGTGGTCAGAAGGCCGTATATAAATTCAGCTATCGTATCTATAACCTTATCATACATAAAGAAGCCACTTTGCCATAGGGTCCTTTACCTGAAAGAATAGTTTATCCTAATTTCTCACAACTATTTTAACAACTGGCGGTCTTGATTGAAAAGGCAATTTTGGCAAATCCTTTAGTCGCCGGTTATTAGGATTTAAGCGGGATTAGAGATTGAGGTTTTTGGTTTCGAGATTCTTATACCAGAGATTCAGGCCGGCCGCTTTTTTCGAATACTCCTCGAATATAGCTTTGATACACGAAAGAAGAACAAGGCCCATTAAATCAGCCATTATGAAATAAAATATCCAAAGCATGTCCTTCGGCAAAAAGTAAGCAATGATCAACGTTAAGGGGAAAAGTACGCCGGAATTGATGACGATGCCCGCCGAGGCATACTTTATTACCTCGAGCTTTGCTTCCACAATCTGTTTTAGCTGAGAGACCATCTCGTGGAAACAATCCGCCAGCTTGCCGCTTTCTTCGTAAGGAAGTATAACTGCAACCATTCCTCCCGGCACGAAATCAACCGCCTGCAAAGCGGCGGCAAAGCTCTGGCCCTTATCAATCTGGCCGACGGAGGCCAGCATCTGTTTTCGCAAGTACCTGTTGTCGATGGCAGAGAGTGAATGCAGAAACATATCCCGCACGTTGAGGGTGCTGTCGTAAGCGATTTCCAGGCAAACAAAAAACTGCATCAAAGACAATTGCTTTATCCACTTGCCTATAAAAAATAGTCTCGTGGCGAGCATGTCCCTGTATAATCTGAATTTCTCCGAGTAGATTGGCAGCAGAATAATGGCCGCCAGTATCATTAATTCCAGTAACTGTGACTGACGGTAGAATATCCACCTGAATACAGAATTGATTAGAAATGCGAAAATCACAAACTTCCAGCATCGCTGAAGGCGATAGATTACCGGCGCAATCTGGTACATGAAAGCGGCGGCATCCCGCAGGGCCTTGGGCCATTTTCCTGTTTCCTGGCCGCACTTAAAGAGAGCCAGATAAAATTGAGGCAGGTCGTATCGGGCAAGCTGCTGGCTGTCGGCTTGTCCGAGAAAAACTTCCTTTAAATCGACGGCCAATCTGCGATTTACCGGGCTGGCAAGGTGTCTGCCGGCGATATCGAAGGCCTTATCGAACATCAGACCGTCATTGAGCATCTTGCCGAGATTGTCGGTAAAAACAGAAAGCTCGAGCCAGTTTTTAATCTTATACTTCAGATGACCATCTCCCAAAGTCAGGTCTTTTCCGATCGAGACTATATTATAGTACGTTTTGCTTATGGTTCAACTGTCCTCAAAAATCAATATTTTGCCGCTGTTCTTGTAGCTTCCGGTATATGTTTTCCGGCTCCGACAAACAAAGAGATTGAATTCTAAAATTAAATTGATATCCTGTTGGAAATAGCGGCCGGGGATTTTTTGCCGGTGACGCCGTTACCTTATGTCACCTTTCTGCCTTTTAAGAGTGAAGACAGGGACTCTTATGAATGGATATTGACTATGTTTTGGAGAGCAACGGAATGAGACGGATACTGTTAAGCTTAATTATGCTTTTGACGGCTTTGTGGATGCCCGGCTGTACGGTGGTTGTCCACGAGGAGAAAAGGCACCCTCGCAAGCCCGACGTGGTTTGCCCCCCCCCGGATGTCCAATCGGATGTAGTAATCCAGGAGATAGATGCGGTGGGCAAACTTTCTTTCGAACCGCACAAGCGGGATGTTTATATGCGAATCGCAAAACGTCCCAGCCTGCACGATGGAGCGCAGGCGCATCTGGTAAGCGCCGTCTTCGACAACCTCTCGTTCGAGCCCTGGAAGCGTGACATACTGATGGCCCTTATCTCAAATCCTGACTTCAGTCCTGCGGGTCGGCAGGCGATTTATTCACATTTGGACAGGCTCTCCTTCGAACCCTATAAGAGAGATATCCTCGAAGCGCTAAGCCGGCGATAGCTCCATACCATCTCATCTCCCGATGCCGTGCGAGACAGGTGACCGGCACCTGCCTTATATTTCTTTGTTGCCTTCCCGGCTGGAGACGTTTCGTATCTTGTGAAGCGTATCTCGCTTCATGTATCACTAATTGATAACAGGATTGAATTTTCACTGTAAAACTGGTATTCTTTTGGGGACGAAGTCTCGTAACATTCGTTTTGTTCGAGAATGGAACAGCTAAGAAGATTTTGTTAAAAATTTCAGGAGGCAAAAATGAAGTCGAAAAGATTTGTGGTATGGATGATGATTGTGGTGATGGTTCTGCAGGTGGTCCCTTCGATGGTGGCGGTGGGGCAGCCGATGGCTGCTGTCAGACCGGCCAAAGAGGCCGACAACGTCGCGCCGCCGGGTTTTAAGTCTCTGTTTAACGGCCGGGATTTCACAGGTTGGAAGGTGCCCGAAGGCGACGGGGGACACTGGAAAATCGTCGACGGGGCGATAGACTACGATGCACAGAGCGAGGCCAAAGGCGATAAGAGCCTGTGGGGGATGGGTGAGTACGGCGATTTTATTCTGAGAATCGACTGGAGGATAAAGGAAACGCCTTATATCAATCCGAATGTTCCTTATATTCTTCCAGACGGCACGCACGCGCGGGATATCAAAGGCAAGGAAATGCGGATGGCGCTGCCCGATTCGGATTCCGGGGTATTCCTGCGCGGCTCAGGCAAGAAC
>Ga0209427_10003048_pt1 | contig 19708 bp, 15 predicted proteins | sample DeeMarSWOR136_30_FD_187465 | JGI IMG/M metagenome (GOLD analysis project Ga0209427, IMG submission 187465) | Marine sediment microbial communities from White Oak River estuary, North Carolina - WOR-1-36_30 (SPAdes) (version 2) | ecosystem: Environmental > Aquatic > Marine > Intertidal zone >...
ATCGCAAGGTTCAAATCAAGGAGATTACAGTGTTTAAATAGAAGATGCCTACTGCCCTGGAAGAGGCAATCAGGTCATATGTAGAGTATCATAGCAGAACCTCTCAGGAGGCCGAGTTTTTGATTACGAAGCACGGGTTACTTCTAGAGTAAAAAGTTGCAGGCCTCACTGGCATCAAACCTAACACTTAGCGTAACTTGTGTGATTCTAGAATGCAGTGCTAAAATGACAAATATTAGATAAAAATTGATAGACCGCTGGCATATTTACAAGTGCAGGTATTAGTTAAGTAAATGATAACCTCAATAACAGAATTCACGAAGAAAGCAAAGCTAGTCAAAGAGAGTGATAGGTATAAAGTCTATGACTTAGCCTTGGAAAATCTGGTTCTATCGATGACAATCCTACATGAAGGCAAGTCGACAACCGGACACTCCCATGATGATACGGAAGAGATTTACCTTTTTATTAGCGGCGATGGAAAGATGGAACTCAATAATGAAAACCATGATGTAGTCACGGGTAATATAATCACAGTACCCCGAGGAGTTTTTCATCGTGTCTACAATACAGGTGACTCCGACCTCACCTTCATAGCCATCTTTGAAAAATATCCTGGTCGCGGAGAATAGCTGGGAAAATCAAGGGAAAATAACTGAAGCATTTCCTGCTCTAACGTAGCCAGGTGACAAGTCTTAGGTCTCTTACTATCATAACCCACACCATGTCAGGCATAGTTTCAGTTTTTTCACTTACCAGAGTGATGGTATGCACTCTGTTCTCGGAAGAGTTTAATACTGCCGAGGTACCGAAAAACGAAGCCGGACTGACATATGGAATTGGTCAATCATAGATATTCAGGATAGTGGATTAATATCTGGTATTCTCGATACAATTATTCGCAATCGCAGACAAATGAAAACGAAAGCAATATGAAAATTGTAATGAGCTATTTTGTGCCAATTTTGGGTCATATTTGTGCCATTATTGTGGACTGTTAAACACGCATCGTAAAATTCATCATCGTCAGAGTGACTCTCAAGAGTTGTATTACATTAGCCTTCTACCCTGACTTTTCAAACGATTACACTAGTCTGTTTATTATGTTGACATTTGTCATCTAAATAACTACAATACTAAACTATTGGGGGAGGGAAATATTCATATCAAATCCAAAAATTCATATAAAGTTGTATTCATTATTGAATAAAGTATTGAATATAGTTATTTATAGTCTGCTGACCTACATGAATGTATGATTCTTTAGAGTTTTCAATACACCTGTGGACTGCGTAAAGCGAAAAAGTTGAACAAAGTAAGACGATTGGTTTTCAGAAAAGGGGTCCTGAGTCTGTGTATCACTACGGTTATCATGGTTGCCCTGGTTTTAAGCAATTCCCCGCCAGCAACCTCTAGCAACGTAGTTCCTCTCGCAGGCGGTAGTGAAGCTCGCTGGGGATATGCCCCCCCTCTCACTTATACTTACAATGTCTCCCATCTTGTCACCGATGATGGAGTATTTACCCAGGATGTAGTTGCCGCATCTGTGGCTGGCGAAGTTATGCTCACCATCGATAAAGGCACCAAAGCCCTTACTGCTGAAGGAGAACCGCTCCATAAAATTACTATTGCTGAAATGATAGAACCCCCACCCCCACCCGAAGAGGCCAACATTATCAGCTTGACCTATGACCTTGGCCCAACCGGGGCCACCTTTGATCCGCCAATAGTCCTTACATTTACCTATGATCCTAATGCTATACCTGAAGGTATTAGCGAAGAACACCTCGTTGTTGCTATATGGAACGAGGATGCAGGTGAGTGGGTTGAACTCGAGGGCTGTACTGTTGACCCCGTAACCCACACTATTACAGCACCAATAAGCCACTTTACCGCCTTCACCGTTATTGCTCCTCTTACACCACCACCAGAGGAGGAAGAGATCGAAGTACCACCATCACCTATCGATTGGTGGATAGTTGGCGGTATCATTGCTGGAGTCGTAGTAATAATCATACTTGTTTACTTCCTGTGGTGGGTAAGACGCTACGGCTATTATTAGTGAAATAATTGGCAAGAGAAAGATTGTAAGCAGCTGAAGTGAACATCTCAATTGCGGGTAGTGGATATGTTGGTCTCGTCACTGGTGCTGGGTTTGCCAGCAATGGTCATAAAGTCATTTGTATTGACACCGATGAAAACAAGGTAAATCAGATAAATCATGGTATATCCCCATTCTATGAAGTTGACTTTGATAGCCTGCTATCAAGCTGCGTAAACCGGAAAAGGAGTCTTAAAGCTAGCGCAGATTATCAAGAGATTGCAGAGTCAGACATCACCTTCATCTGCGTTAATACTCCCAACAACTCAGAACAAGATGTTGATATTAGCCAAATTATAGATTCAACCACAGAAATCGGGCTAGCATTGGCTAAAAAGAATAGCTACCATATTGTCGTAATCAAAAGCACAGTATCCCCTGGAACCACAGAGAGCATTGTCATCCCCATCCTGGAAAAATGCTCATTTAAAAAAGCTGGTACAGACTTCGGTATAGCTGTGAATCCCGAGTTTCTACAAGAGGGTAGAGCTGTGCATTGTTTCTTCAATCCTGACAGAATCATCATCGGTGAATATGACCGTAGAACTGGGGATATACTCCAGGAAATCTATCAAGATTTCCTGGCTCCTACCATAAGAACCGATATCAGAACCGCCGAGATGATCAAGCACGCCAGCAATGCTTTCTTAGCCACCAAGATTTCCTTCATCAATGAGATTGGCAACATATGCAAGAAACTAGGTATAGATATTTATGAGGTAGCCGAAGCCATGAGCCTTGACTATCGCATTTCTCCCCATTTCCTAGAGGCTGGATTGGGCTTTGGTGGCAGCTGTCTTCCCAAGGATGCAAGAACTTTGATCAGTGCTGCTAAAGACCTGGGCTATGAACCCCAGCTTCTTCAGGCAGTCTTAGAAGTTAACAGGAAACAACCCCTAAGAATGGTAGAACTAGCCAGAGCAAAAATGGGAAACCTGAAGGGGAAGAGGTTAGCTATATTGGGAATAGCTTTTAAACCAAACACTAACGATATAAGGGGAAGCTTAGCTATACCCATAATAGAGGAGCTCCTGAAAGAAAGAGCTATTCCTATTATCTACGATCCTCAGGCTCTCGAAAATGCCAGAAAAATCCTCGGGGAAAGGGTGCTGTATAGTAATAGTGCCAAGGAAGCGGTGGATAAAAGTGATTGCGTCCTCATAGTAACTGACTGGGATGAATTCAAAGATAGAGAGATTTACAGAGGCAAAATGGTCATTGATGGGCGCAGGACATTGCTGGAGAAACAGGGCATTAATTATGAGAGAGTATGTTGAAAATAGAGTTCTCATAAGCGGAGCCGCCGGCTTTATTGGCTCACATCTCTGCGGATTGCTTCTGGAGAAGGGCTACGAAGTAGTAGCCATAGATAACTTTGTAACCGGAAGTGCAAAGAATATTGAGCCTTATCTGAAACACTCCCAATTTCAATTCATAAAGCTGGATCTGACACATCCTTTGCCTCACCTCCCCCCTGTCAACTTTATCTTTCACCTTGCCAGTCCTGCTTCTCCGGTAAACTTCGACAACCTTTCGATAGAAATTATGTTGGTAAATTCTCTCGGCACCTATAATCTCCTGGAACTGGCGAGAACCAACAAGGCCAGATTTATTCTTGGCTCTACTTCAGAAGTATACGGTGACCCCGAGCAGCATCCTCAAAAGGAAGAATACTGGGGTAATGTTAATACCACGGGACCCAGAAGTTGCTATGACGAGAGCAAAAGGTTTGCCGAAGCTTTATGCATGTCTTTTAAGCGGCGACATGACCTCTCTATCGGCATTGCCCGCATCTTTAATACCTACGGACCAAGGATGAGGAGCGACGACGGCAGAGTTATCTCCAATTTCGTCTGCCAAGCTCTTAAGGGCGAACCTATTACAATTTATGGTGATGGTAAACAGATAAGAAGCTTTTGTTATGTCTCGGATTTAATAGAGGGATTGTTCCTTTTGATGAATGCCGATTGCTCAGGCCCGGTTAATCTTGGTAATCCGGATGAGCATACAATTCTGGATATAGCTGAACTGGTAAAGATACTTACAGGCAGCCTTTCTCTTTTTTCCTTTTCTCCTCTTCCCACTGATGATCCCCGACGAAGAAAGCCCGATATTTCTAAAGCCAAAGCTCTCCTCGGCTGGGAGCCCAAAGTTAGTATTGAGGTAGGAGTAGAACACACTATTGAGTGGTATATTGAAGAAATGGCTCAATTTGAACCAATATCACAAGGTTACCTAAATAGGGAGTTAAAGGGAGAGGGTTGAACAGTATCTCTATTATTATTCCAGCTCATAATGAAGCCAATCGGTTAGAAAGCACGTTGGATAGTTATGTTGGTTATTTCTCTCATCTGGAGGATGAGAAATTTGAAATAATTGTAGTTTGTAACGGGTGCCAAGACAATACGCCTCAGATTGCCGCGGAATATACTCAAAAAAGCAGTAAGGTAAAGGTTATTAATCTACACGATAAGATAGGCAAAGGTCAAGCTATTAAGGAAGGATTCAGGATAGCCAGTGGCGATATCTGCTTGTTCACCGATGCCGACGGCTCCACTTCAGCCAGTGAAAGCTTAAAATTGATTCTTGCTGTTAGAGAGGGTAACGACGTGGCTATAGGCTCGCGTAGACTTCGCGGCTGTAAGATATTAATAAAGCAAAGCCTATCCCGGAGAATAGCGGGGTGGGGGTTCAATAGACTGGTCCGTCTTCTCTTCGGGCTTCGTTTTAAGGATACCCAATGTGGAGCCAAAGCCTTCAACAAAAAGGCCGTTGGTCTGGTACTGAGCAGTGTAAAGACCAACGGATTTACCTTTGATGTTGATTTACTATGGAGATTAAATAAGACTGGGTATCGAATCCAGGAAATACCTATCACCTGGGGAGATAGTAGTGGCTCTACATTGATTCTCCGCAAAACCATACCAAGGATGTTGATTGAGGTTCTGAAACTAAGGTTCAATGGTGGATAACGTGAGGTTCTCTATCATAATCCCTGTATCGGACGCTGATACGTACCTAGAACAATCCATTGACCACTGCTTGAACTTAAATTATCCAGATTACGAAATAATTCTCCTGCCAGATAAGCCGATTCCTGAACCATCGTCATTTAGAGTCATTCCAACCGTGAACCCAAGTCCCTCAGTAAAAAGAAATGTTGGCATACAGAATGCTCAGGGAGAAATATGCGCCTTCATAGATGCTGATGCGTATCCCACTCAAGACTGGCTCGAAAAGGCTGACCAGCATTTTAATGATCCACAAGTAGCCGCCGTTGGGGGGCCAAACCTAACTCCCGATGAGGATACGGAAATGCAAAAGGCAGCTGGCTTTATACTCGCCTTCCCCCTGGGCGGCGGTACACCAAAAAGATTCTCTCCCGCGCCTTTGCATGAGTGTGACGAACTTCAGTCAGTAAACATGCTGATAAGAAAGTCGGTCCTGGAGGAGATCGGAGGCTTTGACTCTGGCCTCTGGCCCGGGGAAGATGCCAAACTATCTTACCAGATAAAAAAAATGAAGATGAAGATGATATATAGTCCGGAAATTATTGTCTATCATCATCGCCGCCCGCTGTTTCGACAATTCCTCAAACAGCTGTGGAACTACGGCATTACAAAACCATTAGCAATAAAGAGACACATGTCCTTCCGGCATCTCTTCTATGTTATACCTACGCTTTTCTTATTGGGTCTCATCACAGGGCCCATTCTCTTCCAATGGCTACCTTCCCTCAGGATTGTGTATTTCTCCATCCTAGGATTTTATGTGGCTGGTTTACTATGGAGTACCAGAAGGCCACCTACCGTTAAGATGAAAGCAGCAACCTTTACCGGTATTTTTCTGATGCACATCACCTATGGCTTTGCCTTTCTAATCGGTTTATTCAGAAAGGGTTCGACTATTGAAGATAATGATAACCTATCCCCCTCTAGGCAATACGGAGAAAGTGCCATTAATTTCTCAAAATAGACAGTTCCAGTGGTTTTCGAATCCAACTTTCCTCTATCCGTTGGTGCCAGCTTCGGCAGCTACATTACTCAAGGAGAATAATTTTAACGTTGTCTGGAAGGATGCTATCGCTGAAAGATTGAGCTATGCCCAATTCCTGAGATTCTTCGAGGTTGAAGCACCCGACCTTGTAGTGCTTGAGACAAAGACGCCGGTTATCCAAAGACACTGGCAAATTATTCAGGAGTTAAAGCAAATATCTCCCGAGTGTAGGTTTGTCCTTATGGGTGACCATGTAACAGCACTACCAGAAGAATCGTTGGCTAATTGCCGCGGTCTCGACTTTGTCATTACGGGCGGTGATTATGATTTCTCCTTGCTAGGGTTAGCCAGGAGTCTGAAGGAGGCGATAGATTTACCCCCGGGTATCTGGTACCGACAGGATGGTAATACTGTATCGACGGGACCATTCAATCTCGCTAACGATTTAGATAGCCTACCCCCTGTTGACAGAGATTTAACCAAATTTCAACTGTATGAAGAATCCAACATAAAGCGAAAGCCATTTGCCTATACCATGGCCGGTAGAGATTGCCCCTATAACCAGTGCTATTTTTGCTCCTGGTCATCCCTTTACCCGGACTTCAGGGTTCGCTCCCCAGAAAGCCTGGTTGACGAGATCCGGATGCTTATAGATAGATATGGCGTAAGGGAAATTTTTGATGATACTGGCACTTTTCCGTCAGGAGGCTGGCTGGACAGATTCTGCAGGTTAATGATTGAGTCAGGATGCAATCAGCGAGTCCTTTTTTCCTGCAATTTCCGCTTTGACTATCTTTTGAACCGTAAGCGAGTAGAGTTAATGAAAAAAGCTGGTTTCAGATTGGTAAAATCAGGATTGGAATCAGCCAATCAAGTTACATTGGACAGGATCAATAAGGGGTTGAAGGTAGAGGATATTGTTAGCGGGTGCAGAATAGCCCATGAAGCCGGCCTGGAGGTGCACCTTACGATAATGGTAGGTTTTCCCTGGGAGACAAGAAAAGATGCGCTGAATACGCTTTCTCTGGCTCGCTATTTAATGAGTAAGGGACTGGCTGAAGTGCTTCAGGCCACGGTAGTTATCCCCTACCCCGGCACCCCCCTTTACAAGCAGGCACTGGACAATAACTGGTTCATAATAGATCCGAGTGATTACAGTCGGTATGATATGACCAAACCAGTTCTTGACACTAATGATATGGAGCCAGAGGAAGTGATGGAGATATGCAGCCAAATATATAAAACATATCTTTCCGCTGGATATATCATACACAGACTAGCTAACCTCCGCTCCTGGGCTGACGTAAGATATAGCGCCCAAGGAGCCAAGGCAGTTCTAAAACATATCGGTGATTTCGCCCAGCGAAGAGGAGATTAAAGATTTGGGACCGATCGGACATCTGTTCTTATCCGCAGCGATAGCCGGAGGAAGCTATGCAGCTACCGGCTCTCTCCCAATAGCAGCCTCCGCGCTCAGTATTGGCGTCTTAATGGACGCCGACCACCTCTTCGACTATGCCTACTACCTTTTTCACACGAAAAAGAAGATAAGGCAAGCAAACCTGAAGCAGTTCCTCAACTCATCGTACATGGAAGAAACCGAAAGAGTATTTCTGCCCCTTCACTCATATGAACTTTTAATACTCATCTGGCTGGTTTGCGTAGTCTTTTTCTCCATCCCACTGGCAATATGGCTCACGGTTTCATTTGCAACTCATCTTACCGCTGACCTGCTATCTTACCGTCCTCTCTTCATCACTTATTCATTCACCGTCAGGGCCATGAATCACTTTAAAAGGGATGCTCTCAGCAGGACAGACTCAGAGAATGATGGCCAAACTGAATCACCAACAAGTAATTTCACGGAGTATACGGGTCGCCCATATGACCTGCGTCCCCCCACCGACACACTCAAAGATAACGTAATTTACCAGTTAATCAAAAGTAGTGGTGTCCGGGGGAGGAAGCTTGTTGACCTTGGTTGTGGAATGGGTCATCTATGTAGCCGACTCTCGAGCCTGATAGACGTAGTCGGAGTCGATATATCTACTGAGGGCATTAGAATCGCCAGTCAAAAATCAGGAGGTGTGTTCATACAAGGAGATGCGCAATTACTTGCTTTGAAGGATAATTCATTTGATTATGTTATTGCCAAAGATGTACTGGAGCATGTCCCTGATGACAAGAAGGTGCTAAGCGAAATCTTCAGGGTCAGCAAGAACAATGCCCGGGTTATACTCTATCTACCCGGTAAACTGGATGGATTAAACCTGTCTGCTGAGTCGATTGTCAAGAAATTGACCGGATATACGCTTGACCCTGAGGTTGGGCACCTGAGGCGATACGAGGTAGCTACCACCCTACAACTACTCAGGACAAAGGGGCTGAGACCGCAGAAGGTCTGGTACATGGTTCACTTTGCTCTAGGAATCGCTGCCCTGCTGACGGTGAAAGGGTTCAATATCCTCAAGCAAAGAGGGAAAACAAACTTAATCTTTAACAGCATACCCCGGCTTATCGTAAAGACGGGTTTCCGCATTTTTAAGTTCTTTGGTCAACTGGAGGCTGCTACCCTCAAGAATGTGCCCGGAGCAGGTTTTTTTGTGGTTGCTGAAGTGGAAAAGGAAGTAACCAGCCCCAGCAGAAATAGGGTGCCGCTTGTCTCATCAGCCTAAAATTATACGAATTCATTTTCAAGATAGGGCTATAAGCTTAGTTATGGCGGTAAGGTTAACAGGACTTTTTAACTATTAATAGACTATGAGCTGATCAATAGCAAAGGATGGATTCAATTCAAAAATTCGACATGTAGAATTTCGGATTTAGACAGAGAAGATAACATGAAGGTAGCGTTTTTCTTAAGGCAATCAACTGGTTTTGAGAGAGCAGGTATCATGTACTTATCTAGCGTACTCAAGCATCATGGTCATCATACTAAGTTATTCTGTACAGGAAGTATGAGCTTAAAAGAAATCGTGAGGAAAGTGGGCGAGTTCTCACCGGACATCCTAGCATATAGCGTAATGACAGGTGAGCATTATTACTATCTTGATCTAAATTTAAAGTTAAAAGAACATTTTAGGGCATTTTCGATCTTTGGTGGCCCTCACCCTACCTTTTACACAGAAATGGTGAAAGAGAAAGGCGTAGATTCCATCTGCATCGGCGAGGGTGAATATGCTCTATTGGAACTTGCAGAAAAGCTTCAGCAGGGAGAATCAATCTGGGATATTCCTAATTTGTGGTTCTGTAATGGAACAAATATCGTCCAAAATCCTGTACGGCCGTTGAATGAGAACCTCGATGACTTACCGTTTCCTGACCGCGATTTCATGTACGATGGAGATCCAAGCCTTAAAGAGAGTGAACAAAAAATGTTCTTTACCGGACGTGGATGCCCCTTTCGGTGTACTTATTGTTTCAATCATACGTTTAACAAACTATACTCCGGTAAAGGAAAGGTAGTTCGATACAGAAGCGTAGATAACTTCATTGAGGAGGTGCTTGAAGTAAAAAGGAGATACAGCCTCCAATATGTGTGGATCGATGACGACTCTTTCACATTAAAACCTAAAGCATGGTTTGAGGAATTCGCCGATAAATTTCCCCAAAAAGTGGGGTTGCCGATTAACTGCAACATTGGAGCAAATACCCTAAATAAAGAAAATGTCCGACTACTTAAAGCTGCCGGATGCTATTCCGTCTGGATCGGCGTGGAATGCGCTAACGAAGAATTGAGTAATCATTTGCTTCAAAGGGGCGTATCAAATGAGAAAATCCGTCGAGCATGCCGCTTACTGAGAGAGAATGATATCCTCTTTGTAACGCAGAATTTATGTGGATTGCCAGTCGAAAATCCTTTAGAGGTTGATTTTGATACCCTCAGGATGAATCTTGAACTGAAACCTACCTTTGCCTGGTCATCGATCTTGTATCCCTATCCGGGAACAGTCATAGCAGAATACGCTAAAGAAGGCGGATACTTCACAGACGATGGTTATCGTAATGTGCCTGTTTCAAACAAGACGAGATCGACTTTAATTTTCCGTAATCCCAAGGAGAGAGCTCAGATTGAGAGGCTACATAAGCTATTTGGGATAGCTGTGGAATTCCCTTTCTTGGTGCCGTTACTCAGATTCCTGATTAAACTCCCAATGACGCCACTATACCAATTGATTTTCTTCAGCTGGTATGGGTATTGCTTAAAGGTCAGAATTTGCAGAAATAAGATAATCTCCCCCAATTTCTTCAGGCTGGTCAAAACACTGTTTTCATACCTATGGCGTCTCGAATCCCGACCCTCTCGATAAGTGTTAACACAAGACCCAAAGGCTATTTTGGCTATGGGTTGTTTTATAGAAGGTAAGGTTAAAATGAGTGACTGGAAGATTGGAGTAGAAACTCCTCTAGTCTCCGTGATTGTCCCCACCCGGAATTCGGCAAGCACTATGGACACGTGTCTTGCATCAATAGTCGCTCAAAGCTACAAGAATATCGAACTGATTGTGGTTGATAACAATTCTACCGATGAGACCAAGAAAATTGCTAGAGGCTATACAAACCTGGTCTTCAACAAGGGGCCAGAAAGAAATGTACAAAGGGCTTTTGCTGCAGGCGAAGCCAGAGGTAAATACGTGGTTTTTATAGATTCGGACATGGAACTACCACCTTCTTTAATCGAGGCAGCCTTAAATAAATGCGAGAAAGATAAATTTGACGCCATAATCTTGCCCGAAATCTCCGTCGGTGAGGGATTCTGGGCTAATTGCCGCAAGTTGGAAAAGCTATGTTATCTTAATGATTCATATATGGAGTTAGCAAATAGGTTTATTAAACTGGACGTCTATAATGCTGTTGGAGGCTATGATTGTAATAAGGACTGGATTGGTGCAGAGGATTTTGATATCCATGAGCGGATAAAGAATAGTGGTTACAACATAGGCAGGATAGACGAGCTTATAAAACATCATGAAATAGTTCCCTTTGGGAAAATGCTACAAAAGTATTATGTCTATAGCAAATGTGTGCCAAAGCATATTAGAAAACACCCTAAGAGTGGTCTCAAACAGTTTTGGATTATTCGCCCTGCCTACATAAGAAACTGGCATCTTTTCGTAAAAGACCCCATTCACGGTGTGGGGCTAGCGTTCATGAAATCAGCCCAGTATTTTGTCGGTGGTCTGGGTTTTCTCGTCAGCCTATTTCAAAAACAGGAGGCGCAGCAATGCGACCAGGGGTAGTACAGGGGTGATGGCATGAAGGAGGGTATCCTGATAATTTCCGTTGGTTTCCGGCCACAGATTGGTGGACTGGAGACACATCTTGACGACCTGTGCGAGTATCTGCGAAGGCACGAATACAAGGTTTTCGTGATTACCTACCAACCCATAACGACCAAAGCAAAAGGCCCCAAGGTAGAGCGAGACCGAAATCTTGAAATCCACCGAATACAATGGTTCGGCCACAACTGGTATCATTGGCTTGAACGCTATCCGCCACTGCTTTTTCTCTACCTGTTCCCCCGGCTGTTTATCGCCAGCTTTTTCCTGCTGTTAAAACGTCACAGAGAAGTCAGCGTGATTCATAGCCACGGTATTATCCCTGCGGTGATAGCAAAAATCGTCTCCAGAGTGTTCCAAAAGCGTTGTGTGATGAGTACCCATACCATATACAGCCTTAAAGAGCGCCCGCTCCTCGCAAGGGCAATGAAGTGGATACTCTCCTCCTTCACGGTAATACTTCCCCTGGCACAGCTATCCAAGAACGAACTCGTTGCTCTGGGTCTCCCCAAGGAGAAGATCAGGATATACACCCACTGGGTGGACCTGGAGAGATTCCGGCCTCTGGGACAAGACAAATGCAAGGCAGAGCTGGGGCTGGAAGCAAGATTCGTTGTACTTTTCGTAGGACGGTTCATTGAGAAGAAGGGCATGGGTGTTCTCCTGGAAACTTCGAAAATTGTTCCCGATGTGACTTTCGCATTTATTGGCGATGGACCGCTATCTGGCAGGATTTTACAGGCGGGCAGAGCGCAGGACAATGTGTGGTATTTTGGGAGAGTCCCATACAACGAGTTAGCAAAGTACTACTGCGCCGCTGACATCTTTGCTATTCCCTCACAATACGAAGAGGGGTTTGGGAGAGTAGTTGCCGAAGCTCTAGCCTGCGGAACCCCGGTATTAGCATCAAATATGGGCAGCCTCTCTCAACTGGTAACACCCTCGGTAGGTGTTACGGTGGCACCGACCGGGGAGAACATCGCCGATGTGATTAATGACCTGTATCAGAACCACAAGAAGCTTACGACACTGCGCGCCAACTGCAGAGCCTACGCCGAGGAACATTTCAGTGAAAGGAACGCAGAGGTTATTGCCGAGGCTTACAAGGTGGAGATGAAGAACAGAAATAAATAGTGGTCACTCTTTAAATGAAAGCTATACAATCAGAAGGAATCAGAATACTCGCTATGATGTGTTATCCCACCAACCCCGGCGCAGATATAACAATCGGTGGAGGTGAGATAAGAGCTATCGAGATTCTGAAACGGTGGCAATCATGGGGGATAGGTGTAGAAACCCTGGAAACAGAGCCTTCCCCTTCGAAGGTGCTGAAGGCAGATTATGATATCTACGCCGTTTCACTGCCATGCAAAGGATACAATACCCTGGCACTTTTCTTGAATGCCGTCGTATTGATGGTTAAGAATCTCTGGATTTCCTTCTCACTGCGAAATCGGGTCAACGCCATCGTTGCTTTTAATAGCACCTTCATCAACGTAGCTCCAGCATGGCTTCTCAGCAGGCTCCTGCGTAAACCATTCGTCGTTGGATTCCAAATTTCATCCTACGCTCCTTCTTTCTCGGAATCATACAAGATTAAGAGACAGGAGGGCGAAAGTATTCTCCATTCCCTATGGCTGTCCTTTTTCGCCCGGCTAACAATCGGGCTGGCGAAAAGTGCCTCCGCAGTATACTGTCTTTCCCAACCCATCGCCGATATGTTGAAAATCCTGGGTTTTGCCGAAGAGCGTCTCCATATCAACGGTATGGGGCTGAACCTGGAGACAATTGACAAGGTACCAGAGGAAGAAAAGGAATACGATGCGATTTTCCTAGGACGGGTGGAAAAGCACAAGGGCATCAAGGAGCTTCTGGATGCCTGGGAGATGGTATTGAAGAAAAATCCCGAGGCCAGGCTGGTAATAGTGGGTGCCGGGGACTATCTGGAAGAGGCAAAACATCGGGTAAATAAAGCAAACATAAACAGCAGTATCAAGTTTACGGGCTTTATCAGTGGAGAGGAAAGGTTCTCCTATTTGAAGAGAAGCAAGGTCCTGCTTTATCCCTCCAGAATCAAGGAAGGCTGGGGTCTATCAATCGCCGAAGCCTTAGCCTGTGGATTGCCGGTAGTTTGTTCTGATAATCCTGTCTTCAGGACAATTTTCGGCGATTGCACCAGTGCACACTTTACCCCGGTTGGCGATGAAGAAAGCCTGGCTCAAGTCTTATTGAGTTTACTTGAAGACCAGACCCGGCTTGAGAAATATGGTGAAACTTCAAAGGCATATGCACGTCAATTCGACTGGGACTCGATAGCCCGGCGGGAACTCGAAGTTTTGATAGCTTGTATCAGAAAATAAGGTTCAATTTATAGGTCTGTAACTAAGGAAATAGCTAGAAATGCCAATCTTAGAAAGGATTTACCACCGTCCATTATATTTTAGAAACGTCAGGTTGAATAAAGAGTAATTGATGGAAGACCAGAGCTCATCGGCAGGCTTTACAGGCGGCATAAAGCATTACACGGGCAGGGCACTCAGGAATACTGTCCTGAGGGATATCGCAGTTTTTCTGTTCTTTTTTATCATAGCCTTCGTTGCCTTCCGCCATATTATATTCTCCCCGGGAGTTATTGGCCTAAGAGATGAATGGCATATCCCTCCTTTTGCTGGTCAGGTAAATCAGATGCTGGACAGGCAGCTGACATCCTGGACCAATGACTGGGAACTCGGTGTTCCCAGGGATTCATCAGCCGGAGTGCCGTTTTATCTTCTCACTTCCACCCTGACCTCTCTTGGCTTCAATGGAGAATTCATATCAAAGTTCCTCTGCCTGTTACTTATGTCTCTGGCCGGTTACTGTGCTTTCAGACTGGGCAAGCAACTCAAACTGGGTACATTGCCCTCCATCCTGGCCGGTCTTTTCTATATGCTTACACCATATGTTTTTACCAGGATAGTTATAGGGCACCTCCCTCTTCTATTCGGATATGCCTTTATGCCACTGGTGCTCGCTTTCTTCATCAAGTCTCTTGAAGGGAAACAACGCCTGAGGTGGGTGCTGTTGTCCACAGTGATTATGGCTATAGCAACCCAGTCGGAGCATTTCTTCGTTCTTCTGGCCATAATCTTTCTCCTTTACCTTCTGGTGGATATATGGGGTAAGGGCTGGCATTATATCCGCACCGAAATAGCCAGTGTGGTTTTTATATTCATAGTCTCCGGGGTACTTATTAACATGTTCTGGATAAGCGTAGCCAATCAGCTCTCGCACGAGACAGCCTCCGACTATTTTGGTAGCCTGCCGATAAGATTTATCCGGGGTGAAGGCTTCGAATTTCAATATGCTATGCGGATTCTGGATACCCGGCTTACCCATTTTCAGCAACTGGCTGTCCAGTGGTCTCCCTGGACAGTTTTAAGCTTTCTGCCTGCAGCCCTGGCTTTTTTTATACTCACGGTCAGCCCAAAGGACAGGAGAGTCCTTACTTTTTCGCTCTTTACCGCGGTGAGTATTCTACTTGCCTCTGGTCCGGAGTTGCCCATCTGGGGATCCTGGTGGCTTTCACTCCAAGACCGGTTCTCTCCCCTTAATCTATTCAGGGACACTGCCTGGTTCTTCCCTATCGCCTGTTTGGGTCTGGCCATATTACTCGGGCTACTGGGTGAATATTTGCCGATACTGTTACCGAAACGTTTGAAAACTAAAATCTGGGTGCAGGCAACAATATTTATCGTGTTAAGCGCTGTAATTTCAACCTATGCCTGGCCCTTCTTCACGGGTGATTTTGGCGGGAAATTACAGACTTACGAATTTGGAAGCGACTACGAAGAAACCTATGAGTGGCTCTCCAACAACCCTGATGACTTCAGAGTTTTACCACTGCCAGGACCCTATGGCACGGTTTACCTTGACCAGGAAAAGTACACCTGGGGCTACGATATGATTTCAATGTATCCCGGAAAACCCACCATACATGTTGCCCGTCTTTATGAGCCTCAAATTGAGCGCTTCCTCCTGAAGACGGCCTATGAAAAAAGGACAGACAATCTGGGCGAGCTGCTGGGATTGACCAACGTAAAATATATCGTCTTTGATTCGAATAAGAGACACGCAGTCACGGATACGCATTGGGTACAGCAGTACTTCCCGGAAGAAGAATATAGTAACGACAAATTGACCTGGAGCCTGGAGCACCAGACGGACATAAGCCTGTTTGACACCAAAGGGCCGCTACAAATCTTCCACAACGACAGTTACCAACCACACATTTTCCCTGTCAATAAAATTGGCCTCCTCGCCGGTGACCTTGATGCCATGGTCAGCCTAAGCCATACGGAAGACCTGGCACCAAGCGATATCGGGCTGGTCTTTGTTAACCAGCTAAGCTCTCAGGACCTGGAAACGCTCAGTCAATTTCCGAATGTATATTTCCTTGTTCAGGACGGCCATTATGCAGACCTGGTTTTAACCGCTGCCTCTAGGCAAGAACATGATCTGAATTTCCTCAATCATGTTGGTACCACCGAACCTGACCAGGGATGGGCGTTACTCAAATGGCACTGGCGTAGCTGGTATTTTCAGGCCCAGATTGAACGCCTTGCTTATACTCTTGTCCCCTCCACCCTTGCCCTACCACACACCATCGACAAAGAAGGTGACTATGAAATCTACCTTAAACTCTATTTCGGTCCTTCAGCTTCTGCGGTTGTGGTATACTCGGACGATACCCGGATAGCTGAAATAGAGACCCGGTCAGTGTATGAGAACTTCAGCTGGGTAAATCTGGAATCTGTACACCTGCTCGAAGGGGAACACACCCTTAGCCTGGAAAGCACCGGAGGAGGAGACGCTCTGGCCAGCGTATGTGTAGTTGCCAAGGAAACTATAAATCAAGCGGAGACAGCAGTTCAGGATTTGATGAAGGATAAACCTGTTATATTAATCTCGGAACTCAATCAACCGACCCCAATTATCGAGCGGTGGAGTCTTGGCGGGAATGAGATGGCAGAACTGCTCCCCGGAGAGGGACGGCGATACCCTAAGGAAGGTACCTACTCTGTCGAAACCCAGGATGATAGCCTGGCACTCCAGCTAACCTCGGATAAGGAGAACCAGGACTCTTTCGGCTGGGAATACAAGATAGAAGAACCCTTCGACCTGACACAAGGTATGTTTGCCGAGTTTTCTTACAAGCTCGATAAACCCAACAGACAAGAGCTCCGCGTCTTCTGCGACGTGGACTATGACTGGGATGATGAGGTCGACATCTGGCTCCGCCTTCTCCCCGGTCAGAAGCAACCGAGTGTCAGCCTTAGAGAAGACGGTATCTATGACGTTTCTCTCTACTACAACACGGCTGACCTGGGGAACTACGACGATTACAGGGTTAACATAGGGAAAGTGCTCAGGGAGTGTTTCCCGGACGGGGATAACTATCGGTTGGTCCGTCTCAGGCTTAACTTCGTAGAGAAGGCTGAACAGCTCCAGGAGACAGATGCGGAGACCTTGACTTACTACGTGAGGGAATTCTCCCTCAAAGAGCCCCAGATCCCCGAATCCCCCTACAAGATCGTGGAAAGTAAATCAGGTGATATAGTATACCTCGTCGAATCTTCAACTCCCGAGCAAAACAGACAGGACCTGACTATTCCCCAGAGCGGCACCTATAAACTATTTATTCTGGCATCGAGTGAGGAAGAGGGAGCAATCATTAAAATAGAAATAAACAATTCTATTTTTCAAGTGCCTTTGTCCCCACCCGCGGAAAATCTCCAAAAGTATGAGGTCGGTGAAGTTTATCTGGATAAAGGGCGCACCGACCTCTATATCAGCTCAGAAGCCGGGCAAGTATTACTGGACCAGCTAATATTGACCAGCCCCCTGCCTCCCGAAGATCCCGATGTGGAACTCAGCCACACGAAGGTCAAATCTACCAGATATGATATATCGGTTGAAGCGCAGGAGCCCTTCTATCTGTTCTTTTCCGAGCGCTATCACCCCTTTTGGAAGCTATCCCTACCCGACGGAACGGAGTTGAAGAGCTATCCTGGCTATTCCTTCGGACACCTCTTCTTTGTTGATAGCACCGGTGATTTTGAGATGACACTGGAATATGAAAACCAGAAATACTATGATGTCGGATTGCCGATTTCGTTTAGCACTATCGGATTACTGCTGGTCCTGGCTTTTGTCCCATCCCGTTGGTTAAGACCGTGGAAATGGCGGAGAGCAAAGTGAAAATTGCCATATTTGAACCGAAGTTCCTCACCCCAACTCCCCATGCTGCATCGTATCTGGTCAACGTCCAGGAACAGGCAAGAACCTTCGCTAAACTGGGGCACCAGGTTTTGGTGCTGGCCGAGGCAGACCACGCGAGTGCCACCGAAGAACCCAACCTTACCATATGGCCCCTGAAAGGGATTTTTAGCTTTTTAAGCCCTCTGTTCTCAGCAGACAAGCGTTACATACACACATATAGCGCTCTCTTCTCACCCGACCTTCCCCTTCAAGCCGCCAGAGTGCTGAAAAAGATGCCTGTCGATGTCATCTATAGCTGCGGCACCTCTTTTATGGGGGTCATCCCCGCTCTCATTGGTCGCATGACCGGCCTGCCCACCGTGCACTACGTTTTCCAGTACGCCGGTCCCTGGAAATGGTGGAGGTCATACATTGATACTTTTCAGGGATTTAAGGTTCCCTGGAAATACACTATCATGGAAGCGGTAAGGAATTCTCTCTATCAACCTTTCAGGCGGGAGTTTATTCACCGGTGGGGACTGAGAAATATCACCCAGGTCATAGCCTCTTCCTGCCATGTGAAGGAGTCGCTGACCAAGTACGAACTCAAGGGAGAGCATATCCCAGTAATTTATCCGGGGGTCGATATTCCGGGAACAATTAATACAGAAAATCCAAAGACTCCTCTGGTAACATACATGGGTCATCTGTGGCAGGGCAGAGGGGTCCTTGACCTGCTAAAAGCCTTTGCCATGGTAGCAGAACACTATCCTGAGGCAAAGTTAGTGATTGCCAGTACCAATGTCAATGAGCTGACCGAGCGCTATTTTGAGTCTCTTGTTGATGAGTACGGGCTGGGTCCCAGAATAGTCCGCAGGGGGATAGTAGAAGATCCGGGCCGGGAGATACTGGACCCAGCCAGTGTGGTAGTCCTGCCCTATCGTGACATGCCTTCAATAAAGCTGCTCGAGGCTATGGGGCGCGGGAAGACTGTGGTAACGACCAACATTGGCTGGGCAGATGAGATTATTACCGACAGCGTAAATGGCTTTCTTGTCGAGCCGGGAGATGTTGGGAGCCTTGCCACCAAAATAGAGAAAGTCCTCTCCGACAGGGAACTGGCAATAGAAGCTGGCAGGAAGGCAAAAGAGAGTGTGGAGGAGAAATGCAATCGGGACAGTAACACCAGAGCCACCTTAGGAATATTGCAGCAGGCTGCGGAACGAGCACAAGGAGTGTCAACTGGAAACCTATATGGATCTTGAGAGTGTATTAAGCAAGCTGAAAGTGGAGCCAGATTCAATTCTAGATGTTGGCTGCGGACGTGGTGCCACGACATTTCTCCTGCAGCGAAGATTTCCCGGAAAGCAGATCGTGTCACTCGATATAGAGCGATGGCGGCTAAAATATATATATGATGAAGGGTTAAACGACACCGTAATATGCGGAAGTGGCACCGAATTACCGATTAGGAAGGAAAGCATGGACTTGGTAGTATGTGACCAAGTTATTGAACACTTAGAGCAAGAAAAAGCACTAATACAGGAGATAATGCGTGTTCTCAAACCAGGTGGCCATCTCATTATTGGCTCGGTGATGAGGAAGAAACTGGCACTTAGTATTTATCGAGGTAAAAATGGTAAGATTGCCCTCAGCCCCGACCACGTCCGCGAGTACAGGAGCGTAGAAGAATTTACTGCTCTTTTCAAGGACTACGTTGACAGTACCGAGGTATATATTTTCCCTGTCAGGTATCCTCTAATCATAACAGCCGTTAGTATTCTAGGAGAGTTGAGGATAATCAGGGATGCTCCTTCCATAAAAAGAAACCTGACAGCAGAACATCGCCTGCTAACCAGGTTAGGCATGCCCAGGCCTGGTTTTTCTTTTATATACCTTCTTGGTGTCAAAAGAGAAGAAAGCAGGTAAAAAGGCTTAAGCTAGTGCTTTGTGATGACTATTAATGTGAAGGTACTCGTGGTCTATCTGACACGCTACCTTCTTTATCCTGATGCTAGCTTCGTCAGTGGGGGGAGCATCACTTCATATGAGTAGTTGGTGAGTAAGAATGAAGAAACAGGATAAGAGGGCT
>Ga0209427_10003051_pt1 | contig 19703 bp, 14 predicted proteins | sample DeeMarSWOR136_30_FD_187465 | JGI IMG/M metagenome (GOLD analysis project Ga0209427, IMG submission 187465) | Marine sediment microbial communities from White Oak River estuary, North Carolina - WOR-1-36_30 (SPAdes) (version 2) | ecosystem: Environmental > Aquatic > Marine > Intertidal zone >...
ATTTATAAACAGAAAGGTTAGATTTTATAAACTAATCCAATAAAAAAAAGCGGAATGCGGGCGCCGGGATTTGAACCCGGGTTATAAGCTTGGCAAGCTTAAGTGATACCAGGCTACACCACACCCGCAAATGAATTTTAAAAACCAAGAAATCACAAAACATTAAAAAGTCTTATGGTTGCTTCATCCTCTTCAATGGTTTACTTAGGTGTCTTCGGGCACATACTGGTGCTTCATAAAAACCAGTTTTAATGTTTCTTTTTCTTTCTTTTACTAATGGTCTATTGCTTTTTGAACCACATTTTTTACATTTATAACCCTGCCTTTTCCCAATTGATTTCATATGTTTGTTACATTTTGGACAAATTGGATTTTCAATCTTTTCCATTTGTTTTTCAAGATATTTTATATTAATTTTTTCTAAATTAATCTCAATAGGTTCTTTTCTTATGCCCCCATAAACTTCAACTTTATCACCAGGGGTTAATTGTCTTATGATTTCTCTAAAATTCTTTGTAGGTTCATATGCGGCACAATAAATTTCTGCAGTTGAATCCTTTATAGAAAAAAATACGTGCCCTCCCTTTATGGTATAAGGTTCTTTAACTACTGTTCCCTCTACAATTACTGATTGATATGGCCGAATTTTGTTAATAGTAGTTCTTTGAAGATGGTCATCAGTTCCTTGATTGGTCTCAAATATCAACCAGCTCTCGATTTCCTCAGAGTTTATTAAAGATTTAGCATTTATCAGCTCTTCTTCATCATTTCCTCTTATACCAAATAAAACAGGACATGGGGAATTGGGAATTAACCTGTTATGGTCATTTTTATAATCATAATTATCAAAGGTTGAATTACACAGTTTATCCATTTTTTTTGTTGTGTTATTATCTACAAATCTCTTACTTCCCCATTTTTCTTTCTTTCTATAAGTGATTAATTCATAGGTTTTATCTTTTTTAGGTGACCAAGCAATAGATGCAGTTGCACCAATAAGTCCCCTACAATTTTTATATCCTTTGTAATATGCTCTGAATGTTTCTAGAATTTCTTTTGTATTTTCTAATGTAACTATTCCTTTAACAGCCTTTTCATAGGCCCTATAATTTGGTTTTTTTGTTAATATCGCAAAACCAGGATTTGTTTTTTCATCATCAATTCTTGCATAAGAATTAACTATTTGTTCAACAATTTTTCTGATTCTAATATTACTATTAATCTTTGAAAAATTCTTTTGATAGCATAAGATTTCCTTACCATTTATTTCACCAATTTTTTTATTATATCCTCTACCTTTACCAACTTGAAGCGATATTGCACCGTTACCCCTAGTCTTCCAAGGAATATTAGGATTTAGTCTGATAAGTCTTGGATAACCAATGATATTATAATTTTCATCTATTAATTTTTTAATTAAAGCACAAGCTAAATATGTAGTACATCCACCAGTTATCGAATCAGTGTCATCAATTCCTATCCAGATAGAATCAACCCCGATAAATATATATATGAAGTGCTTCTTTAGTTTTTATAGCAAATGAGACGAGTAGACCTCTTAGGGGAAGTCAGAGATACCTTGATAAAGGCAGGTTTTTATGTCTCTGAACTTTTTATTATGCGGCCCATTGGTTTTGATTTAGTTGCAAGAAGAGACAATTCATTACTGATAATTAAAGTTTTGATTAATATCGATGCAATGTCTGAAGAGGTTGCAAATGAACTTAGAACACTGTCAATTCTACTTAAAGGATGCCCATTGATTATTGGGCAAAAAAGTGGAATGGGAGATTTACAAGATAATGCAGTATATGATAGATTTGGTATTCAAACAATAACTTCAGAAACACTTAAAACCCATCTTCTTGAAGGAATATCCCTTGAAGTTTATGCTGCACCAGGCGGTTTATATGTAAATCTTGATAAAGATAGAATTAAAAAATATAGATCCGAGCAGAATATATCTCTTGGATCCTTTGCACGATCTCTAAAGGTATCTAGAAGAACGGTTCAAATGTACGAAGAGGGGATGAATGCAACTATTGAAGTTGCTATTAGAATCGAAGATACATTAGGAACAAATATTACCCTTCCAATTGATCTATTTAGACCTAAAGAGTTAAAAGATAAGGTTCAATTTTTATCTCCAGAAAAAGATTTCTTTAGAAAGTTTCAAAGGGAGGTTTTTTCAATACTTGAGAAGTTGGGCTATAAGGTTATTCCTCTAGAGAGATGTATTTTTGAAGCTGTAAGTCAAGATAAAAGAAAAATTCTTCTTACATGTGTAGATGAATATAACAAAAAGCTGCTCAAAAAGGCACAGGCTGTAAGCAGTATTTCAAAGGTTACAGAGAAGCATGCAGTTCTTATTATAGATAAGGATGTTCATAAAACAAGTATAGAAGGTACACCTTTAATTATTAGAAAAGAATTAAAGAAAATTAGGGGCCCTGAAGAAATACTTGATTTAGTCCTCGAACGTCTGTATAGAAAGGATTGAATTTTTTAACCAAACTTTTATAAATAGGGTTATCATTCCCAAAAACTACATTTTCTCCTTTTTATGTAGAAAATGGCATACATAACACTCCGATTGATATCTATGACAGATAATAAAACTACAGAGGCAGTTGGAAAAATCTTAGAGGAATCTAAGAAAATAGATAGAAAATTCAAACAAAATATTGATTTAGTAATTAACTTAAAAAATATTGATCTCAACATCCCAAAAAATCGTATCGATGAAGAAATCATTCTTCCTCATGGAAGAGGAAAAGATGTTAAGATTGCTCTTTTTGCAAGTGGTGAACTTGCTATAAAATCTAAAAAACATGTTGATTTTCTAATTAAACCAGAAGAGATAGGAGATCTTTCAAAGGATAAAAAGAAATTTAAAAAAATTGCTGATGAATATGAGTTCTTTATCGCCGAGGCTCCTCTTATGCCCACCATTGGTAAAACTCTTGGTACAGTTCTTGGGCCCCGAGGAAAGATGCCAAAACCTGTACCACCTAATGCAGATTTAACAGGGATTGTAAAAAATCTACGTAATTCTATAAAGGTTAGATCAAAGAGTAATAAAACATTTCACACAGTTGCTGGTTCTGCAGATATGTCAAATGATCATATTGTTGATAATGTTAATACTATAATTAAAAGAATTGAGAGCGCGCTTGAAAAAGGTCGAATGAATATTGGTTCAGTTTATGTTAAGACCACCATGGGACCTTCTGAGCGAATTATTTAGGGGAACATACTATGGCTCATATTGCAGAATGGAAACATGGGGAGATAAAAAAACTAACAGATCTTCTTACTGAAAAAAAGGTTATTGGAATTGTGGAGATTGGAGGAATTCCTGCTCCTCAAATGCAGCAGATGAGAAGTAATCTTCATGATATTGCTACTGTTCGTTCTGCAAAAAATAGATTAATTTTGAGGGCACTTGATGAAGCTGAAAAACAAGTAAAGGGTATTTCTCAATTAAAAGAAACAATTACTGGTCAAACAGCAATTATCTCTACTGGGTTGAATCCATTTAAGTTGTTTGCAAAAATTAAGGCCACAAGAACTATGGCACCTGCAAAGGGCGGTGAAACAGCTCGTTATGATATTAAGGTAAAGGCGGGAGATACACCATTTAAACCAGGTCCTATTGTAGGTGAACTACAAAAAGCTGGAATTCCAGCAGCTATTCAGGAAGGAAAAGTTGTAATTAAATCTGACAAGATTATTGTCCCTGAGGGAGAAAAGATACCTGCTGATGTTGCACAGATGCTTACCCGCCTTGAAATCTTCCCTATTGAGATTGGTATGTCTTTACATGCAGTTTTTGAGGATGGCAACATTTTCAAACCTGATATTTTAGATATAAACATTAATGAATTTATTGGAAAAATGAAACAGGCCTACAATAATTCATTTAATCTTGCAATCGAGACAGCTTGGTTTAATAAACTAACAATAAGACCATTATTAATGAAGGCTTATAATAGTGCATTTACTCTTGCAATAAAGCAGGGGATTGTAAATAAAACAACAATTAAGAATTTGCTTTTAAAAGCTCATTCAAATGTACTAGCTTTAAAGAATATAACAACTTAGGAGGAAGTAAAAATGGAATACATATATAGTGCAATGCTTCTTCACTCTGCAGGAAAAAAAATAACAGAGGAAAATATAAAAAAAGTACTTACTGCTGCAGGCGTAAAGGCTGATGATGGAAGGATAAAAGCCTTAACAGCATCTCTTGAAGGTGTTGACATCGATAAAGCAATAGAGTCTGCTGCAGTTCCAGTAGCTGCTGCACCATCTGCACAAGCACCAGCATCTGCTGAGGGAAAACCTGAAGAGAAAAAAGAAGAGAAAGAGAAAAAGAAAAAGGAAGAAGAGGTTTCTGAAGAAGAGGCAGCTGCAGGACTTGGCGCATTATTTGGATAAAAAATATTGTTGTTCCAACAAAATCATAAGAAGAGATGCTTAAAAAATTAGAATTAAAAATATTGTTGGAACTCAATGTTTTCTTTTTTAATCCAAAGAACTGTAAATTTTCACATTGAAAAGTGGGGGACGGGATGCATTGATAGGAGGAATGTGCCTCTAAGCGGAAAGCAGGTACAGTAAACCTCCCCAATTTATAATACCAGGTCCCCCATTTTTAAATCAATTCTTTGGATAAATAATTTTCTTTTAGGTTCTCTCCTGTTTTTCTCCTAAAGATTATAAAATTTATAAATTAACACAGATTTTCCAATATAAAACAACTTTATTTAGATTATGTTTTACATAAAAATATATTTTATTACATCCAAGCATCAAGTCCAGTTTGCTCTGTGATTGCAATATCAGATAAACCAAATGCTCCCTGGATATAATTTTCAATCATTTTTTTATACCAATCAAGATCAATTTCACCCTTGCTTTTAACAAAATCAACAGGGTACATATAATCAATTGGTTTTACACCGCTTTTTGAAGGTTTTGTAATTCCAGGTAGCGGTCTTTTTGTGACCACAAATTTAAGTTTAATACGACTTTTAATAGGTTGACCTATAAACTTTTCAAGGGCTTGAGAGCGTTTTCCAAATACAGAGATGGATCCATCTTGATTTAATTTGTACCTTTTTGCTGGTTGAACTGATTGAACAAGTGTTAGATCATCTAAATCAACTTTTGTTAAATCAAGTTTTGAAACTATTTCTTTTGTTTTGTTCATGATACTATTTTTAACAGATTGTCTTGCTTCCTCTTCGTCTTCCCAAGTTGGATTTTCTTTTAGAACTTCAATCATGATTTTTTTAAGAGTTTTTCTTGCGATATCTGCTTTGTCTGATCCCTTGAAATTATTACCCTTTGTGATCATCTCAATTTTATCATCTTTTGAATCAAAAATAAGATAATTCTTATGTTTCACAAAAATCATGTTATCGTGAATTTCTGGTTCCAATTCAAAATCTGGGTAATTCAGTTCTTTCTGCCATTTGTTGTTGCATTCTTCTATTGCTTTTATTGCTTTATCTGGTTTTGTAATCCAAGTGTTTTCATCATTGGAAACATCAAGTTTCAGTGCTTTTGAAAGATTAGGAATGTTTCCTACAGAACGAGAACATCCTAAATATGCACCATCCGTATCTAAATATATTACACGAATTCCTTTATTTTTAAGATAATCAAGTGTATCAGACATTATAAATTGACCTTTTGTAGTAATTGTTGTAGCTCCCCAAAGATTGAATTGTCTACCAGATACACTAGGTGCAGCTAAAATGCCATGCGTATTGTGTAATACTAAACCTCCATTCATATCAATAAAATTTTCATTATCCTCAACACTTATATCATAAACATAATCTGAAGATGGGTCGATATATTCAATTTTTTTGGGGGGGATTGCATAACAATCTCCTAATTTCTCTTTTTTTCCTTTATAAAAATTTACCATTCTAGTATTAAATGTTTTTTCACTTTTTCCTATATTTATAATTTTGTTTGCATGAACAAGCAAAGTATCTTCATTAATCTCTCCTGCTGAAATCTCTTTTATAGTTTTATCTTTTATTGTAAATACACTATGATTTGGAGTAACAACTGTAAATCCGCTTTTTGTCGAGATTTTAACAAGTTTTTCTTTCCATTTATGTCTAACTGCTTGCTTTACTCTCTTGACTTCAATTTTTCCATTCTTATTTACCGAAACTACTCTCCAATTAACCTTAATTTCAGCAATTTCAAATTCAGTACCATTGATTTTCTCAGTAAAATATCCAAATTTATCAATTGCTTTATCAACAAATTCACCGATTTTAATATTTTCATATTCTCCTTCTGAATTAATGAAAATAACTCTTTGTGAATAATCAACACTACCGGCATTACGAGCGCCTTTAACACTTTGATACATCATCTTTAAGTGTTGCAACTCTTCCTCATTATTTCTTTTCTTTGCTTCTTTCAGTTCATCTTTTGTCTTTGCAATCATATTCATAATTCCAGTCATAGCACAATTTACAACACCTGGTTTATCGTCTATTTTGATTCCAAGCATAAATCCTTCATCTGCAAAAGTATCTTCTTTTGTAATTTCCCTCCAGTGTACATCTCTTTTCCTTAAAAAACGATTAGGAATTTTTTTTAACCAAATCCAATCGTCAGGGATTTCAGTCTTATGTGCTAGTCTTACAGTATCAGCACCAATATTCATAGCTTTTAGAATAGTTGGATACATGGCACCAACATCTGCAACAACTACATACCACCAAGGAATAAAATGTGAAAATGCCTCTTTGTCAGGTTTTATTGTCATACCACCTGGCATATGATAATTTATTCTTTCATCAGGGTCTGTTGCATTCTCATTGTAAATAACATATGGATCCTCCATCCATTTTGGCATCTCATGCCCGTATTTTATAACTCGAACAAAGTCCTTTGACAATTGATCCTTTATTTTTTTTGATTGCCTTACAATTTCATCTCTATTTTCACAATCCTTGAAATATCTTAATAGGATAGATGCAATAGACAACACCCTACAAATAGGGGGCATTATCTTTTTTTGAACAGATGCTCTTATAAGAGACATATGGTCCCACATATTTACCGCTCCAGAGGAAAGCAGCATATCAAAAGGCATACATGTTGTAAAGGCCAGGGGTAAAGACTGCTGAATTAGATTAAGAGTTACTCCCAACTGCTCTTGAACATCCTGTTTGTTATATTTCAGAGTTCTGTCATCTATTTTGATTTGAGAAGGAGTTAAAATTATCCTATCCTTAATCTCAACGCCTAGGAAAGGGGCTACTGATTTAAGGGAAAAGTCATTTAAGAAAGAATAGAACTTTCTAACCCCTAGATATGTATCAAGACTACAGGGATAGAATTGTACTGCTTCAGAACGGATTCCAAAATAAAAGGATTTATCAGGCCTGCTATATTTATTGACAAAATTATAAAGTGATTTTCTATTTTCATCTGATAATTGGTTTCTTTGTGATTTTAAAATCCAGTTAAGTCTATTAAATATTTGTAAATTATCAAAACCAATTATATTGTGACCAGATATTATATCGTGTTTGCAGACAATTTCGCAAAAATTTAAAAGATTATCAATTTCTTCATCGATATTACGAGATATAAGCTGGTTTACTTCAATGTTTTTCCAATCAGATGGGCAATCTAAGATATCAAAACTAAATTCTTCATTTTCCAGATTTTTATTTGAATTAAAAACTATATCAAAATCTGAATAACCTATTATATCAATTGGAATATTTTCTTTACCTTTTTCAAATTCAGATGTTTCAATATCATATACTAAAACCTTTAGTTTCTTTTTTTCTCCATTTGTATCAAAAAGCCAGGTTTTTCCTTCTGCAGCCAGATCTACTAATGCTCTCTGTTGATATGGAATATCGTGCTCAGCTGTATATAAACCATAATTGAAGAATAGATAGTCACTTACCTCTGGTACGAAGTATGATTTTTTTGTAAAAACCTTAAAAATTTTTCTCCTTACATCAAAATCCCAAAAACTTTTATAGTTTTCAACTTCACCAATTTCCTCAATTTTTGATAAGAACTCATTAGATGATTTATTATCCTTCCATTTTTTTATAAGTTCTCTTCGTTCTGTATCGATATTTCTATCCTTTGGACAAAAAGCTAAAAAATATGGTCTATGTAAATCTGAAATTAATTTTGGATTTTTTCCATACATATAAAGATATTCTGGTGAGATTCCTATTAACAAATTCTTCACAACTTACAACTCTTTTATTTTAAGTCCAAATATACTTCTTCTACTTAAATTAAATGTTATGATTTATATGTAAGGGTAACGTTTTCTGTTATTGATATTTATGTCAACTCAAATAGTATTTTCAGAAGAATTTAGCAAACACAACAATAGAGGGCATCCCGAAAATGCAGAAAGACTAAATGTAATGGTGCAAGAGATTAAGAAATCATCATTTTACAATGATTTAGAATTTATTAAACCAGATATACTTCCTGAAGACCTTTTATATGATGTACACTCAGATAGAATGATCGAACAAATAAAGGAGATGAGCACTGAATATGAGGCATGGATAGATATGGATACTTATGTATGCAATTCAGATTATGAAACAGCTAGACTTGCAGCAGGAGGACTACTTAAAGCAAGTAAAAATGTTATAAAGGGAGATGCTGACAATGCCTTTGCATTAGTAAGACCTCCAGGCCATCATGCAACAAAGAATAGGTCAATGGGCTTCTGTCTTTTTAACAATGCAGCAATAGCTGCAAATGAACTTGCAAAACAAGGAAATAAGATATTAATTTTTGACCTCGATGTTCATCATGGGAACGGCACACAAGATATTTTTTATGATAGGAAGGATGTATTGTATGAATCATTTCATTTATCACCACATTATCCAGGAACTGGAGATACAAATGAAATAGGAATTGGTGAGGGAGAGGGTTACAATGTTAACGCACCATTATCTTATGGAAATGGTGATAATTCAGTTTTAAAGCTTACAGATGAAATTTTTCTACCAATAGCAAAACAATTTAATCCTGATATTATAATCATTTCAACAGGTTATGATTCTCATCACTTGGATCCTTTAGGTGGATTGAGATTAACAACTAATTTTTATGGAGATATAATTGCTAAACTTCAAGAAATTCAACGAAAAATTGTATGTTCATTAGAAGGTGGATATAATCTTAATTGGATAGGTAAATGTTTTGTTTCTCAATTGGGACAAATGAGTGGTAATGAAGTAGATTTTAAGGATTCAGCAACAGAAGAAGAAAATGTAAATGAAATAATAAAGGAGATTAAAAACGAAATGGATAGATATTGGAAGATTTAATCAAATATCATACCCATACCAGAAGCAGCAGATTCTTCTTGTTCTTCCATTTTTTTATTTATACCTTTTGCCTTTTTTTCATCCAATTTTTTAAGTTCAAGTTCTTTTGCAAGCTCTTTTGCTCTTTTAAGACCGTCAGCACTCCCCTCAATTTTTACATACGAAAAGTTACCTTTCATGTTTAAAGAACTTGAATCTCTGGTGAGTATGCTTTGTCTGCTTATAAGATCATCTTTGATTAACTTGTTTATTTTACCAATTTCATCTGATTTTACTTCAAAGATTAAATATGTCAATTACAATCACCTTTTCTAGCGATGTAATAAAATCCCCTTTATTAAATTAATGTCTTTGAGGAATATTTCCATTTTCATCAATTCCCTTGTTTTTTATCCTTGTCGTGCTTATCGGTTTGCCATCCTCTGCTAGAATATAAGGAATTTTTATGATTTTCAAAGGTTTTTTACCCTTTAAAACACGTTTTTGATTGATTTTTATAGCAATCTTTTCTGTTTCTGGTGATATAACAATAGCATCAAAGTCTTCATCCAAGGTTAAACCATATTTATTTGTTATAGGGACAATTATTGATTGATTATTAAATCCTTTATTAACGAGAAATTTTTCTAATTCTCTTTTCCTCATATAGAAAGGTCTAATATTTTTTTTATTTTTAACTAAATCTCCCTTTGCAAGACCAATAAAAACTGTACCAGAATTTCCTACAATTTCAAACGCCTTTTTTATCAAAGTTTTATGACCTTTATGGAACCTGTCAAATGTTCCCCCGACACAAACCCTCATATTAAAAATACGATTAAAGAACCTATTAATAAACATAATTATTTTTGTGGGATTAAAGACTTGAGAAAATTATAAATCATACTATCTGATTTATCTCTTCAAATAGGAGATGATGTGGATGACAAATTACAAATTATTAAAGATAGGATTAATAACATTAATAGTTTTTATCGCAGTATTTCCAATAACCTCAGATTACTGCAAAGCAGAAAGCAAAGAAATATATGTAAATGAGTCTTATTTTGGGACAAGTACTGGCACAGCTGAAAAACCTTACACTTCTATTCAAGAAGCAATAGATGCTGCAAGTAATGGAGATACAATTTATATTTTCGGAGGTTTATATCAAGAAAAAATAATTATTAATAAACAATTAAAAATTGTTGGAAGTATTGATGAAATTGAAACAATAATTGATTATAGATATGATTATAGATATGTAGTTGAAATAACAGCAGATGAAGTAACCTTAGAATATGTTACTGTTAGTGACAGTGATAATACCACAACCTCACCAATTGGTGCCCTTATTTTTTTAAAGTCAGATAATAACCGAATAAATAACAATAATATTTTTAACACAAGTAGTTATGGTATATATGTACATCCAAAATCAACTGATAATTTGATTAGTTCAAATGAGATTAATAACACAAAGATTGGTGTATACATCTCATCCTCCCTTAACAATGATGTTGTTAACAATGAAATATCGAATTGTTCAGAATATGGCATATTAACAGAATATTCGACTGGTACAAACAGGCTATATGGAAATAATATATCTGATAGTAAATCAGGTATATATGTTCAAACCTCTAATAATATAAACATTACAAATAATACAATAATTAATTCGACTCATTATTCAATATATTTGGGGTCTAGCAGTGATAGTATTATAAACATGAATGTTTTGAAAGATAGCATAAGTGATGGTATTTATCTAAAATCTTCGAATTGTATAGTACGAAATAATACAATGGAAAAAAACGTAAGGGGAATTTTAGTATATGGTAATAATAACTTAATTATTAATAATACATTAAAAAAACAGTCCGCATCAGGGATATATGCTCAAATAGGAACAAGTCTTAACATAATCTATCTAAATAAATTTATTAAAAACGGAAAATCCGCACAAGATCTTGGAGAAAATCAGTGGTATAATGAATCTAATGGTAATTATTGGTCTGATTATAACTATATTGATAAGGATTTGGATGGTATAGGCGATGATTATTACTCGAAGAATGGCGTTGTCGATAAATATCCTCTTGGATATTTTTTAAAACCTCCAAATAAACCTGATAACCCAAGTCCTGAAGATTTTGAGGATGGTGTGGGTCTTACTATAACATTAAAGGTTCATGTTGAAGATCCTGATAGTGAAAAACTAACGGTTTATTTTTATAGAGGGGATGATTATACACTTATAAAAAGTAGCAGTCCAAATCCAGTTAAATATGTTCTAAACGATACAGAGGTACAATGTTTGTTTTATCAAGGATACAATACAGTTTTTACATGGTATGTGATTGTAGATGATGGACTTTTACAAAATAAGTCTGATCCTTTTATTTTTTCGACTCGCAAAACACCCCCAGATAATGACCCACCAATAGCTATTGCGGGTGGACCATATTTTACACAAGTAGGTGATTTAGTTCAATTCGATTCAACCGGAAGTTATGATCCTGATGGTACAATTGCTTTTTATAGATGGAATTTTGGAGATGGATCAAGTGAAATCTTGGAGGAAAATCCAACCCATTTATATGAAAATCCTATGGAATATCAAGTCACACTAACAATAATTGATAATGACGGTAGTAGTACCTCAAGTAACACATTTGTTTCAGTTGGAACACAGGAAAATGATCCACCAGTTGCCAAGATGATTTTTGTAGAAACAGCAAGAGCAGGTGAACAAATATACTTTGATAGTAGCGAAACCTATGATCCAGATGGGGATGATCTGACTTATTTATGGGATTTTGGTAACGGTCAAAATTCCAATAGTACTTCAACTAGTTATAAATATCCACAACGTGGGACTTATGCTGTTACTTTAACTGTTTCTGATGGTGAGTACTCAGATATTGCAACTGGAGTTATAAAAATAAAAGCAAAGAAATCTTCTGGTTCCCCAGGTTTTGAATTATTATTTTTAATAATTGCTATGATAATTTTGTTTATCAATAGAAAAAGAATATTATAAAGCCGATGGAGGGATTCGAACCCTCGACCTGCTGATTACAAGTCAGCCGCTCAACCGGGCTAAGCTACATCGGCATTTTTTTCTTTGCAGTAATATCAATTCCTATATAAAATTCTCTAGGTGAATAAGTTTTTATTTTTCTAATTTTACATTCTGTATACGATATTTTATTTTCATGTCCCATCTTTTCTAGTTCTTTAAGTCTTCCTTTAATTTTTTTTTCTTCAATAATTGTGTAATAATGAATAACACATCTATCTGAAATAAGCGATAATGCATTAGGAAAATATTTATGAGCAGTAAATGGAAGGTTCATAATAATTCTATCAACTCTTGATACTTTTTTAAGAAGAACATTTTTAATATCTTTTGAGTCAGCATGAATCATTTCGATTTTATCAATAACTTTGTTCAACCTAATATTTTCAAGAGCATAATTTATTGCATCTTTATTTTTATCAAATGCATATACAATTTTTGGTTTTGCATATTTAGCAATCATAATTGAGAAAGGTGCAATACCTGCAAACATATCAATTACAATTTCCCCAGTTTTTACAAGATCTGCTATTCTTTTTCTTTCTTCTGAAAGTCTTGGGGAAAAATAAGCTTTACTAATATCTAAATAAAAATTTAAACCATATTCCTTATGAATTGTAAAAGTGCTTTTTTTACCAGATATAACCTCTAGATTATGTGTTCTAAACTCACCGGTTACAGGGTTGGTATGGCAAACAGTAGTTATATTTTTATTAACCTTCATTAAAGCCTTTCCAATTTGTCTCTTATAATACATCAATTCCTTTGGAATTTTTATAATTAGAATATCTCCTATAACATCATAAGAAGTTGGTAATTTTTTTTTGAATTTAGCTGGAATTAGTGCTATATCCTTGTATGATTTTGGTTTCTCTTTGATTTTTTCAAATTCCATTTTCACAGGTTCAAAAGATGAGATTTTATTTGGATAATCATTGACTGGAAAATAAACAAATTCTTCATCCTTATTTATCTTAAGATCTTTTATTAAAAGATTCTGTTCAATTAGATATTTTCTAAATCTTTCAGCATTTTCCTTTTTTATTTTTATTCCATTTTTTTTCATAATTATCCTATTTTAATGATAAAATCTTGGTTTATAGATAATGAATGAGTCAATGGATTAAATAAAAGGTATATAAATCCCGCCTCCCGGATTTGAACCGGGGACCTGCCGGTCACGGCCATAGGGTCTACAGCCGGCCGCTCCAGCCAGACTGAGCTAAGGCGGGAATGCAAAGCCCAAATAAACATAGCTATATTTATTAGTTAAGGTTATATTTGGAAATAAAAAAATATTTTTTTTAATATCAATATTCGAAATAAAAATATTTAATAAAAAAATTTATTAATTGGACTGAGATAGGCGTTTGGAGATTAAATTGACTGCAATAAAACGAATAATTCTAGATGTATTAAAGCCTCATTCTCCTTCAATTATTGAAATAGCAGAAAAACTAGGTGGATTAGAAGGAATTACTGGTGTTAATATATCTCTTGAAGAAGTTGATGCCGAAACTGATAGCATTAAAATTACCATTGAAGGTACTAATATAGATTATCAAAGAGTTAAAAAAGAAATTTCTGAATGTGGCGCAGTTATTCATTCAATAGATGGTGTATCTGCTGGTATGAAGATAATTGAGGAAGTAAATACACCACAAGACCGTTAATAACAAAAAATAATTATTATCAAACAAAAATAAAAAATATTTTTGTTAAAAAATTTGAATTATTATGCAGGTAATTTATCAGATACATATTCTTGTAAACTTGTATGTAAGATAAGGAAAAACGCAACTTTTATAAAGAAGGTAATTATTTAGGGTGAAAAGAGGGTCCGGTGAGGACACGGATGCTGAAAGTTCATACATTTATTAGATAGCTTTATGGACTTTCCTATTAGTTCGCGGTGTGGACTAATAATGTCTAAAACTGGATCTTACATTAAGAGAATATAATGCAAATTTAGGAGGAAAATGAGATGATAGGTAAGAAGATATTGGCTACAATAGTTGTATTTGCATTGATTTTTTCTGCTATGGTAGTCATAAATCAGGTAACAAATTTTAAAATAATTGGAAATGCTGGTGCCACAGCTATTGATATTTCTGATGATGGTAATAGAACAGTAAATGGTATTCCACTAGGATTGACATGTGGAGAAATTATTACTATTAAAGTGGTTGATAACAGTCTTAACACTTCTGAAAAATATTATGTTAAGGTTTGGAATGGAACTCAATGGAGGAATCTAAAAATCGACGGTAATACGAAATCTGATAAGTATGGGTGTATCTCATTGGATGTGCATGTACCTGGTTGGAGTGCGATTGGTAGTAATCCATTAGGTAATTGGAGTATTAGACTTTTTGATAAAACTGGAACTGAAGTTGCTGGTACTAACACAACAATTACAATATCTAACCTTTATGATGTAAGATATAATCATAATGGAAAATGGTTAGATAATATAATTTATAATACAACATATAATTACTTCTGGATAAATGTATATAACTGGACAGGTTCCGGATGGGTACTTTTAAATGATGAGGATCTAAGTATTTCTATACACAAACCAGATGGTGAATTACTTGGTTCGGCTTATATAAAAACAGGTATAACAACTGGAAAGGCGGATTTTGATATTAGCAGAAAACAAACTATTTTCGATGATACTGATAATTATGAATATTATATGTGGGTAAATGTATCAAATGAAGAATTTATTGGTTTTAATTATTCGAATGCTACATTACCAGTGAAACTTAATTTTACTTCAACACTTCCCACATCAGCAACTTGGGGTGACACCATAAATGTCGATGGATTTATCTACGATGGGCAAGGGAATTCTATATCTAATTATCCTGTTTATCTATATACTCCAATAGATGGAGGTTATTATCCCATACAGTTTGGAGCTACTATGTCTAGTGGAAGATATTCATTTTCTGTCCAAACAGGCTCTGGAAAAGGTTATGGTAGTGCTGGAACATGGTATGTTGGTACTCAAGAAACTTCAGGGTCTTATAGAATCAACGAAAACACAACATTAGATATTACAGACTTTTTATCATATGGATCATTTGAAGTAGATACCAAAGGTACTGCAGCTGTTGCAATAGTAACTAGCACAGATATTATATCTGGTTTTGTACAAACTATAAATGTTACAGTTGCAAATGCATCATGGATGAAAGAAAATGAATATAGAAATATGAATATCTCTTTAACTGGATTAAAAAGCTGGTATAATGGTATAGAATATGATGATAATGACATAGTTACTGTTGCTGATTGGACAAATGTTACAAGATATAATGATCAGAAGGCTTGGTATGAATTTGAATGGCGTTTTAATGATACAGGTACAGCAAAAGTATGGGCTAGCTGGCCAGGTAATTTAACCTCTATTGCAAAGGAAGGTCCTCTTGCTGGTGAGACAGGAACTTATAGTCCTAAATATACAAATGATGACTTACTTGCAAATATAACTGGATTCACATCATTACCAGTTGTATCACCGGCTGAAATGAATTTAGTAATAGAAGGAACAATGGTAGATTCTGTACAGGTAACTGAAATAACTGCTTATGGTGCCAATGCAAAATGGCAAAATGGTTCAGATTATTTCATATTAAAAATATATGGAGATTCTCAAGATGATCCAATGAATGCAACACTTGAAATAACTGGATGTGGGCTGGATATATTAATAAACGAAAGTGATACTCCATCTGAAAACGAATATTTAAATGATAAAGGAGATGGATGGTATAATGTAACAATATCGCCAAAAAAAGCAGGTACACTTACTATAACTGCAACTAATGATACTGAAAATGCCACGGCAACAAAAGATTTTACAATTGATGGTCTATTAGGATCGGTAACAACATCAGTAGGAGATGATTTAGAAATCGAAGTTGAATCAACAGAGTCTATAACAGTGACTGTTACTAATGGAGCATATGCACAGGTTGTTTTAACATTATTTGATGAAAACTGGGTTGTACAATCAAATGTAAATTATACGACTGGAGATGGCACAGCTGGAAATGGTGCAAATGGAGAATTTGATTTTTACCCAGATGAAGACTACTTAGATGAGGTTGGATTTATAGTATGTGCGGCAAAAGCTGGTAGCTATTATATGTATGATATTGTGGAAATCGCCCCGGTTCATGATCTAAATATTTCAATCATAGCACCTGATATCGCTAATCAAACCCTGACAGTAGGTATAGAGCAAGATGTATCTTTAGAAGTAACAGGTCCAGACGGAGAAATTGTAGATGATATAGATACGGTGATAGGTAAACTATATGACTCAGATGATGATTTAAAACAAACGATATCATTTGCAGAGGATGGAGATCAATGGGTATTAACAGGTGAAATTATATGGTTCCCAGGTACCCTAAAAATAGAAGCAAAAAACAATACAGGTGAAAATGAACACGATGGTAAAATTAATATGGTAAGTGAACCAGCAACATTTACTTATAGTCCTAATGAAGCAACGACTGGTATAAATGCAAAAAACATTACTGTTACATTCAATGGAATAGATGCAAATGGTTATACGTTACCAGATGGAACTACAGTATATCTAAATAATGACGCAGGTGGAACAACATTAAACAAAGGAAGTGTTAGTCTTGATGAAGATGGTGCTGGAGAATTTAAGATAACAAAAGTAGGGGATAAGGAAGGTAAAGTAAATGTAACCTTTGAAGCTGCATGGGTTAAAGGAGTTGGAAACCAAACTCTTGGGCAAGTTGATCTAAACTTCCCATACTTTGTTGTAGAACCTGATACAATATATATAAATCAACCAAATACTGTAGAAATATGGGCTTATAAGGCAGATAAAGTTACACCAATAACTAATATCAACCTTACATTGTGGGGTAAAACAATTACACAGCCAGAACCAGTAGAAACTGATGAGAATGGTCAAGTAATATTCAGCCTTGAACCACAATCAAGTGGAAAGGCAAATGTAACAATTGCAAGAAACGTTAGCTATTCTTCAAAAGGAATACTTAATTGGACAAATGATGTAATAACATCTACATACCTAACAATAACTGCATTAAGAGCACTTGAAATATCTGTATCTAAATCACCAATTTACGAACAGGATACATTAACGGTTACAATCACATCAGGAGCAACACTGGTAGAAGACGCTGATGTAACATTTGGTATAGAAACAAAAAAGACTGGTTCAGATGGAAAAGCAAGCTTTACAGTACCTGACCCTGGAGTAGATTCAGCAATTTATGAAATATCTGCTTCAAAGGTTGGATATATAACAGAAACTAAGAGTATTACAGTAATTAATAAGTGGGATATCACTATAGTTGGCCCATCAGGTAAAATTGAAAAAGGTAAAAAATACACATTTTCAATCATTGCAAAGGGACAAGCTCTTGCAGGTGCAACAGTAACAATAAATGGAAAAACATATACATCAGATGGAGAAGGAAAAGTTGCTGTTACAATTCCAGATAAAACTGGCGATTACACAATAACTGCAACATTTCCAAATTACATAAGTGGGACTCTAACATTCAAAGTTGTTGCAGGAAGTCCTGGATTTGAACTGCTGACACTAATAATTGCACTTGGAGTAGCATTAATACTACTAAGACGCAGACGAAAATAAGAGGGAAAATCCCTCTCTAATCTTTTTTTTTCTTGTTTATTTTTTTTGAAACCTTTTTAATCTAATTTTTTATTCATCTTTTCTATTGGAGTGATTTAAATTAATAATGTTACTGTTGTACTTCCGACTTTAAATGAAGAAAAAGGTGTTGGAAAAACAATTGATTCGATAAATAAGAGTTATTTCAAAAAAAAGAATTGGAACCTAGAAATAATAATTGTAGATGGGAATTCAAAGGATAAAACACGTGAGATTGCAAAGAAAAAGGGAGCAACAATTATAATTGAAAAAAGGAAGGGATACGGTAGAGCGTATAAAACTGGACTATCAAAAGCAGAAGGTGACATAATTGTAACTGGTGATGCAGATGCAACCTATCCATTTAATAGAATTCATACGTACATTCAGCAGCTACTTGATGAGAACCTAGATTTTATAACAACTGATAGATTTTCTGAGCTTAAACATGGCTCTATGTCAATTAAGCATTATTTCGGGAATCTTATTCTTGCTCTAACTTTACGGGTTTTATATTTTATAAATATTAGAGATTCTCAGTCTGGTATGTGGATATTTAAAAGAAATGCTCTTAAAAAAATCCAAGCACTTGAAGATTTTAATGATGGAATGCCTTTTTCTGAAGAAATAAAAATTGAGATGTTTTCAAATAAAGAAATTAAGACAAAGGAAATTCCTTCTGCACTGTATGCTCGTGAGGGAGAAGTAAAACTTCAGAGTTTTACTGATGGGTGGAAAAATTTTAAATACCTTTTCAGAAAGAGAGTAAAATAGATTCTTCAATCTAATTTATCCTACAACTGATGTTTCATGTATAATTTTCTTATCCTTGAATCTTTTAAGATTTAGGCGTTCTAATATATCTGAACTTTTACCATCTGCAATATACTCGGTTAGTATTTTTGTTACCATCGGAGAAAGCATAAACCCATGTCCGCTGAAACCATTACATTGGATAAAACCCTTTATTTGCTCTACCTCTCCAAGTATTGGTCTTGCATCTGGGGTCACATCATAGTATCCAGTCCACTGCCTGATTACATTTACATATTTTAAAGTGGGAGCATATCTTGTAAGAGTTTTTGACATATGTTGAAGGAAATCAAAAGTTGGAACAGTTTGATATCCAGGTTTTTCATTTGGAATTGGAATTCCACCGAGGATCTGACCTTCATCCTGCTGGCTAAAATATATCCCGTCCTTAAATGAGATAACCATTGCTTTAAATACTGGTTTTACTCGTTCTGTCACAAGTATTTCTTTTCTAAAGGGTTTATTTGGTAGTTTTATATTTAACTTCTCAGCAATTTGCTTTGACCATGCACCAGCAGCATTTACTACGATATTTGTTTTTATCCTGCCTCTGTTTGTTATAACACTATCAATTCTTTTATTCTTTGTTTTTATTTCTTCCACCTGTGTAAATTTATATAATTTTGCTCCCTGCTTTTCTGCAGCCTTTGCATATGCATGAGTCGTTTTAAATGGATCAACATGCCCATCTGTTGGACAAAATGTTGCTCCAATCGCATTCATTCCTTTAATATCTAAAATTGGAACAACATTTGTGATTTCA
>Ga0209427_10003052_pt1 | contig 19700 bp, 18 predicted proteins | sample DeeMarSWOR136_30_FD_187465 | JGI IMG/M metagenome (GOLD analysis project Ga0209427, IMG submission 187465) | Marine sediment microbial communities from White Oak River estuary, North Carolina - WOR-1-36_30 (SPAdes) (version 2) | ecosystem: Environmental > Aquatic > Marine > Intertidal zone >...
AGTTATTCTTCTTAATTAAATTCTTGTCTTTTGAATTTGAAGTTATTTTATTCATAATAACTATGGGCACAGTATTAGGTTCCATGTATGGTTTAGGTTTATTTGATCCCCCCTTAACAAGCGTATTGATTTATGAGGTTGCAGATCAAGCTAAAGGTACTAATTTCAATGAAGCTGTTTCCAATATTTCAGGAGCTTATTTTGGCTCAAGTTCTTTTATTATGGCATTAGGTCAATCCTTAGCTTCTCTAATGATAGGATTAATTTTAACAGGACAAAATGCTGAGAATTCCTTAATAATTACACTGACTTCGGCTTCTATGGGATTGTTTTACTTATTTAGTTTTTTCTTTCTAAGAAAAATAAAGTTAGATGAGAAATTTCTCATTAAAAAAGCTATTAGCCTTGAAGAAACTAAAGAAGATATACTATTTGAAGAATAATTAATTATTTGCAGGATTTCTAATAAAAGCATCTAATAAACGGATAGTGTTATAAATATCTTCAAGCTTTAGTAATGAAGTAGGCGAATGAATATAACGACAAGGAACAGAAACGACTGTACTAGGAACACCTTCACGTGAAACTTGAATCTTTGCCGCATCAGTCTTTGAATACTTTGGTTTTTTAAATTGATATGGAATTTTTTCAATTTCAGCATTGTCTATGAGTCTTTTATTGACTTTTGGATTTGAAATAATAGATATATCAGCGACAGTGATCGCGGGTCCTTTACCAATGTATACTGGAATCTCTGACTCTTTTATTCCAGGAACATCTGCAGCGGTGGTATTTTCAATAGCTATTCCAATTGTAGGTTTTAGTTTGAAAGCACCTGTTATTGCTCCGTATCCTCCAACCTCTTCTTGCACAGCAAAATTAAATAACACAGTGTCTTTAACATGAGATTCCTTTAATAATTTCATTACATGAAGTAAGACATTACATCCAGTACGATCATCAAAAGCTTTACCTCTAACCATTTCATTTGGAAATTCTTGATAAGGACTAATTAAAGTACCAACATTGCCAATATTAATATTATTATTAATTACTTCCTCTTCAGAATTCATACCAATATCAAGGTACATTTCAGAAAAATCAACAACTTGTTTACGTTCATCGATTGATGAAAGGTGAGGTGGTTTGGAACCAATAATTCCATGGAATAGCTCCCCCGATCCAGACTTTAAGATAACTGATTGTCCTAAAAAAATCCTATTATCCCATCCACCAATGGGTACAAATCGTAAGAATCCTTTTTTATCGATATGAGAAATCATAAAACCTATTTCATCAATATGGGCATCTAACAAGATTCTCTCTCTTCCAACTTCTCCTTCCACAATAGCAAGTACATTTCCTAATGGATCTCTCCAATATTTTTCCGATAGTGCTTTAGTTTCAATTTCATTAAGAATAAAATTACTTACTTCTTCCTCATGACCAGATATTCCAATAAGGGAAGATAATATTTTTTGATAATGTTTTATCGTTTCAATATTTAATGTTTCCATTTTTAAAAACAATAGAAGTAATGTTAATTATACAATACTATAATCTACTATTGTTAAAAAAAATTGATAGATAATACTAAAACTAATATATTTTGTTAAAAAAAGTATTATTTACTTCTCTTCTTTAACTCGGCAATAGTCTTTTCAGCAAGAATTATTGCGTCATCATATTTAGATTTAAATTTCTTAACTTGCGCTTCTAATTCAATTATTTTATTATTTAAATCCAAAACTTGTGCACTATCTTCACTTAATGGCATTATATCACCTTCACCTTTTTCGCTCATCTCTTTTAGGAAATTGTATTTCTCTTTCCACACATTTATTTCAGTTTGAAGCTCTTCAATAGTATCATCAGTTGCCACTATTGGTTCTCCTTTCTTTTCTTTTATGCTAGCGATTTTTTCTTGTAATCTTTGTACTTCTTCCTCTAATTCATTAATTCTTACTTTTAATGCGGCAATCTCTTCTAAATAGTCAACTGCTGTTTTTGGTTCCATCATTTCTTGGAACATGGATTTTCCAGTTTCAAGTTCATCAGCAGATTTTCCTCCTAAAATTCTATTTTTTCGCTTCTGCAGTTCTTCTACAGTCTGTTCTGAAAGGAAATCTAAAGGATTAAAACTAACTCCTCCATGCCTAGTTTGTCGTTTCCTTATTTTAACAAAAAGAGGAATTCCTTTAACTGCTTCTCCACATATAATCGCCTGTCCTTTATCTAATCCAGAGATATCTTTTTTATTATCATTGCTTAAATCTTCAGCACTTGAAATTGTGATACCAATATCTCTAATATCAGAAAGATTATGAACGATCCATGTTCCTGCCTGAGCTCTGATTGTAGTATCTAATAATTGAGGCCGTTGGGTTCCAATTACTATATTTGCTCCAAACTTTCTGCCTTCTTGAGCAAATAATTTAACAACCTCACAAGTTTCTGTTTGTTTTTTTCCAGCAAATAAGTGAGCTTCATCAAGGAATAAATAAAATGGAGGGATTTTTCTAGTAGTGCTTGCTTCATATAATTTCTTTAATAACTTACCCGCAATAGCCTCTTGAACTTCTAATGCCATTCCATTTAAATTCACTACTGAACAAAGATTCGGAGCGACTATATCTGAAGGTTCCAGTGAAAATAAATATTCTATATCAATGTCTCCTCCTTTATTTTTCTTTAAATCTGAGAATTCAATTATATTATCTACAAATTTACTTTCCCCCTCTCCAATATCCTCATTAACTACTTTAAGAGAACCATATTCACCATGACGATCAAGAATTACTACTGGGATACCCTTATTCAAAAACTCCTCACATAGAACACCCATGGTATATGATTTTCCACTTCCTGATTTGCCAGTAATAAAAATTCTACCAAAATTTTTAATTAATAGGTAAACATCATAGGGATATCCTATAAGATTTCCTAAAGATAATGATTCTTCAGGTGGATTAAAAATTCCTAATATTTTGGAAATCTGTTTTTCTTTAGCACGAAATACATAAGCCCCAATTTCAAAAGGTTTCTTCGGCCTTGGGCCTATTACCTGTAGCTTAACCTGCCGTCCCTTATCATCCACCCACATATCTGCAATTGTAAGCGTAAAATATGCCTTATTTCCTTCTTCATCTTTTTCTCCATAGATTACTAGGTATTCATTCCTCTCAACTGTTTGATCTTCGAGGATTGCTTGAACTGAATGAATTTGTGTTTTTCCTGTTAATCTACCTACAGGCTTTTCTTCTCCAAAATCTGAATTCCCTTCCTCTGACATAAAAAACACTTAAACTTAGAATTTCTAATTTTTTTGAAACTAATAAAATTATATACGTTATAATGATACTAAAAATTTTAATAATTTAAATCTAAGCGATTTTACTTTTTAATTTATAAGTTAAAATCAGTTTTAATCAAGATCTTCATTAAATTACAATTATTTTGTTTATTCTTCCTTCATTGGAACTTATTTGAACATACATTAAATGATTCCTAAAATTAGTATAGATTTTAAAGCTCTAATATTTTGAAACGTTAACTATATTTTTTTTAAAAATCATTCCAGAATTTCTTAACAGGATCTTCTAAAGCGTTAGTGATTTTGCTTTCAAAATTTTTATAATCATCGATACATCCATCCCAAGAATCATTTTTTGTTTCAGGATATTGTTCTATGAATTTTTTTGCTATATCTTCTAATTCTGCCAAGATTTTCTTTTCTTTATGTTTTTTTGAGGAATTTGCTATAAAAAAGAGATTGTCCTTTTTTATAATTGTAAATCTAATGTTTTTAATCTCAAAATTATTCAACCCTCCATCCGCAATCTCTTGAGCAAAAGAATTAAGTGCACTCATTAGTGCACCAAACAGTTGATCTTCAACTTTTTGATGAAAAACTCTGCTAAATATAACAATTCCATCTGTTCTTTGAATCCATAAATCTTGAATAGCTTTAACCAAAAATTTATCCCTTTAACCTGCCTTAATTATTCTTTTCTTTATCCAATTAGGTAAAAGATACCCAATATAAAAGCCAATAATGCTTGAAATTAATAGAATTCTAAATAAAATTAAAGTAATCTCATTCGAGGGTAAAGTGCTATCAAGAAAACCGCCAATAGAGAAAGAAGGAAAGGCAAATAATAAGAATTTACCTTTGACTTTCATCTCTATATCCTCATATTTCATTGTCTGAAGAGAAAAATGTATTCCTGTAATTAATAAAACAATAATAAATATAATAATGTAAATAGATAAAAATCGGTTTTCTCCTGCAGTAGTGTCAACAGGAGAGATCTTTATTGCTGCTTGACTCACATCTGTAAATACAACGTATAAAAAGACGCTGTAAAAAAATATAGTTATAATAGTCATGGTGAGTAGAAAGAGTTTTTGTTTCTCTTTCAGTAAAATATTACTATAGAAGCCACACCAACATATTAAACCAATCGGAAGTGGAATAAAATTTAATAGCAGTATCATTTCAAGAGATAATCCATCACTACTATTAATTAAAGCTATAACAAATGATGTACTTGTCCCATACCACCCCGATGTTAAAAATATAAGATTTATCCCTAAAAGAATGAAATTTTTATTTTTATTCTTAAAATACTTTAATAAAACAATTAAACCCAATATAAAAGAAACAATTACCACTAAGAGTCCGAGAATCCCGTTGAGGATATCTAAAGGTGTTAAACTCATATCAAATTAAATAATATAACATTAAATAAATATTATGTAGAGGTTTTATTGGGTTTTATTTTCCCTTTTTCTCTGGAAGATTATATTCTTTTTAACCATTCGAATAGGTTTATAAGACTCTTTTGCTCTTCTTAGCCCTTCAATTCCCAAATCTTGTTCCCTATTAACATATGTCGCATTAGTACAACAATTTTTTAAGAAGAAATTATTAATAGCTTGATAGGATCCCTCATATTCCATATGTGCTTTCTCAATATGAATCACTAAAGTTGTCTCGTTTAGCATCTCTCCAAAAGTGTAGGCAGCACATTTATTATCTACGCATAATAACCCACCACTAAATCCAAGTATATCAAAATTATTTAATGCTTCATATATTGCATTTTGTTCCGCTTCTAAACTCTCATCTTCAGTACAAGCTCGCATTATACACCATTCCAATTGAAGCTCTTTACATTTTTCAACGAGATTTCCTGTTAATAATTGGAATTCGTAATTATAGCTAGATATGAATTTTTGTAACCATCTTCTATTTTGCCTGTATTTGTTACCGACTAAATTTGTAATCTCTTCTTTATCATACACGTAATCCCAATTATTATGATCTTCAATACACTCCAAATTTAATTTAGAAAATTTATCATTTTTTTTTAGAATAACACAGATATCCTCTGGAACTCTATGAATTTCTAAATTACCAATAGCTTCAAACAATTCAAGAATGATGTTGTCAGGATTCGGACCAATTGGTGGAAACATATAAATATAATTTTTAGAGTCTGTATTAATAGGTTTTTTTCTATCTTTCAAATAATCATAAGAGAATAAAATTATATGCTCCTTATACTCTATAAAAAAGAAATTATAATAATTCCTCCACATGAAGAGGTTAGTAAAAGTAAATTCTGAAATGTATGGTGGGTATTTTTTAAGATATCTATCAAATAAGTCTTTATCTGTTATTTCAATAGGTTTTCCGCTATTAAGATCCATGGATTATTCTTATTTAAAGAACTTTAAAAGGATTATTCTTTTATTCAATTAATTAATTTGTGCTATTAGACGAGTTTATTTTAATAGTTTATATTTTAAAGGTAATAATAAATGAATATTGAAGGATTAAAATTTCATAGAAGACTGTCCTGGGTTGTCGCTCTTTATTCTTTAATTGTTATTTTTCTTGTAAATTTACGTCAATTAGTGGAGCCGTATGTTTTTTACGCTATGCTCCACCTAACGACTGAATGGATTTTATTTGGCATATTAGTCATTCATTGTGTTCTTTCCCAAAAATATTTGAAACTCTGGTGGGATCGTATAATTAAAGGTTTAAAAAGTAAGAGAGCACGCCCTATCTATATCTTAAGAGTCATACAGCTTATAACTAACAGAATAATAATTATTTTAGCTGTATTAGTTATATTATCTGGTTTTGGATATTTTGATTGGTATGATAATACTATTGGAATTGTAATACCATTTGAAGCACATTTCTATTACGATTTATTCTTAGCAATCTGTATCATCATCCACATTTCTGTAGGATTCAAATTTATGTTCATAAGAAGGAGAATAAAGCATAGAAGTTCAAATATCTTTATTGTGCTATTCTGCATTTCTTTGATTTTAGTTATCATTTTTTTAAAAATATTTTCTTAATATGATAGGTGAGAATCCTTTTGAAAATTTATAAAGAATTAGGAGAAAGTATGATAATTCGTAATCTTAAAGAGTCAGATATTAATTCATTATTGGATCTTATGAAAAAAGTTTTTCCGGACATTGATGTTTCTTCTACTGCTCATCGACTCATCAATTATTATCCTATGTTCTCATTAAGAGATAGTATTATAGTTTTCGACACAATTAAGAATAATGTTTTGGCTTATCTTTGTCTTATTAGAGGTGTTTTTGTGTTCAATAGAATAGAAATTCCTTTTGGGCAAATGGAGATGGTTGGGACAAATCCTAATTTTCGTCATAGAGGTCTAATTAGAGAATTAAATCATATTTATGAAGAACTTGCTTCTGAATATAACTTACCAATATTAATTATTCACGGCATTCCTTATTTCTATCGTCAGTTTAAATATGAATTTGCACTACCCTCAGAAAGTTCTTTAGTAATCGCACTAGAACTTATACCTCCCTTAAAGAATGGCGAATTTGAACCAGTGACTATAGAAAAGGTAAATGATAGAAATTTATTTGAATCCTTTTTATCCTGTCGAGAGAAACGTAATTCGTTTTTGGATCTCTATCGTAAGGTTGATATAGAACACTGGGACTATATTTATCACGGAAAATTAGGTGAAGCCGGGGGTATGGATTTATACCTCCTAAAGAAAGATGGTGAATTTGTAGGATGTTTTTATCTTGAGGTCTTTTTTAAAACAATACAAATTAGAGAACTATGGCTTGAATCTGTCCACTATATTCCATCAATCCTTCGATTTGTTATGAATATAGCAAGAAGTTTCAACTTTCCTTTATGTGTTTCTCGACCTGCACAAGAATCGCTTGTTCCTTATTTCGAACGTATTACGGAAACAAAATTTCCTATACCTTACGCCTTTTATGTTAAAATTCCATCAATTAAGCAGTTATTAATTCTGATTACACCAGTTCTAGAAACACGATTAGCAGCATCAGAGTTCAAGGAAATTACGGATTCAATTACACTAAGTTGTTATACGGAAGGTTTTACTCTGAATTTTGAGAACGGAAAACTCAAGGAGGTAGAACAATTGAAAAAAAATGAGTTAGGTGAAAGTCATATTAGGATCCCACCTCTCATTGTTTATCAACTCCTCTTAGGCTATCGAACCCTCAATGAACTTGAGGAAATTTATCCCGATGTTTCAGTGAATGCCTTATATAAATCTTTTATTCAAATATTATTCCCAAAAATCAAAACGAGTATTACACCATCATTATAAATAATTTTAGTGATTAAGGAAGTAGAATATTAATTTGAATAATTTATATTAACTTTTAGTAAAAAATTTGTCTTCTCCTTTTTAACTAAATACTATATTATCAAGAAAATAAATTATAAAAAAAATTGGAAAGCCCTATTGTCCTAAAATTTATTCTGTCTTTTTTATGAAAATCTCATAACCTGCTAATAAAACTGCTAATAACCAAAGAATAGCGGCTATTATAAATATTGCGTAGATATAGGTGGGGCTTAGAACTGGAAATGTAATAATGAGTGTTGGAATTAATACAACAATTCCAGAGATTAGACATACGATCCACGCCCATTTCATACCTTTTCTAAACGCATATGGAATAATTAAAACATTTGTTACCCCCAAACCAAATACCGAAACACCAACCATCCTAATAAAGATACTAATAAGGTTCATTAAATCTTCATTAAATGTTCTAACATCCTGAGCAGTCAATCCTGTAAAATCTACATGATAAGATTGGAATGTTCCAGTTATTAGGTACAGTAATCCCATCAAAATTACTATAGCATTAACAATTAACCAAAATATACTTGCTAAATCTAAATATTTAATTTTTACTATTATTAAAACCTCTTATTGAATCTCTTTTTAAGAATATTTTATATAGATTGAATATCTAATTTAACAAAAATGTAAAATTACTATATAAATATTACTAATAGCAACATAACATTATATATCTGTGTCAAACAACAATAATTACTATATTCTTGTTTTTAAGTCTTTCTCTTCCAAGTTAAGCGAATTAGCTTATAAAGATCAGAAAAATTGGTTAATTAAATTTTGGCTCTTTCTTTTCCTTTTCATATTTCTCAATATCTATCTTCTCTTCGACAGAGGGATATAGATCAACTGGTTTTGATTTATCAATGGGAGAGTTACATACCCAACATGCATTCTCTGTACTAGCAAGCATCTCAGAGCATTTTATGCAATATAAAGCTTCACAGTTGGAACAAATAAAATTAAATCCTCCAATTTTCCCTTTACATATTAGACAAATCTTTTTTTCTCGATGAAAAGTGACTTCTTCTTCTGTAATTCTATCAGGCCTCTTGTGTAATCTAAATAAGGATTCTTCCACCTCAATTTTCTCTTTACCAGGCACTTTAGTGGGTCTAATATGTTCTTCTTTTATACTTAAATACCAAAAAAATAATCCTCCAAAGATACCAAGTCTAACAAATATTAAAGTAATACCTTGAGATGTTAAACCATCTAAAATACCACATCCACCAGTCAAAAAAACAGTTAATGTTAGATAAATAAATTTTTTTCTTAACAATCCTGTGGATCTAAAACTCCTATATAGAAATCCAAATCCACAAAAATTTAAAAGAAAGAGGAAAAAGATAGTTGCTATGATACCTGCAGGAGAACCAACAGCAAGAATGTCATCATAGAAATCTACATTAGGACTTTCAGGTTCAATAAATAAAAACGAGTTCATAGTATCGAATATAATAAATATCTCCCATAAAATTCCCAAAATAAAAAAGATATAAGCTATCGCTTGTAGGAATTTCTTTTTATCTGGAACTATAAGATTGGAATCAACATACATCGAAAAGCCAATGGTAGGAGGTACCCAGATCCAAGTTAGAATTGAAAGCAATCCACTTGGATTCTCCAGATTTGTACCTGTGATAACAACAACTAAGAAATCAGTTGCAATTGCAGCCCAAATAAATCCTAAACAAACCATCGTTGCCCCCATGTACGAAAGGAGCTTAGCTCTTAATCTTATTGATTTGATAAAAGAGACTGATCCCCATATAATACCAAATACTACAATAGCTAAGGTAATTATGCCCTTAAGTAAATTTATATAAGATAACACCATTAATTTTCACCTCTTTATATATGACTTTTAATATATTTCTTCTTCTTTTTTAATAATTTTGTTTTACTCCCTTTTATTTTAAAAGGTTTTACTGGTTTTGAGAGATCTATCGGTGAATTACACACCCAACAAACATTTTCTAATTTCATTAATGACGAAGCACATTGTTCACAATATACTGTATCACAGGTTGAACATATGAAATTAATCCCTTCTACTTTTTTATTGCACACTAAACAAATTTTCCTTTCTCTATGAAAAGTAACTTCCTCTTCATCAATATGTTCTGGTCTTTTAAATACAATAAATATTGATTTTTCAACTTCAATCTCTTCAATAACAGAGATTTCACTAGGTTTGATTTCTTCTTCTTTCAAACTTAAATACCAGAACCAAAAACTCAATAAAGTTAAAAATCTGGGAATAATTGCTATATTAATTAATATTCCTGTACCATCTACCATTCCTGCACCACCATATAAAAAGGAGGTCAATGCTAAATATAAAAATTTTCTTTTCAATATGTCCTCCGATTTAATACTTCTAAATAGATACCCAGATCCGCAAAAAAATACAACCAATAACATGAAAATGCTAGCGGCAAAAAATGCAGAAGATCCGTATATAAGATCAGGATCATAAATATCCTCCCCTGCAATAGGTGGTTTATTAAAATTAAAGCTATTCTGAGGATCTATTAAGATGAAATATCCAAAAATTAATCCAATTATTAAAACCATTAATTGCATTAGTCTTTTTAAAAAAAATTTCTCAGGAAACAGAAGCTCAGTTGCTACATACGTTGCAATGAAACCAATAAAAGGAGCCCATATCCATGTTAATATACCAACTAACCCATAGGGATTAGCTATGTTCTTATCAGTGAAGACAACAATTAAAAAATCATAACTCATTACTGAATAAATGAATCCCGCAAAAATTATCTGTAAACTCATCAGAGAAAGAAGTTTAGCTCGGAGCTTTCTTGCTTTCATGTAAAATATTATCCCAAGAATAACGCCAAAAAAAAAATCAACTGACGTACATATGCCTTTAAAGAAATTAATGTAAGAAAGCATTGACTAAACACAATCTTTTATGATGTATAGTATAAAAAAAATTGAATTTTCACATAGAGTTTCTATAATTTTATGTAAAAGTATTATAACCAATTATATAAAACTATCACTCTTATTGAAATTAAATTGAAAGCATATAATCGTAAGATTTATAAGAAAATATAAAAAAAAGAGGAGATTGATTGATTCTTTATTCTGGATCTTTTATAGCTTTTTGATTATCAGTTCGGCCATTCGATTAGAAAATCCCCATTCATTGTCGTACCAACTCAGCACAAAAATCTGATCCTCAATAACTTTTGTCCAGAGACCATTGAACACTGAGCTATGCGGATTTCCAATAATATCGCTACTTACAATTGGGTCGTCATTATATTCTAAAATACCTTTTAAACTGTTATTGGCAGCTTCTCTCATTTTGGAATTGATATCCTCGGCAGAACATTTATTTTCTACAATTGCTTTTAAATCAACTACACTTCCATCAAGTGTAGGCACTCTAACAGCTATACCATCCATCTTGCCTTTAAGCTCTGGAAAAACTAATCCGATTGCTTTAGCAGCTCCCGTCGAGGTTGGGATCATATTTGAAGCAGCAGCTCTACCACGGATCATTTTAGAAGCATCTCCAGCTCGAGCGATATCTGCAGTTGTTTGATCATTAGTATAAGAGTGAATTGTTGTCATTAAACCATATTTGATTTTATAGTTCTCATGTAGAACTTTAACGACAGGACCCAAACAATTTGTTGTACAGCTTGCGTTACTTATAATCTTATGTTCGTTTGTTAGCTTATCATCATTACATCCCAATACAACTGTTATATCTGGATCTGTAGCTGGAGCGCTAATTAAGACCTTTTTGGCACCAGCAGTTAAATGTTTACTAGCTCCTGCTCTATCAGTGAATCTACCAGTGCATTCGGCTGCAACATCAATATTATTACTAGCATGTGGTAAATTTGCAGGATCCCTTTCAGCAGTAATTGGAATCTCTTTTCCATCAATTACTAACGCTTTATCTTTCGCTTCAACTTTTCCTTTAAACCTACCAAATACAGTATCATACTTTAAAGCATAAGCTAAATATTTTGCTTCAAAAAGGTCGTTAATGGATACGATATTAATATCATTCCAGAAATTATCATAGACTGCTCGGAAAAATAGGCGCCCTATACGTCCGAAACCATTGATTGCAACTCTTTTAACCATTTTATTTCACTTTATTAATTTTTCATTTGGTTCGTTTTATTAGAAATGTCAATCTAAATATGTGGTAGATAGTTTTTTAATTTTTTAGTTTTTATATTTTCTAACATCAAAGAATACAATAATAGTTAATTTTTGGAGATATTAATGGAAGATTTAGAAAAAAAAATTATTGATAAAATAGAGATAATGCGGGATGAAATCATAAAATTTCATCAAAAAATGATACAAATCCCTTCAGAAAATCCTCCTTCTGATTATAAGGAAATTGCTAAATTTACGGAAAATAAAATGAAGGAGATAGGACTAAAAACTCAAATAAAACGTAAGAACGTAATAGGGGAAGCAGGAACTACAAATGGCAAGACATTAATTTTTAATGCTCATTATGATACAGTGGAAGCATTCAAAAAATGGACATATGATCCGTTTGGGGGAGAAATAGTAGATGATAAAATCTATGGGCGTGGCTCTTCTGATGATAAGTCTTGCGTAACAGCAGAAATATTTGCTACTAAAGCATTAATAGAAGCAGGTGTAAAACTAAATGGAAAATTGATTTTAACTGCTGTTGGTGACGAAGAAACAGGGGGATTGAGAGGAATAGAATATTTACTTAGTAGCGGATTTGTTAAGGGGGATGTTTGTTTATTAGGAGATGCTCCAACAGATTACCCTTATGGCTATACTGGTGGAACAATGTATATTACTTTCACTATTAAAGGAAAACAAGCACATGGCTTAGGATCTCCAGATTTACCACCTCCTTATCGCAATGAAACCTCAGGAATTAATACTATTGAACGTATGGTAAAAATAATGAACTTTCTAATAGATTTGAATAAAGAATTTTTAAAGGAAGAGACTAAATATCCTTTAGCTGAAGGGGCTACAACAAAAGTTAGTTGGATAAATCTTGCTGAAATTCATGGAGGTAATAAAATAACTACTGTTCCTGACAGATGTTATCTTCATTGTTCTGTTAATACTATTCCAGAACAAGATATTGCGAGTATTAAGAAAAAAATCTTAGATTACGTAGAAGAATTGAAGAAACAAGATCCTTATTTAGATATTACGGTACAAATCCCAATTTCAATGGAACCGTTTGTTATTGATGGAAAATCTGAATTTGCTCTAGCAGTTCAGAGATCCGCTAAAGCAGTTTATAATAAACAAAGAGAATTTAAACTGTTTATGCCATCTACAGATGCGCATTGGTTTCAGGAAAAAGGGATTGAAACAATCTTAATAGGTACTAGCAGAATTGATAATAGAATCCATTCTGCTGACGAATTTGTATATATTGAAGACCTGATTAATACAACCAAAATCTACGCTTTAACAGCATTGAATTATCTAAAATAAAATTAATTAAAAAAGGTAATTAGGATAAAAAATAACAATTTTAGTCCTACATTTTTTCTTTAGCATGAGCGATATTTTTTATAATAGTATGTGCCAACAAGCTTTCACTTAGACCTATTTGATATAAAATTTGTAATGCTTCTTCATATTTTTGGATTGCAGCTTGATAATTTTCTTGATAGAAGTCGATTGTTCCAATATTATGGATAACACCCGCAATGCCAACTTGATCCCCTACTTGTTTATAAATACTAAGAGCATTTTCATACATTTTAAGTGATTCTGATAGTTCTCTTAAATCCTCTAAAATCATTCCAATTTCTTCAAAGCATTTAGCTTGTAAATGAGGTTGGTTCATTTGTGTGCTGATAACGGAAGCCTCTTCAAATAATTTTAGAGCTTTTTTCAGATCTCCTTTCTCACGATAAACTTTCCCTAGATTTATGAGTGTATTTGTCTTTCCAAGTTGATATCCTACTTTATTGAATATTTTCAATGCTCTCTCCCAAATCTTCATTGCTTTAGAATGATTTTTTTGATAAAAGTACACAGTTCCAATATTATTATAGGTTGTGGCCTCAATCAAGGGATCATTTAATTTTTCAACTAGTTTTAAACTTGCTTCATAAAAATTCATTGCTTCACTAAAATTACTCAAATTTGTGTAAATTAATCCAATGTTATTAAGTGTAGACGCTCTCTTTGAAATATCTCCTATTTTTTCAGCGATAACTAATGCTTGGTTGAAATAATCCAGAGCTTCATAAAATCTTCCGATTGCTCGGAATAATTCACCAATTGTATTTAAAACAGCAACTTTTCCATCAAGATCAGAGAGAAGATCGTTAATGTGTAATGATTCCTCATAATTTCTAAACGCAGCGTCAACATTACCTAAACTTAATTGAATCATTCCAATTATCATAAGCATATCGGCTTTATCGGAAAGTTTTCCTAATTGATCAAAAATTTGAAGAGCATTGGTAGCATATTCTAATGCTGCAGTAATATTTCCCATATTTTTTTGAATTGAACTCATGTTTCTAAGCGTAATAGCCATAGAAAAATAATCATTTATTTGTTTAAATAATGGAAGTGCTTGTTTAAAATAGTTTAAAGCATCAGAATATTTGCCCCATGCATTAAATATATTCGCTATATTATTAAAGCAAGCTGCTTTCCATTCTTTAGGTTCGACTTTTTCTGCTAATTTTAATGCTTGATTGTATAGCTTTAAAGCTTCAGAATAATCTCCTTGCTCATGGTGTATTTTTCCTATTAAATTGAGAGATTTTATTATCATTACCTCATCTTTAATTCGCTCTGAAATGTGAAGTAACTCCCGTGCACAACGTAGTGAGTCCTCCATTAAATTAAAATCGAAGTAGATAGTTTGCGGTATAAAATATTTCATTAACTCATTTGGTGTACTAATATTTTCTCTTAACCACTCGAATGGTGGAATTTTAAAATTTTCTTGACTTAAGTTTGGGATATTAGGTAATATTTGCTTAATCATTCTCGACGTATTTGTATCAATACGGTAAACATGCTTAGCATTGTTTATTTGTTTTATTTCTGATAAAATCTGATTTACTTTTTCTATGTTTTGCGATGCTTCAATATCATCAGATTCAATTTCACAAATCAACTCTTTTCCCTTATCATCCCAAACAAAATTAATCCATATTATATTCTCAATGTTATGCAATTTTTTTAATGTAGGAACTACATCAAAATCATCACTTCCAGAATACCCCATCACGATAAGTGAGCGTCCATTTGAGATATTATCGAATAAGGGTCTTTTAAAAGGTTCTACTTGAAAAACACTCATTCCTTCCTTATTAGAGCCAAAAGCTTGAATTGTTGCCACTAATGTATCTCTTGTACTTTCATTTGTAATTATATTTTTTGTAGAACCATGAATTTTATAAATACTCATAAATTCATTATTGAATAAATGAGGAGGATTATTGTAATTCTCAAAATCCTCTTTTGTAATAACAATTTTAATATTATCCTTAGGTATACCCAACTGAAGTAGAGCATGTTCAATTAAAAAATCAAAATTTGTTGTCATTACAAACTGTCCTTGATTAATCATCTCAGCAAGATAAAAATGTTGTAGATTGGGTTTATTACACAAGCCATAATAATCTATTATTCTTAAATCAGGATCCAAGTTATCCCGTATAATCTCTACTAATGCTTCAAATCTAAGATCAGTAATTTTAAGAATTTTATCCACTTCAGATTCAGCACAAATAAATTTTATCATTGCTTCCATCATTGAACGTCCAGCAGGTTGGCTAGATGGGGCATCTACAGAGCAACCAGCACCAACTAAAAAAGTTAACTTTTGATTTTCTCCTAATAGAGTATCTACAGTGATATTTGCCTTTTTCATGTTAACAATTTAATTTCTTTCTATTATTTAATTTTTTTGATTAACATTTATTTTATAGAAAATCAAAAAAGTTCTGCCACCATTTTTTTGAAATACGTGTTGGTATGTACTTATAAATCCGCATCCGAGAGTTTTTTTTAATCCAGTCTAATTTTTCTGTTTTTTGTTTTCTTGATTAGTACTTGTTACCATATTGCCAAAATTACTGAATATAATAGTTGCTGCGTTTCCAAAATAATCTTTATCTAATTTTTGGTTTTCCTTATGTAAATTTTCTGGTACAACAAAACTACTATGAAATTTGGCATCTTGTATCTGATCTCCAGTATAACTTATGATTATGTGCTGAAGTTCTCTTTCCAAATCCTCAATAAATAACACAAATCTTCGATGTGCCATTCCATAGTCAAAATCTAGTGGACATTCATATTCTGCTTCATCTAAAGATTTTAATAGATCGTGGTATTCTTCATCTATCATATTCTTCTCGATACCTTAGCATTATCTCAACATAATATATTTTAAATTTGGTTTTAAGTTAAATATCTTATGAGTAACCAAGATTTAATTTTATATGACATAAAAGGACGAATTGCTACTATTACAATAAACAGACCTGATAAAGCAAATGCATGTAGTATTCCGATGTTAAAATTAATACATGAAAATCTAGTAAACGCTGATGAAAATGAAAAAGTTAAGTGCATTTTAATAAAAAGTTCGGGGCAACGATTCTTTTCAGCAGGGTATGACCTCAAAGAAATACAGGGTTCTCCAGAAAAAGTAGCTCAAATAACAGTATGGGGCAGAAAAATCAATGAAACTATGCTTCTAATGAAAAAGCCAATAATAGCACAAGTTCAAGGTATAGCGGTTGGTTTTGGAGTTATGCTTATATTAGCGTCTGATTTAACAATTTTTGCAGATAGACCTAAAGAAGAATTATATTTAAGACTCCCAGAAATAGCAATTACAGCATTCCCACAAACAGGAGCAACACTTCTACCATTATTGGCGTTTGGATTAAACTATGCTAAAAATTTACTTTTCACAACTGATAAGTTGGGAGTAGATGAACTAAAAAATATTAATTTTCCTACAAGAGTTGTTCCACTTGACCAATTGGAAGCTGAAGCATTATCCTTTACAAAACAACTAAGCAAATATCAAACTGAGTTCCTATTCTTTATAAAATCTATGTTAACTATAATGAATAAAGCCTATATTAAATCCTGTTTTGATCTAGAAGATGAATGCGGTAAAATCGCTTATGCTAAAGATAAAAAATCAATGAAAGAGCTTGATGATTTTATTAAGGATTTATATAAAAAATATGTTTAAGACCTTAATAAAATAATCTTAAGACTCTAAATATGGAAGATCTTTTATTTCCATAGATGTTCCCGTAGCTATAATTAATTTTCTAAAATCAGTTCCTGGGATTTGTAGAGTCTCAGTATTAATATTTGGATGGCAACAAATCTCTTCTGCATTCCAAATATTTTTATCTATAATGAAAATTACCTTATTATTAGTATCATTTACTAATCCAATTGGAGATACAGCACCAGCAGTAATACCTAATATTTCAGAGAGTTCTTCAGGACCTGCAAAGCGTATTTTTGGAGCAGCTATCATTCTACGGAATTGATTTAAATTTAGTTTTTTTCCATAAGGAATAGTAATTAAATATAGCTGCCCTGATTTCTTGTTTTTAAGAAGCAAGTTCTTACAATGAGTTCCTGGAATATGACCACAATGTTCCATTGCTTCTGGTACTGTAAATACTGCTGGGTGAGTGTGTAGTACATAATTTATATTTCGATCAGCTAACCATTGCTCCAATGAATCATCCATTTTTATCTTATTCAATCATTTATTCTATAATAATTATAAAAAAAGAGTCCTTAATGAAATATTTATAATTTAATCCTTTTATAATATTATGAATCAAACCATAGAAACTGAAATAAAACACTCAACTATGATTAAAGCGCCAATAGAACAAGTATTTGATGCAATTACGACAGCAGAGGGTCTTGATAAATGGTTTACTAACGGTGCTGTTGTTGATAGGAGATCTGGGGGTGAAATTAAGTTCAGATGGACTAATGAAAGAGGTATGGTCTCAGGTGGAATAATTGAAGATGGTGGACCTGTTCTTGAAGTAGAAGAACCAAATAGATTTGTATTTCAGTGGCATCCCGATAAAAATACTTATGCTACAACAGTGGAAATAACATTTCAATCAGTTGAAAAGGGAACACTTGTTTCAATAAGAGAATACGGCTTTCACGACACTCAAGCCGGGAGAGAAGCGTTTATGGGATGTGCGACAGGATGGGGTGAAGCCTTAACACTTCTGAAATTCTATGTTGAGCATGGAATAACTTATTGAATCTACATATGAAAATATTTTCTATCAAAAATATAAATTACGTAATTAGGTAAAAATACAAAAATAATTAAGATTCTTCTTCTGTTTCTTCTCTCCCAAGTAATCTAATTACGGCATCTGCTAATTTATTTTGACTTCGACTTAAGATACCTTTTACTTTTCCTTCTTTTCCAAGAACTCGCAACATTATACCATTCCATATTGAAGAGGGCTCTCCTTTGATGTTTTTGAACCTGTCGCGAAATACTTTAACACTTATATTATCATAATTGTTCGCTGCTTCAGTGCATTTAAAACATAAAATACATTTATCACGGTCCACTTCGATCTCTTTACCCTTTCTTTCCATAGCCTTCACAGCACATTCATCACAGAACGCATCTAATACTTTTATATCTTTCTCAGTGGAAGTAATGGTAATAGATCCTTCTACGACTTTACGTACTTTTTGGTCATTATCTAATGTTCGAACTTCTTCGTCAAACTCCGGCAATGAGCCATTTTCTACAAGGTTTAATTTCTTCTCACCATTTATAAAGAGCTCCAATGTATAACCGGGGCAAATCCAAGTGCAACTGCCGCACCAAACGCATTTTTCAGTGTCAACAACAATTTTTTTATTAGATTCTATTTTCATTTCTTTAGGAGTTCCGATAGCTGTCCGTTTTAAGGGTTCATCATAAATTGAAATGGTGACTGGGCATACACGATGGCAGAAACCACATTCTACACATTTGCTTTCATCATACTTCAGTACCATTTCATGGTTAAGCATTTTAAACTGATAATGAGTTATGTTTTCATCAATTTCAATGGCTTTTTTTGATGGTAAGCTCATCTTCTCTCTTACTCATTTTAGAATTCAAATTAATAATTAATAATTTATATAATATAATAAAAGTTTCATTTAATGATGAAAAGTATGGATTTTTTTTTTATAAGGTTTCTTCTATATCTTTAATAAAATTAGGGCTTTTTTTTTACTCCTATACTTTTTACAAAAATATAAAAACATGTTTATCCTAAATTAACCTATTAAATTCATCGAAATCAAACTAACGTGAAATAAAGTTATAAACAATAAATTTAAATCCTTAATTATTTTAATTTTGCTACTATTTATAGAGAATTATCTTTTAATAATTGAATTTAATTCATCACAATTTAAAGATAATTTTGGTAATTCTAATGAGTATTTGAATATTAAAACTAGTAATTTTAAATATACTAATATAACAATAATTTCAGATTTATATAGGGATAGTATATGGGGAACTAATAAGGAGAAAATGCATACAGTTATATACAGTGAATATATAAATTTAGATCCGATAATAATTGATGATTTAGGTGGTGGTAATTACACATGGGCACAAGCAAATACACAAGGATGGTGTTCTGGTTTAGGAATCTCAACAGATCCATATATTATCGAATCTCTAAAAATTAACGGATATAATTCTTCAAGTTGTATCACTATTAGAAATTCTAATGTTTTTTTTATAGTTAGAAATTGTATGTTTTATAATTCTAGTTATGGAATAGTTGATGCTGGGATTATATTAGATAATGTATTTAATGGAAAAATAATTCAAAACAACTGTTCGTATAACGAGGGTTTTGGGATAAAAATATTAAACTGTGAGAATGTTAACGTCTCAGGAAATATAGTAAATTATAACCAAAGAGATGG
>Ga0209427_10003057_pt1 | contig 19671 bp, 26 predicted proteins | sample DeeMarSWOR136_30_FD_187465 | JGI IMG/M metagenome (GOLD analysis project Ga0209427, IMG submission 187465) | Marine sediment microbial communities from White Oak River estuary, North Carolina - WOR-1-36_30 (SPAdes) (version 2) | ecosystem: Environmental > Aquatic > Marine > Intertidal zone >...
CGGTGACCAGGGCATGATGGTCGGCTTCGCCTGCAACGAGACACCGGAGCTGATGCCCCTCCCCATTTCCCTGGCGCACAAGCTGTGCCGCCAGCTGGCCAATGTCAGGAAGGACAAGACCATCAAGTACCTCCGCCCCGACGGCAAGTCGCAGGTGACGGTTGAATATAGCAACGGTACACCGAAGCGTGTCGTCAACGTGGTTATCGGCGCGCAGCATGACGACGGTATTACCCATGACCGGATTGAGAAGGATATCATCGAGCAGGTTATTAAGAAAGTAATCCCCGTCTCGCTGATAGACTCCGCCACGCAGTACTACGTCAACGGGACCGGCCGGTTCGTTATCGGCGGGCCGGTATCGGACACGGGATTTACGGGACGCAAGATAATCGTCGATACCTACGGCGGGGCCGCCCGGCACGGGGGCGGTGCTTTCTCCGGCAAGGACCCCACCAAGGTCGACCGCTCGGCGTCGTACATGGCGCGGTATATCGCCAAGAACCTGGTGGCGGCGGGGCTGGCCGACCGACTGGAGTTACAGGTGGCGTACGTCATCGGCAAGGCGCACCCGCTGTCCGTATCGGTGGAGGACTTCGGCACCGGCAAGATATCCGGCCAGAAAATAAAGGAGCTGATTAACAGGCACTTCGACCTCCGGCCCGGCGCCATTATCCAGGACTTTGACCTGCGCCGCCCCATCTACCGCCAGACGGCCGCCTACGGGCACTTCGGCCGCGACGACCTCAACCTGCCCTGGGAAAAGACTGATAAGGCTGAGTTGTTAAAGAAAGAGGGGCTTGGGTAGAAGGGGATATCAAGAAATTAATGATTAAAGAGGGGCTTTAAGCCCCTCTTTTTACTTTACGCATCCCAGTCTTAATTATTTATTCCAATATCTCGAAAGTAGATATCACATGTTCAACATCCTGTACAAGCATTTCTCGTAAATCCGTATCTCGACATGTCGCTTCTATATCCCAGCATATTCCTTCGCGGTCGAATGCTATCTCAATATGGTATTCGAGGGGCCAGGAAGAAAAGATGGAATCTATCTCGTAAACAATCATTTCGGCTTCTATGCCGGCTACTACCACCGTAGTCCTTTCCAGTAACTTGTAGTTTTCCCATCTACTCCAAGAAGAAATGCTTTTTTCTATCCTTTCACTTGCTGTCCAGCTGTATTTACTCTGCATCAAGAGCTGATTTGACGCCGACACATTAATGGAGGCCGGAACGTACGACATCGCTACCGGGTTGCCTTTGCCGCCCGGCTCCGGATTGGCCATTGTTTTTTTCTTCGCGCGAGCAAGTACATATACGTAAGTAAACGTAAAATCGGATTCTTCAACAACATAAGGCCCACCTATGTCGTGGTAGTAGGCGCGGTACTCAAACGAGAAACCAGCGACATCGCTTTTAACAACCATCGTCTTGTAATCATCATCTGATAGGGGCGTGCCACAACCGGGAAAAAGAAATATACAGGCTATAAGAACTGGTATTATGACTTTTAGTAATTTTATCCATATCTGTTGACCTGTCATGGTAAAGAGCATTATAGTAGTACAACTTCTTGGAGTCAAGGTATTTGCTTATCCCAGAATAGGGTTGTTCAAGAGGGGGCGTTGGCCCCCTCTTTTTTATCTGTATGTATTATAGTGTTAATATATGTCATTTTAAAATTTCAAATGTTTCTATAATGTGGTTGAAATACTCCTCCACTTCGGGACCTACAGAATCATGATAGCACCAACTAATTCTGATTTCCCAGATCAAACATTCATAATCAAAAAAGGCAGACCTCGATAAGACCTGGTACTCGGAAAATACATAATGAGATTCCAGGTAATAGGCTGGTATTCCGAATACCTCCGTCTCGCTAACTGAAGAAAGAACAGGGTGAAAGAAATAATCACGCTTCCCGGCGGCGTCAAGGTAGTACCCCTCCATGGATTCTTCAACAATTATTGAAAGCTTGGATTTGGGTATATCAATCTGCTGAACCGTAAAATCCACCACTGTCATATCACCATAAATATGCGGGGTATCCGCCAGGTTCATATCTATTAGATTGAAGATAGATGGATACTCCAGACGATACAGTTGGTGTTGAAAGTACTTAAGCCTGATATCGGTTGCCTCTAGTTCAAAAATTGAATATTGTATCGGGGGGCCGGTATAGGGGGTTGTTGTTCTGATGGGGGTATTGTCCGTTTTGCAGCATGTGCAGGGTAGAAAAACCAAAATAACAAATAATACTAGAGATAGCTTGATATCTTTACCTGATAGCATATCGCTAATCTCCAAAAAATGCAGGATTTACTTTCATATCATCGATTCATGGTAAAGAGCATTATAGTTGTACAACCCATTGAAGTCAATGTATTTGCTTGGCCCCGAATGGGGGGTGTTTAAGAGGGGGCTAACGCCCCCTCTTCCTTTTCCCCGCCCCGAATTCCCTCTCTAACTCTCCCCTTACGAAGGGGAGAGGATGATTGTACAAATCCAGATATTTCTCTCCTATCCTCCAATCTGTCTCCCTCCTTTGTAAGGAGGAAATAAGGGAGATTTACAAAAAGTCTCCTGATTAATTCATCTGGAAAGGTCACATAGTCCCCTGATTATCGCGTATCTCCGGTCAACCATCTGCTGAAAAGCGGCAACATCGGCTTCTTTCAGGTGGGCAAATTTACGGACCATTTTGATGAACTCCTGAATCGGCCTGGGATTGGCTACCTCTACGTTAAGCTTAAATTTACCGTTTTCGGCTTCCCACAGCGGAAAGTAATTCGTCCTCACGGCCAGGCGGCAGACCTCGATGGACTGGTCCGTGGCGATACGCCATCCCATCACGCAGGGTGCAAAAATGTGGATATATACAAAACCCTCGCGTACTTTTTCCCTGGCTTTCTGTAACTTCCTGGCGAAGTCCTCAAGGTGACTTAAAGTTGCGGTGGCCACGTAGGTGGCACCGTGCATGGCCATGAGCAGGGGTACGTTCTTGGCCTGGGTCGGTTTACCCTGGCTGGCGCTGCCGACAGGTGTCGTGCTGGTTGATGCTCCCAGGGGAGTGGTGCTGCTCCGCTGGTATCCGGTATTCATATAGCCTTCGTTATCATAGGTAATATAGATAATTTTCTCGTTTCTTTCGGCGGCACCGCTGAGGGGTTGAAAACCGATATCGGCGCCGCAGCCATCGCCGGTAAAACACACCACGGTAACGTCCTTGCCTGTTTTCTGGTAATACCGCGAGATGCCGGTGGCGCTGGAGGCAACCCCGGTCATCAGGGCGCTGAAATAAGCCAGACGATGCCAGGCGTCGCGGTTCTGACCGTAAAAGATTGGTGCCGAACAGCCGGGACAACCAACCAGGATGATGTCCTTTCCCAGCACTTTGGGCACGAACCTGGCGGCAAGTTCCAGGGTGCATCCGGGACACCAGGCAAGCCCTCCGGCAAATTGCTCTTCCGTTTCACAGAAATAATCGAATACTTTCAGCTTCTTTTTCTTTTCCTGTACCATTTTCTACCTCATTCTTCTAAAGGAATCCAGGTGACTTCCTGGTAAGGCTTTCCCTGAGTGGCATCGTTGACTTCATCAACGACTCTCTCGATGTGGGGTATGGTGATATCCAGATTAGCCAGTCCGTCGATATAGCTCAGTACGGGAACAATCCCGATTTCCGGGGTAAGGGCTCGTATCTCCATCCAGGTCGGGCCGGAGTTCCAGCCGAAGCCGACACTGCGGTCGATGACGCCGATGGCTTTCCTCCCCTTTAACACCTCCGCCAGGCGCTGGCGCGGAAAGGGACGGAATAACCTCAATTTTACCAGTCCAACCTTTATCCCTTCTTCTCTCTTGCTGTCGACGACCACGCGTGTAGTGCCGGCCGCGCCTCCCGATGCTACGATGATTATCTCCGCATCGTCCGTTCGGTACTCCTCAATCTGACCGCCGTAGCTTCTCCCGAAATATTCACCGAAATCCCGGTCTATTTCGTCCAGTTTGGTGGTGGCCCGTTCCATGGCCAAGCATTGTCGGTACCGCAGTTCCACAAAGCCTAATTCAATGCCGTGAGTACCGCAGCCTATGGCCTTGCCCGGCATTAGTTTCTGACGCTCGGGTTGTTGTTTCAGTACCGAGAGGAAACGGTCAACGTCCTCCTGCTCCGGGATTTCCACGGCGGTTGCCATGTAAGAAAGATAAAATCCATCGTAATTTACCATTACCGGCAGTTGAATATCATAGTCTTCAGCCAAACGGAAAGCCATGATCACCGTATCCAGGATTTCCTGTCCGTCTTCAACGATTACCTGGATCCAGCCGGTATCCCTCACGCTGATAATATCCTGTTGACCACCCGAGACTGCCAGAATACCCGGCGACTCACGGTTGGCAATGACCATGACTATCGGGGCCCGGTATCCGGATGCATGCTCTACCGCGTCGTACATGAAGGATAGACCCCAGGAAGATGTTGCGGTAAAAACCCGGCCGCCCGCCATGCTCGCACCCAGAACAACATTCATGGCCGAATTTTCGCCTTCCACTTCGACCATTTCTGTATCTACAAGACCGTTGGCACGAAATGCCGAAAGCTGCTCGGCCACCTCGCTCATCGGTGTTATGGGATAGGAAGTAGCCACATCCGGACGGCAGAGCATGGCGCCGTATGCCGCCGCCGCATTACCGGTGATTACTCTGACTTTACCCTTTTGAGCCAGTGTCATTAAACTCTCCTTCCGCAACCATAGTGATTGCCTTACGTGGGCACTCGTGGGCACAGATTCCGCAACCTTTACAGAAATCAAGGTCGGGTGAAAAATGGTCGCCCATATCTTTTAAACATTGTGGAGGGCAGTAAAGGGCGCACAGCCCGCAATAGTTACACTTCTCTTTATCCAGGACCGGTCTTTCGACGCGCCAGCTTCCGGTGTCGATGCAAAGGAGCTTTTCACTACCATCGGACCAGGCTCCTTCGCAGTTGAATATGAATTTTTGCTTGATGGTCATCAGATTTCCTCCTGCCGGAATCTTAATAGATATCCAGCTTTAATATTTATCCTGTTGATTACGTTAATCCAGGACGCGTTTACACTAAAGTAGATTATCCCATTCGCCGACGTAACGTCAACTTGCTGAAATTGATGAGGTAGATAACTGCAACAATATATCCTATAATAATGTCAAGTCTATTTCGCGGGGGGTGGTAAATCTGGTAACTAGAAAAAATCCCATAGAGTTCGGCACCGACGGCTGGCGGGCCGTTATCGCCGAGGACTTCACCTTTGAAAACGTACGCTATTGCGCTCAGGGCGTCGCCGACTACCTGAAGCAGAAGAAACTGGACGGACGCGGCATCGTCATCGGCTACGATACCCGCTTTGCCTCCGAGGACTTCGCCGCCGCTACCGCTGAGGTGATTGCCGGTAACAGAATCAGGGTTTACCTATGCCCCAAAGCTACGCCAACCCCCGTTATCAGCTACGGCGTTCTGGCTCAGCAGGCGGGAGGTGGCATCATCATCACCGCCAGTCATAATCCCGGCATCTGGAACGGGTTTAAATACAAGGACGAGAACGGCTCCAGCGCCTCGGACGAGACGACCGCCATGATAGAGAAGAATATCGACGCGGCTTTTAACGCCGGTAAAACCAGGCATTTGCCGCTGGCCGAAGCGAAGCAACTTGGGCTCGTGCAGGAGACGGACCTCGACGACGTTTACTTCAAGCAGGTAGCCGGACTCGTCGACATTAACGCTATCCGGCAGGCCGGTCTCAAGCTGGTCATCGACCCCATGTACGGGGCGGGTGCCGGTTACCTGGCCAGACTGCTGGCGGGAGGTACCACGGCGATATTCGAGATAAACAGCGAGCGGAATCCGCTTTTCCCGGGCATCAGGCCGGAACCGATTGCCCCTAACCTCGGGCGGCTTTCGGAGGCGGTTAAAGAACACCAGGCCCAGGTGGGTCTAGCTACTGATGGCGATGCCGACCGCATGGGCATCATCGATGAAAACGGCGTTTTCATTACCCAGCTCCAGGTATTCGCCTTGCTCTGTCTCTATTTGTTGGAGGTGCGCGGCGAGCGAGGTATGATAGTGAAAACGATAACCACCACCAGCATGGCTTACCGACTCGGCGAGTTATTCGGCGTTCCGGTACGCGAGACCAGGGTGGGTTTTAAGTATGTGGCGCCGCTGATGATGAACGAGGGGGCGATTATCGGCGGGGAGGAGAGTGGTGGCTACGGCTTCCGCAATCACGTCGCCGAGCGCGACGGCATACTGGCCAACCTGTATTTCCTCGATTTCATGGTGAAAACGGGCAAAAAGCCTTCCGAGCTTATCGACTATCTCTACAGCAAGGTGGGACCTCACCACTATAAGCGTATTGACATAAAGTTTCCTAAGGATGAAAGAGAAACCATCATTGAGCGCGTGAAAAGCCATAATCCGGAAAAAATAGATAACGTAAGGGTGACAGAGCAGGACACCAAGGACGGCTTCCGCTTTACTCTGGAGGACAATACCTGGCTGCTTATCCGCTTTTCCGGTACCGAGCCCCTGCTGCGTATCTACTCCGAGACCGATTCGCCGGAGCGCGCCGAGCGCCTGCTGGAAATCGGCAGGGAGATAGCCGGCGTATAGATGGTATTTTCGATGCTCAGTGCCCTTTATTAGAGGTAGAAGGCGGAAGAATGAAATGGTTGGGTTTAATAAGTTCGTCCTGTTATTGATTATTCTAACTATAGCTGCCGGACTTATTGCCTGTGGTGAACCTGCCTCGGAGACTAACTATAAATTAACTCACAGCTCCGCTGATGCCGAGTATGTTCTCAGCTGGGATTCAATCGTTGCCGCGTGTCCCGACATAGGTGCCTGTGAAAAACAGGAGGTTTTCGTCCGTCGTGGAGAAACCAAGGAAATTAATCAAGGTCAATATACTCATAACTTTTCATTAGGTATCGATTGCCCGGCAGCATGGGCGAGTAATCGGTTGGTCGAAAAATCACCAACGGGTGAGAAAAGGCGTGACTTCGGTATCCTTATCATATATTGCGAAACTGACGGATACCTTGATGAATTGCTTTTAATGGAGACAAGCGGTTTTCCCGTTGAGGATGATGGTGATTTTGTAACCGGGGTTCTGGAGCAGGATACTCCATTGCAGGATATTCTGCTTCTGCTTGCCGGAAAGCATTTCGTTGTCCTGATTACGGAGTCCGCGTCACCGGGCGAAACGCTCTTCTTCACCAAAGAGGAGTTGATGGAATTGGCTCCGGATATCAAGGAAAAAATTGCCTCGATAGAAATTACTCCCCTGCCTTCCGATATACCGGAAAGAGTAGAAGAGGTACCTTCTGAGTGGCGTGAATTCAGGACATTTAGCTCTGATGAGCTTTCGCCGCCTGTCCGGGTACCTGTAAGTCAGTTTTTTAACAATATATGGTTCCAGGAACGGCCTCTGGTGCAGGTCTTCAACTTTACTATCAATAGCGACTGGCGGTTCGTCATGACCGCCAGCGGCGAAATAGACACCAGGTTTGAGGTATATGCCACGATTACATCACTAGGAGAGGAAGGATTTAGTTACAGCTCTGACCAGGTCTTCAGTCTGCATTCCGAGACTGTGACTTTTACCCGGGAACAGCCCCTGGAAGAGAGGTATGGAACTCCGGTCGATGTCGAGGTCAAGATATTCTTCGACTCGCCGATAACCTGGACTTTCACGATTGAAAAATAATTGATGAGGTAGATAAAGATGAATAATATCAATCTAGATGAGAATGGGATATACCGGCAAAATGACCCTGCCAACATGCTGGCGCGCATTAAAGAATTGCCGATGCAGTGCCGGCAGGCGTGGCAGAAGGTCATGGATTTTAACCTGCCGTCGGATTACGCCGATGTGGATAAAGTCATTATCCTGGGCATGGGCGGCTCGGCTATCGGCGGCGACTTGGTCAGGAGTCTGGCATTAGCGGAAGCCGGTATACCGATTATCGTCCACCGCGACTATGGCCTGCCGTCGTTCGTCGATGAGCGTACCCTCGTAATCGCCTCCAGCTACTCGGGGAACACCGAGGAAACCTTATCGGGCTTCGAGCCGTCTTTGAAGACGCGAGCGAAGAAGCTGGTAATGACCACCGGGGGTAAGCTCGGGGAATTGGCCAGAGCCAGCAATCTGCCCGTGTATAAAATCGACTACAAAGCGCAGCCCCGCGCTGCGCTGGGCTTCAGCTTTCTGCCGACACTCGGCGTCCTGCAAAAGCTGGGTCTCATCAGGGATAAATCGGCGGATGTGGACGAAACGGTTCAGGTCCTGGAAAAGCTTTCAGCAAATCTCGATGAGAAATCGCCGCTGGCTGGCAATCACGCCAAGCAGCTGGCACAGCGTCTCTACGGCAGGCTACCGGTTATCTACGGCGCGGGTATCCTCGCCGAGGCGGCGCACCGCTGGAAGACCCAGATTAACGAAAACGGCAAAGCCTGGGCTTTCTATGAGGTCTTCCCCGAGCTCAACCACAACGCCACCGTGGGCTATCCCTTCCCGCCCGAGGTGGTGAAACAGGTACATGTCGTGCTGCTGCGGTCACCGCTGTTCAACGAGCGAGTCAGGCTGCGTTACGGGGTGACCTGCGATCTTCTCGAGCGCGCCGGAGCGGCTTACGAATACGTGGATTCCGTGGGAGAAAGCCCGCTAAGCCAGATGATGAGCACCGTGATGATGGGCGACTTTACCAGCTATTACCTGGCGATTCTCTATAAAGTAGACCCCTCCCCGGTGGAGGTCATCAACTACCTCAAGGACCAGCTGGCGAAGGGATAAAGATTATCCCACCCACCCGCCCGTTAAGGAAAAGAGGGGGCGGAGCCCCCTCTTCGAATCTCCCCCTTTTATGGCGGCTTTACCCTCTAAAAACAGGCTGGAAGCCATAGATAACTATGACTTCCAACGGAATATCTAATTTGGTTGTTCCTGATATCTTTCTAACGCTTGGTGTACTGAGGTGCCTTGCGGGCTCGCCTCAGGCCGGGCTTCTTACGCTCTTTGGTGCGCGGGTCACGCGTGAGCAGGCCGTTCTGACGCAGTAAAGCTTTGTAGCGTTCGTCGGCCTTGACCAGAGCGCGCGAGATACCGTGGGCTATGGCGCCGCTCTGTCCGCTGACGCCGCCCCCCTCCACCTTGGCCACCACGTTGTACTTGCTGGTACTTTCGGTGACCAGCAGCGGCTGGGAGATGACCCGCTGGTGTTCCAGCGAAGGGAACTTCTCCTCGTAGGGCGTGCCGTTGACAATAATAGCGCCGTTCCCGGCCATCACCCGTACGCGTGCCACCGCTTCCTTGCGTCGTCCCGTCCCGTAAAAATAGCTCTGTTTGTTCATATCAACCCTGTCCCTTTATTTAGCTGCCTTCCCGGTATCTGCCTTTGGCCGGGTCCCGTGCGGGTGCTCCGCGCTGTTAAAGACCCGCAGTCTTTTTCGCATTAAGGCACCAAGCCTGGTATGGGGAAGCATACCGTCGACGGCATGTTTGATTACTCTGGAGGGGTCGGTCCGCATCATTTTTTCCAGCGTAACGCTTTTCAGTCCGCCCGGATATCCCGAGTGCCGGTGGTATAGCTTCTGTTTGGCTTTATTACCCGTAATCCGTACTTTGCCGGCGTTGATAACGACGACGAAGTCTCCCACGTCCTGGCTCGGAGTGTATAACGGTTTGTGCTTGCCCATGAGCAGGCGCGCTATCTGGGAAGACATCCTGCCCAAGGTCTTGTCCGCGGCATCGATAACGTGCCACTCCCGTACAATATCATCCTTCTTGGCAGCATAGGTTTTCATTTTGCGTATCTCCCCGGAGACTCCGGATAGTTCACCCTCACCAGGCAAAGTCCCCCGGCGGGGATGGTCGGCCCGGCCATTCCGGGAGTCCTCGATTCTATCATAGTGTAAAATTCGTCGACGGTCATCTTACCCTGCCCGACCTGTATCAGCGAGCCCACCATGTTGCGTACCTGGTGGGGCAGGAAAGAATCAGCAACGATGTCAAAAAAAGTCATGTCCTCGTCCTGCGTTACTTCGGCTTTAAAAATACTCCGTACCGTCCTTTTCTTTTTAGCCGTCTCGACGCTGCCGACGAAGGAAGCCAGGTCGTGCCTGCCGACGAGTGCCCGGCATGCTTTGTTCATTGCGGCAATATCCAGCTCACCGTCCATCCGGAAGGCGAACCGGCGCTGCAGCGGGGAACGTATCGCGCTTTTCAGGATGCTGTACCGGTACTCCCGGCTGACGGCATCCCGCCTCACGTCGAAGGTTTTCTCCGCCTCGAAGGCTTCCTTGACCGCGATATCCTCCGGCAGGAAATGGTTCAGGCCGTCGGTATAGGCGCTCAAGGGCAGCACCTTATCCGTATCAAAGCTGACCACCTGTCCGCAGGCATGCACGCCGGCATCGGTACGGCTGGCCGCTTTAATCCTCGTCCTTTTTCCCGTTAGCTTCTTCAACGCTTTCTCTATCTCCCCCTGAATCGTCGGTGCGTTGGCCTGATACTGGGAACCGTGGTAGTCCGTCCCATCGTATTCCACAACCAACACTATCCTGCTGCCCGCTGTAGAATTTACCGCATTCATCATCTTCAAACGGCAGCATCGGGTACCGCTATTCAATCAGCTCCAGCTTGACCATCGGGGCACCATCACCCAGCCTGGGCTGGAGTTTCACAATCCTGGTATAGCCGCCCGGTCTTTCTTTATACCGCGGCGCCAGGTCGGCGAACAGTTTCTCGGTTACTTTCTTATCCATGATAAAAGAGAGGGCCTGACGGTAAGAGTGGAGTCCACTCTTCTTTCCCAGGGTAATCATCTTCTCGGCAATGCCGCGGACCTCCTTGGCCTTGGGTTCCGTGGTGACCAGGCTCTCGTGCTTGAGCAGGTCGGTTACCAGGTTCCGGTATAAAGCCAGTCGGTGCCCCGTCCTTCTGCCGAATTTTCTTCCCGCTATCCTGTGCCTCATGTCAACGATTCTCCATCTTCAGGTTTCTCTTCGCCGGGTGTTTCACCCGTCAGAATATCCTCTATCTTCCCGCTGGTTTCTTCGCCCTGCGCCGTTTCTTCTTCAGTCTCTTCCGGCTCTTCTTCAGTCTTGGGATTCAGCGATAGTCCGATAGAAGAGAGGCGGTCTTCAATCTCCTGGTATGATTTCTGCCCGAAATTCCGTAGTTTAAGCAGTTCCTTGGCACCTTTGCCGATGAGCTCTCCCACGGTGGCGATGTTGCTGCGCCGCAGGCAGTTCATCGTACGTACCGAGAGGTCGAGCTGCTCCACCGGCATGTTGTATTTCTCGTCGGGTATGGACAGGCGTATCGCCCGTTCCTCGGCTTTCATCTGCGAGATTTTTACGTATTCGACGAACGGCGTGAGTTGCTCGATGAGGATAGAAGCCGCCTGGCTGACGGCGTCTACCGGCGAAGTGGTGCCGTCCGTCCAGACTTCGAGTTGTAGACGTTCGCGACTGGTCTCGCGTCCCAGGTGCGTGGGTTCGACGCTGTAGTTGACCTTGAGTATCGGGGTAAAGATGGCATCCACCGGTATCGAGCCCACCGGCATATTTTCGGTGGACTCGGCTACTTTGAACCCCGTACCGATATCTACGTCCATCTCAACGTACAGCGTGGCGTCGGGATTGTTGAGGGTGAGCAGGCAGAGCTCGGGATTGGTAATTTCAAAGTCCGCCGTTGGTTTGATGTCGGCGGCGGTGACGCGCCCGGCTCCCTCTACTTCCAGTATGAGGGTACCGCTCCGACTGGACAGCGGCTTTAGCCTCAATTTTTTAACGTTGAGGAGGAATTCGATAACGTCCTCCTTGGCATTCGGGATTACGGTGAATTCGTGCTGGACACCCTCGATTCTGATCTGAGTCACGGCGGCACCGGTCAGATAGCCGAGTAAGATACGCCGCAGGGAATTACCCAGCGTTATGCCAACCCCTTTTTCCAGCGGGTCGGCGACGAAACGTCCATAGTTGTCCGTCATCTCGGTACATTCAATAGTTGGGATTAATAGTTCAGACAATGAACTACCTCCTTATTAACTCTCGGGAACAGTGTACTATTATTGCTTATGCTGATAACTCCGTCTAGCCTCCCGGTATAAATTCTTACCGGATTATCGTGAATAATACTCGACAATCGCCTTGCCGTCAAACTTGGCATCGACCTCCTCGGGCGTCGGCATGGACAGTACCTGGCCTACCATGTTCTGCCTGTCCAGGCTCAGCCAGTTGAGTACGGTCTTTGACTCTATCTCCTCGACAAGTTGCTTGTAATATTCGGTTTTGGTACTGCCTTCACGCCAGCCGATGGTATCGCCTTCCTTGACCAAGGCCGAGGGAATATTGGTAATGCGTCCATTAAGGACGATATGGCCGTGCTGTACCAGTTGCCGGGCCTGCTGGCGGGAATCCGCGAATCCCAGGCGGTAAACAACGTTGTCCAGCCTTCTTTCCAGCAGTATCAGGAGGTTCTCGCCCGTAATTCCCGCCTGCCTCTCGGCGTTAAGGAAAGTCTTGTGGAACTGCCTTTCCAGCGTCCCGTAGGTGTAACGGGCTTTCTGTTTCTCGCGCAGCTGCAGGCCGCGGTCGGACACGCGACGGCGCCTTCTTCCCGCTCCGGCCTGACCCGGCGGTTTCGGTCGTTTATCAACAGCGCATTTAGGCGTAAAACAGCGGGCACCCTTAAGAAATAGTTTTTCGCCGCTGCGTCGGCATAAACGGCATACTGCTCTGGTATATCTTGCCATATTTCTCCTCTTCTAAACCCTTCTCCTCTTCGGTGGTCGGCAGCCGGCGTGAGGTATCGGTGTTACGTCCTTGATTCCGGTGATATAAAGTCCGGAACCCTGTAGCGAACGGATAGCCGCCTCGCGGCCGCTACCCGGTCCTTTGATGTAAACCTCTACCTGCCGCAGTCCGTGGGTCATGGCTTTACGGGCGGCGTCACGGGCTGCCATCTGAGCGGCGTAAGGAGTACCTTTACGGGAACCCTTGAACCCGGCCGTCCCGGAACTCCCCCAGGCTAGAGCGTTTCCCTGAGGGTCGGTCAGCGTTACCACGGTGTTATTAAAAGTAGATTGTATGTAAGCCCGCCCGGTAGGGACCGTCTTTCTTTCCCGTCTTCTTACTTTTGTTTTTCTTTTTTGCGCCACCCTGTCCTCCTTGTCAACTGATCAGGTATTATTTCTTAGCCATGCCGCGTCGCTGACCTCTTCCGGCAACCGTCTTCTTGGGACCGCGCTTGGTGCGGGCATTGGTCCGCGTCCGCTGGCCCTTAACGGGTAAGCCGTAGCGGTGCCTCAAGCCGCGGTAGCTGCCGATTTCAATCAGCCTTTTAACGTTGAAGTTAATCTCTTTCCTGAGCTCACCCTCGACACGGTGCTGTTTATCGATTATATCACGAAGTCGATTTACCTCGTCATCGGTTAGGTCTTTTACCCTTGTATCCGGGGCTATTTCGGCCTGGGCCAGGATTTTCTGGCTCAGTGTTGGACCGATGCCATAAATATACTGCAGTGATACCCATGCCTGCTTGTTTACTGGTATATCAACTCCGGCTACACGTGGCATAACATTACTCCTTTATCATCAGGGCTAACCCTGCCTCTGTTTGTGTCGGGGGTTACTGCAGATTATCCTGACGACTCCCCGTCGTTTTATCACTTTGCACTTTTCGCATCTAACTTTTACTGAAGCTCTTACTTTCATCGTTTTACCCTTTATTATTTAAGCCGGTAGGTTATCCTGCCCCGGGTCAGGTCGTACGGAGACAGCTCTATCAGCACTTTATCACCGGGCAGTACCCTGATGTAATGCATCCTTATCTTGCCCGAAATATGGGCTAAAACCTCGTGCCCGTTGGGCAACTCCACGCGAAACATGGCATTGGGTAGAGCCTCGACTACCGTCCCTTCGACTTCTATGGCTTCTTTCTTAGCCATCAACTACCCTCGTCAACACCTCCGGTTCATCATCGCTGATTGCTATGGTATGCTCGAAATGTGCTGAAAGGCTGCCGTCGGCGGTAAGTACCGTCCACCGGTCTTTGGCGACCCTGGTGGACGAGCCGCCGGTATTCAGCATCGGTTCCAGCGCCAGCGTCATACCCTTTTTCAATTCGGGTCCCGTCCCCGCGATACCGTAATTGGGTATCTGCGGGTCTTCATGCATATTACGTCCTATTCCGTGGCCCGTGTACTCACGGACTACCGAGTAATTTTTTGATTCGGCATGTTTCTGTATTGCCGCGGATATATCCCCGAGCGTAGCCCCAGCCCTGGCTGCCGCGATGCCTTTTTCCAGGGCTTCCCGGGTTGTATCAATAAGCCGCTGGGCGGTCGGGCTGATTTTACCGACGGGTACGGTTATGGCGGCATCGCCCTGAAACCCTTCGTAAATAGCCCCGAAATCGAGAGAGACGATATCGCCTTCATACAGGGTTTTCTCCCCCGGAATCCCGTGCACTATCTCGTCGTTTACCGATACGCAGATACTCGCCGGGAAACCGTGGTAGCCTTTGAACGAAGAGGTGGCTCGCCGCATTTCCAGTTCCGTTTCGGCAATGATATCAAATTCCTTTGTTTTCACACCCGGTCTCACCCGTTCGCTTATTTTCTGCAATATATCAGCGACAATTATTCCCGCTTTACGCATTGCAGCGATCTCTGTATCAGATTTTATAATTATACCCATACAGGACACAATCCCCTTACTGTAAAGCTGCCATTATTCTGTCATTTACCTCAGCCGATTCGCCTACACCATTTATTTCCAGCAGCTTACCGGTGCTGGTGTAGTAGTCAATAAGGGGCGATGTCTCCGCAAAGTAGACCTCCAGCCGCTTTTTGATTGTCTCTACATTGTCATCAGCACGTTGGTATAGCTCTCCACCACAACGATCGCATTTACCGGCAACTTTGGGTGGTGAGTCCACCTCGTGGTAAGGTGTCTGGCAGTTGCGGCAAATCCAGCGTCCGCTGAGCCTCTTTAGTAGCTCTCTTTCCGATACGGCGATATAAACTATTTTATCTATTTTTTTCGACTGTTTTTCCAGTGCTTTATCCAGTGCCTCCGCCTGCTGTAAATTCCGGGGAAAGCCATCCAGAATCGCCCCGTTAGCGCAATCGGGAGCCGATAGCCTTTCCAGTACCATTTGTATTGTTATCTCGTCGGGGACCAGCTGGCCCTTGTCCATGTAAGCCTTGGCTTTCAGACCCAACTCGGTCTCGTCCCGTAGAGCCTGCCGAAACAGGTCGCCGGAAGCTACCTGTACCAGGTTAAGCTTATCCGCCAGCATTACCGCCTGCGTGCCTTTACCGGCACCGGGAGCTCCCAGAAGTATAATATACACCAATTTCTCCTGTTATAAAACCTTCTATTTTATAAAACCTTCGTAACGCCGCATTACCAGCTGCGCCTCGAGCTGTTTCATCGTATCCAGAATAACACCGACCACAATGAGCATACCCAGACTGGATAGCTGTATCTGCTGGACATCCGTAACCGTTCTGGCGAGGAAGGGCATGACGGCGACGAATGCCAGGAAGAGCGCTCCCGCCCAGGTTATCCGGTTGATAACCCCGCTGAGATAGGACGCGGTGTTTTTACCCGGTCTGATGCCGGGAATAAATCCTCCCTGTCTCTGCAGCGTACCGGGCAGGTCCTGCTGCTGGTAGGTTATCATCGTGTAGAAAAAGGCGAACCCCACCGCCAGCAGGAAGTAAAGAACCCAGTAAAATACCCCCATTGGTAGCGCCGTATCCGGGCTGAATAATAGCTTGATGGTATACCAGAAGCCTGAAGTGGCGTCGCCCACGAAATAGCTTGCTATTACCCCCGGGAAGAGGACCAGCGACATGGCGAAAATGAGCGGTATCATACCGGCGCTGTTGACGCGCATCGGGATATGCGTCGTGCCCGACTGCTTATACATGCGTCCCCCGCGGAAGACACTGCGGGCATACTGCACCGGGATACGGCGGTGTGCCTCGGTGAAAATGACAATCAGGATAATGGTAACCAGGACGATGAGTCCGTATACTACCAGTCCGGTCATGTTTTCTTTAGCCAGGAAACCCTGCTGGATAAGCTGTGGATATCCGGCAACAATTCCTCCGAAGATGATTATCGAAATGCCGTTGCCTATTCCGTATTCGGTGATAAGCTCGCCGAGCCAGACCAGGAAGACGGTCCCGGCAACGAGCGATATCACGATGGTCACTGTAAGCATGGGAGCACTTGTAGCGACGACTCCGGCACGCTGCATTAAAACCAACTGTCCGTATCCCGAGAGACCCGCCAGGGGTACCGTCAGCCAGTGGGTAATCAGGTTGATTTTATTTCTGCCCGACTCGCCTTCCTGGGAAAGCGACTGGAGCCGCGGTATCACCGGCACCAGCAGTATCATGATAATCGAGGCGGTAATATATGGGTATACCCCCATTGAAGCCACACTGAACTGCCTCATGGCGCCGCCGCTGAAAAGATTAAGCATACCCAGCAGGGCGTTGCTATCGAAAAGTTCCTGAAGCGCCTCCGGGTCAACGCCCGGCAGGGGTACATGAGCGATAAACCGGAATGCTACCAGGATGCCGAAGGTAATCAGAATGCGACGTCGCAGGTCGGGCAGGCTGAAGGCGTCAATCATCGCCTGCAGCAGTCTGGGCCTACTTGGCCTTTGACGCATACTCGACCTCCTCGACCTTACCACCGGCGGCTTCTATTTTAGCCTTGGCCGAAGCTGAAAATCTGTTAGCCCTGACCGTAAGCGGATGCTTGATATCTCCATCGGCTAAGATCTTCACCGGTTTCCGCAGGGACTTGACCAGACCGGCAGCCACCATTTTCTCTGGGTCCACCTCGCTTCCGGATGCGAACACACCAAGCATACCAACGCTGACGGTGCTGTATTCAACTCTGAAGATGTTCGTAAAGCCGCGCTTCCGGGGAAGGCGTTTTATCAGGGGAAGCTGGCCGCCCTCGAAGCCGGGACGCATCTTGTAACCAGCGCGGGATTTCTGACCCTTGGAGCCACGCCCGGAATAGGTGCCTTTACCGCTGCCGTCGCCGCGGCCGACGCGTTTCCGGCCCTTCCTGGAGCCAGGGGCTGGTGAAATACTATTCTGTCTGACCATTCACTTCCTCTACTTTAACCAGGTGCCTTACTCTATTAATCATTCCTCTAATCGAGTTCGTATCTTCATGGACAATGCTCTGATTCAGCCGGTGGAAACCGAGTGCCGCCAGAGTTTTCTTCTGCCTTCTCTCGTAGCCGATGCCGCTCTTAATCCAGGTTACGCGTATCTTACTCACCGGCGAGCGCCTCCTCAGCATTAGCTCCCGATTTACGCTTGGCTACAACCTCTTCGGGATATCTCAGCTCGCTGAGGGCCCGCATGGTTGCTTTGGCAACGTTGATATGGTTCGACGTTCCCAGCGATTTTGTGAGTATATCTTTAATTCCGGCTGCCTCCAGCACTGCCCGGACGCTACCCCCGGCGATAACACCCGTACCCGGTGCGGCCGGTTTTAGCAGGACTCTGGCTGCCCCGTAATCTACCGTAATCTCGTGGGGAATGGTGCTGCCAGCCAGCGGAACTTTAATCAGGTTTTTCCTGGCTGCAGCGCCGCCTTTATTGATGGCCGTGGGGACCTCCGTCGCCTTGCCGATACCCAGACCGACATGTCCTTCGCCGTCGCCGGTTACCACCAGCGCACTGAACCTGAGACGCTTGCCGCCCTTCATTACCTTGGCGACCCGGTTAACGTCGATTAGTTTATCGTTCAGATTCAGTTCGGTGGTATCTATCTGGGTTAATGGCTGCTTCATCAGTCGTCTAATATCCCCCTTTAAAACTTCAGCCCGCCCTCCCGGGCTGCCTCCGCCAGTGCTTTTATCCGGCCGTGGTATTTACAGCCGTTACGGTCAAAGGCTACCTGTTTAATACCCTTTTCCCTAGCTCTCTTCGCCAGCAGTGAGCCGACCATCCCGGCTTTGGCTGTTTTATTTTTCTTGGTGCTGTTTCCGGCTATCTCGGCATCGAGGCTGGAAGCGGCTACTAGCGTATAGCCCTGCAGGTCGTTGATTACCTGGGCGTAGATATGGTTCAGACTCCGGAATACGCATAATCTCGGCTGTGAGTCGGTGCCGCTGACCTTCTGCCTGACCCTGTTATGCCTTCTGTATCGTGCTTCTCTTGTTCTTGGTTTTCGCATGTTTCCTAACCGCCTACCACCTTCCCGGCTTTACCCGGTTTAAGGTGTACTACCTCTCCGGCATACCTGATTCCCTTGCCTTTGTAGGCATCGGGCGGGCGGATGGCGCGGATGTTGGCCGCCATCTCTCCCACCGTCTCTTTGTTAGCTCCGGATACTTTAATACGGTTGTTTCCTTCCACGTCAAGAGTCGTGCCGGGGAGAGGTTTTACCTCCACCGGATGAGAGTAACCGATGCGTATCGTCAGATTATTGCCGGTTTTCTCGGCACGGTAACCGACGCCGACTATCTCCAGCGTCTTCTCGAAGCCCTTGGATACTCCCTCCACCATATTGGCCAGCAGGCTCCGCGTCAGCCCGTGGTAGGACTGGTGCTTCTTACTTTCGCTGGGGCGCGATACTTCAATGGTATCGCCTTTCATTTTAATAATCATTTCCCCGGGAAGGGAGCGGCTGAGCTCGCCCTTGGGTCCGCTTACCGTGACCGTGTTCCCGTCTATATTCACTTTTACCCCGGAGGGCACCGTTATTGGCATTTTACCTATTCTGGACATCTATATCCCCCGAATTGGTTACCATACATAACATAATAATTCCCCGCCCGAGCTCTGGCGCCAGGCCTGCTGTCCCGTTTTCACACCCTGGGATGTTGATATGATGGCGATTCCCAGTCCGCCGTAGACCCGCGGGATTTCTCTCTTCTGAATGTATACTCTCAGTCCCGGTTTACTGACGCGTTTCAGTCCCGATATGGCCGGTTTATTGTCTTCCAGATATCTCAGCTGGATGCTGATATCACGGTGCGGTTTGCCCCTGATTACTTCGTAATCGTTAATAAACCCTTCCTCCTTGAGAATCCTGGCAATAGCCAGCTTCATCTTGGACGAAGGCACCTTCACACTATCATGCCTCGCCATCAGGGCATTACGTATTCTGGTCAGCATATCGGCTATGGGATCAGTTACTGTCATACCTGTATTTCCTTTTTATTTACCAGCTTGATTTCCTTACACCTGGGAGTTGCCCGTTGAGTGCCAGGTGGCGGAAACATATCCGGCAGATACCGAATTTCCGGATATAGGCGCGGGGCCGTCCGCACAGCCGGCACCTGTTATGCTGCCGGGTGGAGTATTTAGGCGCACGCCTGGATTTTTCTATGCTCGACTTTTTAGCCATGTTTATGTTACTCCGTCCTTGGCAAAGGGCATTCCCAGCAGTTCCAGCAGGTGCCTGCCTTCTTCGTCGTTTTTAGCCGTGGTCACTATCGATATTCCGATGCCCCGTGCTTTGTCTATCTTGTCATAATCTATCTCGGGGAAGTATATTTGTTCCTTGAATCCCAGGGTATAATTGCCGCGGCCGTCAAAGGCGTCCGCAGGCACGCCCTGGAAGTCCTGTATGCGCGG
>Ga0209427_10003059_pt1 | contig 19667 bp, 16 predicted proteins | sample DeeMarSWOR136_30_FD_187465 | JGI IMG/M metagenome (GOLD analysis project Ga0209427, IMG submission 187465) | Marine sediment microbial communities from White Oak River estuary, North Carolina - WOR-1-36_30 (SPAdes) (version 2) | ecosystem: Environmental > Aquatic > Marine > Intertidal zone >...
ACCCCGAGGTTGCATCCCTTTTTTGTCCCGGTCAGCCTCAACTTATCCCTGAGAACATCGAGAAGGGTTTCTCCATCTTTGACCGCCACAGAATGCTCCTCGCCGTTGACCTTGAGGGTGACGATGCGTTTGGATTCTTTTTCCTGCTTCATGGAGACTTCTTTTTTCCTTGGGATTTTCCCTGCGCCCGCTCCAGGGCCTGGTCAAGACTCCTGAGGGTCAGGACCCGTATCAACTCCTTCCTGAACCAGGCCGAGCCGCGGATATCCGAGATGGGCCTGCTTTCTTCCGCAGCAAAAGCTGCCGCTTCTTCGAATATGCTCCGAGAAGGCATTTTTCCCTGAAGAAACCCAGCGGTTTTTTGGGCCAGCACAGGAGTAGGGGCGACCGCTCCGAGTACCACCGTGACCTTTTCCATTTTTTTGTTTTTCAGGGTCAGCCGCGAGGCAGCAGAGGCTACAGCCAGAGCATTGGCTTCCCGGAGGGTGAATTTCTTGTAGGAAATCCCGGTATTGGGCGGAGGCAATGGGATGCATACCGAAGTCAGAAGCTCCTCCTTCCGGCAGACCGTCTCTCTCGGTCCCGTGAAGAACTCCAAAAGAGGTATTTCACGGGCTGACTCAGAACAGCGGAGCTCTACTGTGGCATCTGCTGCGATCAAGGGGGGAGGAAGGTCAGCAGAGGGAACGGCACTGGAAATGTTGCCGCCGATCGTGGCCAGGGCGCGAATCTGGGCAGAGGCCATGGACTGGGCGGCTTCAGCCAGCGCCGGAAAATACTCCCTGATGAGGGGGTCGAAATGGACCTCCAGAGGCGTGGTGCCAGCCCCTATCCGGACGGTCTTCCCTTTTTTCTCGATCCCCTTGAGTTCCTGGATGTTCTTGAGGGAGATCAAGTCGCCGGCTGCGGACAGTCCCTGTTTCAAGTCGACCAGGATATCTGTCCCTCCCGCCAGGATCCGGGCATTCTTTAAACCGGCAAGAAGCTCCAGGGCTTCGGCCACAGTCTTAGGCGAGTGAATCCTGATTCCTGTTAGATACATGTCCTAATTTTCTATCAGATTAATCAAATGAGATTGCCACGCTTTGCTCGTAATGACACCTGCGAAATGATCAGGGACTGAAAAAAAAGACTTGGCCCCTTTTTTTGCTTTTTTATGTCATTGCGAGTGTAACGTGGCAATCTCTTATAAAAAAAATTGGGGATTATTCTCAATTTTTTTCCACAACTTTTTGTCGCATTTTCATAAAAGTCAAATGTTAAGATACGACCCCTATTTTAAGCTTTCTCGAAGACATAGTTCAGCTGGCCGTTGGGCAGCGTGTTGACCACGGTCTTCATCTCCATGCCCAGCTTGATCTCCTCCTCAGGAACGCTGCCAGCAATCCGGCCGAAGACCTTAAAATCGCCGTAGTCCAGGACAGCAATGGAGTAAGGCAGGTCGTTCTCGAACCCGACCGGCGCGTACTTCAGCTGGCTGTAGGCGAGGAGCTTTCCTTTGCCTGCGACCTCGAACCATTCTATGTTGCTGGACAGGCACTTGTAGCAGTCAGCCCGGGGTGGAAAAAAGACCTGACCGCAGTCTTTGCAGCGAGTGCCCATGACCTTGCCCTTCTCCAGGTAATCGATAAAATCATTGACCTTGGTAAGAGAGGTGAAGCTGACTGTCCCGAATTTTTTAAAGCGGTCGTCTATCTCTTTTTTTTCTTTCTGACTCATTTCTTACCTCCCGAGAATGGTGACTGTTCCGTAGAGACCCACCCCACCGATATTATGGACGAGTCCGATCTCCGGATTCTTGACCTGCATTTCGCCGGCATCGCCTCGAAGCTCGAGGACGATGGTCCTGATCTGGGAACCTCCGGTCGCTCCGATCGGATGGCCCTTGGACAGCAGCCCTCCATCCACGTTGACCGGCATGCGGCCTTCCTTGTACGTTTCCTTATTCCGGATCAGTTCCTTGCCTTCGCCATGCTCGGCAAAACCCAAGTCCTCGTAGGCCATGATCTCCGAGATGGTGAAGCAGTCGTGGACTTCAGCCACGTCGATGTCTTTGGGATTCACGCCAGCCATCTTATAGGCCTGCTCAGCAGCCTGACGCGCCACAGACAATCCGGTGAACAGTTCCCTTCCGGACATGTTCACGCTGGCCGAGGCCGCGCCCAGCCCCAAAATCCAGACCGGCTTCTTGCTCATCGCCTTGGCCTTTTTCTCGCTGGCCACGATCAGGCATGAGCTTCCGTCCGCGTTGGCACAGCAGTCGCCGACCCGGAGCGGGCTGGAGACAGGACCGGACATGAAGTGGTTGGGATCAGAGAAATTCTCGGCAACCACGGGTTTGCGGAAAAGGGCTTTCCCGTTGATCTGCCCGTAGGTAGCGGACTTCACCCGGACCAGAGCCATATCCTCAAGAGTGGTCCCGTACTTATCCATGTGGGCTTTGGCGAACATCGCATAGTAGGCCGGCATCATCGTCCCGAAGGGACTCTCCCACTGGATATCCGCGCCCCTACCCATCCTCTCCTGTGATTCGGCAGAGGAAATCTCGGACATTTTCTGAAATCCCAATACTGCCACCACATCATGCAGCCCGGACTGGACCAGCGAATAGGCCATCCTCAAGCCCATGCTGGTCGAGGAGCACAGACTTTCCAGGTAGCAGGTGGGTTGGGGGACAAGACCCAGGTATTCAGCGAACACGCCGGATGGCGAACGCTGCTTATCGTACTCGGGTGCTGAACAGATGATCGAAGCATCGATATCATCGACCGCTATCCGGGCGTCCTCCAGGGCCTCCTTGAATCCCTCAAAGGCCAGCTCACGGATAGAACCGGGATATCCTCTGACAAAGGCACTCTGTCCAACACCGATAATCGCGACTTTTCCCATTCATAACCTCCATTATGCAAGTGAGGTCAGGCCTCAACGCTGGACACTCGCTTACTACGAAAAAACAGAAAGAAAAACGTGTCTGTTCGCCATTCTAAATTTGATTCAGCAATGTCCTTGGCTACGGCTTGACCTTTTTATTTACCTTTTTATTTATGAGAGCTGTTATTATGTGCCTGGATTCAGATACCAACGTCAATGTTGACTCTCAAATGTCTGACGCTGAGCACTGACTCCTATATATACTGGCCGCCGTCGATCTTGATGATCTCACCTGTGATATGCTTGGCTCTCTCCGAAGCCAGAAAAGCGACAAGATGGGCCACATCCTCAGGCTCTCCCAGGCGGTTGAAAACCGTTTCCTCAGCCGCCTTTGTCTTGAATTCCTCTGGCAGGTCCTTGTACATGTCAGTCAGGATCATCCCCGGTGCCACGGCATTGACGTTCACGTTGTACTTTCCCATTTCCCTGGCCACGGCTTTGGTCAGCCCGTGTGCACCGGCTTTGGCCGCAGAATAGTTCGTCTGTCCGAATTTCCCTCGAAGACCGTTGATGGAAGTGATATTTATGATCTTCCCGGTTTTCTGCTCTTTGAAATGCGGAGCCACGGCTCTGATAAAATTGAACGTCCCTTTCAAATCGACATTGATGACTGCATCCCACTGTTCCTCGGTCATTTTCCAGACCACGCCATCCCAGTTCATCCCAGCGTTGTTGATGAGAATGTCCAGTCGGCCAAAGTCTTCCATAACTGCCTTGGCCAACTTTTGAACTGCACCGAAATCAGAGACATCCACCTGGTATTCCTTTGCTTTACGGCCCATCTCCTTGATCTTCTCGACTATCGCCTTGGCCTCATCACCGTGGCGGCGATAGGTCAAGGCCACGTCTGCTCCGTTCTGGGCCAGTTCAAGGGATATGGCTGTGCCGATTCCCATGCTTCCTCCGGTAACAAGGGCGACTTTTCCCTCTAAATCCATTTCATCCTCCTCTTTCACGAATAAACCTTTAAAAATTCAATCTATAAGCTTCTTTCTATCTGTCACTGCAGGATACCAATCCGAGTGCTGCAATCTCACTCTGGTTTCGTTGTGAGTCACAACGACATCTCAATCTCATCCCTGTGTCATTGCGAGCGAAGCGCGGCAACCTCAGCGTGGTGTCATTGCGAGCGAAGCGTGGCAACCTCAGCGTGGTGTCATTGCGAGCGAAGCGTGGCAATCTCATAGGAAATAAAAACACTTCCTTTACGAGATTGCTTCGCTCAGCTCGCAATGACAATTCTCTCTGTGGGATTATCGCACTCTGCTTCGATCGCCATGAAATATGATCTCAAAAAGCATCTTATTATACCATGCATTCTCAACTACTCAATCTTAAGCATAGACATGCTCAAAAAAATTCCTTATTTGAACTCAGGAGCCCTCCTCTCCACAATAGCTGTTAAGCCTTCCAGGGCATCAGGATGCCGGAGGGCCTGCTCCAGAAAATTGTCCAGCTCAAACTGAGCCAGCTCATCCAGGGATTTTCCCTTGAGAAACTCATCGAAGCCGCGGCTGATCATCCGGTCCGCCAGACCCACAGCATGGGCGGAATTATCAGCCACTTGTCGGGCTATGCCCTGGGCAAAGGATCTGCCTTCACCGGAGAGCGATATCTTCCCTCGCCCCTTGGCCCAGTCATCAAGGATCTGGATCAAGTCTTTTTTCGAGAATATATCCCTTATCCAGTCCAGCTCTTCCTTTTCTTTTGAAGTGAGCTCTGAAGGAAGCTCCTCGATATTCAAAGCCGCCACCTGCTCCCGGGTCAGAGGTTTTCCGCTGTTATCGATTATGGCCTGAGCGAGCTTCTCTGCCACATCATCCCTTCTCCGCGCCGGCACAAGCAGGTCAGCCAGTCCTAGATATTTCAATAATCGGGGAGATGACGTTGCCACCCCTCCAGACAGGATGTAATACCGGCCCAGGGCCACAGCCAGCTCTGCATCATCCGTCGCCTTATAAATGATTTGCGGGAGAGTCAGGGTGCCTCTCAATCCCGGATAGATTCCCAGACGAACCTCGGGAAACGAACAGGATGTCCTCTCGGTGGCGATGACTAGAGAGTCCGGGTCCAGAGCGAAGGCCAGGGCCACCTCAGCGCCCCCGCCGATCGCTGCCCCGTCCACGATGGCTATCTTCGGCTTGCCTCCGCCGGTCATCCCGTAGAAAACAACATCATGCCAGAAAGCGACATCCTTCTTTAAACCCTGCCAGTTGCCCTCCTTTATGACTCTTATAAAATAGGAGATATTGGCCCCGGCGATAAAAGTCTTTATCGGAGCGGAATCAAAGATGAAGACTTTGACTTTATTATCCTCATTCGCCTTTTTAAAAGATGCTTTCAATCCCTCAAAAACCTGGTTATCAAGAGTGTTGGAAGTCCTGGGGTTGGAGATCATTATCCGCGCGGCATGTCCATTCTGCTCCACGCTGAAGATGACAGAAGAAAGCTTCAGAGGCCACGGTTTACCTTTCTGAACCTGTTCAATCAGGAGCTTGGGAATCGGGAAGTTAATCTCTTTCCTGTGGGAAAGCTCCATCCTTTCAGTGACAATCCGCATAACCTCCATCATCCCCATCTTATTCATCATGGCAAAGGGCCCATCCCTCCAGAGAAAGGCATTCTGGCAGAGCTTATCCACTTCATTCATCTCGATTACCCCTGCTTCCACAACCTCCACAGAAGTCATGAAGGCGACAGCCAGAAATCGATGCTTGAGCGTATCGATGAGCATCAGGTCCGTTGCTTCTGTTTTCGCCTCATTTTCAGAGACCCATCTCACGCTGGATTTATCCTCGGCTTTCTGGTATTCATCCAGCAGCTTTTTATAGCTTTCCGGCGGAGTGAAAAAATTGTCATAGGCTTTATAAAGGGGATCACCGGGATTCGAGGAGTCGGAAAAGGAATACATGGTGTGAATCCCCAGCGGAATTCCGTTGGCATCCATCAAGCTGAGGAACCCCATCGGCATGTTGAAAGCCTTCTTCCCCGCGGCCTCGATGCTGGGAATATCGAACCCGTCATCGACCATTCGGGCTGCCTCCAGCAGAAGAGAGACAAAGATCACATCCGCCGCACCTCCCTTGCGGCTGTTGAGGATGGGTGTCGCCACTTTACCGGCCAGTTTCATGTATTTTGCCGCCTTTTCGATGCTTTCTTTGGAGGCGGTATCCGTGCCTGCAAACTCAGCGGCGCGGTTTTTGTGAGGAAGGTAGAAATAGTGCATCCAGACAACCTTATCCGGCCTGTTTGTTTCATTCGCCAGAATATTGACATCCAGAGAAGAAGTGTTGGAGGCCAGGACAACGTGGGGCGCGCAGAGCTCATCCAGCTTCCGGAAGATCTCCTTTTTGATCTCGATGTTCTCTGTGGCGGTCTCGATGACCAGGTCGAGTTTCTTGCCTCTGCAGGCATGGTCGTAGCTTGTGGTGGCCAGGATCCTTCCCTTTATATCCTCCACCTGGGCAGGAGTAAAGATGCCCGCTTTCTCGCCGGCTTTGAGCTCTCTGTCTATGGTCTGAAGGGCACGCTCCAGGATCTCATCGCTGATATCCACCAGCCCGATGTTGAAACCGCTCTGGGCATAGGCTTGAGCGAGGCTTGTCCCCATCGTCCCTGCACCGATGACCAGGATCTCAACATCATCCCAGGTGATGCCTCTGGCTTCCTTTTTGTCTTGGCTTTCTTTTCTTTTCATCTAAAATTCTCCCTGAACTTTCTGCTTCTTCTTGTCCCTTGTGATTGAAATTCTTCCTTTTACACAATAAATCTTTTTTCTATGAGATTGCCACGCTTCGCTCGCAATGACACCAGAGTGAGATTTTCGTGCTTTGCTCGCAATTAAAATGGAAGTCTCATCAACTTAATCTCATCCATTTAAATCCCAGCCATTTGTGACAAGGCCGTTTATTATTTCTTTTAAGCCACCCGATTCTCAAAAAGGCTGAGCGTCTTTGAAACCTATCTGGTTTTATTCCTTGGGTTTGGGTAAGACGGCTTCCATGAATGACTCATCCACATCTTTTCCTTCGGCGATCAACTGTCTGTACTTGACAAAATCGATAACGTCCTGCCCGGTTATCTTTTTGGAGTTGAAGGCATGGAATCCCATAAAGGCTTCTGACATCATGTTCGCTGCCAGCCAGTGGCGGTTATAGTTCTTGGCCAGATCCCAGTAATACTTCTTCTTTGCCCTAACGCTGTCCAGGGACTTGATCAGACAGCCCGGAAAGAGGTTGGTGAACTTCCAGACTATTTCGTTTACAGATTTATCCAGAAGCTCAAAATCAATGGTGGCGGTCTTCAGGAATTCTCTGGCCTTCTTTCCCTCTTCCCCGCTGAGGAACTCGCCGTAGACGATCTCGCCGTCATCCACGTATCTATCCGTGATCACAGAAGGATTGCGGGTGAACTGGCTGTCCTGTTTGATCACGGGCACCACTTTGCTGACCAGGCCGAGCCTTTTCATCTTGTAGGCGCTCCACAGCTCACAGGACACACAATTCCAGATCGCGTCTTCAATGCTCAAGAACCAGGGAAGAAAATCCGAAGACCCTCCGTCCGGGGCTGAACCATGCCGCGGACCGGCCTGACCGAAAATCGCCGTGTCCGCAGAGATGGCTATATCGCAGGCCATCCCGATCTCCTGGCCGCCGGCAATCCGCATCCCGTTCACTCTGCATATGGTCGGCTTCTTGCACATCAGGATGGAATCGACCATACCGTTGAACAGGTCCATGTATTCACCGTATTCGTTGGGCTTTCCCGCATAGTATTCCGCGTACTCCTTGGTATTTCCGCCAGTGCAGAAAGCCCTGTCACCCACAGCCGTGAACACAGCCGCGACCACACTCCTGTCCAGAGAAGCGCTCTGAAAACCGGCTATAACCCCCTTCACCATTTGAGTGGTGTAGGAATTGTATTGGCCGGGATTGTTGAGGATGATCCAGGCTGAATAAAGGCCCTCGACCTTTTTCCCTGAAGTATCGACGATCGGTCGCTTCTCATACATCGTGCAGGGGGGCTCAGTCCCCCAATGCTCTTTCCCCCAAAGGGAGTGATCCTTGGCCTTTTTATCTTTTTCTAGCCAATCCAATCCCATATCAGCCTCCTTTTAATGAGAATATAAATCGATTTATGTCCAATCTAACGCCGTCTTTACAGGCAGCATGCTACTTTTTCAGCAGGACTATGTCAAGAAGAAGGCAAAATCCGCGAATTTCCCGTGAGAGAAGAAGTTTGGCTATCTTAAACCAACCAGCTCTCTTCCAGATAGTGTGGGTAATATACACGGGAATGGCGCTCAAAATTTGAAGGGAGCGACATCATTTCTGTGTATTTTAGTCATTCAATTCCCCACAATAAATGGAAGAGAAGTACTCTCTTGAACGCTCTTCAAGCGGCGCCTTCCAGCTTCTCTCTCAAGGCCTGGGTGAACTCAGCTTCGATCTTTTTCGCTTTCGCTTTTAGAACCCGGTCTCCGAACATGGCCAGCTTGCCGACTATGGAAGCGTCACACCTGTAAGAAACCTCGACTTCACCTGCCCCCGTCTCTTTGAGGTCTATGCTGGTTTTCTGAGTGAAGCGGCCGGCTTTGCCCAGGTCCATCCCATCCCCTCCCATCTCCACATGATTCGGGGGTTCGACTTTGGTCAGGATGGATTTGAACTTGAAGCGGACCGAGATCGGGCCCACCTTTTGCTTGACTACACAGTCGTATGTTTTTTCGTCAATGAGCTCGATTTTTTCCGCACCGGGCAGGCAGGCCTTCAACGTTTCCGGCTGCAAGAGCGTATCCCACAGTTTCTGAATCGGTGCTTTGAGAGTGAATTTGCCTTCTAATAACATGTTTCCTCCCGCAGTTAAACCCCTCTATTCCCTCAGCGGAGTCACGCAGGCGCCTAAGGGGATGCTGAGGGAATGACGTTCAAAATTTGAAGTGCGCGACGCCATTTCCGTGTATTTTTGCCATTCAATTATCCACATAAAATGGAAGAGATTCGCTTCATTTGACCTTTTCTGCTTCTTTCTCCAGCAGGTCAGCCAAGATCTTATAACCTTTGTTGCCGGGTTCCATGGTCTGGACGAGCAGGAGCTCAATAAAATTGAGCCCTTTCGAGTTCACCCAATCCTTGTGAGCCTGGTCGCCAGTCCCGAATATATGCCGGGCCAGGTCCATGGTATCCGGCCATATCTTTCCACATGATGGACATTTGTAACCCAAAGCACAGCCTCCTTACTTTTTTTCTTTCTTTCCTTCTTTTTCTTTCTTTCTGAGTGCGTCCAGCACCTTTTCCGGTGTTATCGGAAGATTCTTGACGCTGACACCCGCGGCATGGAAGACCGCGTTGCTCAGAGCCCCTGCGGTCGGATTGGTAAGCCCTTCTCCTGCCTCTTTGGCTCCGAACGGGCCCTCAGGCTCATAGGTCTCGACTTCCATAACCTTTGTCTCGGGCATCTCAGCTGACCTCAGGATCTTATAATCTACCAGATTCGGGTTCAGTATCTTTCCTTCATCCATAGGCATATCCTCGGTGAATCCATATCCGGCGGCCATGGCTATGGCTCCTTCCAGCTGTCCTTCCACACCCAGGGGATTGATCACCTGGCCGCAGTCGTGGGCGGTGACGCAATTCTTGAGCGTGATTTTCCCGGTCTCGGGATCGACCTCGGCTTCAACGGCCTGAACGCCGAAACTGTAGGCTGGTGATATCATGCCCTTTCTGTGAGGGGTGTAATGGCCCCTGGCAATAATCGGCTGTCCGTCCTTTCCGCGGATGGCTTCCTTGACCACGTCAAAATAGGACAGGCCCCGTTCAGGACGCGCAATAAGGTGGATCCAGCGGTCCTTTATATCCAGGTCATAGACGATATTCGGGGATAGCTTGGCTGCCGCAAACTCGATGATCTGCCTTTTGGCGTCCGCAGCCGCCATCTTGACCGCATTTCCCTGCATCAAGGTTTCCCGGCTCCCCCAGGCTCCGAGGTCGACCGGGCAGTTATCCGTATCGCCCATGTGAAGACGAATATCCTCGGGGCGCACCCCCATCTCCTCGGCACAGATCATTACCATCGTTGTATTCGAGCCCTGCCCCATATCCTGTGATCCGACATAGAGGTCCACCTTTCCGTCATAGTTGACCTGAATCACTGCCGAGGAGAAAGCATAAGGCGTGTCAAACCAGTTGAAGATCCCTCCGGACATAAAACCGTAAGCTGCGATGCCGATTCCGCGGTTCGGTGGAAGTTTGCCGCGCGATTTGATCCACTCTTCAATCTTATCGAGACACTGGCTGAGGCCGCAGCTCTGGATCGTTGCCTGCCCGGGGACTTCGTAACCCGGGTACATCGCGTTCTTGCGCCTGATCTCTATCGGATCCAGGCCCAGGTCATCGGCTATGAGATCTATCTGTGTCTCGGCAGTGAAGGTAGCCTGTGGTGCCCCAAAACCACGCATGGCTGAAGTCGGGGCGGTGTTGGTGTAAACCCGGTATCCGTCATAACGGTAGTTCGGCCAGGTATAGGGAAAAGTCTGGAAAAAGCCCGTCAGGTAAAGGGCCGTGGCACCCATGGAGGTGTAAGCGCCGCCTTCGGTGAACACCCTTGCCTCTTTGGCCACAAAAGTCCCATCCTTTTTCACGCCGCTCCTCAGATAGTAGAACATGGGTGTGCGGCGCTTGGTGGCCTGGAACTCTTCCTCACGGGTGAGCGTGATTTTAACCGGCTTGAAAAGCTTCATGGACAGAAGCGAGCTGCAGAACTGAGCCGAGTCGATCTCGAACTTGCTCCCAAAGCCTCCGCCCGTATACCGTGAAATGACCCTGACATCGCTCTCTCTCAGCCCGAGCATCCAGGAAAGCAGAACCTGGATATAGTAGTGGGACTGGGTGGACGTCCATACGGTCAATCTTCCTTCAGGAGTGTAACTGGCCACTGCGTTATGCGTCTCCATGCAGACATGGTGCTGCGGCGAGCATCTGAACCAATCTTCCCGGATATGCTCGGCCTTCCTGAACGCCTCATCCACATCCCCCCATTCGATATGACGGGTGACGTTTATGTTCCGTTCAGCACGTTCGTGAAGCTGAGGCGCCCCTTCCTTGATAGCCTCAAGCGGCTCGAAAACAGCGGGTAAAGGTTCATATTCCACCTCGATCAAATCCAGCGCTTCTTCAGCCGTATCCTCATCGACCGCAGCCACGGCCGCTATCGGCTCTCCGATGTAGCGGACCTTGCTTCTGGCCAGGATCTCCTCATCGCAGAGCTCTTTGTACCGTCTCCAAATCCCCTGTTTTACTCCCAGGGTATCCTGGCCGGTGACAACGCCTTTGACTCCGGTCAAAGCCAGCGCCTTTCTGGAATCGATTTTGAGGATTTTGGCGTGGGGATACATGCTTCTCAGGATCTTGCCGTAGAGCATATGGGGCAGCTTGACATCAAAGGCATACTCCGCCCTCCCGGTTATCTTGGCCACACCATCGATATTATGAACGGGAGTGTTGATAACGTTGAACTTTTTCATCGACTTTTCTCCTTGTACTCACCTTCGGCCACAGCTTTGACCGCACGGATTATGCTGTTATAACCGGTGCAACGGCAGAGATTGCCGTGGATGGCTTCTTTTATCTGTTCTTTGGTCGGTTTCTTTATTTCCTTCAACAACGCAGTCGCGGACATCAGCATCCCTGGGGTACAGAACCCACATTGAAAAGCACCGTGGTCCAGAAACGACTTCTGGAGGTCGCTGAGCTCCCCTCCCTCGGCCAATCCCTCGACCGTGTTCACCTCAGCGCCGTCAGCCTGCATGGCTAAAACCGAACAGGATTTGACCGGCAAGCCGTTGAGCATGACCGTGCAGGCACCGCAGGCACCGGTATTGCATCCTCTCTTGGTCCCGGTAAGAGCCAGGTCGTCCCTCAACACCTCGACCAGCAGCCTTTTGGGATTGATGTAAAGTTCCCTGTATTCATCATTGACTGTTATATGCAACAATAGCTTTTCCATAGTCAGAGACCTCCTCAGTGGGCCAGATTTTGGGCGTTTTCCCAGGCCCTCTTTACCGTCCTTTTGGTCAGAGCCTTGATGAGATGCCTCCTGTACTCTTCGCTGGCATGGATATCAGCGACCGGGTCAGCCTCCTCTGAAGCCCTGTTTCCGACCTGCTCGAGCAAATTTTCAGTGATCTTCTTTCCTTTCAGCATCCTCTCAGCTTCCTTCGCCCGTAAAGGGATAGGGGCAGCTCCGCCGAGGACAAGGCGGGCCTCTTTACAGCGGAGGCCATCCTCGTCCAATGTCAGGGAGGCGGCAACGGATACAATGGGCTGGTCATTCTTGATTATATTGAACTTTTCGTAGACAGTGGCTGTCCTTGGAGGAACCGGCGGCACCTGGATTTCAAGCAGGAGCTCTCCTTCTTCGAGAACGGTCTCAAAGAAGTCAATGAAAAATTCTTCAAGGGACAGATTCCGGATTCTTTTTTTATTGGCTATACTCACCCGGGCATTCAGAGCCATAAGCAGCGGTCCCGGGTCGCCGGCAGGGTCGGCATGAGCCAGGTTTCCGCCTATGGTCCCCCAGTTGCGGGTCTGAATGGAAGCCAGGCTCTCTTCCATGTCGACCAGTACCGGGAAGTGTTTCTTGACTACCGAAGATTTCTCGATATCCCGGTGAGTGGTTGTGGCTCCGATCTTTAGCCCTTCTTTTGAGCTGAATTTGATGTAACTCAGCTCCTTCACGCTCTTGATATCGATCAGATTCTCAGGTGCCACCAAACCCTGGCGCATGAGGATGAGCAGAGACTGCCCCCCGCAGATAATTTTGTAGTCATCTTTGTGCTTGTCGAGCAGGTCAAGTGCTTCTTTGACCGAAGTCGCCTTTAAATAGACAAAATCCCGTATCATTTCCCTTTCCTTTCTGCAAACTCATTGAGGACTAACCAGGTGGGGCTCGGCGCTAGCTGGGAAGGCAGGTCAAACTTCTCTTTGGCCTTTCTCCGCCGCGGCTCCCGCTCAGCTCTCTCCTCAGGATCCCCTATATATCCCCGATATTTAGAGCAGTAGCAAAGATAATAGTGCCTTCCCCTGTATTGCGCACATTCACGGCACAGCTTATTGGTAAAGGGACACAGCATTTTTGTCTTGGCCATAGGCTATCCTCCCCTGGCAGCCAACTCTTCCTGTTTATAAGTTACAGACGAAAAACATCTCTTCAAAATCTTAATCCGATTTCAGGCGTCTTTTATCTATAATGGCGACCAGTAAAAATGTCAATAAACTCACCATCCAGCAGAGATAGATAGGATGGGGAAGGTGGATCGTTTTAAAAAAAGAAGGGATCTGAGGGAAAATCAGCCAAAGCGCGAGGGCGGACATGGAGGTGAGCAGGGTCCAGGTGGCATGACCGCGCCGGCACACCTGAGGCCAGAACAGAGTCATCAGGGTCACCAGGGTATAGGCTGTGGTCAGGCATAAGCCGATGAGCAGCGTGTTCAGGATACCGGAGACAGAGATAGCCAGAAGGTAAGTGAAAACGCTCAGGATGAAGACCGACACCCGGGAGACGACCCTTTCTCCTCTTTCATTTAAATCCGGGGCAAAAAACCTCTTGATCACGTCGCCCACAACCAGAGTCGCGCTTCCCACCAGCAGGGCAGAGGCGGTGGAGACATCCGCGGCCCAGAGCCCGGCCAATACCAGGCCGGCCACGATGGGACTCAGGCCCAGAACTGTCCGCGGCAGAGCTTCGGTGGCGATGATCCCCGGATGGAGGATGGTGGCAGCCAGGCCGATGACAGCGCTGATAAAACCCACAGGGAGAATGATCAATCCGCCCAGGATAAAGCCTTTGCTGGCAGATGAGGAATCCTTGGCTGCAAACGAGACTTGAACCACGGACTGCACGGAAAAGGTCATGGTGCACATCACCATGAACCAGCCGAGGATAACAGCCCAGCCGATCGCGCCCAGGTCAAACCCGGGATGACCGGCAGGAAGGTTGGCAGCCAGCTCTCCGAAGCCTCCGATCTTGCCCACGGCTATGACAGCTCCCATTATTACACCGACGTAGATGAGGACCACATTGATGATGTTGGTCAGTCCAGCGGCCCAGAAGCCGCCGATAAGGGTAATCCCCACAAAAACGATTGCGGTGACGAACATGCCCGTCTTGAAAGTGAACACGTCGGGAAGAAGCGAGGAAAGAATGGCTCCTCCGGCGATGTACTGGAGGGAGGTGATAACCACCTGGAGAACGAGCTGACCGATGACGCCTATGACCCGTCCCGGCACACTGTAATGTCTCTCGAAAAGCTCGGGAAGGGTGCTGACTTCCATCTGGCGGTAGCGGCGGGCAGCGATAAGGCCGACCAGTATCGCGCCGGCTGCCCAGGCTGCGTTGTACCAGCCCGCTGATATTCCGTTCCTGTAGGCGCTCTCAGCCACTCCGATTGTTGACGCCCCACCCACAGCCAAGCCTGTGAGGAGTGGTGCAACCACCCAGAAAGGAAGGCCCCGACCGGCCAGGAGGTAGGCAATCATCCCTCCCCGGCTCAAACGCCGGGTCATCCAGGTGATGACATACAGAACAACGATATACAGACAGACAATAGTTAAAGGAATCCAGTTCATGCTTCCCTGTTCATTCCTCTCTTATTCATTATTCTCTGAAAATTTGGCTTTATCCAAAAGTGACGGAATTTCCTGTCACCACGAGGATTTTAAATCCCTTTTCTATGAGATTGCCACGCTTCGCTCGCAATGACACAAGAGCGAAATTGCCATACTCGCAATGACACAAGAGCGAAATTGCTACACTCGCAATGACACAAGAGCGAAATTGCCATACTCGCAATGACACAAGGGCGAAATTGCCTCGCTCGCAATGACACCAAATCATGAAAAGGAGCCTGGCTCCTTTTTACTTTTTAAAAATTGGGGACTGTCCCCAATTTATTTATCTGACGATTCGGAGGCGGGCATCGACGACCACCGCACCTTTGCCCTTTTCTAGAGCGAATACCGGGTTGAGGTCCATCTCGCTGATCTCAGGAAAATCGGATGCCAGCTGGGATAGACGCATCAGGATCTCTACGAGTTTATCGACGTCCACGGCTTTCTCTCCTCTCGCTCCCTGGAGAAGAGGATAGCCCTTGATGGACCGGATCATCTCCAGGGCATAATTTTCAGAGAGAGGCGCCAGCCTGAACTGGACATCCTTGAGAATCTCGACGAATACACCACCCAGTCCAAACATGATCGTGGGCTGAACGCCTGGATTCGCCTTGGCTCCCATGATCACTTCCTTGCCCTCTGTCATGTGCTTCTGGAGGATGTAGCCTGGCTTGTGCCTGGCGAACTTCCGGGCCATCTTTTTGAAGGCGGCAAGCAGCTCGCTCTTTTCATTCAGACCAAGGACAACGCCTCCGGCTTCCGTCTTATGGATGATCTTCTCGGAATCCACCTTGAGCACCAGCGGATAGCCGATTTTCTCGGCAGCCTTTTCCAGTTGGTCTTCTTTCTTGACCTTCACAGTGGGGACAGTCGGGATGCCGTAACGCCTGAGGAGTTCGAACACCACATCCTGCGCCAGGAACTTGTCCTTTCCTTTTTGTTTTTCGAGCAGCTCCGCGGCTTTTTTCCTCTCGACCTTGAATCTTTTGTAGACAGGCTCTTCTCTCTGGATGATTTTCCCGTACTCGGTCATCGACGAAAGAGCCCGGGCCGCTGTCTCGGCAAAGTCATAGACCGGTATATTGCCCTCCCGGATAAGACGGATGACCTCCGCCCATTTCTCGATGGTCATCACCTGACAGACAACCGGCTTCTTTGATGTTCTTCCCAGCTCACCCAGCTTGCAGGCGATTCCTTCACAGTCGACAAACGGAGCGGTGACGAAAACCAGAAGGAGCGAGTCGATGTTCGGGTCTTTGAGCAAGGCCTGGACCGTGCCTCCGTACTGTTCAGGCCCGGCCGTAGCCACGACATCGACCGGATTGGAGACGATCGCTTCCTGAAAAACAAGCTTTTTCAGGGTAGTGACTGTCTTCGGGCTCAGCTTAGCCAGTTTCAACCCGGCATTGATGCATTCATCGACCGCGATAATGGCCGGTCCGCCCGTATTAGTAACGATAACGACTCTATCTCCTTTGGGAACAGGCTGGTTGGAAAAGGCGATGGCAGCATCGATCATATCCTCCTGGGAATGAAAGCGGAGCACCCCGCTCTTCTTGAAGATCACATCCGCTATGGTCTCCTGTTCGATCAGGGAGCCGGTATGAGAGGCAACCGCCTTAGTTCCTTCTGATGTTTTTCCTGTCTTCAGGGCCAGGATGGGCTTTTTCCTGGTCACCCGGCTGGCCACCTCCAGGAAACCTTCCGGGTCTTTCATCGTCTCGATATGGACCATTATGACCTTGGTCTCCTCGTCCTGGCCGTAATAATCGATGATCTCGTTCATGCTCACATCAGCCTCGTTGCCAAAGCTGGAGTACATCCGTATCCCCTTGCCGATCCGGTAGAGGTGCAGCTTCAGAGTCTCTCCGACCCCTCCGCTCTGGGCGACAATGGAGATGTTGCCCGGGCTCATGGGCACAAAGGTGAAATTGGCGTAGACCGAAATGGCCGGGTCGGAGTTCTGAATGCCCTGAGAGTTCGGGCCGTATATTCGCATGCCGTACTTGTGGGCGATCTCCACGATCTGCCTTTCCAGCTGGAGGCCTTCCTCCCCCACCTCTTTGAAGCCGGCCGTATGGACGATGGCAAACTTGACTCCCTTCTTGCCGCAGTCCTCCAGCACGTAAGGAACCAGGGTGTTCTTGATGGAGATGTTCACCAGGTCCACCTCATCGGGAATCTCGGTCACCGAAGTATAGGCTCTGAAACTTTTGATGAACTTTGATTTGGGGTTGATCGGATATATGGGACCTTGAAAACCGTGGTCAAGAAGGTTTTGCATGACAATGTGGCCGATGCTCAAAGGATTGTTCGAAGCTCCGACAATGGCCACTGACCTTGGTTTGAATAAGGCATCGAGCATTTTATCCTCCTTTTTCTTCCAAAGCGAATAAGGCAGCGCCGAAGGCGCCTGTCAATTGAGGGAGAGGAGGCACAAAAATCTTTCTTTCCAGTTTTTCCTCAAACATGGAGACCAAAAAAGGATTGTGCGCCACCACTCCCCCGCTCATGACTATATTGCCCTCCAAAGGGTCCATCTCGATGGCCCTTTTTATGATCGAGTGAAAAATCCCCTTGACCAGGTCTTTGACTTCTACCCCTTCCCTGATCTTGGTCAGGATTTCGGTGGCAGAAAAGACCGTGCAGTAGCTTCCGATCTGGACCTCTTTCTCCGACTTTTCAGCCAGCTCGTTCAGCTTTTCCAGCTTGATCTTCAAGCGGTTGGCCATCTCCTCCAGGAAGGCACCCGTGCCCGCTGCACATTTGCGGTTCATCTTGAACCCGGTCCTGTTCCCGGAAGCGTTGACCTTGATGATTTTGCTGTCCTGCCCTCCGATATCGATCAGGGTGTGAGAGTCTGGATAATAATGGAAGCTCCCTTTGGCATGGCAGCTGATTTCCGTTTTTGTGTCATTGGCAAAGGCGACGTTCCTCCTCCCGTAACCAGTGGAGACGACGAAGTATTCATCCTCAGCCTTTCTCTTCGCCTGCTTCTTCGCTTCCTCAAAAGTCCTCTCCGCGGCAGCCTTGAAATCAGCGCCAGAATCTTTAACTGAATGCCCCAGAATCTTACGATTTTTATCGATGATTACGGCTTTGGTAGTGGAAGCTCCGACATCGATTCCTGCAAAATGGCTCATTATAAAATTATAATATTAAGAAAGCTCTATTCGCTGGACCCTTTCGCCCTGCGAAGAAAATAATGTCATTTCGGCACCAACGCAATAATCGTCTGAGCAAAATGTCATTGCGAGCGAAGCGCGGCAATCTCATGAGTATTATGTCATTGCGAGCGAAGCGCGGCAATCTCATCCTTCATTAAGTTAATTTTTCTAGAATATATATTCCATTCATTTATATGAAATATAGACATGATAATGTCTTCTTGCCATTTTCTTCTCAAAAATGCTTCCATTTATCATTATGGGATTGCTGCGCTTCGCTCGCAATGACACCACTAATCCGCAATGAAACTTGACTGGAGATATTTTTGCCTGCCTATTATTGCTTTCGAGTTCCTTTTATAAATCTTCCTTTTTTATCTCGATTCCAGCTGCTCGACGAATGCTTCGATGTTGGTCTTGGCCTGCTCCTCTGAATAACAGCGCAGGTCATTCAGGTCGCCGTTAATGGTGAGGGTAGGAATTTTCAGCTTTTTCTCCAATCTTTCTGGCATTCCGTACCGGTTGTTGGAATTATTCGGACAGGTTTTGGCATCATGGAAGAGAATCCCGTCAAGTTTATATCTATTGGCCATGTTTTCAATATAGCTCTCTTTAAAGTTCTCATCCCTGACGATGAAAATCTCCGTGTAGGCCCGGGCCATGCTCATGAAGGGATCTTTGGGATCAAAAGATTCAAATATCCAGCTGTTGCAGTAAGTGGAGGCCACCACAGCCGTTCGTAGGTCAATAAAGAATTCAGCCAGGTCTCTCAGCTTTCCCCAGATGGGCATGCCTTCCCAGTAGAGCCGGAATTTCTCATCCTCCACAGCTCCCTCTTTATTTTTAATCTTCTCATTCAGCTCGTCAACAAGCACCCGATAATATTCCACTGCCTGAGGAGATCCCCTGAGAACAACGGCTGGACCCATATGGATCGTCCCGTCAAAGAAGCTAATGGGAGCCGGAATAGAAGTGTTCGCCTCGAGCACTTTTTTCCACCCTAGGGTGCATTCTCTGGAAAGGGATAGGACTTCCCGGAATTTATCAATGTCGAACTTATTTCCTGAAATTCTCTCAAGGGTTGGAATCAAATCCTCGATTTGCTTGACAATGCTCTGGAGATATTCGTCCTTTATCTCTCCGATGTTTCGGTAGGTGTGTATCCCGATCGACGGAACGCCCAATTCCCGGGAATACCAGTCAAACCAATCCTGGACATCGCGGCACTGATTGGTGTTGTAGACCAGAACGTCGGGTTTGGCCACGCCCTCAATTCCCTCATAGGCGCGGGATAGCGGTGTTTCCTTTTTGATGAAGGAACCGATGTCGCTGGTCAGGTAGGAACATATATCCGGAGAATATCCGATGGCGTTGGTCACGGGAATGTAGTCAGTAGCTTTCCGGGAAGAGCCCAGAACCGCGCCGTGATTCTCAGGGTAATGGACCACAAATCCTAGGCTCAGCAGTAGCTCTGCCGGTCCCACGCTGGTGCACCAAGCGACTTTCGGCGATCCTTCCTTTGCGGCTCGGTCCATCTCATAAAAATAATCGGCCATGATCTTCCTTAAATGTCCGGTGGATTGTATCTTTTTGATCTTGCTTACTTTTTCCTGGCTCATCTCTCCTCCTTCATCTAAAGACAGAAAGGTTTATCATACTCAAATGTGATCCTTTTTTGCGAGGAATGAACAAGAAATTTTTCCCTTTGTAAGAATACCAAAATAACAATATAACTTGGCCAAGTCAAGAAACTCCTTTGATTTCTATTTACCGTCTCAAGGTAAGCTAGGTTGATCTGGTTTTGGGATGAGTGAAAACCAAGATGCATTAATAATCTTTTTCAAAAAAGCCGCTCTAGCGTCTGATATTAGGGACAGATTTCTGGGATTGAATTAAATAATCC
>Ga0209427_10003062_pt1 | contig 19664 bp, 17 predicted proteins | sample DeeMarSWOR136_30_FD_187465 | JGI IMG/M metagenome (GOLD analysis project Ga0209427, IMG submission 187465) | Marine sediment microbial communities from White Oak River estuary, North Carolina - WOR-1-36_30 (SPAdes) (version 2) | ecosystem: Environmental > Aquatic > Marine > Intertidal zone >...
GTGAGCATGAAATGGAAATGAAAGTGGAATAGCGAACAGGTTCACTTGCCAATACCCCTCATTAGGTTCAGCTTCTAAGTCTTTGATACTTGGAAAACCAGCGGATGAAACCGATATAAGAATCAAAATTGCTGTAATCAACAAGACGAAGAATTTTCCTTTGAACTTTCTTGCCAAAAGCAACGATACGAACATTGAAAGCAACATGACTGTTCAATTCCCAATTAGCAACAAGAGGTTTATAACACTAAACTCTTGAACAGTTATTTGCCCATTCGCATTTCAAGTTGCATTAATAATTTAAGGCATATGTTTAACATATGTATTAATAAAGAGTAAGGAGTTCAGCGGTTATCTAATCTACAGATGAGATAAATAGAAGTGAGTTTTCTGCTCTAAATGCGCGCGCGGTTTTCAACACATGCAAGCATAATGGAGATTTCGTCTATAGGATTTTCTCATAAAGATTTAATTAATGTTACGTTAAACATTCAATCAAGAGTATATGGAGAAAGGAATATGAAACTGAAAAGAATCGCCTTAGGTTTGACAGTAGTTGCTCTGATGATTACTATTGTTCCCTCGGTTTTCGCTTGCTATGAATATACACCTGGATACTGGAAGCATAACGTCAGAGTCTACGTAGAAGGGATAGGAAGTTACTCTGCAGATATCAATGAAATCAAGGAATCAGATTGCAGTATGGAATGCTATGAAACTTGGATACGGGCTCATATCTGCGGCGACTTTACTCTCGAGTGGGCTAACACAGAATTCTGGATGAGAGGCCCCGGCCGACAACCTATAAGGCAAATGATCGCCGACTGGTTCAACCTGGCAAAAGATAATTGCTGATAGGTGCAACTATCCAAAACCATCTCCTTTTTTTATGCTGGATGTAATGCGCACGCCAATGTGTCATCCTACGCTGACGCTGAATCCCACAGTTCACCTCAGCGTCAGCTGAAACTCAAAATTTTGTGTGTGTGCTTAATATTTTAAGGAGAAAAGTTCTATCACTGCTTGATTACCTTTAAGGATTAAACAAGAATGCATAGAGATTGGGAATGGCTTCTTGTGGTTTTCATTGCCATAGGACTGTTGTCAGTAGCTATCATGGGAGATGAAGTCTTCCCAAACTATATTCTACAATGGTCCGTAAGGATTATTGGAATCTTCATCATCATCGTAATATTCGCTTTGTACAGAAGAAAGAAACTCAGAAATCTCTAGCCAACGTTTGTGTGTGTGCCTTAAATTATTAATGGGCGCGTGCATTCGGTTGTTATTATGAACTTGAAAGAAACTGTTCGAGAATCAACGCAATAAAATCCATTTTTAGCACTCTTAATCTTCTCCGAAAATCGGACTAGACTTCTCTAAACTCTTGAAAACAAAGCACACCTTCTTGCGACAAAACAGCAAGCAAACACCAACACCACTATAATTATGAAACTCTTTAGGACAAAACAACTCCGAACGACGTTCACTCACCCTTTTCAAATAGCAAGTAATGCTTGACGTCTGTTCCATATCCAGTTGCTTGGTATGTGTGGAGACGCCATCCCATATCTTGCGAGTCCTTAATGCTCTTAGGGACATCCTTGTGATGATTAACTTGTATGCAAGACCATTCCTTCAAGCAGAAATCACCCCCTCCTCAGGCTGCTTGGCAGAACTATTCTTCAATTCGCCTTAAATTATTAATGCAACCTGAATGATTATCAAGAAAGTGATGGTCATTGTAGAAACAATGGAGTTAGCTAAAACTCAGAACTAGTGACGAATTAACCGACATTTTTTTCCAGAATGCTAAAATAAATGTCAGTGTTATGTCCAGTCGTATTTGCGGAAATATAACACATGGCTTGAGGATTGGAAAAATGAAGGTCTCGTTGCTACATATACTTGCGTGCCCTGTTTGCCAGAGTCCCTTGAAATATGAAGGAACAAGCTCAACTGGCCGTATGGTTAAAGGTTTTCTCCGATGCGAAAACAGCCATCTATTCCAAGTAAAAGAGGAGATTCCAATAATCAAAGACCCCAAAATGAGCCGTGGCGAATTTGTTTGGAATATAGAGTTTCCAAATCTACAGGCATACGATGATATCCAAAAAAAGTATCAGTCTTATCTCTCTGGAGAGCAGAGGGAAGCAGATAAATTGCAAATGGAGGAATTAGTGAGCAAAGTTTCACAGGAAGACCTTGTGTTAGATGTTGCTTCTGGAAGGGGTCGTCTACTTCTAGCATTGTCAAAATATTTGCGGAAAGAAGCCAATGTGCTAGGAACAGATGTCGATGAAAAGCCTCTTCGTGGTGCCAAACTTAAGCTTGAAGAACAGGATAGCTACAACCAAGTTTCGCTTTGCGTAATGGATGGCAAACATCTCGCCATCAGGTCACGAACACTTCCATGCGTCACCTCATACTGGGGACTAGATAGCATCCCCGAAACCAAGAAAGCTTTTCAAGAGGTTTCTCGGGTTCTGATGTCAAAGGGTCGATTAGTCTTGGCAACCCTTTGGTTCAAAGAAAACTCAAAAAGCCTTGCACTGGCTGAAAAACACGGATATGGAGATATTGTGACAGAAAACAGACTTACTAAAACACTGGAAGAAACTGGCTTTAAACTCGATTCTGTCAAAGTCTTCTATTCAGGGAAATGGCCCCATAATCCCATGGACCTTCTTCCACTTGAAGACGATTGGTTTGCTCATGCACTAGTGTTTGCACATAAGGCTTAGGCATCAGTTCTTCTTTTTCTGTTTTGGTGTTTCTGATTTATGTGTGTGCCTTAAATTATTAATGCAACTTGAAATGAGATATGAATGACGATAAAGCATCGCTCATAAGGTTCTATAAAATTGTTTCATAAATTATTAATATGGGTGGAACTCAAACGGCGTTATACCGATTCCAGCATTGTGCTGGGTGTCTCCTTGAATCCGTTAACTGAAAGGAGGTGATGAGAAATGAAGAAAGCTTTGATTCCGGTCATGGCTCTATTAGTGTTGTTTGTAGTAACGCCAGTGATGGCAGCACCTGCAGCAGAGATTCCGTTTACATCAGAAGTAATTTTTGGCTTTGGAAATGTTTCTTTAGGCAAGGAATGGACAACAGGTGGTATCTACCATTTTAAGGGAGCAGTATCTGAAGGAACAGCATATATACATAGTATTTTTGGTGATATGTCAGGCACAATGATTATGGTGCATGACCTCGCTCTTGACATGAACACTGGTCATGGTCAATGTCATGGAAAATTTGTAATAACAGTGGCTGGAATGGGCACCTTTGAAGGTTCAGAGCACGGTACACACACGATAACTAACCGTCACTATATTGCAGGCGGACTTGTAGCTAAGGGTACTGGTATGTTTGAAGGGCTGAATATGATGGCTTCGTATGAAGGAGAAATAGTTACAGTGGATACACAACAGTTCGTGATAGCAGAAATGGAAGGAATTCTACTATCACCCACAGGGTAAGGACATATTTACCAGATACATTGGTACCAGCCCTCTTCACTGAACTCAATTATCAAGCATAATGAAGCAGGCACTAGAAGCCCTTTTCCTATTTTTTCAGACCTACTGGTTCATTTGTTGATGTATAAGTATTAGTGGATGTACATTTGTTTCCAATTACAAAGATTTTTAAGACAAAATAACGGTATAATTGCTTACCGAATAGGGAGACAAGAAAGATGTCCAGTAAAGTCTACAAGAAGAAATCTACTAATTATAAGGCTGGTATCCTAAACCAAGCTAGACTACGACCCCACAACACTAGACAACGACCTACTTTAACGTTGAAGAGTTTCATATAAAAATCTCTTTCACTCATCGAAGCCCTTTAGTCAGGAGTAAAATCATTAATACTTGAGATAATTAAAGCTCAAGGCTCATAAAGATGTCCGCACTATTCAAAAGTAATCATATAACTCATTAATAGAAAATAAATCAAAAGCCTCAAAATAGAAAATACAACAAGGTGATGAAAAATTAAGGCAATAAGACGCCTAAAGAGCCTGAAACTTCCAGCTTACTTGAAAGCAAGGTATTTGAAAGTTGGGCTAATCATTGGAGCCTTGTGGGGCCTCCTGTCAACAGTAGCCTTTGTCACCGTTGGAATGTTCGGGGACGAGGGCCATCCTTACCATTGGCTTTTCCAACTCTTCCAGAACTCCGTGACCACATTATGGTTCAAAACAATATTTCTGCCCTTTTTCTTGTCATTAGAAGCTGGGTTCGTGTTTGCTTTCTTTGGCTCCACACCAGTTGGAGCAACAATAGGCGCAGCTATTGGAACAGTAGCTTCTGCTTTAACTTACATAATTCAAAAGGCTAGATAATAAGTATTAATTAGACAAATTTGTTTGTCGTAATGACAACTTGAGTAAAACTCCCATTAATAGAAGGAGTGGGAGAGTCATTGAAAGTTACCCTTTTTTCTGTTTCTCCCACATCCGAGGAGGAGATGTTTAGGCTTGGATAACAGAAGGAACTTTTAGCTGTGGCCATTTAAAACTCTCTACGAAACAAATATGCAAATAGTTCAGACTGGAAAGTAAAAGTAAATGTGGAAGGTTAAGAAAAGGAATTCTTCAGATAGACTAGAGCTTCAGAAGTTTTTATATTTCTAGCAGAAGTAGCTCTCAAAACGTTTTACCTTTTGATTCATATGATTCAAAATTTTGACTGGACTTGTCCACAAATTATATTAGACGTTAATGATTTCTAGTTAGTTTCGATTTCAACAGAGGTGGAAAACAACATGGTTAGTGAAGGAAGAGGAAGATTGTTCAGAAGAAAAGACGGCAAGTACCTACTATATGTTCCATTGAAACTGGCGGAAGACAGCATGTTTCCATTCAAGACTGAATCCTCAATAAAGCTGAAGATATCTTTCAAACTTGGAGACGACAAACTGACTGTTCAAAAATGGGACGAAGCTTCTGAGGAATAATCCGAAGAGAACCGTTCCTCTCTAAGAACAGATATTGGTGTCAGCCGGTTAGGTTTTCTTATCTATTCTGAATTCGTTCTGAAGCACTTCTACTAGTCTTCAATACAACCAAGACACTGCTATGACCAAACCACATCGTGAAGCGCAAACGTTCTGATAAAACTCAAGTTTGAAGGCAAAAATAGAGAACGCGAGTTGTGCATGTAGAAGTTTCTTCTATTAGCTTTCTCCATGCATCTCTATAAAGAACAAAGTTTTCAGATACAATACAGAGAAAGGAGAATAGAAGCTTGTCTAAAACCTATAAATGGATATTCGTCGAAAATACTCCATTACTTTACGAAGCCGTGAGGGTTACCAAACAATTCCAGATAGAGTTATGGCTTGATTCCTCCATACTTCAGCAAGCGTTCAATCTTAAACCAACTAACCCTGAAAAACAGAAGAAAATAAGTTACATAGCCTAACCTGTTTTTTCCAGAACAAGTAGACTTTTTTTGCGCCAGTATGCTCCACAGGCGAAATGCACAAAAAATCAGTTCCAACCGGCTTCCAAGGTGAATTCAAATCGTCACGAGTAAGACGGTAACCTCAACTCTTTTAACTCTGCTCGCTCAATTTTGCATCAATGGTGACGATTTAAATGTCGAAAATTGTGCCGCCTTGGGAAATCAAGCGTGAGTTGATGGTGAAAGCCGAGGAGGAAACCGACACTCGCTATGGCCGTGCACCTACAGAACGTCCAGTTCAAGATTACATTCGGTTTGGTATTATCAATCTTGACAAGCCAGCGGGGCCTTCAAGTCACGAAGTCACGGCGTGGGTTAAGCGTCTTCTCAACATCAAACATGCTGGTCATGGCGGAACCCTAGAAGTGTGAAGGAAAACTGTCTCTTCTTTCATGCTGGGGAAATCCGAAAGTGACTGGTGTCTTGCCGATTGCGCTAGAGGAAGCTACAAAAATTGTGCAGGCGCTTCTGTTTGCCGGAAAGGAATATCTATGCGTTATGAAACTTCACGGCGCTGTTTCTGAAAGTCGAGTCAAAACTGTTTTAGAAGAGTTTTTGGGGGTTATTTATCAGCGTCCGCCCATTAGGGCTTCTGTTAAGCGTAGGCTGCGCACAAGGAAAATCTATTATCTGCGCTTTTTGGAGCAAGACGAGCGTAACGTGCTGTTTCAGGTGGGCTGCGAAGCTGGAACGTACATTCGTAAGCTTTGCTATGACATTGGCGAGGTTTTAGGTGTAAGCGCCCACATGCAGGAGCTTAGGCGAACTAGAGCCGGGCCGTTCAAAGAAGAAAATGGCTTGGTAACTCTGCATGATTTAGCATACATGCAATCGGGTTGGCAAAAAACCAAAGATGAAGTCTTACTACGAAGATTTATACAACCGATGGAAAAAGCGTTGGAGCCTCTGCCGAAGATTTACATACGCGACTCAGCCATAGACGCCATCTGCCACGGAGCATTCCTAGCAGCACCTGGCGTAGTCTCCTTTGAAACAGAAATGAAACCCAACGACACCATAGCCGTATTTTCCCAAAAAGGAGAAGCCGTAGCTCTCGCAAAAGCGCTGGCATCATCTGAGCAGATTCTAAAGATGAACCACGGACTTGTAGCCAAAACCTTAAGAGTGCTAATGTCACGTGGTGTTTACCCAAAAGCATGGCGAAAGAGCGTCTAGATTCAAAAACCTAAAAAACAACCCCTAGCCTTCTAACATGCTGGAAGCCGGGGTCTCCTAGAGCAAACAGCACAAGTGCAAAAGCGGGAAATCCGGTAGGGAGCAGACATAACGAGACAACGTATGGCTCAAGCCTGGAGTCCACACGCAAAAAACCTGTAGAAAGCCTGTGACCTTTCGAGGTCGCGTGGGTTCAAATCCCACCCCCGGCGCCAAACTACACAAATTACCTCTAAATCCTTGGTTGCGTGCGGAGTTTCTTCCACAAATCATGAAAACTGAGATCCAATCAACTTTGCCTTCTCTCTTTCCACATAGCAGGCGAATGATCCCAAGCAAAAGATTCTTGAAAGCGTTTTGCGAGAAAAGCTAATTAATTGGCTATCTATTAGTTGCAGGTTTATGCTTCATTAAGTATTCATGAATAGCCTTTGCTGCTTTTTTGCCCGCTCCCATAGCGCTTATGACTGTTGCTTCGCCTGTTACTATGTCTCCGCCTGCGTAAACACCCTCAATGCTTGTCTTTCCATTGTCATCTGTCACTATTGAGCCCCATTTTGTTTCTTCTAAGCCTTCTGTTGTTCTTTGTATTATTGGGTTTGATCTTCTACCTATTGCAATTATAACGGTGTCTGTTTCCACGATGAACTCTGAGCCTTTAATACGAACAGGTCTTCTCCTTCCTGATTCATCTGGAAGCCCAAGTTCCATGCAAATGCATTCCATAGCTTTGACCCAGCCGTTTTCGTCTCCGATAAATCTTGTTGGATTAGCTAAAAACCTGCAGATTATTCCCTCTTCTTCTACATTTTCTATTTCTTCAAGTCTAGCTGGCATTTCCTTCCTTGTACGTCGATAAATTATGCAGACTTGTTCAGCGCCTAATCGTAATGCTGAGCGAGCAGAGTCCATGGCTGCGTTGCCACCGCCGATAACTGTAACTTTTTTGCCTATTCGTATAGGTGTATCATATTCTGGAAAGGCATAAGCCTTCATTAAATTGACTCTAATCAAAAACTCGTTTGCAGAGTATATTCCGCCAAGATTTTCTCCAGGTAGGCCCATAAACTTGGGCGGCCCCGCACCTGTGCCTATGAAAACTGCGTCAAACCCTTTCTTAAGCAACTCGGGAATTGTATATACTCTACCAACGAGATATCCAGCACGGATTTCGACGCCTAACTTTCTGATATAGTCAACTTCCGCTTCAACTATACTTTTTGGCAGACGAAATTCCGGAATGCCATAGACTAATACTCCGCCTGGAAGATGAAGAGCCTCAAAAATCACAATCTCATGTCCAAGTCTTGCCAAGTCAGCCGCAACCGTAAGCCCAGATGGACCAGCACCGATCACTGCAACTTTTTTACCTGTTAGAGGCGACTTTTCTGGTATCTTAACGCCTTTTTCTCTTTCTAAGTCAGCTGCAAATCTTTCCAATCTGCCAACGCTCACTGGGTCGCCAACTTTACCAAGAACGCAGAATTTTTGACATTGCTCTTCCTGTGGGCATACACGTCCGCAAATTGCCGGTAGGCTGTTCTTCTCCTTAATCTTCTTTGCTGCTTCGTCAAATCTTCCCTCTCTAATCAATTTAATGAAGGCTGGTATGTCAATTTCCACCGGACAGCCTTGTACACATTGTGGTTTAGGACATTGCAGACAGCGGGTTGCTTCGGCTATAGCTTTTTTCTTTGTATAGCCTAAAGCAACCTCGTTGAAGTTTCGTCTACGAATCTCTGGCTTTTGCTTGGGCATGGGAGTAACTTCTTTCTGAATCTTAGGCTTAGGTTTACTTTCTGTCAAAGCCTCTGCCTCCGAGTCTCTCCCACAAAAGCGAGCTTAGTCTTTCTTCTGGAAGGAATGTCCTCTGTCTCTTTATCAACTCTTCAAAATCCACTGCGTGGCCATCAAATTCTGGTCCGTCTATACATGCAAATTTTGTTTCTCCGCCGACTGTTACTCTGCATACCCCGCACATTCCCATTCCATCAACCATTATAGGTGTTAGAGTTACAATTGTGGGGATGCCGAATGGCTTCGTGATCTCGCAAACATTTTTCATCATAACAACTGGTCCCATATTGATGCAGCGGTCAAACCTTTCTTTTTCAAGGATTTCCTCTAGGAAGCTCAGTCCTTTGTAGCCTCTAGAGCCGTCGTCTGTTACGACATGAAGTTTGCGACATGAGACATTCATTTCTTCTTCAAAGTAGAGTAGATCCTTTCTCCTCGCTCCAATGACGGCAGTAATTATATTTCCGGCCTCTCGCAAAGCTTTAACCTGCAGAAGCATTGGCGCTATCATTACTCCGCCGGCAACGCACAAAACTTTTCCGAAATTCTCTATTTGTGACGGATTGCCGAGGGGTCCGGTAATGTTCTTCAGAAAGTCCCCCTCTTTAAGGAGTCCAAGCTGTTTTGTTGTTTTGCCGACTTCGTTGAATACAAATGTAATTGTTCCTTTTTTTGTGTCGTAGCCAGCTATTGTCAGCGGTATGCGTTCGCCTTTTTCGTCTATGATTAGTATTATGAATTGTCCAGGTCTTGCTTTTTCAGCTATTTCTCGAGCGTAAACGTCGAATAATTGAATCTTCGGAGCTAATTCTCTTTTGGTTATGATTTTATACATGTGGTTTAGCCTCCAGTGTTGTCAGCTCTAATGGCGGCATAGAAGTTATCTTCTTGAAAAACTCGTCTAGTTTCTGGTTGAATTCTCCAACACATCGTGGTGAGGTTGTGAAAAGTTCGAAACGTTCAAGCAAATTCATTTTCTCTAAAGTCTTCTTTAGCACAGTCATGTTCCTTTCAGCGGTCTCTTTGCCTTCTTGGAGCTTACAATCCTCTTCGGAACATACAACAGCCATGACACCGTCAAAACCGCCATACAATGCCTCAATGACATGGACTGGGTCAAGCGCTTTAAAGCATGGAATCTCTATGGCCACCGCTTTCTTCTTAAATAGTAGGCTTTTCGAGTCATCTAAGGCTGAGAACTCCGACCATTGACAACAAAAGACAAGAATTACGGGGAATTTGCCCTCTGCTTTTAGCTTTCTGGCTGATTCTCCGTACCGTGTTATCAATTTGCCAGTGTTTTCAAATTCAAAACCTTTAATCTGTATCGCTAGATGCGGGCAAACTAGGGCGCATGCTCCACAGCCAACACATAAGTCGGAGTTTATTTTCGGAGTTGCGAAGTCTTCTGCTTCTATGGCGTCGTATGGACAGACAAAGACACATTTGTCGCAACCCACACATTTTTCTGTCTCATAAATTGCTTTCCGTGAATATTTTATCACTTTCAAAGCGCTTTTACTGAAGCCTAACTGTTCAAGTATCGCTCCGCCCAAAATTAATCGTCTAGCATTTATCTTGGTGCCTTCTTTGAACCTACAGAATTCATCTTCACATTGGATGGAAACAACGTTCTTTATACCAGATTTCAAAACTTTGAAAATGAACTCTAATCGGACACGCCCAGAACATGGCAAACGCAAGGGAATATAATTACTTATGCTTAAGCCTTGACTTTCTAGGATTTCTTCAATTTCACATGTTGCAGGCGAGTTTCCTCTACACATCAAGACAAGCGTATCGCTTTTACTTTCTCCCTGCATGCTATTGACATATTTCAGCAAGCTTCCATAATCATAATAGACTATTTCTATGGCTAGGACAGGGCATGCACTATAACATATTCCGCAAACCTGACATTTCTGCAAATCAATTTCTACTTTGCCAGTTTCGGAATCTCGTGTAATGGCTTCGTAAGGGCAGACAGAATAGCAGATTGAACATCTGCCACAATAATCTTGGTTAATGTTAATGGCGGCAGCACATGCCTCACTCATCTAATATTTCTCCGATGTTTGTTTGTTGTCTGCTTCACATTATGCTTTATCAATTACAGTTTAGAAGTCTTTGAAGATGTATCCGAAAAATATAATGCTTTTGGAATGGTTTCTTATGGTTTGTAGTAGTAGGGACGCTTTATGTAGCCGAAAGCCTGAGTTGCAGCTACTATGGCTTGCCCAACTGCTGTGCCAACCTGTTTTACTGATCCGTTTGTGATGTCCCCAGCCGCATAAACGCCAGCGATATTGGTTCTTTGTCGCCCATCTACAATGATATAGCCGTCTTCATCCACCTTAACACTTGCCTTACTTGCAAGTTGGCTGTTTGGAACCTCGCCTATTTGAACAAATACGCCGTCAACTTCAACTTCCTTGGTTTCGTTAGTCTTTTTGTTGTAGACGATAACGCTCTTAACCTTGATATCCCCCCTGATTTCCTTAACCATACTGTTCCACAAAAACTCCACTTTTCGATCTTGCAAAGATCTGAACAGCGCTTCCTGCGCTCTTAACTGGCCTCTTCTATGAACAAGTTTCACATTAGACGCAACATTAGAAAGATAAAGTGCTGAGGTAGCCGCGGAATTGCCACCACCAGCCACGAGTACCTGTTTTTCCTTAAAGAAGGCTCCATCACAAACGGCACAATAGCTTACGCCTCTGCCTTTGAACCTGTTTTCTCCTGGTACATCCAGTTCTCTATAGTGGCATCCCGTTGCAATTATAATCGCTGAAGCCGAGTAAGAGGCTTGATCTGATTTAACAATCTTCTTTTCGTCTGAAAGGTTGAGTTCTCTTGCGCCTTCAATTTCTTTGATTGTCACTCCAAACTTGCGACAATGCTCTGCTATTTTGTCAGCAAGTTCCTGCCCTGTAATTGCTGGGAATCCAGGGTAGTTCTCGATAAGGGGCGATTCTGCTGTTGCTCCGCCTAGAGTTTTTTCTTCCAGGATTAGGGTTTCGAGTCCACTTCTAGCACCGTAAATGCCAGCAGTGAGTCCAGCTGGGCCTCCGCCAATTATGATTAGGTCCCAATGCTTCATGCCTTCATCATCTAATGCGTTTCACACCATCTTTAGAGAGTGAATTACTACCAAGAAACAAACTAATAAGCGTATTTTCTTGATTTATAACGAAAGCATTATTGTCTTGATATCGCGAAGATATTGCATGCAGTCCACGAAAGCGAATAATGATTTAATCACTTATTCTCTCAATTAATGAGTTTTCTTTGTCATCAAATCAATAGAGTCTAATAATCTCTGTGCGCTTTTCACTTCTTCTGCAAATTTGAAGTTGTCCTTTATTTCTCTTGTAACCTGAAGCTTTATGTAAAGAACCTCTAAGATTTTCTTTTCAATTACCTTTGCGCCAAATCCGAATATTTTCCTCAAGCCTCCTTCAAAAGCTTCTAGGTCGTCGATGAGGCAATCTGGTTGAATTGAACCATCCTTCTTCAGGTAGAAAAACACAACAGGTGGAATGGAAGGACTAATGCTGCTTAAGCCTTCATTTACAGCTTCAGTCAGAAACACATGAAACTTAGGCTGTTTTTGCTTCACAATACACCACCTAACAACGCTAAGTCACGTAGGGCATCAACGAGATCCCTCTATCTGAGATCACAATATTGCTGTAGTTCTGGTTATGGTTGGTGCCTCTCATCTTGCGTATTACCGCTCGTTTTCGGATACCCTCTTTTTCGTTAATGGTTTCAAACAGAATTATCCCATCTGCGACAAATTCTTCAAATCCGAGTCCCAGCGTTCTGTTCCCAATAGGAAGTTCCACTAATAACAATGTAGTACAACTGGTTTGGCGCATTAATTTCTCCAACATGTGGAGTATAATTCTGGCATCTATCTTCCTCTTGAACGCCTGAGCCATAGCTGAAAAAGAATCTATAACCAACCTCTTTGCATTAATTGCCAAGGCTTCTTTTAACATTATGTCAAGTGTTGATGGCATTATTTCTTCGCGGGCTGTCATCACATCCAAAAACCTGAATTTGCCTTTGCTTTCCAACATCTCAAAATTTAGACCGAATCTTTTCATATTATCCAAGAAGAATTCTCTTCGCTCTGCAAAAGATACGTAGACGCCATTTTCATCAAGATTCTTTGCACCATAATGAAGATAGTAAGCTGAGGCAATGGTCTTACCAGAACCAGGAGAACCTGCTAGTAGAATTAGGCTACCCCGTGGGAAACCGCCTTCAATCATGTCGTCGAGACCGGTTATACCTGTAGGAACTCTATCACTCAATATGCTTCTTTCTTGAACAATCATTTAAATCGCCTTGTTGTTGAGAGAGTAGATCCTTCAATTTTGTTTAGTAGCCTCGCTCATTTTTATGTCGTATTATTTAATGTATTTATCAATTATGAATTGACAAAGAGTATTGAAACTAACATTCAGTTTTGGCCTCTAGAAGAAAATGAGTGGTGTCGAATTAGGATTCTGGATTCATATGTATTAAATCTAACTGTCTTGGAAATCCTTATTGAAAGACCTATAGGTCGCTACGAAAGTGCCATCCTCACCACTCCAGATGCTATAAAGGCGAGAACAATCAATGTTGAAACGTGAACTCGGATTCAAAAAGATTCTTCACTCAATTTTGATATTTTTCAATATTCTTGTTTTAGCTGGATCAGTTGGAAGTGCGAATGGGGCTGTTCTCGGAACTTATTACGCGAGCGACTACAACATCCTGAATGGAACATATCTTTCTGGCAGTGTTCCATTAAGTGTCGCCAACATGGACTCTGACTATTTCATTGTGAGAAGTGTAGGAACAGATACTTCTCTTAGTACATATAATCCAAGCGGATACGCACTTTTAGGATCTACTTCTCGGGTCTTGGGCTCAGTTTCGGATCTGACCTCCAATGATGGTGTGAACATGGACTTCAGGAGCTATTTTAGCGGCACCATCACAGAAGACTACGTTGACAACAACACGAGCGACGTGGATTCCGATACAGACGAAGGCACTCACAGCAATTTCTCAGCACAGCAATATGGTCCAGATTCAATCTATGATATATTAACTGAGGAAAACCCAAGCAATTACGAAATTGATTTGGAGGTTCAATGGTCAAACGCAGACTACGACGAAACGAATGAAGAGTTGGCTATATATGTTGACAAGGGAGACAACACACATTCTCTGGACGCTACAGGTGGATACATGATTATAGGTGGTGGAACGCCTGATTGGGGTTCCGCGATGGGCACTATTTCTTTCTGGGTCAAGATGGATTTTTTTGTTCGAGGCAGATTTTGGGGACAGCACGGAGATATGGAAACTCGTTGGTCAGGGACGAATCTTGTTCTAGACTGGGGAGCCGCTGACTCGATGACTAGTGCTTATTCATTTTCTGCTAATACATGGTATTTTGTCGCTATTGTATGGGATGAAAATGACGATAGTTTATTTCTTTATGTTGGTGATGAAAATAATGCACCTATACAGGATTCAAATAGTCTGAATGGTACATGGATAAACACGACACCATCACCAATAGAGAATCGTTTTTTGAATGGTTTAGGTGGTTACGAGCCGGTGGATGGACATGGTGATGACTTAAGATATTGGAACACTGATAGAAGTCTGACAGAAATTCAGAGTGATTACAACATTGAACTCGTTGGCTCTGAACCCAACCTCAGGTCTTACTTCAAGTTAAACAATAATTTCAACGACATAGGACCCGACAACAATGATGGTTCAGGTTCTGGAAGCTATTCGTTCTCTTCTGATGTGGCATTCGACGAGCCCCCGACTGAAAACATTCGAGTTGACGCTTGGAATGGTGCGACATGGCAGAATTTATTCACAGATCTTACGAGTGGATGGAACAACGCTTCGGTTTCTTCTTACTTAAACTCGTCAATATTTACAATCAGATTCAAAGGAAGCATAGAAATCGGCGACACAACGCAGGACACTTGGAACATAGATGCTGTCCTCCTGAATACGTGGACCGACCAATATACAGCTGAAGTTGAGTTTGTAGGCTCCTCAGATATGTATAGCTGGGAACAGTTGAACTGGACAATTGATTCAGCTTGGACGACCGGCCTTGTAAACGTTGCTATTCAACTTTACAACTATACACTGGGAAACTATCCTATCAATGGAGACGGCTACATCGCGTACACCAGTTCATCCGCGCCTAATACAGACGATACAAAACATCAGCTTGTAATGTCTAACCCTCAAGATTTCAGGAGCGATACTGGCGGCTGGAAAATCAAGATTAAGGGTGTGAAGAGCACTGTAACTGAATTTGATTTTAAAGCCGATCTGATACAGTTTAAGCCTACATATCCTAGTGGGTATATGGTCTCCACAGAGTTCCTCTTTTCATCTATGAAAAGCAACGCGTCGACACAACTCAACTTCACCATTGTGAGTAAATGTAACATTTCAAGTGTCAACGTCGCCATCCAAATCTGGAACTATTCCTCATCCACTTACGCGACCAGCGGAGAAGGCTATCTAGCTTACACATCTTTCGGGTCAAACGAGACCAAAACACTCAGCATCAACACTAACCCGCAATTCTACGCCTCAAATGGAAACGCAAAAATGAGAATCACAGGCGTTTTGGCAGGTCAGAATCAATTTCAACAAGAGATAAATCAAGTCGTCATAAGAGTCAGCACGCAAGCTTCATCGCAACGATTCGATTGGTTTACAACGCTATTGTATGTATTACCTGTAGTCTTTGTGCCTCCGTTTCTCTTAGTTCTAAAACTCAAGTGGAGGAAGACAGCTAAGCCACACATTGAAAAAAAGGCAGTCGCATTCTCCAAATCATTCGGAATGACCCACCAGCAGATGGTCGGTAAAAAAATGCTGTTAGAAATTGATCCAAAGTCTGACTATCAAAATGCCCTTTTCAACTTTGTTTCTGAGGCAAGAAACAGTGGCGAGACGCTATTCATTTTTACAAGTATGAATAGTGCGTTACATTCTGCGGTTTCCGAAGTGGAAAACGTGAAGTTCTTTCTCGCATCCCTTAAAACATCCCGTATTCAACAGATCAATGAGAGAGAAACTCTCCTGCCTGCAGCCGACCTTTCGGTTTCGCTGGATGCAATTGTTCGATATCAAAAGGTTGAGGCAGATAAAACCGTAAATATTCTCTTTGATAATCTTTCAGACATTATACTCACGTGTGGATTTGAAAAAACTTATAGGTTCATGCGTTTCCTTCTGGAGGCAATCTCCTCGCCCAAAACAACAGCCTTGTTTATATTTAATCCAGCAGCACATGATCCAACTATCTCCTCCTCTATTAGAGGCTTGTTCCAGACCCAATTAGCTTATACAAAGCGCGGACCCAACGTTGGGACTTTATTTTAGCTTCTGATTGGATAAATTTATTCTAAATCATTAAATCATTTATAAGAAGAGCCGTAAAGGTAACTTTGGATTCGAATGTTATTAACAAATAAGGAAATCTTGGCTTCTGCAAGGGATGAAAAGTATGCAGTTGGAGCCTTTAATATCAACAACCTAGAAAGCCTCCAAGCAGTGATTACAGCAGCCCAAGAAGAAAACTCGCCTGTAATAGTGGCTGTGACTCCAAGCGCAATCAAATATGCCGGCTTAATCTACCTTGCCGAAATCGTGAAGACATCAGCGCAACTTGCGCCTGTACGTATGTCTTTGCATCTTGACCATGGAAAAGAAATTGAAACGATTACAAGATGTGTGGATGCGGGATTTACGTCGGTTATGATAGATGGCTCTCACTTGGGCTTTGAGGAAAACATCGCGCTTACAAGGAAGGTTATCGAGTTGGCTCATCCAAAAAGTGTGGCTGTGGAAGCAGAACTTGGGAGGCTCGCTGGGGTAGAAGAAGTTTCGGTTGAGGAAAAAGACGCTATACTTACAGATCCAGAAGCGGCGAAGGAATTTGTTGAACGCACACACGTGGATGCTCTTGCAGTTGCGATCGGCACGTCGCATGGCGCTTATAAATTCAAAGGAGAGCCAAAACTCGACCTTAAACGGCTAGCAGAGATCAGAGAAAAGGTTAACGTCCCCCTTGTTTTGCATGGGGCCTCTGGGGTTTCAGCTTGGATAATTGAAAAAGCCACAAAATATGGAGCGCAACTTGCTGGTGCAAAAGGCATGCCAGATGAAAGCATAAAGCGAGCCATAAAGCTGGGAATTGTTAAGATTAACATAGACACCGACCTAAGACTTGCCTTTACAGCTACTATACGAGAGGTTTTAGCCACGACGCCAGCCCAATTTGACCCACGAAAAATTTTGGAGCCAGCAAGAGAAGCCATGAAAGATGTTGTGAGAAACAAAATGCGCTTATTTGGAAGTTCGAACAAGGTCTAAATGAGTAAGGTGAACAGAATGAAAGTAGGCATCCTAAGTGGCGGCGGAGACGCGCCGGGAATCAACGCTGTGATTAGAGCGGCTGTCCGCAAGGGCATCTTGCACTACAAATATGAAATGATAGGCATCAAAGACGGATGGAAAGGATTCCTGGAAGGAGACTTTATGCCGCTTACCCTAACCACAACCAGAGGCATACTCCATCGTGGCGGCTCCATTCTTGGAACTTCAAGAACCAATCCGCTTAGACGTGAAGACGGGCTACAGAAAATTCTTGAAAATGCTAAGAAATCAGGTATTGATGCGATAATTGTGATTGGAGGAGACGACACCCAAAAGGTAGCTCAAAAACTTAACGAAATGGGGCTTCCAAGCGTTTCAGTGCCTAAAACTATTGATAACGATCTGGCTTATACCGACTACACCTTTGGTTTCAACACAGCTGTAGCTATCGCAACCGAAGCCCTCGACAGAATTCATACTACAGCTGAAGCGCATCATAGAGTTATGATAGTGGAAGTTATGGGAAGATACACAGGATGGATAGCCCTAGAAGCCGGAATCGCAGGCGGAGCTGACGCTATACTCATTCCAGAACAACCTTTCGACATAGACGAGGTATACAAATACATTAAGCAAAGACAAGACCGTGGAAGAAACTTCAGCATTGTTGTGGTTGCTGAAGGAGCCAAACCAAAGGGAGGAGTAGAAATCACCTACAGCGACAGCGTAGACGAGTTCGGTCACGCGAGACTCGGTGGAGTTGGCTACTATCTAGGTAGAGAAATCGAGAAAAGAACTGGCGTTGAAACCCGTGTTGTAACGCTTGGACACCTGCAACGCGGAGGCTCCCCAACAGCATTCGACAGAATCTTGGCAACAAGATATGGAATAGCCGCAATAGACTTAGTTAACCAAGGCAAATTCGGACGGATGGTAGCTCTGAAAGGCAACAAAATAGTTTCAGTTTCACTAAAAGATGTAGTGGGCAAGAGAAAAACAGTTGATCCAAAACTTTACGAGATGGCAACCGTCTTCTTCGGCTAGCAACATTCCGCAATAAAAGCATTTGTTCCTAGCCTAGTGGAGATTCCATTGGTGGAAACACCAAAATTGTTTATATCAGCCTAAGTTGTCACTTGAAAAAGAACACACAGGAGAGAGTACACATCTGAAGCGCTTCGAGTTTCTCGAGCACACAGCTGACGCTTATGTCGCGGCTTACGGCAAAACCTTAGAAGAGGCCTTTGAAAACGCGGCCTACGCAACCTTTGAAGTGATGACTGAGGCTGAAAAAATAGAGCCAAAAATTGAGGAAAACGTAGAAGTTGAAGGCTACGACGAACAGGCACTCCTCTACAACTGGCTGGAAGCCCTTATAGTCAAATTCGATACAACCGGCAAACTTTACTCCAGCTTCAAGATCTCCAAAATCGAAAAAACAGAAGAGGGTTTCCGATTGAAGGCAAAAGTTTGGGGTGAACTATACAACCCAGAAAGGCACCTGCAGAAGGTGGGGATTAAGGCTGTCACCTACCACAGAATGGAAATAGTCAAAAAGCCAGAACAGGTAACTCTGAAGTTTATCTTGGACATTTAATTTCGGCAGATGTTGCCTATCGAATTAAAAGGGTGATTTCTTCAACTAACGTTTCAGGTATGATGTTTCTTTTACCTCGCTTTCTGAAAGTGACAAATCCTAAACCTTGCAATGCTTTTAAGTCTTGATAGACGTTTTTCACGTTTCGCCTAGTTTTTTGTGCCATTTTGTTTATAGACTCTGCTCGTAAGCTGGCTAGGCTGTACAGCAGTTCAATTCTTTTAGGCGTAAGAAGAGCAGTTTCTTCTTGGCTTAAGTCGCGTAATTCTTCAATTACATAGTCTAGTTCGCCGCCTTCAACATAGCCTCGATAGGCGTGGACCAAGCTAGCCCATTCAAAATAGGTGCCTACCATGTACCGGTCTAGTTTCCTACTCAGAAACAACTCTTCGAATTCATCAAATATCATGTCGTGTTCTTTCTCAAACTGCTTGATTTTGCTCTTTACTTCGTCTAATGTGAGTCTCCGAACGATCCTTATCAGCATGGTAGCCATCACATCACAAGGTAAGTGTCACTTACACAATAAAATTTGTTGGTTTAAAAACCATAAAACACAATATACAAAAGCTTTAACCTTAAACGATTCATTAGTTGTTTTCCAAGGTGAAAGCACTGTATACCACAAAGCTAAACGACTTCACCTATCTGATCGACCTGAAAACAGCTGGCTATGAAAGCTTCATTGCCGCTTATGTATTGAAAGAAGACAAAGTAGCAGTTGTAGAAACTGGACCTACATCTTCCATCCCAAACTTGCTCGGTGGCCTACAGGAAATAGGCGTACAAAATGAAGCAGTCAACTATGTGATGGTTTCTCACATTCACATGGACCACGCAGGAGGAGCTGGAACACTTTTACAAAAATTGCCAAACGCCAAACTATTACTTCATAAAAGAGGTGCCTCCCACATGGTAAATCCAGAAAAATTGTGGATGTATTCTAGAATGGCCCTGCATGAAATAGTTGATTTATACGGTTCAATCCAGCCAGTTCCCGAAAATCGCATAATCATTCCAGAAGATGGAATGGTCATCAACTTGGGTGAACATGTTAAGCTACAAGTCATAGAAACTTTAGGTCATGCTTCTCATCATCAAAGCTTCTACGAAAAGGAGAGCAGAACACTTTTCCTCGGAGACGCTGGAGGAATCTATCTCCCAAAGTTAGATACCATTATTCC